>Ga0187887_10003189_pt1 | contig 12835 bp, 10 predicted proteins | sample June2016WEW_7_10_FD_132977 | JGI IMG/M metagenome (GOLD analysis project Ga0187887, IMG submission 132977) | Peatland microbial communities from SPRUCE experiment site at the Marcell Experimental Forest, Minnesota, USA - June2016WEW_7_10 | ecosystem: Environmental > Terrestrial > Soil >...
CTCTGTACCCCCGCGCGCCTCCGCACAAGGCCCGAGCATCTTTTTTTAGGCTGAACCCTCTGCCAAGACAAAAACATTTCTCTCCCGTTTTGTATCCGTCTGAAAAAATATCCCGCCCCATGTGCTTGACATCGCAAACTGCTAGCATCAACAATCAAACCGAACTCAAAAACAGAATCCTTCAGCGCCCCGAGGTCCTTCGTGCTTCTAGCAATCCGTCTAGCCATCATCCTCTGTCTCCCAATCTTCCTAGCCGCAGTCCTGGCCGCGCAAAAAGTCACGGTCTCGCAGCCCACTGTCTGGGCCACTAAGCCCGACATCCCGGCCTTCGAAAAGATCGAGACCGACCGACTCGCCGCCGGCCAGCGTTCTATCGACGCCCTACTCGCAGTCAAAGGCCCGCGCACCATCGAGAACACTCTCGCGCCCCTCGACGATGCCTTCCAACAGATCGGCTCCGCCGCCAACCTCGCCGGGCTCATGGAGCAGGTCCATCCCGACTCCGCTTTCCGCGACCACGCCACCACCATGCTTACCAAGGCCAGCGCCGCATTCACTGCCATCTCGCTCAATCACGAAATCTATAACGCTCTCGCCGCCGTCGATCTATCGAAGGCCGACTCCGCCACCCGCTACTACGTCGAGCGCCAACTGTTGCAATTCCGCCTCGCCGGCGTCGATAAAGACGACGCCACCCGCGCCCGCCTCAAAAAGCTCAGCGATCAGGCCACCGAGGAGCTGTCCTTATTCGAGCGCAACATTTCCGACGGACAAAAATCGATCGAGGCCGATCCCTCCGAACTCGACGGCCTGCCCCAGGATTACATCGACCGCCACAAACCCGGCCCCAACGGCAAAGTTCGCATCACCACCGATTATCCCGACGCTCTGCCCGTGGGCACTTTCGCCAAAAGCGAAGACCTGCGCCGCCGCCTGGCGCTGGCTTTCAACACGCGCGCCTACCCTCAAAATCAGGAAGTCCTTACTAAACTCATGAAGACGCGCTACGAGATCGCCACGTTGCTCGGCTTCTCCAACTGGGCCGACTACAACGCCGCGGATAAGATGGCCGTGAAAGGCAGCAACATCGCCGACTTCATCGTGAAAGTGAAAGAAACCTCGCGCCCGCTGGCCGAGCACGAATTTCAGATGCTGCTCGCCGAGAAACAAAAGACCGACCCCGGCGCAAAGCAGATATGGGACTACGAACGCAACTACCTCTCCGAATTAGTCCGCCGCTCGCAATACGACTTCGACTCTCAGTCCGTCCGTCCCTACTTCCCCTTCATGCAGGTGAAGCAGGGGATCCTCGACACCGCTGCCGATCTTTTCCACGTGAGCTTCCAGCAGGAAGAAAACGTGCCTCGTGGGATCCTGCGGTCGAAACCTGGATCGTCATCGATAGCGGCAAGCCCATCGGCCGCTTCTATCTCGACATGCACCCGCGCCACGGCAAATACAGCCACGCCGCCATGTTCCCCATCCTCGAAGGCATCCGCGGCAAGCAACTGCCCGAGGCCATCCTGGTATGCAACTTCCCCGCGCCCACCGCCGACGATCCAGGCCTGATGGATTACAACGACGTGCAAACGTTCTTCCACGAATTCGGCCACTTGATGCACCACATTCTCGGCGGCCAGCAACCGTGGGCCGGAATCAGCGGCATCGCCATGGAGCGCGATTTCGTCGAGGCCCCGTCGCAAATGCTCGAAGAGTGGATTCACAGCCCGCAAGTGCTGGCCAAATTCGCCCTGCATTACAAAACCCGCGAACCCATCCCCGCCGAACTCGTAGCCCGCATGAATCGCGCCAATGCCTTCGGACGCGGCGGCTGGGTCGACCGCCAAAACGCACTCACCGCGATCTCCTACGACATCTACAAAACCAAACCAGAGGCGGTCGATCTCGACGCCACCACCAACCATGACAACAGCCAATACACTCTCTTCACCCCGCAGCCCGAAACCCACTTCTGGGCGTCATTCGGCCACTTAGGCGGCTACTCCAGCGCCTACTACACCTATCTCTGGGATAAAGTGATCGCCGAAGATTTCTTCCTGCAATTCGACCGCAATAACTTGCTGGCCGGCGACGCCCCGATGCGCTACCGGCGAGTCGTCCTCGAACCAGGCGGCTCCATGTCGGCGAATGATTTGGTAAAGAATTTCCTGGGCCGCCCGCAAAACATAACCGCCCTCCAACACTGGATGGCAGAAGAATTCACCGGCAGCGCCGGAACAAAGTCAGCAGGCCAATAGATTTGCAAGTGCTCAAGCGGGTCCAAGAGCGAGCATGCCATGAATGAGCGGTGTGGAGCGGGTACTCCTGCCCGCTTGCCTTTGACTTTGATCCTGACCTGCGCAACACCAAACTTTGTCATTCCGACCGAAGCCAGAGACCCTGTCATTCCGACCGAGCCGCGCAGCGGCGCTAGAAATGCAGCCCACGGCCGAGCTACGCACACTCTTTGATCCACTCAATAAGTAAACGCCTGAATCTCGGTAACCCCCGCATCCGGCCCATCCACATACCCGCTTCGATTGCTCGGATTCAACGCAATATGCGTAAACACCACATGGAACGCATTCGAGAAATTGAACCCGTTCAACGACTCCACCAGATTCCCCTTCGGGTCGTAAACCTGAATGCTACTCCCGGTGCCCGTGCTCGACACCGACTGCGCCACCAAAAACAACTTGTGTACCGGATCGAACTCCACATCCGACCCGCTCTGCAGTTGGCCGTTTGCGCCCGGCAGCACCACCGCGAACCCCGTCTTCTTCTTCAAATCGTAGAACTCCACCCTAAAATCCAGCTCAGTGGTGGTGCACGCAATGCCGTCCGCCGAATCCACCGCCAGCCCGTTGATCGAACCCTGCCGAAAGGGAAACGGTCCCGGAATCCCGGTAAACTCGTTCACCGTTGCGGTCGTCAGATCAACCAAAGCCAACACCGGCGGCGGACCCCCCACCGCTCCATCCGACGCCGCCACCACCGCCTGATTCGAGGCGTCGTCATAAGCCACCTGCGGAGCGTTGCTGAAGAAAAACACCGGGTCGGTCAGAGTAATTACAGGCTCGAAAGTATTCGCGCCCACGTTGGAACCAAACACAAACGTGGAATCGTTCCCGCCATTCTCAAAAGCTAGCACGGCTGTGGTGGTAGAAGCCTGGTCGCGGCTGAGCCCGATAATAATGTCGTTAGCCGCCAGTGGCGGAGTCCAATTGAGGCTGAACTTGTTCGCGTCCAGCGGATTCAACTCGTCATAAATCCGCTTGACCACGTAGATACCCTTCACGTGCTCGCGCTCCACCAGCCCAACGCTGCCGCCGACTATACCCAAGGTCAGAAAATCGTCCTTGGTCTCGATTTTCGAAACCACCTTCAGAATCTTGCCGGAAACCTGGTCGAAGGTTTCCACCGCGGCCAGCACCTTCCCGCCGCCTAAATCCTGCGCCTCGCTCAGCACGCCTTCAGTGCCGTTCTGATCGATGTCGAAGCCAAAGATCTGCCCGCCAAATTGGCTGTGCACAACCGTGCTCCCCGGCCCCACCGGCGGCCGCAACTGAGCCGCGCTTCGAGTGCCCAAGCCAATGCCAAGCGCACCGATAAGAAGAGCCGCGCCTGAACGATGCGAAAGAAGCCGACGCGAATGAACCCGATGCCAAAGAACCCGATTCGAAAGAAAAAGATTCGCGCGATTCATGACTGACCCTCCCCAGTGAAATCCGCGCCTCGCCGTCAAAGTCCTGCCTCGGCACCTCAAACACTACAACCTCCCATCGCTCGGGATGTCAGAAGCTTGTAAAATGTCGAGTTTTCTTCAGTGTGGAAGGTGGGAGAAAAGACTTCCGCAGGAAGCAGGAAGAAAGACCTGAGCAGGAAGGAAGAAGGAAGCAGGAGGGAAGAATGATATTCCCCCCTGTCGGAGCCTCGGTGGAGGTGGTCGTCGAAGATACTGCCCCGGAGGGGCGACGGATAATAGCCCAGCGCCTTTGGCGCTGGGAAAAGCGCGCAAGAGCAACCGCGTCCCGTAGGGGCGCCTGAGTTTCTGCGCACACTTTGAGCCCCACCGACCTTCCCCTCTCTATTAATTTTCCGTGAATTTCCCCGCCCGCAATTGACCGCGAGACAGCGCGGCGGTACCCTCCATCCCTATGGCCGCCCCCGAGCTCGACCACCTCCGTCTAGCCTACAAGCAAGCCACCGACGAATGGATCGCCGCCATCCGCGCCGAAGAGGCCTTGGCCACCGCCGACCATTCCATGATCGCCATGGAAAAATGGGACGACGCCCACTTCCGCGAAGAAGACGCGCACACCAAAGCCACGACTGCCCGCGAAGCCTACAAAGATGGCCTTCGCGAAGTCAACTACGGCATTTAGCCGAATCAATCCTCGAAACTTCGCCCCCGCGCCTTTCATGCGATTGGTCACCGCCTGCGTCCAGACCCAGGGGCACGAAACTCAAAGCTTGAGTATTCCGCTCCGAAATCACGCAAGCTACTAGAAGATAGGCAGCCAACATCCCTGTCATCCCGAGGAAGCGGGGTCTCTGGCGAAGCCAGACTCCGGCCGAAGCGCTTGCCCTGAGTTTGCCGAGGGGACCTCTGCACTCGCCGGCAGTACCGGCGCGTGGAAGGGACGCTCAATGTCCGTCGCCTTTGAGATTTCCTGAGGTCTTACGAGAGCGCCCGCCGCCAGTTCACCGAGAGTGCGCTAGATAAAACCGGTGCGCGAGATAATAAAGCGCGGCAAAGGCGAGCGTGACCACGGCGCCGGTAAAAACCAAAGGCCGCCCACTGCGCCAACCATGCTTCCAGTCAGCCGTGACAACGAAGAGCAAAATCGTCGGCAGCAGCGCCGCAATCGAAAGCTGAAAGATATGCGCGGCCGAGCCCTCGTCCGCTTGCGGCGCCTGAAAGTACCCGCTCAGCACGCACAGCAACGCAGTCAGCGAAAGCAGGATCAAAATCCTGCCGCTATAGCGGTTGACCCGTTCACCCCGCATGTCTCTACTCCTCTCCAGCTTGCTATGAGGCATCGCGCCTAAGACTTGGGTTGCCTCGTTTCTCGCGGTTCTTGCGAGAAGTGGGGCCTTTGGTTTTATATAGCACAGTCAGGTCGAAGCGGAAGCGCAAAGCCGACCTTCCGATCCTTCACCGAAACACGTGTGCGCATCCTTTTTACGGTTTCACTTGAGTAAGAGGAAATGGGCACCCGCCTGGAGCAGAAGTTGCGCTCCTAATTATAGAACGGCCCCGTGAAGGCTGTCTCCGGCGATGAGATCCTTGCCCACTCCCGCGAAAAGAGCGCGGCCCATTCGATCCTGAACTGCGAAGCATTCCCGGAGCGGAGAGGACCGGCGCTCCTGCGCCATCGCTGCCCACCCTTGCAAAGGACGCAAGCATGGGGCAGCCTCTTTGCGGCAGCCCGCGGAACAACGAAACGGAACAACGAAAAGCAAGCTGGGCCAGCCCCTGCCGTGAACATCAGCATCTAAAATTAGCAGTTCGTGTGGAGCGCACGCTTCCTTCGGCCAGCGCAGGGCTTTGTCCGCCGCCTTTGACGTGGAATCTGCCCTTCCAGAAACGCGGGGCGGGACACTCGGCCGAGGTTCTCACGCAGGCTGCAGTTGCCGCTCTGCTGGCTGCCACGCATCGACCGTCTCCTGCGCGAAGTCCTCGTATCGGCGGGGCGGATGGCCAAGCAGTTTCGTTAGAGTCTCAATGTCTCCGTCCTCCGCCACGAACCCGCGTTCCAGATAACCTTGGAACATCATACGCATGTCAAATGCCGACCAGGACGGTGCACTCTGCCGCGTCTGTTCTTCAAAGGAATCCAAGTCTTCGCCCGGATAACGGATCTCCTTGCCCAGCAGCCCGCTCCAGATCGACGCAACCTTCTTGCCACTCAGAATCTCCGGACCGTTCAGGTTGTAGGTCTTGCCCAGATGCCCGTCGCTAGTCAAAGCAATGGCGGCGGCTTCAGCGATGTCACGCGTGTCTACAGCAGAAACGCCAGGTGCTCCGAGAGGCATGGGATATGTGCCGGCCTTCGTCAACGCGTCCTTCAATGAAATGTCGTTCTGGAAGAAGTAATTCGGCCGAATGACGGTGAAGGGGAGATTGAACTCACGCAGAGCGCTCTCGATGGCAAGCTTGGCGGCAAAATGAGGAACATCCTTGAACTCCTCCACCTTGAAAACCGAGTGATACACGATCTGCTTGAGCTTAAGCTTTTTTGCCAGGTCATACGCCATGAGCCCCTGCGTCAGCTCATCGGCAACGACAGCATTCAACAAATAGAGCTTCTCGATTCCATCGAGTGCTTTACCTACCGCGACCGGGTCGAGCAGATCTCCCAGGAAGACCTCGACTCCTTTCGGCAGGGTTGTTGACGCCTCCTGTTTGCGAACCAAAGCGCGGACGGTCGCGCCGCGTTTGACCAGTTCCGTGATCACCTGCGACCCAATGTGGCCGGTACCGCCGGTTACAAGAATCTTCATTTCAAGCCCTCCGTGAATGGCCAGTATCTGACTTCGGTCTCCCGCATACTGGTCAGAATTGATCTTCTTGTAATCCGGTGTCGAAGTGCGCCAGATCGTGTGGAGCGGCCACAAGACATCGCAGATGTTGACGCCCTCCGCAAAACAGCTGGCAGCCGGGATCCAGACGACGATACTAAGCGATGCAGTAAGAATTAAGCCCAAGGCCGAAGCCCGGGCGAAGCCCGCCCCCGCCTTGCCGCACCCTCCCCACCCCCTGTAGCATCAATATCCAGGCATTCATAAAGAGTAAGAACTCAAGAGCTTGAGAACTTAAGGAGCAATCATGGCCACCGACACCCTTCCCACCCCCGCGACCCTAAGCCACCAGCCCACGAAGATTTTCAAGAACTTCATCGATGGCGAGTGGGTCGACTCCTCCACCGGAGAGACGTTCGAAAACCGCAATCCCGCCGACACCCGCGACGTAGTCGGCATCTTCCAGAAATCGGCGAAGGCCGACGTAGACGCCGCCGTCGATGCCGCCAAGCGCGCCTTCGCCAAGTGGCGCCTGGTCCCAGCCCCGCGCCGCGCCGAGATCGTATTCCGCGCCGCCGAGATTTTGATCGAGCGCAAAGAAGATTACGCTCGCGAGATGACTCGCGAAATGGGCAAGGTCCTGGCCGAAACTCGCGGCGACGTGCAGGAGGCCATCGACGCCGCCTACTACAACGCCGGAGAAGGCCGCCGCCTCTTCGGCCCTACCGTGCCCTCGGAAATGCCCAATAAGTTCGCCATGGCCGTGCGCCAGCCCATCGGCGTCTGCGGCATGATCACGCCCTGGAATTTCCCCATGGCCATCTCGTCCTGGAAGCTGCTCCCGGCCATCGTCTGCGGCAACACGTGCGTCATCAAGCCCGCGCAAGACACTCCGCTCTCCACTTTTAATCTGGTCCGCGCACTGACCGATGCCGGCCTGCCAAAGGGCGTAATCAACATCGTAGCCGGCTTCGGCCCCGAAGTAGGCACGCCCCTGGCCGATCACCCCGACGTCCGCGCCATCTCGCTGACCGGCTCCTCCGCCGTAGGCCGCATCATCGGGGGCATCGCCGCCAAGACTTTCAAACACTGCTCCCTTGAACTGGGCGGAAAGAATCCCATGATCGTCCTCGACGACGCGAATCTCGACCTAGCCATCGAAGGCGGACTCTGGGGAGGCTTCGGCACCACCGGCCAGCGCTGCACCGCCACCAGTCGCATCATCGTGCAGAAAGGGGTCTACCGCGAATTTGTAGAGCGCTACGTGGCCCGCGCCAAGAAACTAAAAGTAGGCAACGGCCTCGATGAGACCGTAGAGATGGGACCAGCCATCAACGAAAAGCAACTCCAGACCGACCTAAGCTACGTGGAGATCGGCCAGAACGAAGGCGCAAAGCGACTCTGCGGCGGCAATCGCCTTGACAAAGGCGACTACCAATACGGCTGGTTCGTGGAGCCGACCGTCTTCACCGACGTCGACCCCATGATGCGCATCGCGCAAGAAGAAATCTTCGGCCCCGTAGTCTCAATCATTCCATGTGACGATCTAGACGACGCCGTCGAAATCGCCAACGGCATCGAGTACGGCTTGTCCTCCGCCCTCTACACCAAAGACGTGAACAAAGCCTTCGCCGCCATTCGCGACCTCTACGCCGGCATCACCTACATCAACGCCCCCACCATCGGCGCCGAAGTTCATCTTCCCTTCGGAGGAACGAAGGCGACAGGCAACGGCCACCGCGAAGGCGGCATCGGCGCGATCGATTTCTACACCGAGTGGAAGTCGGTCTACGTCGATTATTCGGACAAGCTGCAGAAAGCCCAGATCGACAGAGCGGACTAATCCAGCATTCAGGTGTAGATCTGCCCTGTGCCCCTCTGTGTCCCCTGTGTTAAAGGTGTTCGCTTGTCGTTCACATTTCGCCAGAGCCTTTCATCTGTTGTCGCTGACCCGTCGAGCGTTGTACCCTATCGGACGGGGAAGACATTGATATGAAAGTGAAGTCAGCGGCGGCGAACCTGCTGTGCGTGTCCGCACTTTTTCTAGCCACAGCCCAAGCCCAGCGGCCCACGCAGACCACGCACGTTCCCGCAGCAGTCCTCACGGGAATCGCCCCGCTGGTCGGCCACGTTCCCAGCGACCAGCGTCTAAGTCTCGCCGTCTCTCTACCCCTGCGCAATCAAGCCGAACTCGAAGATCTCTTGCAGCGGCTCTACGACCCGCAAAGCCCCAGCTTCCATCAATACCTAAGCGTGCAAGAATTCACCGCGAGATTCGGCCCCACCGAGGCTGACTATGCGGCGGCGATAAATTTCGCGCGAGCCAATGGCCTCGACATCATCGACACCCCCGCCAACCGCCTGGTCCTAGACATCGAAGGTCCCGCGGCGAACGTCGAAAAGGCCTTCAACGTGACGCTCAACCAGTATCAGCATCCCACCGAGAGCCGCACATTTTTCGCGCCCGACCGCGAACCGTCGCTCGCTCTAGCCGCGCCAGTCCTGCATATCTCCGGCCTGGATAACTTCACGCTTCCGCGGGCAAAAAACATCCGCTCCTCCCAACGAACCGCAGAAGCAAGCGCCGTCGGCAAGACCGGCTCCGGCCCCGGCGGCCAATATGTCGCCAGCGACATGCGTGAGGCCTACTACGGCTCCGGCCCGCTCACCGGCCAGGGACAAACCGTCGGCCTCTTCGAATTCGCCGGCTACAACACCGCCGACGTAAAAGCTTATTTCAAGAATCTTAAGCAGACCATCACCGTAAAAGTAAAAGGCGTATCGCTCAACGGCATCAGCCTGAAATGTCCGCCCTCCACCTGCGACGATAGCGAACAAGTCATCGACATCGAAATGGCCATCGGCATGGCCCCGGGGCTCAAAGAAGTCCTCGTCTACGTGGGCCGTAAAGACGCCTCCATCTTCAACCAGATGGCCGTCGACAACACCGCCAAGACCCTAAGCTGCTCCTGGGGATGGACCGACAACGAGAGCACCCTGGACCCCATCTTTATGGAAATGGCGATGCAAGGCCAGAGCGTCTTCGTTGCCACCGGGGACAGCGGCTCCGGCACTCCCGGCGACGTTGTGTGGCCCGCCGACGATCCCTACATCACAGCCGTAGGCGGCACCGACATCAACACCGTAAGCCCCGGCGGCGCATGGAAATCGGAAACCGGCTGGAGCGGCAGCGCCGGCAGCCCCTCGAAAAATGGAATTGCGATTCCCAGCTATCAGCAACTCGCCGGCGTAATCACGGCGCAGAATCACGCCTCAAAAACCCTGCGCAACTATCCCGACGTTGTCGCCGAAGCCAACACCAACCAATACAGCTGCTACGACAGCGGATGCAGCGGAGGCAACGGCGGCACCAGCTTCGCCGCCCCGCAATGGGCCAGCTTCATCGCCATGGCCAACGAACAATCCCTATCCAACGGCGGTTCGACGCTGGGCTTTCTAAACCCGGCCATCTACGCGCTGGGAGTAGGCTCGACCTACGACGCAGACTTCCACGACATCACCAGCGGCAGCAACGGAGGCTACACCGCCGTATCGGCCTACGACCTAGTGACAGGATGGGGCAGCCCGCAAGGCGCCGCCTTAATCGACGCGTTGGCAGGATCGGGCAAGAGCGCATACTAAGCCGGAAATTTGATATTTGATGGCGGGTGCAGTCTGCGGAATCCAACCGCTACTTCTCCGAAGACGTCATCAAAGCCCCGCGCTTTCACCAGCGTGCGAGGGATCTCCGGGCATCGTTACTGTGAGGATCGAGTGGCACCGCCGCCCTCCAAATTTTCTCGCAGAAGAAGTAGTATTACCCGGTGAAGCCTCTGAAACCCGTGCGTTAAAGGTTTGCTCTGAATGCCCACCACTAAAGTTCACGAAATCGCTCCCGCGAAACGCCTGGAAAACGTCCGCTACGCCATCCGCGACCTGGCGTCAGTAGCCGACGAAGTGACTCAACAAGGCCACAAAGTTCTCCCCCTAAACGTAGGCGATCCGCTGAACTTCGACTTCCAAACCCCAGCCCACATCGTCGACGCCGTCTACAAAGCCATGCGCGAGGGCAAAAACGGCTACGCGCCCAGCCCAGGCATTCCCGAAGCGTTAGAAGCCATCCGCGGCGAAGCCCAACGCAAAGGCCTTACCACGGTGCAGGATGTTTTCGTAACCTCCGGCGTAAGCGAAACCGTCGATCTCTGCATCTCAGCCCTAGTCAATCCCGGCGAAGACATCCTCACCCCCAAGCCCGACTACCCGCTCTACTCCGCAGTGCTATGCAAGCTAGGCATAGCCCTCAACGCCTACGACCTGAACGAAGAAGACGCCTGGCAGCCCGAGCTGGCCGACATCGAACGCAAGCTAACTCCTCGCACTCGCGGCATCGTGCTGATCAACCCGAATAATCCCACCGGCTCGTTGTGCTCGCAGAAGATGTTGGAGCAAATCGCCGAACTAGCCCGCCGCCACAACCTGGTAGTCTTCTCCGACGAGATCTACGACAAACTCATCTTGGACGGCACGCCGCACCTGGCCTTCGCCGCCCTCGCGCCAGACGTCCCCTGCGTCACCTTCGGCGGCATGTCAAAAAATTATCTGGTCCCAGGATGGCGCATTGGCTGGGGCATCGCCTCCGGCGACGCCGCCGCCATCAAGCCCTACACCGAAGGCATTCACCGCCTGCTGCGGGCGCGCCTCTCGGCCAACCACCCCGAGCAATACGCCATCAAGCCCGCCTTAGAAGGCCCGCAGGACCACCTCCTAGAAGTGCAACGCAAACTCCGCTCCCGCCGCGACCTAACCCAGAAATGGTGCGAGTCCACGCCGCGCATCAGTTGCGTAGTCCCGCGCGGCGCCTTCTACGCCTTCCCCAGAATCGACATCCCCGAGAGCGACGAAGTCTTCGTCAAAGAATTAATCCGCCAGAAGCACGTCATGGTCGTCCACGGCTCCGGCTTCGGCCAAAAGCCTGGTACGCAGCACTTCCGCATCGTGTTTCTGCCGGATGAAAAAATCCTGTCCACTGCCTACGCGGGAATCGCAGATTTCATCCGCGAAAGATACAGGTAGTCTCCTTTTTAATGTCCTGCGCCAAAACAGTAGCGCCGCCGCCTCGCAGCCCTCGCGTTGGTCGAAGGCATTCCGCTAATCACCGCCGATCGCGAAATCCGCAAGTCGGGGGCGCCTCGATCTGGTAGCCGCCTGCATTGTCCAATTTCCCAACGCCCCCAGGCAAAATCATGTACCATGCTCGGGTCCTTCCATCCACGCTCCAGGCGCCCCCTAACCGGAACTTGACTTCGCAAGCCAAGCCGACCAGGGGCATGCCTGTGCGGTTTGAAGTGTGGGAATCACGAAACCTGAACGAAAGAGGAAACTATGAAACGCAATCAGCTGCTATCGGCTCTCGGCATCCTGTTGTTCGCAGCCTGCTCGCTCGCCGCGCAGGATCAGAATAAAGATAAACCCGGCACTCTGGCCGGCGTCGAATTGCAGAAATTAAAAAACGGAACTCAACCGCAATACGAGGCCGGCAGAAAACAAAAAGCCGCCTGGCACAAACAGCAGAACGACACCGTGCCGCTATTTGTTTGGCAAACCCTCACCGGCGACAACACCGGAGCTTTCCTGGTCGGCCGCTTCGGCCAGCACTGGGCGACTCTCGACAAGCCCTCCGTCTCCGACGAGGCCGACGAAGCCGAATACCAAAAACTCATGGGCGCCTACGTCGAGTCCATGACTCTTCGCTACTACGAGTTCATGCCCAAAATCAGCAACCCAAACGGCGACATGATGCCCAGCAAATTCACCGAGCTTTTCACCTTCCAGGTGCGCTACGGCAAAGAGGCGGATTTCCGCTCGGCCATCACTCGCGTCCACGACGCCTCAGAGAAAACCAAATGGCCAGTTAACTACGAATGGTATCAACTCGTCAGCGGAGGCCCCACCGGCCTCTTCGTCCTCGCCCTGCCGCGCAAAAGCTACGCCGACTTCGACGACAATCCCAACGTAAAGCCCTTCCGCGACATGCTCAAAGAAGCCTTTGGACAATCGGAAGCCGATTCCATCGTGGAACGAATCGACCATTCGGTGGAAAAAGAAACCAGCGAGATCCTGCAATTCCGTCCCGACCTCAGTTACCTGCCGTCCAAGTAGCGACAGAAAATGTAGACTCAAGAAGCCGCAAAGGTTTTCTCCGCGACCTCTGCGGCTTTTCTCCGCGACCTCCGCCCGAAAAAGCCCTGGGTCTGCATCCGGGGCGATGGATCAGTGGGAACGAAATTCTCTACCCGGCGGTTATCCCGAA
>Ga0187887_10003190_pt1 | contig 12834 bp, 10 predicted proteins | sample June2016WEW_7_10_FD_132977 | JGI IMG/M metagenome (GOLD analysis project Ga0187887, IMG submission 132977) | Peatland microbial communities from SPRUCE experiment site at the Marcell Experimental Forest, Minnesota, USA - June2016WEW_7_10 | ecosystem: Environmental > Terrestrial > Soil >...
CGCCGCGACTCGACCGGGTCGAGATCCTGGTGTTCGCCGGCAATCACGGCGTCACGAAGCTTGGCGTCTCCGCCTATCCGGCCGAGGTGACAGTGCAGATGGTGGCGAATTTCGCATCCGGCGGCGCCGCGATCAATCAGCTGGCCCGCACCGGCGGCGCCAACTTGCGCGTCATCCCGCTGTCCCTGGAAGTGCCGACCGCCGATTTCACCAAAGCGCCGGCGCTCACCGAGCGAGAATTCATTGCCGCGGTGACGGCCGGCTATGACGCCGTCTCGCCGGACGCCGATCTCGTCTGTCTCGGCGAAATGGGCATCGGCAATACCACGGCTGCGGCCGCGATCGCTGCGGCCTTGTTCGGCGGCGGCGGCACGCGCTGGGCCGGCCGCGGCACCGGCGTCGACGAGGCGGGATTGGCGCGAAAGCGCGAGGTCATCGACTTGGCGCTCGCGCGTCATGCCGGCTTGCTGCAGGATCCGCTCGCCATCGCCGCGGCCTTCGGCGGCCGCGAGCTTGCCGCCATTCTCGGCGCGACGCTCGCGGCACGGCGGCAGCGCATTCCGGTTCTGCTCGACGGCTTCGTCGGCACCGCAGCCGTGGCACCGCTCAAGAAGCTGCGGGCCGACACACTTTCGCACGCCACGGCCGGCCACGTCTCGGCCGAAGCCGGGCATAAGATGCTGCTGGAAGAACTCGATCTCGTGCCGCTGCTCGATCTCAATATGCGGCTCGGCGAAGCTTCCGGCGCAGCAGTGGCGCTCCTGCTGCTGCGCGCGGCTTTGGCGTGCCATAACGGCATGGCGACCTTCGCCGAGGCCGGCGTGTCGGATAAGTCGGACGATGACGCCGAGCCGAAAGCCGCGGGCTAACGATCCGTCGTCGCTATGGCGTGAAAGAACGTGCCGGTGATGTTGCCGCGGCGACCGCCGGTCTTACCGAGCGCGCTGCCTTCAGCGTCGCCGAGTTCCGCGAAAGCTTCATCGTTGCCCGCGGCAGTGAGAGAGGCGTAATGGAATTCGTGGCCGCGAACCATCGTACCCTTCGCGCCGAGCACGCTGTCGGACAACAGCCGAGCGGTGCGGTAGCCGAGATGCAATTTGCGTTTGGCGAAGCTCGTGGCGTGACCGAGGAGTCCGGTCATGGCGTGACTAATTCCTGCGGCGTCTTCAAGGCTCTCGCCCAGAACCATGTAGCCGCCGCACTCGCCATGCACCGGCCGCGTTTGCGCGAAGTGCCGCAACCCATCGGCAAAGCGCCGTGCCGCGGCGAGCGCGTCGGCGTGCAATTCCGGATAGCCGCCCGGCAGCCAGCAACTATCGGCGCCTTCGGGCGGCGGCTCGTCTGCCAGCGGCGAGAACGGCATGATTTCGGCGCCAGCGCGGCGCCAGGCATTGACGAGATGCGGATAGGCGAAAGTGAATGCCCGATCGCTGGCCAGCGCGATGCGCTGACCGGGCGGCGGCAGCGCTGCGGCGCGGTTCGGACTAGCGGCACGTGCAAGCGGCGCGGCGGCGATAAAAAGGGCGTTGAGATCGATATGACCTGCGGCCATTGCCGCCAGGCGCGCCATCAGCGCATCGAGATCGGCATGCTCGCCGGCCTGCACCAGCCCGAGATGGCGCTCCGGCAAAGCCAGCGTTGCCTCGCGCGGCACCGCGCCGAGGACCGCAATGCCGAGTGCTTCGATCGCGTCGGCGACGAGCGCGCGGTGACGTTCGCTGGCGACGCGATTGAGGATGACGCCGGCGATTTGCACTTGAGAATCATGAGAGGCAAAACCCCGCACGACGGCCGCCGCCGATTGCGCCTGCCGCGACACGTCGAGCACCAGCACGACCGGCAGACCGAAATGCGCCGCGAGATCGGCGGTCGCGCCGCGTTGGCCGGCTGCACCGGCCGCGCCGTCGAACAGGCCCATGACGCCTTCGATGATAAAGATGTCGGCCCCCTCGGCCACCTGCGCGGCGAGACTATCCAGCAAAGGCCCCGGCATGGCCCAGCTATCGAGGTTCACGCTCGACGCGCCGATGGCCGCGGCATGGAACGCCGGATCGATGTAATCCGGCCCGGCTTTGGCCGCCCGCACGGAGAGGCCGCGCCGGGTCAGCGCCGCCAGAATCGCGAGCGTCACGGTGGTCTTGCCAGCGCCGGAATGCGGCGCGGAGACGATGATCCCGCGCGCGGTCAAGATTCGTCCCCGCCGATCAAGTTGCCGCGCATTTTCACGATGTCGCCGATGACGACGATCGCCGGCGGTTCGAGATTTTGCGCGCCTGCGGCGGCGGCAAGTTCCGCAAGCGTGGAAACCAATACGCGCTGTTGCGGCGTGGTCGCCGAAGCAATCACGGCAGCGGGCGTCGCGCCGGAAAGGCCGGCCGTCATCAATGCGGCAGCGATCCGCTCCAGATTATGCATCACCATATAGAGCACGATCGGCTGCCCGGTGCGGGCAAGCGGCGCCCAGTCGAAATCCTCGTCAGCGCCATGCCCCGCCGCGAAAATGACGGCGCGATTGACGCCGCGCAATGTCGCCGGGATGGCCGCCGCAGCGAGCGCCGCGAGACCTGCGGTGACGCCGGGAATGACACGGAACGGCACGCCCGCGGCCGCAAGCACCATGGCTTCCTCGCCGCCACGTCCGAACACGAAAGGATCGCCGCCCTTGAGCCGCAGCACGCGCTCGCCGCCGCGGGCAAGCGTAACCAGGCGCTGACTGATATCGGCCTGGTCCGCCGATGGCTTGCCGCCGCGTTTGCCGGCAAATTCCAGCCGCGCTTGCGGGCCGGCCAGCGCCAGCACACGGCGATCGACCAGCGCGTCATGCACGACGACATCAGCTTGGGCGAGGCCGGCAAGCGCATCGAGCGTCAACAGGCCCGGATCGCCCGGGCCGGCGCCGGCGAGCCAGACATGACCCGGCGCAAACACCGGAACGCCCGAGCGGCGCGCCGCCAATGCGTCCCAAGCGGTCATCGCGCGGCCTCGTGGTGACGCCGGTGGCGCGCCGGACTAAAGGGATGAGCACAGGAAGCGACATGACTGAAAGCGGCATCGCCAAGCAGGCACGACCGCCCTTGCGCCGGGGCTGGACCACCGGCACCTGCGCCGCCGCGGCGGCGAAGGCCGCTTATGCGGCGCTGGTCACCGGCGAGTTCCCCGATCCGGTCGCGGTGACGCTGCCGCGCGGCGAACGGCCGAGCTTTGCGCTTGCCACCACGCGCAAGGACGAAAATTCCGCCACCGCCGGCGTCATCAAGGATGCCGGCGACGATCCCGACGTGACCCACGGCGCTTTGATCTGCGCGACGGTTCGCGTCACTCCGCCGGGTGCGGGCGTAAGCTTTCGCGCCGGCGCGGGCGTCGGCACCGTCACGCGCGCCGGGCTGCCCATTCCGCCAGGCGAGCCCGCGATCAATCCGGTGCCGCGCCGCATGATCAGCGATGCCATTGCCGAGGTCGCTGCGGCGGCCGGTCGTGCCGCCGATGTTGAAGTCGAAATTTCGATTCCCGGCGGCGCGGTGCTCGCGGCAAAGACGCTCAACGGCCGTCTCGGCATTGTCGGCGGCCTGTCGATCCTCGGCACCACCGGCATCGTCGTGCCCTATTCCTGTTCGGCCTGGATCCATTCGATCCATTCCGGCATCGACGTCGCGCGCGCCGCGGGCCTCACCCACATCGCCGGCGCGACCGGCGCGAGTTCCGAGACGGGCGCGCAAAAGCTCTACGATCTGCCGGACATCGCCTTGATCGACATGGGCGATTTTGTCGGGGGCATGCTCAAATATCTGCGCCGGCATCCACTGCCGCGCGTCACCATCGCCGGCGGCGTCGCCAAGATGACGAAGCTCGCACAGGGGCTCACCGATCTGCATTCCAAGCGCGGTACGGTCGATCTTCCCGAACTCGCGAACCTGGCCGCGGCCGGCGGCGGCTCGGCGCCGCTTTGTGAACGCATCGTGGCCGCCAACACCGCCGCGGAAGCTTTTGCGCTCGCCGCAGCCGAAGGCATCGCGCTCGGCGATGCGGTGGCGCTCGCCGCACAGCAAACCGCCAGTGAGCTTGTCGCCGGCTCCGCCATTGCCGTCGAAGTCGTGCTGTTCGACCGCGAGCAAAATCTGGTCGGCCGCGCGCCGTTCAAGAAATAGCTCTCCGCTCATGCCGCGCCCCCGCGAAACCGGCGGCGATAGTCGGAGTCGTAGAGCGCGCTGTCGCGGAAATCATGCGCGGCAAGCGCCCGGCCGACCAGGATCAGCGCGGTGCGCTCGATCCGCGCCTCGGCGACTTTTCCGGCGATGTCGGCGAGCGTGCCGCGCAAAATGCGCTCGGCCGGCGAACTTGCCTGCACCACGACCGCCGCCGGACAGTCGGCGCCGTAGAATGGTATCAGCTCTTGCACGATCGCATCCACGGCATGGATCGCCAGATGGACGACAAGCGTGGCACCGGTTGCGGCAAAGCTCGCAAGCTTCTCGGTGTCGGGCATGCGCGAAGCACGCCCGGAAACCCGCGTCAGCACCACGCTCTGTGCCACTTCGGGTACCGTCAGCTCGCATTGCAGTGCCGCCGCTGCGGCGGCAAAGGCCGGCACGCCGGGCGTCAGCGTATAGGGGATGCCGCGCCGATTGAGCCGGCGCAGCTGTTCGGCGAGCGCCGAGTAGATCGAAAGATCGCCGGAATGCAGCCGCGCCACCTCGTGGCCGGCTGCATGAGCGCTCGCGAACTCGGCGTCGATCTCGTCGAGCGACAGCGGTGCGGTATCGACGATGCGCGCGCCCGGTGGACAAAAGCCGAGCAATTCGCGCGGCACGATCGAGCCGGCATAGAGGCAGACCGGGCAGCGCGCGATCAGATCGCGGCCGCGCACGGTGATAAGGTCCGCCGCGCCCGGTCCGGCGCCGATGAAATGCACGGTCATGGTTTTGTCCATAACCATTGCGTCACCGGCATCGCTGCGCGCCAGCCTGTCATATCGCCGACCGGCGCCGCCCGGGACACCGCAATGCGGGTCAATTCGCCGCCGAAGGCGGCATGGCGGGCGAGCAGCAGTGCTTCGGTTTCGAGCGTCACCGCATTGACCACCAGCCGGCCGCCAGAGCGCAGCGCCCGCGCCGCGGCATCGAGCACGCCGGTGTCCCCGGCGCCGCCGCCGATGAAGATAGCGTCCGGCGTCGTCAGAGCGGATAGCGCTGCCGGCGCCGCGCCTTCAATAATGTCGAGCCCCGGCACGCCGAAGGCCGCGGCATTGCGGCGGATGCGCGCCGCGCGGTCGGCGCGCTCTTCGACGGCGACCGCGCGCATCAAAGGATCGGCCAGCATCCATTCGATCGCGACCGAGCCCGATCCCGCGCCGATGTCCCACAACAGCTCCCCGCGGCGGGGGCCGAGCGACGACAGCGTCATCGCGCGGATTTCCCGTTTGGTGATCTGGCCGTCGTGCTCAAACAAATTGTCCGGCAGGCCCGGCGTGCGCGCCAAGACGCGCGCATCGGCCGCCGCTTCGACTTCGATCGCCGCGACGTTGAGCGCGTCCGTCGCGCCTAACTCAAAGCCCGCAGCCGTGGTGACGCTGATGCGCTCGCGCGGGCCGCCGAGCGCTTCGAGCACGGTCAGGCGCGACGCGCCGAAGCCGGTTTCGGCCAGAAGTTTTGCCACGGCCGCCGGTCCGCCGCCGTCGGAGGTGAGCGCGAGAATGCGCGCGCCCGGCTGCAAATGCGGGCGAATGAGATCGAGCGTCCGGCCATGCAGTGACAGCAGCACCGTCTGCGGCAGCGACCAGCCGAGCCGTGCCGCCGCCAGACTGAAGGCCGACGGGGCCGGTACGACGACCATCTCCCGCGCATCGATATGGCGCGCCAATACCGCGCCGACGCCATAGTGGAACGGGTCGCCTGAGGCGAGCACGCAGACCGGGCGGCCGCGATGCCGCAAAATCTCTTCGGGCGCGCCGTCGAACGGGCTCGGCCACGGCCGCATCGCACCGCAAATGAGCGGCGCCGCGAGCCCAAGATGCCGCCTGCCGCCGAACACGATTTCGGCCGCACTGACCAGCCCGCGCGCCACCGGGCTCAAGCCCTCGACGCCGTCCTCGCCGATGCCGACAATGGACAGCCAGCGCGGCGATGCGGCAGTGTCGTGCGCAAGCGGCTCAGGAATTTGCATGCCACGCATCCTCATTCTCGGCGGCACAACCGAAGCGCGCCTGCTCGGCGAACGGCTGGCCGCGCGCGGCGGCCTCGACGTGACGCTGTCGCTTGCCGGCCGCACGGCCACGCCGGTTCCGCACGCCGTGCCGGTCCGTGTCGGCGGCTTTGGCGGAGTCGCGGGCCTCGCCAATTATCTCGCCGCAGAAGGCATCGATGCCATGATCGACGCCACCCATCCTTATGCGATGGTCATTTCGCAAAACGCCGTTGCCGTGGCGCACGCCACTGGCGTGTCGTTCTTGACGCTGCACCGGCCGGCTTGGCGCGCCGTTGCCGGCGACCGCTGGATCGAGGTGGATGACACCAATGCAGCGGTGAGCGCCATCGGCGAACAGGGCCGCAGCGTCTTTGTCGCGCTCGGCCGCAATGAGCTCGCACCGTTTACCAGCGCGCCGCAGCACCGCTATCTCGTGCGCAGCGTTGATCCGGTCAAGCCGCCACTGCCATTGCCGCACGTCACTTACATCACGGCGCGCGGCCCGTTCCGCGAAGCCGACGATCACGCGCTGATGACGGCGCATGGTATCGAGGTCGTCATCGCCAAGAACAGCGGCGGTAATGCCGCCTATGGCAAGATCGCGGCGGCCCGCGCGCTTGGCGTCGACGTTATTCTGGTGCGCCGCCCGCCGGAGCCCGAAGCCCCCGCGGTCGAGACGATCGATGCCGCAGTCGCCTGGCTCGATCATACGCTCACCTCCGCCGTCGCGCGCGGCGTGTAAACGAGCGGCGCGCGTCCGGCCCGGGCGATCACGCGGGTCTCGCGGGTGCCGACAATCACCAGCGTCGCCATATCGGCGGGCGTTGCGTCGGCTTGTGCGAGCGTCGTGACGCTGACTTGCTCTTCCGCCCGACCGACGGCGCGGCCGAACACCACCGGCGTGGTGTTCGGCAATTGTCGGCGGAGGCGCTCGATTGCATTGCCGAACTGCCATGGCCGCGCCCGCGACACCGGATTGTAGAGCGCGATGACAAAGCCCGCGCCGGCCGCCGCATCGAGCCGGCGTTCGACCAGCGGCCACGGCTTGAGATTGTCCGACAGCGACAGCGCGCAGAAATCGTGGCCAAGCGGCGCGCCGATTTTCGCTGCGACCGCGAGCATGGCGGTAATGCCGGGAACGAAAACGACATCGAGCGCGCGCCAGGCGTCCGGCCCGGCTTCGATTTGTTCGCAGATCGCCGCCGCCATGGCGAACACGCCCGGATCGCCGCCCGAGACCACCGCGACGTTGGCGCCGAGCGCGGCGTGACGCAGCGCCGCGGCGGCGCGCGCGCCTTCCTCGCGATTGTCGGACGGATGGCGGCTCTGGCCTGTGCGCACCGGGACGCGATCGAGATAGGGCCCGTAGCCGTAAAGCGCGTCGGCATGGGCAAGGGTTTCGTCGGCGTCAGGCGTCAGATAGCGCGGCTCGCCCGGTCCCAATCCGACGACGGCGAGGCGTCCGCTCACGGCTTGTCCTCCCAGCCGGGCACCAGCACCACCGCGAAATAGGGCGCGTCGTCGTCCGATTTGGCGGCGAGCGGAATCATTTTCTCCGCCGCCATAGTTCCTCGCTCGACATAAATGGCGCGCGCCAGACGGCCGCTGACTTCGAGCGCACGGCGAAGCTTCGGCAAATGCCGCCCGACTTTCATCACTACCGCAGCGTCGGCGTCGGCGAGCCGACGCGTCAGTTCGGCCTCGGACAGCGTCGCCGGCAGGACGGTAAACACGTCGTCGCCCTGGGCCATCGGCATCCCGGCCGCCGACCAGCAGCCCGACATGCCGGTGACGCCGGCAATGATTTCGGTCGAAAAGCGCGGCGATAGCCGCGCATGCAGATGCATGTAAGAGCCGTAGAACAACGGATCGCCCTCGGAAATCACCGCGACCACGCGGCCAGCTTCGAGATGCGCCGCAATGCGTGCAGCGGCGGTATCGTAAAAATCGCGGATCGCATCGCGATAGCCGTCGCTGCAGGACGGCAATTCCGTGGTCACCGGGTAATGGAGCGGCAGCTCGGTGACCTCGGCGCGCAGATGGCGCGCAACGATCGCCCGCGAATGGCTGGCGTTGCCTGCTTTGGCGAAATGCGCGACCACGTCGGCCTCGCCGAGCGCACGCATCGCCCTGAGCGTCAGCAATTCTGGATCGCCCGGCCCGACGCCGACACCCAGCAATTTTCCCGCGCTCGTGGACTTGCTCATAGCCCCGGCCTCGCCAGAGCGTTGACGGCGGCAGCGGTCATGGCGCTGCCGCCGATGCGGCCGCGCACGATGAGGAATGGCACGCCGCGCGGATCAGCGGCGAGCGCCGCTTTCGATTCGGCGGCGCCAACGAAGCCGACCGGGATGCCGAGGATGGCCGCGGGCTTCGGCGCGCCCTGGTCGATCAGATCAAGCAGCCGGAACAGCGCCGTCGGCGCATTGCCGATGGCGACGACGGCGCCGCCGAGACGATCGCGCCACAGTTCGAGCGCCGCCGCCGAGCGCGTTGTGGCGTTGTCTTTCGCCAGCGCCGCCGTGCGCGGATCGTTGAGCGTGCAGATCACCGCGTTGTGCGCCGGCAGCCGTGCCCGCGTAATGCCATGCGCGACCATTTCGGCGTCGCACAGGATCGGCGCCCCGGCCAAAAGCGCGCCGCGCGCCGCAGCGACCAGATTGCCGCCGAACTCGATATGCTGAGCCACCTCGACCTGCCCGCAGGCGTGGATCATGCGCACCGCGACATCGGCTTCCTCGGCCGAGAAGTGCGACAGATCGGCCTCGGCGCGGATGATGGCGAAGGAGCGCTCATAGATCGCCGTGCCGTCGCGCAAATAGCCGGCGCGCTCAGACATTTTCGACCTCAAGGCTTTGCTCGCGCGCATATTTTGCGATCGCGGCGGGTAATTCATCCGCCGGCACTGTAGCGAACGGTTGATCGCGCGTTGTGCCGCGCGCGATCAGGGCGCAGCCCCCGGCCGTGCCGACGACCGTCAACGCCGCCGCCGTGGCCTGTGCGCAGCCCTTGGCGCAGCCGGAAATATGGATTGTTAGCGCATCGCCAAGCCGCGCCGCCGCTTGATCCGCGATGCGTGGCGCCAGCGCACGCGCAGCGATGTGCGCTGAAGCGCAAATCGGCGCCCCGGCGCAAGCGATGACGTAACGGCGAGGATCATCGGCGAGGACGATAAAGCCGAGTTGCGCAGCGGCGGCGACAAATTCCGCCGCGGTCTGGGGCGTAAGTCCGATCGCCAATAGGGTGCGGCCCGGCGCGGCGCGCAGGCCGCTCGCGCCCGCCGTCGCAGCGACTTCGGCCAAGCGTTCGAGCGCGCTCGCAACTGCATGGCCGAAGGCAAGGCCGATGCCGCAGGCGTAGGATCCATCACGCAAGAGATGCATGCCGATACTGTCATGGCCGGGCTTGTCCGTGCCATCCACGTCTGTGCCGCTGGCGGCGAAAACGTCGCGGGCCCGGGCAGTGCGGCCTCGCGCTGTCAGAACCTCAAGCAGCCGCACGACGGTTTGGATGGCCTCCGCGGGTGCGATCACGCCCAGATCAGCCGCGCTCGCCTCATCTCCGCCAGCGCTAACGCGGAGTGACACCCTGCCATCCACTGCCCGCGCGCTGAGCCGAATATCGGCGGCAAGTGTCCTCAGATCGAGTTGGCCGCCGCCGTCGATCGCAATGGAAACTTTGGGCGAAAGCCCTGACGCCATCGAGCGTTCCGCGAGGGCGTGGCGTAGCTGGGCGGCAAGAGCGCCGGCGTTGAAAATTTCATCGGCATCAATTCCGCTCAGCGGATTGCAGTGTATTGGAATGCCGTCCTCTGCTGCGATCCGGAGGTCGGCAATCGCCGCCGCGCATGGCGGCGCCGAGCTGGCGCTCAAGCCACGGAGCTGGATGCTGCCGCGCGAGGTGACTTCAATGACGCCATTGCCATGCGTGCGTGCGGCCGCGCACAGCGCGGCAAAGGCGGCAAGCGACATGATTCCGATCGGCACGAGGCGCACCAGCAGGCCGTCGCCGGTCGGCATCGGCGCCGACAGGCCGGGACAGGCGCCGCGGCGGCGCGGGGTGGCGAGCGCGTGAGCGGTCATGCCGCAACCTCCGCGCGGAGCGCCGCTAGCCCGGCGTCGACATCGTTGCGGCGCGGGTGCCAGAAACCGCGGCGCCGGGCCGCGTCGAGCCGCTCGGCGATCGCCGCCGCGGCCTGCGGATTTTCGCGCATCAGGAAGGCGCGCACATCGGGGTCGGCGACATAGGCCTCGTGCAACAGATCGAACAATGCGCCGGCGACCGCGCCAGTGGTTTCGGCGAAATTGACCAGCCGGTCCACGGTCTCGGCCAGCTCGGCGGCGCCGCGCGGGCCGTGGCGCATTTGGCCGGCGATGAAACGCGGATTGACCGCGCGCGCCCGCACGATGCGCGCCAAAGCCGCCGACAATGCCCGCGCCCGCGGCCGTTGCGGATCGGTCATGTCGAGCATGACCAGATCGACCGAGCGGCCGAGCAGTTTTGCCGCCGCGGCAAAGCCGCCGACGAAAGCCGCGTCCTCCGCGCCTTCAAGAAGATCGCGCCCGGGATCGTCGCTGGTATGCACCAGCATATCGGCGCCGGCGACTCGCTGTGCGAAAGCGCCGGGCGCCTCACCCGCCTCGCCCTCGGCGCCCCCGTAGGCATGCGAAGTTGAAGCGAGGTAAGCCGCACCGATGGTATCGCTGTCGGAGTCGAGGCCGAGCAAATCTTCGACGCCCGCGCCGTAAGCTCCTGGTGCCGTCCCGAAAATACGGTCAAGCCGCGCGCGACCGCCGCCACGCATCGCGCTCACGAGCGGATTTTCGTCGTCGGCCTCGTCGCGTGCCGCCACCGCCTGCACCGCGGCATCGATCAGCGCAATCTGCGCCGGGAATAGATCGCGGAACAAGCCGGAAATCCGCCAGGTGACATCGACGCGGGAGCGGCCCATCGCTCCGGTCGGCTGCACTTCGACGCCGGTGACGCGGCCGCTTGCGTGCTCCCAGATCGGCCGGCAGCCCAACAATGCAAGCCCTTGCGCGATCTCCTCGCCGCCGGTGCGCAAAGTGGCGCTGCCCCAGAGATCGATCACCACCGCGCGCGGCATGTCGCCGTGAGTTTGCAGATGCGCGCGCACCACTTCTTCGGCGGCGAGGCGGCCAAGCTCCATCGCGGTCGGTGTCGGCAGCGTGCGCGGATCGGCGGTGAAAAGATTGCGGCCGGTCGGCAACACGTCGCGCCGACCGCGCGCCGGCGCGCCGGCCGGCCCTGGCGCGACGCGGTTGCCGTCAAGCGCCGCGATGAGCGCGGCACGCTCGGCTTCGGCGCTCACCCGCCACGCCGGATCGTCGGTGCCTGAGGCAGCGCGGCCGTAAATGTGCTGGCCGTCCTTGATGGCGAGGTCCTTGAGGTCGCACAGCCAGGCGTCGATCTGGCGGAGCGCTTCGTCGGGCGCCCCCGCCAAGCCTATTCCAGCCTCGCCAGCCAATCCGGTCCGCTGCGCCGTCTCGACAATCAAAGTCGCAAGCCGCTCGCGCCGCCGCCGGTCGAGGCCGTCAGCCTGGGCATATTCGTCGAGCAGGAGTTCCAAATCATGCGCTTCGCCGCTCGGTCCGCCGGCGACAAGCGGCGGCGGCAAATGACCGATGGTCACTCCGGCAAGGCGGCGCTTGGCCTGCGCCGCTTCACCCGGATTGCTGACGATGAAGGGATAGATCACCGGCAGCGCGCCGGTGACGATCTCGGGAAAGCAATCCGCGGTCAACGCCACCGCCTTGCCCGGCAGCCATTCCAGCGTGCCGTGCGCGCCCATATGGACGAGCGCGTCGGTCTTCGCCGCGTGTTGCAGCCACAGCCCGAACGCGACCAGTGCGTGACGCGGCGGCAGCACCGGGTCGTGATAATCGGCGCGCCGTTCCCCCGAACGGCCGCGATCGGGTGGCAGCGCGACCAGGATGTTGCCGAATTTTTGCGCGCGGAAGCGGAACGCGCCGGCGCGGACCTCCGGATCGTCCGCTGGCTCGCCCCACGCCTCGCGCAAGCGCGCAACCGCCGCACTCGGCAATCGCGCCAACAATATTTCGTAATGCGCGACGTCGAGTTTGGCGTCGTCGCTGCCGCGCGACAGCACATCGAGCAAATCGCGCGGCGTTTTCGGCGCGCCGCTTACCGTGTATCCGGCTGCGGCAAGGTCGTTGAGCGCTGCGATGACGCTGGCCGGCACATCGAGCCCCACCGCATAACCGGCGCGGCCCGGCGCGCCGGGATAGTCCGGCATCAGCATCGCGAACCGCCGCTCGGCCCGCGGCAGCGCGCGCAAACGCACCAGCGCGGCGATGCGATCGGCGACCATGGCAACGCGATCCGGCTCGGGCCGGCTCGTGAGCGCGGTGAAGGCAAGCCCCTGTTGCGGCGGCAGCGGATCCTTAAACGCAATGGCGCCGGCCAATATGCGACCGTCCAGTTCCGGCAGCACGACATGCATCGCCAGATCGGAGGCGCCGAGCCCGCGCGGGCTGTCGCGCCAGGCGGCGCGCTTGGTCGTGGCGCTGATCACCTGCAGCACCGGGACGCCCGGCGCGTCGAGCACCGTCGGTCCGTCGGCAGTTCCGGCGGCGAAGGCTGTCGTGGTGACGATCAATGCCGGATCGAGCC
>Ga0187887_10003194_pt1 | contig 12826 bp, 7 predicted proteins | sample June2016WEW_7_10_FD_132977 | JGI IMG/M metagenome (GOLD analysis project Ga0187887, IMG submission 132977) | Peatland microbial communities from SPRUCE experiment site at the Marcell Experimental Forest, Minnesota, USA - June2016WEW_7_10 | ecosystem: Environmental > Terrestrial > Soil > Wetlands...
ATTGTCAATAAGCTGGAAGCGGATGACTTGTTTCAGGCTGTAGCCGGGTCGATGCGCAAGCACTTGGGCAACGATCTCACGTCATTGTGGCTCTTTAACAAGCAGTCGGGCAGTTTGGAACGTAGATTTCTGGATTTCCCGACTGGAAAGGGCTATCTCGATAAGGTTCTTGTCGTCGAGCCCACGAAGCTGTGGAGCGAATGGTCGCACCTCCGGACGCCTCAGTATTACTCACCGTGTGGAGCAGATATACCCCCGGCCCTCCGCGAGGCGTCTCGAGCTGAATCCCTGCTTTCGGCCGTTTTGGTGCCACTGACGGGTGCCGACGGCCCCCTGGGTCTGTTGACCATGTGCAGTCGCAGGGCTGATGGGTTTAACGAGGCGGACCGCGACCTGCTGTCACAGATCGGAACCCAGACATCACTGGTGCTGGAGAATGCTCTGGCCTACGGACGGCTGCGCGCGTCGCGCGACGATCTGGAAGAGCAGAGGCTTTACCTAGAGTCGGAAATTGAATCTGAATTCAACTTCGAAGATATAGTCGGCAAGAGTGCAGCTATACGTAAAGTGCTGGATCAGGTCACGATCGTCGCCCCAACCAGTTCCACCGTGTTACTGCACGGCGAGACCGGTACGGGCAAGGAGCTGGTGGCCCGAGCACTCCACAATCTCAGTCCGCGGCGTGAGCGCACCTTTGTCCGCCTGAACTGCGCGGCGATTCCTTCAGGTTTGGTGGAAAGCGAGCTCTTCGGCCACGAAAAGGGTGCTTTCACCGGGGCGCTGATCCAGAAGCGAGGCCGGTTTGAGCTAGCGGATCACGGCACTCTGTTTCTCGACGAGATCGGCGACATTACTATGGATTTGCAGCCAAAGCTTCTGCGCGCCCTGCAGGAGCAGGAGTTCGAACGTCTCGGAAGTACCAAAACAATTCATGTTGATGTTCGTCTGATTGCTGCCACTCATCGGGATTTAGAAAGCATGATCCGCAACAATCAGTTTCGCGAGGATCTTTTTTATAGGTTAAGAGTGTTCCCAATCGAAATTCCGCCGCTTCGTGAGAGGCGCGAAGACGTCCCGCTACTGGTCCATTTTTTTGTGTCGCGTCTCTCACGGCGCATGCAAAAGCGCATCCGGTCTGTCCCCAAATCCGCGATGGAGGCTCTGGCGAATGCAGATTGGCGGGGAAACATCCGCGAACTAGAGAACTTCATTGAGCGCTGCGTGATCCTCACACAAGGCGACGAATTGAATGTGCCGCGCTCGGAGCTGAACAGATCCACTGGCCGGACTGTTATTGCGGCAGCGTCGACCTTTGAGGATGCAGAGCGGCAGGCGATCCTCGATGCTTTAAAAGGCGCGGCCGGGAGAATCGCCGGCAACGGGGGAGCGGCCGAACGCCTCGGGCTCAAGAGAACCACTCTGCAGAACAAGATGCGGAGGCTGAACATTACTCGCGCAGATTATTCAGCCTGACTGCAAACTGTCCGGCTTCCTCCCTATCTTTCAGCTCTTCAAGGCGGCTGTTTCAGCCGCCTTGATTCTTAGCCCGTGCCAAAGGCTGCCCCCATGCTGGCACTGCCCGTTATTCAGGGCGGCGTACGCTCGAAAGATCGTTTAGTCTCAATAGGTTGCGCTGAGAACCCCTGGCAAAGCAGGTGCAAGGGTGACTATGGCCAGCGATTTTGAGGCTGCTGACGGATGTAAGAGGGGCCATCATGCTACGTGTACAAACGCAAGAATTAGACGGTGCTTTGATTTGCCGGCTCGAAGGCCGATTCACCGGCAAGGGCGCTGAGGAAGTCCGGGCGCTCATCACGTGCTGCGATAGCAAACTGGAATTAGTTGTCGATCTTACGGACGTGATGTTTATCGACGCCATCGGGGAAGAGGTGCTTTTGTTTGTCAAGAGGCTCGGAGCCCAGTTCGTTGCCGAGACTTCATATTCCCGGGACATTTGCGAACGGCTTCAGCTCACGTTTATTGGCAAGCGTAAGTCGAACACGCCGATAAAGGGCAATTCGGGCGCAGAGGGGCAACTTCTTCGCCGATGATGAGCAGGCACACCTAAAAAGCGCTCAAGCATGATATCGGGCAGCCCTTGGCCCGACTTGCCCAACATCTTCCATCCAAAATCCGTTCTAAGTCTGCTGTCCTTAGCGTATGGCTCGACCTGTGAGTTCGAACGCGTTCTCGATTTGCACTCGAAAAAGGTACCCATCATTCTCAAGGCGTGTGCTGAAGGCACCACTGCGCCCGGTGCCCAAATGAGGGCAGCACCCATCGACCGCATATGGGCATTCTCCAGCATTCTTGGCCGCTCGCACTTCTGATTCAAGAACTTGCAAGGAACTCCAGCTTGGCACGGCACCTGCAATCTTGGTGAACATGAGCGACGACGGGTTCGCTCAAGTTCAAAGTGCCGTCAGGCCCCAGCCGAATTCAGGTAGAAGAATGATGAAATCGAACCATCTTGCACTGCTTCTTACGATTCTTGTATTTGTGTCACCGATCGGGTCGCTTGCTCAACAAGCTACGCAGGACGTCCCGCTTCTTACGCTTGACGACGCAGTCTCCATTGCACTCTCGAACAATCGGCTCGTAAAGAACTCAGGGTTGGAAGCGCAGAAGTATGACTTCCAGGTGAGCACGATGCGCAGCAAGCGGCTGCCACATTTTCAATTTTCGGTCCTCGGTGGCGAACTGCTGCAGCCGTTCGACTTCACATTCGCGAAGGGAACCTTCGGGACCTATCCGGGAGTTGGCCCTATTCCGTCAACAGATGCCAAGGTTCACACGCCGGCCAGATTGACAGCCTTCATGAACGGCAGCATCGATCAGCCGCTGACACAGCAGTACAAGATCGCATTGGGGATTCGCGCGACGGAACTTGGGCGCGAGATCGCGAAAGAAGACGTTCGCGCCGAGAGGCAGAAGATCGCGGCCGAAGTGCGGAGTGCATACGTCGAGCTAGTAGCGACTCAAGCCGCTGTGGATGCGGCTGGGGAAGCAGTGAAGACGCTGCAAGAGGCGCAAAGGGTTACGCTGCGTTACATCGCAGAGAAAACCGTGCTCAAGGGAGATGCCTTGGAGGTTGATGCGCGTTTGGCCAAGGCGCAATATGACTTGTCGGTTGCGGAGAACGGACTTGCCACACAGCACGAGCACCTGAATCAACTCCTGGCACGGGATCTTGAAACCCCCTTTCGGGTTGATTCCATTCCTGAGGAGGACACGACAACCCTGAGCCTGGAGGAGGCGCGCCAGCAGGCGTCAGAGAATCGGCCTGAGATCCGCCAGGCTCATCTCAAGGAAAAACAAGCCGAGTACGATCGCCGCATTGCGAAGGCCGAATACATACCGGACCTTGGTCTCGCGGTTAGCTACCAGGGCGTCCAGAACGTGCAGGTCCTTCCCACGAATGTCGGTGTGGCCGGCTTTGCGTTGACTTGGGAACCGTTCGATTGGGGACGCCGCCACAATCGAGTACGCGAAAAATCGAACACACTGGCGCAGGCACATAACGGTGCACAAGAGGCAGCATCGCAGATCGGGCTTGGAGTCGCTGCGAAGTATCGCAAGTGGAAAGAGTCCGCATTATTGGTGAAGGCTACCCGTACCGGTCATGAGGCCGCCGCCGAAGAATTCCGCGTCACCAGCAACAAGTACCAAGAACAAGCGGCACTGGTTAGAGATCTCTTACAGGCTCAGGGTCGAAGTTCGGAAACCGCTTTTCAGTATCAGCAGGCGCTTTCTTCTTATTGGAGTTCCCTTGCAGATTTGCGCCGCGCGATGGGAGAGGAATAAACGTGAGAACCACAATCGCAACACTTGCATTAGCGCTGGTCATGGCCGGCTGTGCCTCGAATAAGCCACTCAGTCAACCTCCACAGGGCGTCCAGGCTCAAGCTATTGAGAAGCAAGCGGGCTTCAGCGCCGACGGCTTGCGTTTCTCGGCGGTAGTGACGCCTGATTCGGAAGTTTCCCTGTCATTCAGAATTCCTGGGTACATCATTTCGCTTAAACAAATGCGGGGCCAGGACGGCAGGATGCGCGATGTTGCGGAAGGGGATCGAGTCAGCCGGGGAGCCGTGCTCGTCCGCATCCGATCGTCTGAATACGAGGACAAGGTACACCAGGCGTCCTCGCAGGCAGCCGCCGCGGAAGCCGTCGCACAGAAGGCCAAGCTCGACTTCGATCGGGCTTTGCACTTGTACGACAGCCAGAGCCTTACGAAGCCCGACTTCGATTCCGCTCACGCGCAATACGATGCCAGCGAGCAGCAATTGAAGTCCGCGCGAGCCCTGACGAGCGAGGCGGAAATCGCTCTGCGTGACACCTCCATGATTGCCCCTTTCGACGGCGACATCGTGAAGAAAGCCGTCGAGCTCGGCGCGTTCGTCGGGCCTGGCGTTCCCGCATTCGCGCTCGCCAAAACCGACACCGTAAAGATCGTGGTGGGAGTGCCCGATACGGTTGTCCGTTCCGTAAAGGTAGGCCAGCTCGTTGATGTTGCCATCGACGCGTTCCCCACCCGCACATTTCATGCGCGAATCAGCCGCATGTCATCTGCGGCGGATACGATTACGCGTAATTTCGAGGTCGAAGTCGCTATCCCGAATCACGATCACTTGCTGAAGGTGGGCATGATCGGCTCCTTGCAATTCGCGAATGCCGACGGCGCAAGTCGAACATCGGCACTGCTGGTGCCACTTTCCGCAGTCGTACAAGCGAAAGACGGAAAATATGGCGTATTCATTGTCTCCAGCTCGAATACCGGAGAAGTCGCTCGCCTCCACAGCGTAGAAATCGGCTCTGTCACTGGAACCGACATAACCGTACTCAATGGGCTAACCCCAGGCGATCGCATCATCACCACTGGCGCCAATCTTCTTAAGGATGGGCAGCCCGTCGAGGTCCTTCAATGAACGCCGAGAACCCCAATAGCACTCGCAACATCGCACGATTCTTTGTCAATAACCGGCAGATTGCCTGGGTCGCCTTGTTCGCAACTCTGGCCTGGGGTGTGTTCGGGTACATGAACATGCCCAAGCGGAAGGACCCCGACATACCCGTGCGCATCGCGCTGGCAATCACCCCCTGGCCCGGTATCTCGGCGGACAAGGTCGAGCAGTTGGTCACGCGGAAGATCGAGCAGGCCGCCACAGGCAACAGCAAGGTGGACCGTGTGGAATCCACCACCCAGGACAACATTTCTGTTGTGCAAGTCAGGCTTTTGGACAACATCAAGAACACCCAGCAGGAGTTTCAGGACATTGGACAACGACTGAACCAGATCACTGACCTTCCTGACGGTGCGGGGCCGATCACCTGGATCAGCGACTTCGGAGACACGGCAGCGCTGATGCTGACGGTCGCCAGTCCGACGGTCCCGGACCTAGAGATCGCGTTGCGTGCGCGCGGCGTGCGGGATGCGATTGAGAAGGTGCGCCAAGGAGTTACGAGTGGGCGCGTCACCGTTCTCTACTGTTACCCGGCATCCGTGTCCCCCGCTGTGATTGAGCGGCCATTTGTGATGCTCGGTGCGCAGGCAGAACGGGACGGGGTCGCGCACGATGTTCGTTCGTTGTCCGTAGGAAGCTGCTCCGGAATCGACTTTGCCACGGCGAAGTCGGACGACGAAATCCGCGCGTATGGACAGCAGTTCATTGAGAAGAAACTCCAGGAGTACGATTTTCATCCCGACGCGTGGGGTCCGATTATCATTCGCGACCCTCAGGCCACTAAGGAACACATCGCGGAAGTAGCTAATAACCGCTACTCGTATCGGCAACTGGATGACTTCACCGATCTGATCCAGCGCACGCTGCAACGTGTACCAGAGGTAGCGAAGGTCCAGCGCGTGGGAGTTCTACCCGAAGAGATCTATCTGGAGTACTCGGACGCCCGGCTGGCAGCGTTGAAATTGCAGCCGACGAAGATCAAGGACGTCCTTAACACCAGGAATGTGACGGCTCCCGGTGGAATCGTCCAGACCCAATCACGGAATGTCCTGGTTGACGCAACCGCCGAGTTCAAAAGCACAGGAGATATTGGCAACGTGCTCCTGGCATCGTCGGCTAGTGGGGCGCCACTTTACCTGCGCGATCTTGTCGACATATCGCGGGCATATCAGACGCCCATGCGGTACTCGAACTACATGGTCGCTCGCGATGCGAACGGATCGTGGCATCGGAATCGTGCAATCACCCTGGCCGTGCAAATGCGATCGGGGGAGCAGATTTTCAAGTTTGGCACGGCGGTCGACAAGGCACTAACCAACGTGCGCCCGCAACTTCCAGCAGACCTTATTGTGGCTCGCACGTCGGACCAGCCGCGGCAAGTGAAGGAGCTTGTCAGTCTGTTGATGGGCAGTCTCTATGAGGCCATTGTCCTCGTCGTAATCGTCGCCCTGATCGGATTCTGGGACTGGCGTGCGGCAATGCTGATGGCAGCTTCCATCCCGCTGACGCTGGCGATGACCTTCGGGATCGTTCATGTTCTTGGGATTGACATTCAACAGGTTTCGATTGCGACTTTGATCATCGCCCTCGGATTGTTGGTCGATATGCCTGTTGTGGCAGGGGACGCGATCAAACGCGAGTTGGGTTCGGGTTCTCCGCGCGATCTCGCATCCTGGATTGGGCCAACGAAGCTGGCGAAAGCGATTGTGTTTGCCACCATCACGAACATCGTCGCGTATCTCCCGTTCCTGATGCTGAGCGGCGATACAGGCTTCTTCCTTTACAGCCTGCCGGTCGTGATGACGTGCACGCTGATAGCTTCAGTCATTGTTTCTTTTACGTTTATGCCGCTAATCGCGTATTACATGATCAAGCCGCCCAAGCAGCTGGAGCAGCCGATGTCAGAGCGACGAAAGCACGGCTTCCCGGCACTCTACTACCGGGTAGGTAACTTCGCGCTGAGACATCGTTGGGGTACGTTTGCCGGCTCGCTCATTGTGCTGGTTTTGGGCGGGGTGTTTTTCCAAATGCTGAAGCCGCAGTTCTTCCCCAAGGACCTGTCATACCTTTCGTATGTGGATGTCTGGCTTCCGCCTGATGCTCCGCTGGGCGCAACGGACGCGGTCGCACAACGAGCGGAAACTGTCATTCGGCAAGAGTCCGAACGCTTTGGAAACGAACATCATCAGAAAGACGTTCTGAAATCAGTGACCACCTTTGTCGGCGGCGGAGGTCCCAGATTCTGGTTCTCCGTCGACCCGGAGCGACAACAGCTGAATTATGCGCAAATCCTCGTCGAGGTTGCCGACAAGCACTTAACCAACGAACTGGTTGGGCCGCTGCAGACGGCGCTGAGCCGCGACGTCCCGGGAGCCCGGGTCGATGTGCGGCAGCTCGAAACCGGCAAGCCCGTTGGCATCCCCGTTTCCATTCGAATTTCAGGTCCGGAAATCGACGTTCTGCACCGCCTCTCTGGCGAACTCCAGGCAGTCTTCCGGGCCCAACCAAATGCGACTCGGGTGCGAGACGACTGGGGAGAGCCTGCGATGAATGTCCGGCTCAAGGTTGACCCCGACCGCGCCAACCTTTCCGGGATCACGAATCTGGACATAGCCCTCTCATCCGCCGCGGCGGAGAGTGGGTTACCTGTGTCAACCTACCGGGAAGCTGACAAACAAATCCCCATCGCCGTTCGTTTGCGGATGGAGGAACGCGCTGGACTCTCTGACATTCAAAATGCCTACGTCTACTCTCTGACGAGCAATCAGCGCGTACCGCTCAGGCAGGTGTCCAACGTCACAACGGAAATGGCGGTATCGAAAATCAAGCGCCGCAATCAATTCCGGACAGTTACGGTATCCGCGTTCCCGATTCCAGGCGTGTTGCCATCACAGGTCCTCACGCCGTTGCTGCCGAAAATCAAGGAGTTCCAGAAGAATCTGCCTCCCGGCTATTTCCTCGAGATCGGAGGCGAATATGACGAACAGCAGAAGGGTTTCAAGGAACTTAGCGTGGTCATGGCGATCTCCGTGCTGCTGATCTACATTGCATTGGTTGTGCAGTTCCGAAGCGCCGTCAAGCCGCTTTTGGTTTTCGCAGCAATCCCATACGGAATGACAGGAGCTCTCGCCGGTCTGGTGGTTATGGGACAACCCTTCGGATTTATGGGATTCCTGGGAGTCGCCAGCCTTGTGGGCGTAATTGTCAGTCACGTCATCGTGCTCTTCGACTTCATCGAAGAAGCGCACGAGAGAGGGGAGCCTTTACGAGAAGCCCTGCTCGATGCCGGCATCGTGCGACTCAGACCTGTAATGATCACGGTCGGTGCAACTGTGCTTGGGCTCATACCCTTGGCTATTCACGGGGGACCGCTCTGGGAGCCGCTCTGCTACGCCCAGATCGGTGGTCTTACGATCGCGACGTTTGTGACGCTGCTGCTTGTCCCGGTGATCTATTCCATCTTCGTGCTAGATCTGAAGCTGATCAAGTGGGAGACTCCCGCAGCAGCCGAGCCGGCGACAGCAGCTGAACTAACGGCTGCAGAGTTTCATTACTCCCATTAGCCATCGGAATTGATTTCGATAGAGGAGCCCATCACGATTGCTTGCGGCGCCGCGTTCAACCGCAATGGGTCCTTTGGGATTGAGTGAAACAAATGTGCTGGGGAACCCCCTAACTAGGAAGAGCGACCTCAAAAATGACATTGCTTCAACAAGCTGGTGCCGCCGTTCTTCTCGTATTGATTACGCTATTGCTGCAGTGTGGCGGCGCCGCTGCGCTCATTATTTGGATAAGAAGCATTCCACGCGAGATCCACAAGGTGCGGGTGTTTCGCTGCGCCGCACTCGTTATGGAAACTACGGTTGCGGTCATCGTTCTGCACGGAATCGTTATTCTGTTGTGGGCGAGTTGCTATCGCTGGCTTTGCCTTCCGTCCTGGGAATCTGCGTTTTACTTCTCGGCGAGCAGCTATGCGACCGTTGGATACGGAGATGTGATCCTTCCATCAAAGTGGCGACTGCTAGGCCCGCTCGAAAGCATGGTCGGCATGCTGATGTCTGGAGTATCCATTGGACTTCTGTTCGCGGCTGTTACACATCTGGTCGACGGCGAATCGCGATCTCGTCTACCACTTCGCTCCGAAGCCGTGAATGCGAATGAGGTCGGCTTCCGACCAAGACGAAGCTGTTACCTCGGTCGGACGCGGTCCAACGTCATACCCTGAAAAACAGCTCACTGTAAGTACGGGACTGGAAGCCTGGCAAATCACGTCATAGGTAGTGGCAAGATCCAGATGCGAGATCACTCCGGCGTAGGCCGAATCATGGAGTCCCATAATAATGAGGTCCGCTCGCAGTTTGTCAGCAGTTTCGAGGATCTGCTCACTTACCGGCTGCCCTGATTTGAATTCAGCATACAACTCAGGTCTTGTGTCGAGCCGGGCATCGTCGGCGAGTTCTGCCAGCCGCTGCAGGGTTCTCATGCGCGCATCCGCTTGCCAGTCCGTCTGGGCTTCGTCGGTGCTGAATGGTGCGGCTGGAACGATACTGAGAAAGGCGAGCTCGGCTCCAAACTGATTGGCAGCCGCGATGGCTTGCGGCAAGGCGTGCAGAGACGCGTGCCCGAAGTCTGTCGCAAACAGGAACGTGCGGCGCGTGGAGGACGCTTCAAACCAGGGGCGGCTATCGGTGTGTGGCCCAAGGGTCAAGACTGGACGATCTGCCTGGCGGAAAATCCGCTCGGCAATGGAGCCGAAAAACAGCTTGGCTATGCTGTGTCGTCCGTGCGTACCGACGACAATGAGATCTGCGCTCTCTTGTCGGATGATCTCTCGCAGTTCCGGCCACAATTCACCTTGCCGAACGACGAATTTGTGCGGAATGCCAGTAAAGGCCCCGGCTTGAATCAGCGAGTTCTTCAAATCCGCAGCCTCGCGCGATACTGTCTCTTCACAGGCAGCGATTGCACCAGGACCTGCCATGGTCAGACCCAGTGAGGACACCACGTGCGCCAAGCAAAACTTCGACTCATAGAACCTGGCGAGTGCCAGAGAATAGCGCAGCGCCTTTTCAGAAGCCTCAGAGAAATCTGTTGCGACCAATATCGACCGTGGTTTCAGGGCTGCTGCGATGAGTGACATGCTGAATTAAATGCCGCTCGTGCCGTCCTAAAGAACCGTCGGCTGAGGTGCGGGTGACTTGATCCGTAACTGCCTGGGGAGAGCTGGGATCAAGTGCAGCGCACCCCTGCTTCACCGACGGACTTTGCGTGCGCACATAACTTTCTACTGTTTGCATGCAATGTGCCAATCGAAACCGAGCGGTATGCCCCTGTAGCGCGACAATATTTGTATCTTTGCTCTTCGGCGCCCTGCCCAGATTGAGGCACTGCCCAAGGCATGGCATGCTGGCGCCGATCAGGTGTGTGGGATCTATGCACAATCACGAGTTACGGAGGGGCCGATTGGCAAGCTATCTGCACTGCTTGTTCTGGAAGCATGTCGATAGACAGATGAAGATCCTCGTTCTCAACTCTGGTTCGAGCAGCCAGAAGGCATGCTTGCACGAAATTGGCGATGCTCTTCCGGAGAGTCCTCCTTTGCCGCTGTGGGAGGGCCGCATCGAGTGGCGTGGTGATACGGCAGCGATTACAGTCAGGAATTCGAAAGGAATAACCAGGAAGGAGAAGCTAAAGAGTCTGCCGTGTGAGTTTGCGCTGAAAGATCTGCTGGCCACGTTATGGAGCGGTAATACCCGCAGCATTGCATCCCCAGCAGAGATCAACGCCGTGGGTCACCGTGTGGTCCACGGTGGTCCATGTTTTCACGATCCCATTCTGATCAATAACGACGTGTACTCGACTCTTGCCGGACTGTCCCAGTTCGCTCCGCTGCACATCCAATCGGAGCTCCAGGGGATGAAGACTATTGCGGATCTTCTGGGAGACGTGCCCCAGATCGCCGTTTTCGACACCGGCTTTCATCGCCAGATGCCACGAGTGGCGCAGACGTATCCCGGCCCGTATGAGTGGTTCGAACATGGAATCCGCCGATACGGATTCCATGGGATCAACCATCAGTACTGTTCGATCCGCGCGGCTCGGCTGATCGGGAAGGACCTGAGGTCACTCAAAATTGTAAGTTGTCATCTGGGCAACGGGGGCTCAGTCACAGGCATTCGAGCGGGTGGCAGCGTGGATACAACGATGGGATTCACGCCCTTAGACGGACTCATGATGGGCACGCGCTCAGGTTCGGTTGACCCGGGAATCCTGATCTTCCTCATGAGACAGTACGGACTTGATGCCGATCAGATCGACGACATGTTGAATAGAAAATCGGGCCTGCTCGGTATTTCCGGCCTGTCAGCCGATATGCGCGACATTTTGGCTGGAATGCACCGAGGAAATGAAAGGGCGAAGTTGGCTTTCGATCTTTACGTTCATCGTTTGCGAACCGCCATTGGAGGAATGACAGCTGTTTTGGAAGGTCTGGATGTTCTGATATTCACAGCTGGAATCGGCGAGAACTCCCCCGAAGTGCGCGCTGCTACGTGCAAAGGCCTGGATTTTCTCGGGGTCGCAATCGACCTGAACCGCAATAATAAGGATGCTTTGCTCGATGCAGATATATCGAGCTCCGATTCCCGCGCGAAGGTCCTCGTGATCCGGGCAGCGGAGGACTGGGCTATCGCGGGAGAGTGTTGGAAGCTATGCCGGTGCGCGGCCGCCGTGGCCTGATTGCGCCATGAAACGAGCTTGACGAAGGATAGGACCTGGTCAGTTCTGAAGATCTTGTCATTGATCGCGCGATCGCTCGCCGCTGGCCGGGAACCTCTTCGCGCGCTTCCAGCAATGCCCGTATTGAGGCACTGCCGTAGGCAGTTCATGCCGAATACAGGCTGGTTCCTGGGAAACAACTGAAATTAGCGCATTTAAGTGAACATCCCGATTGGCATTCCATATGCTTTTCCTCCATGTAAAGGTTGTAAATCGATTGGGGGAGAGCCGATATGGGAGTTGGCAACTCAGTTATTGAATGTGCGCTGATGGGGAGCCAGCAGATGCGCAAACCGAAGAAGGCCGGAAGATGGAGAAGGATCCTCAAACAGGTGCGCAATGGCAGTACCTCGCCCAGACTACGGTCTCTGATTCAGTTCTTTCGGCGATTTCTCGCGGCTCTGCTGGGCCTTGGTCTACTAGGCTACTTGGTCTTTCGAAGCGGCCCGGGGGCCGTTTGGAAACAACTGCAGGCGGTCGGCTGGGGATTCGCTCTCGTTATCCTCTTGGGAGGGCTCTCACAATTGGCCAAGACATGCGCCTGGAGACAGGCGTTTACCTGCGATATCAGCGGCCTTTCCTGGTCCCGTAGCTTCGTCGCGCAATTGATCTCGGACGGGGTGGGACAATTTGGTGTCGCGGGAAAGGTGGTTGGCGAGGGAACGCGCATATCGCTGTTGGGTCGCGCAGTGCCCCTACCGAATGCATTATCGGCCGGTGCGATTGACGGAGCTCTGCATATCTTCACCGCCGTACTGGTCACTGTTTCAGGAATCTCAGCCACCTTACTGCTTGCCCCGCTTTCTGGCACGTGGCGAGTCTACGCAGTGCTGCTCGTTGGAGTGCTCATATCAGCGGCGATCTTGGCAGCTGTGTCTGTTAGAAATCGTTGGCAGTTGGTGGGCCGGGCAACTCGGGCGATTGGCCGATTGCCTCGGCTTCACTCGTGGGTCAGCGGCAAACAGCCGATCATTGACTCGGCGGAAGACAACCTCCTGAGTTTTCGTGATGAAGCGCCGGCCGCGTTCTGGGCAACATTGATCTTCAATCTCCTATGGCACATGCTGGCAGTCCTGGAGGTCTACATC
>Ga0187887_10003195_pt1 | contig 12825 bp, 13 predicted proteins | sample June2016WEW_7_10_FD_132977 | JGI IMG/M metagenome (GOLD analysis project Ga0187887, IMG submission 132977) | Peatland microbial communities from SPRUCE experiment site at the Marcell Experimental Forest, Minnesota, USA - June2016WEW_7_10 | ecosystem: Environmental > Terrestrial > Soil >...
GATTTCCGAACCGAAAAACCGGTTTTACCTTTCGGGATTTAACGGCTCCGACGGCTACCTGTTGATTACCGCCAAAGAAACCGTCATCGCCACCGATTTCCGGTATGTCGAGCAGGTGAAAAGAAAGTGCCCGGACTACACATTATTCGAGATTAAAGGCAAAATGGCGGACTGGTTCACCGAACTGATACACGGACTAAATATTAAGCGACTGGGATTTGAATCCGGCGCGACTACTGTTGCCCAGTATGCCCGGATTTTAGAAATTATCAAGGCTAAAACAATGCCGCTGGAACCGGTGCCGCTGGAAAACATGGTAGAGAAATTACGCACCTTTAAAGAACCCGGGGAACTGAATTTGATTCAAAAAGCGGCAGAAATCAGCGACCGCGCTTTCGAAGCTGTAGCCGGCAGGCTGAAAACCGGCATGACCGAAAAAGAAATCGCCTGGGCGCTGGAAAAACATATGCGCGAAAACGGCAGCGGCAGCATGCCGTTCGAAATCATTGTCGGGGCCGGCCCTAACGGCGCCCTGCCGCACGCCCAGCCGTCCGACCGCCCGCTGGCGGCGCACGAGCCAGTTGTCATTGACATGGGGGCTGATTTTGGCGGCTATAGCAGCGACCTCACCCGCACCGTCTGTATTGGTAAACCCGATGCAATGTTTGTTAAAATTTACAGTATCGTGCAAAAGGCTCAGCAAGCCGCGATTGACGGAATCAAAGCAGGTATCTCCGGTATCGCAGCGGATGCCTTCGCCCGTAATGTCATCAAGGAAGCCGGTTACGGCGAAATGTTCGGCCATGGGCTGGGACACGGCGTCGGTCTGGCGACTCACGACCCGGCACCGCGCCTGAGCTACCTGTCGGGCGATGTACTGGCTAACGGCATGGTCTTTAGCATCGAGCCGGGGATTTACCTGCCGGAGTGGGGCGGCGTCCGTATTGAAGACCTGGCGGTGCTGGAGAACGGCAAAGTGAAATTACTGTCCCATGCCAAAAAGATGTCACCCTGAACGAAGTGAAGGGCAAGGTACTTGAGCGAAGTCGAAAGTATCTCCCTGCCTACTGAGTAGTGTTGGAGATAATTCGGGTACTGCGTAACCTCAGGAAGAAAGAGGAAAAAGGAATCATAAATTGTTAAAAGCCGATTTTCATATCCACACCAAATATTCGATGGATTGCCACAACGAACTCGCAGACATCGTCAAACGCTGTCAGAAGCTGGACTTAACCTGCATCGCCATCGCCGACCACGACGCCGTTGAAGGCGGTCTCGAACTGCAGAAAATGGCACCGTTTAAAGTCATCGTCGCGGAAGAAGTGTTGACTCATCAGGGCGAAGTGATGGGCATGTTCCTGAAAAAACGCATCCCCAGCGGCATCCCCCTGCAGCTGGCTATCGCCGCCATCAAAGAACAGGGCGGTCTGGTCAACATCCCGCATCCGTTTGACCCGATTCGGGGGCTCCGGGTAAGCCCTGATGAATTCGAAAAACTGGCTCCGCAGATTGATCTGATTGAGGTTTTCAACGCCCGCGTGCCGACGGCGCAAACCAATATCAAAGCCGAAAATTTTGCCAGAGCACACAATCTGCCCGGCACCGCCGGCAGCGATTCTCATTCTATCGTCGAAATGGGCAGCGTGGCCGTGACCATGAACGATTTTAGTACCCCGGCGGAATTTCTTACCGCGCTAAGGACGGCCAAAATAGAGGGGAAGCGCGCCAGCCCTTTCGTCCATTTCCATAGCACTATGGCGAAGATTAAAAAAATATTCTGAGTCAGCCTAAGACGGGCGAAGAATCTCCAACCCTAATTGGTGGTCCCGGGAAAACAGAGCAAACCCCTATTGTCTTTCCCGCGAAAAGTTGAGACCATAGTCGAAATACTGAACGTAGTGAATGTACGGGAATCCATCAAACCACCCGTAAGCCTCTACGATGGGCTGTTAACGCGTAAAAGCTAACGATTGTACGATAACTTAACTCTATTTGCTTTTCCTGATTATTTCGAGAGTATCCTTACCCAATGGTGCAATAACAAATATTTCGTTCAGTTTTTCGCAGGGATAATCACGGCAATACGCGCAATTTTTAACCTGTTTTTCCATGCCGCATTTTCTAACCTCACAGTTACGGCACCGGTTCCAGAGTTTTCCGCCCATGGACAAACAGCCGTCACATTCCATCTCTTCCGGTTTAATCGTGCGGCCGCGGCTGTATAATTCAGACCACTTTTCCGCTGCGTGTTTTTTCTCTGCCGATGTCATCTTGTTGCGGTTCGCCGGAAAAGCATCACAGCCGGTACAATTCAGCCCGCAAAACGCAATCATCTTTTCCATCAATATCCCCCTGGAGGGGGCGCGGCGAAACCCGCCTTTCCAGTAAATTCATCCGGCAGGTTTCGCCCGACCACCTGCATCCCTAAAAGCGCTCGCTATTTGGCTTTTTTAATTGCTTCCAGATTGGCTTTGGCCGCCGGTGCCATAGCGAAGAATTTCTCCAGCTTTTCGCAGGCATAATCCGCGCAGTAAGCGCAATTTTTCACTTTCTTTTCCTGGCCGCATTTTCTGATTTCACAGACATTGCAATATTGAAAATTCATTTTACCTTTCGCGGTGCAGCCGCCGCAGTTGATATCCTCCGGTTTGAAGACGTGCCCGTATTGTTTGGACCATTCCTCCGCCGTTTTTACCCGTTGCGCATCATCGTTATTTTTCGTCGCCAGGTAAGCCCCGCAGCCGCCGCAATCCAACCCGCAATAAGCCAGTACTTTATTCATTTTTACTCCTGTTTTAATTAATTTAACAGCATTTTCCGGAATAATGCGTACATATGTTCTATTATATTAACATTTTCCAAACTTTTGTCAAGGGGTTTTGTCATATTAAGACAAAAAAGAGAGGGAGTCTTTTGAACTCCCTCTCTTTAATTCTGTCCCAGAATCAGTCCTATTTTTTCGCTTTGGCCTCTTTGGTGGGTTTAGCCAGAATCTCATCGATTAAACCGTATTCCTTTGCCTGTTCGGATGTCATAAAATAATCCCGATCCATGTCATGAACTACTTTTTCCATGGTTTGTCCGGTCTGCTTGATAATGATATCGCGGATTAAGTCCTGCATCCGCATAATCTCACGCGCCTGGATTGCTACATCCGCTGCTTGACCCTGTGCCCCTCCCATTGCCTGATGCATATGAATTGTTGAATTTGGGAGCGCATAGCGCTTTCCTTTGGCGCCGGCGCAAAGTAATACCGTGCCCATACTGGCCGCCATCCCGACACAAATTGTCGAAACTTCCGGCCGTATTAACTGCATCGTATCGTAGATTGCCAGTCCTGCGCTGATCACGCCGCCCGGCGAGTGGATATACAGACTAATGTCCTTATCCGGGTCTTCCCGGTCGAGGAATAAAAGCTGGGCAATAATCAGGTTGGCAATTTGGTCGTTAATCGGGGTTCCCAGAAAAATAATTCTTTCGCGCAGCAGTAAAGAGTAGATATCGAAAGCCCTTTCTCCCCTGGTGCCGCTCTCGATAACCATCGGGATAACATCCATCGGGTCCATGTTCATTTTTAAGCCTCCTTCTTTACTTCTTTCGGACTCTGAGCTATTTCGGCCAGGCGCTGGATCGTTTTCCGCGCCACTAATGTATCTTCAATTGATTCATGGTTGCGCTGTGTCTCTAAAGCTTTCCGGAGTTCGTCTTTGTTGCCGCTGGACATCTGCACCATTTCTTCAATTTCGGCATCGATTTCCGCGTGGTCGACGGTGATTTTTTCCGCTTCGGCGATTTTGCCGACGACCAGGGATTCGGCTACCCGTTTGGACGATGACGGTCTCAATTCTTCACGTAACTGGTCAACTGTTTTATTGATGCTCTTTAAATATTCGTCGATATTCTGTCCGGAGTTCTGAATATAGCGCAGGCTGCGTTCCAGGGAGCGCTCCACTTCCATGTCCACTAAAACCGGGGGAAATTCCACCTGGCTCAACGCCGTCGCCGCTTCGACTACTTTATCTTCGAAATCGCGCTTTACCCTATCCCCGACCCGCTTGGTCAGGTCATCGGAGATTTTCTTTTTCATGGTCTCGACGGAAGTGATATCGGTACCCAGCAGTTTGGCAAATTCATCGTTGACTTCCGGCAATTTTTCCTGTTTGATTTCAATCATCTTAATTGTAAACGCGGCTTCGTTGCCCTGCACTTCTTTCTGTGGATAATCCGCCGGATACTGGAGTTTAAATTCCTTGTCTTCCCCTTTTTTCATCCCGACTAATTGCTCGGCAAAACCGGGGGCCGGAGAGAGTGTGCCCGCCGCCACCTGATATTGGACGCCTTTCTGATTGACGAAAGGTTCGCCTTTCATCGTGCTGGTGACATCAATGGTGACCAGGTCGTTCAATTCCACCGCGCGGTCCGCCGGTTCCCAGGTGGCATGCTGGTGCCGTAACTGTTCGACGACGGAATTTATCATGTCATCTGTAACTTCGATGGGATTTGGCTTCAAGTCAATTGTTTTGTAATCCCCGAGGTTGACTACCGGTTTCAGCGGTACGATCACCTTCAGTACGACCGGTTCTTCGGTCTCCAGCTCCAGCTGCGGTTCGGCCACCGGCTCCAGATTCTGTTCTTTGACGGCGTTTTTATAAACTACCGGCACCAGGTCGTCCAGCATTTCATGGAACAGTTCATGTTCCCCGAAGTGACGGATGAAGACGGCCTTCGGCGCATTGCCGCGTCGGAATCCGGGGATATTGACCCGTTTTACCAGTCGGTGGTAAGCTTTGTCAGTGGCGGTTTCGACTTCAGACGGCTCGACTTCAATTTTTAAATATGCTTGACGGTTTTCTGTTTTTTCGTTAGTTACTTTCAATCTTCTCTCCGGGTATAATTTAATCGTCACTCAGACGTATGTGCAACTCTTTCAACTGCTCTGTCCTGACCGGCGAAGGCGCCTCCAGCATCATATCCACCGCATTTTGATTCTTGGGGAAGGCCATCACGTCGCGGATCGTGGGCGAACCCGATAATATCATCAGAATCCGGTCGATGCCCGGGGCGATACCGCCGTGCGGCGGCGCACCGTATTCAAAGGCATCCAGGAAACCGCCGAATTTCTCCTGTACTTCCTCATCTTTATAACCGAGGAAGCGGAAAATCCGTCGCTGGAGCTCGGGATTGTGGATACGGATACTGCCGCTGGCCAATTCATAGCCGTTACACACGATATCATAACAATGGGCGCGGACTTTACCGGGGTCCTTTTCTATTATCGCTTTATCTTCATCCCAGGGCTCGACGAAGGGATGATGTTCTGGTTCCCACTTCTTGTTCTCTTCGCTCCAGGCAAACAGTGGGAAATTCAAAATAAAGGCAAACGCCAGCAGGTTCGGGTCGGCCAGACCCAGCCGGGTTCCCATTTCCCTGCGCAGTTCGCCCAGGGCTTTGTTCACCACTTTCGTTTTGCCGGCCACCGCCAGAATTAAATCTCCCGGTTTTGCGCCGCATCGCCGCGCGATTTCCTGGATTTGTTCCAGGGTCATGTGTTTGGCCGCCACCGACTTCACCATGTCCAAAGTCAGGTGCTCGATATCGCTGCACCCGCCGCCCAAAGCAAATGTCAGCAGCCCGCCGGCGCCGTAACTCTGCACAAATTTATTTAATTCTTCCAACTGCGTCCGCGTATAGTTGGCACAGCCGCCGGCGCAAATTCCTTTGACACTGCCGCCGTCTGCAATCACTTTTTGGAATACGGCGAACTGCGTTTTCCCGGCAATATCCGTCAGATCATGCATCTTCATCTCAAAACGCAGATCGGGCTTATCCGAACCGTAATCTTCCATCGCCTCTTTGTAACTGAGGCGCGGGAAAGGCGAGAGCACCCGCTTTTCCGGTTTAACCGTCTCTACCATTTTTGTGAACAGTTCTTCCATCAGCTTCAGGATGTCTTCTTCTTCAACGAAGCTCATCTCGATATCCAGCTGGGTGTGTTCCGGCTGCCGGTCGGCGCGGCTGTCTTCGTCGCGGAAGCATTTTGCAATCTGGAAATACTTTTCCATACCGGCGATCATCAGCAGCTGCTTCAATTGCTGTGGTGATTGCGGCAGCGCGTAAAAACTGCCGGGATAAAGGCGGCTCGGCACCAGATAATCGCGTGCCCCTTCCGGGGTACTCTTGATTAATATCGGAGTTTCAATCTCCAGGAAACCTTTTTTATGCAGGAAATCACGGAAGTATTGAACCACTTTATCGCGCAGGATAATATTATTCAGCATCCGCTGCCGGCGCAGGTCCAGATAGCGGTATTTGAGGCGGACATTTTCATCTACCTCGGAGTCTTCGTTGATGTAAAAAGGCGGTGTTTTGGCGGCATTGAGAATTTCCACTTCGCGGACGATAACTTCGATTTCACCGCTGGGCAGTTTTAAATTTTCGGTGCCGGCCGGTCTCGGTGCTACCTCACCGGTCACTTTCAGCACGAACTCGTTGCGCACTTGTCCGGCAATCTCGTGACACTGCTTGGAAATTTGGGGGTTAAAGACCACCTGGGCGATGCCCGTCCGGTCCCGCAGGTCGATGAATATCAGCTCACCGTGGTCGCGCCGCCGGTCTACCCAGCCTGCCAGTGTGACTTTGCTGCCCTTCAGATTTTTATTTAATTCGCCGCAATAATGAGTTTTCAGCAAATTGCAATCCTCCGCCGGAATCTTCTTTGTTTCAGCTTTAAGTATACCTGATATTAAGGCTCATCGGCAACCTCCCCCGGCTCCTGACAATGAGACACCGGCTGCCGACCCCCTGACATAATTATTCCCAATACTGTATAATATTGACTAAATTCATCTGTGAGCGGAGGGGATTATGGACTATTTTGCTTATGCCTCCAATCTGAGCCGGGCGTGAATGCGGCAGCACTGTCCCGATGCCAAACCGAAATTCAGCGCCGTCCTGCCGAACTACAAACTGGTGTTTACCGGCTGGTCACGGGAATGGCACGGCGGGAAAGCGACCATTCAGCCCTACAAGGGCGCGAAAGTCAAAGGCGCAGTTTACGAAATTTCCGAAGCGGATCTGAAAAAACTGGACCGCTTCGAAGATTATCCCGGCACTTACACCCACTTAAATGTCATGGTTTTCAATGAAGACGATGTTGCGGTTAAAGCCATAACCTATGTTAAGACCCGGCAGGAAGAAGAATCCAAACCTGGTCCGGAATACGTGGCCGTGATTAAACAGGGCCTCAAAGACTGGGAGCTGGAGTAGTTGAAAATAGGTTTATGCCTGGGCGGCGGCGGTTCCCGAGGCTACGCGCATATCGGCGCAATCCGCGCGCTCACCGAAGCCGGGATTAAAATTGATATTGTCAACGGCACCAGCATCGGCGCGATTATGGGCGGGATGTATGCGCTGTATCCGGACACGAATATCATGACCGGGCTCGTTAAAAAAGTTGTCGATTCCGTGCATGTCAATCATTTCAATCTGTTCCGTCACTCCACCGAAGGGCCGGCATTCCTGCGCAGTTGGCTGAATGAAGCGGTCTGTGACGTGGCAGCGTTGAGTAAATCAATCCAGTCTAATAGAAATAATATTAAAGCTTTAAAAATCCTGTTCGACGAAAAACGTTTTGAGGATACAAAAATACCGTTTTCCGCCATCGCTACGGATATCATGGCCGGCGAAACGGTAATCATTAAAAGGGGCAAATTGGTTGACGGCGTTCTCGCTTCCGCCGCCATTCCGGCAATTTTCCCGCCGGTCGTCCGCGGCAGACGTGTGCTGGTGGACGGCTATGTCCTGGCAAATATCCCGGTGCCCCAGCTCCGCAGCCAGGGCGCTGATTTCATCATCTCGGTTGGACTGTTGGAGTTACCCGGTCCTGACTATCAGAATGGCGTCGACCTGCTTTATTATGTCGAATCTTTGAAACAAAAAAGGCTTGAACAGTGGGCAATCGAGCAGTCTGATTTCCATATCAGTGTCGATATGTCGCAGTTCGACAGCAGTCATTTTGAAAATTATCTGACGGCCATTGAAAAAGGTTATCGCACGGCGCAGCAAGTCATTCCTCAGCTGCTGGAAAAACTGGAGAAAGTCCATGTCTGAACCCATAACACTCGTTTTGGGCGGGACCGGCATCAAAGGCATTGCCAGTATCGGCGTGCTGCAATCCTTCTACAACCACAGTGTTAATATCAAAAAAATCATCGCCGCCGGCATCAGCGCCCCGGTCAGCGCTCAGTTTGCGCTGGGGAAAAACCCGGACACCCTGACCGACGAATTCACGCGATTTTTCGGCGAGAACTACCGTTCGCTCTGGGGATTGGAACAGCTTTCCGGTCTACTCCGGAGTCCCAAACGGCCCTTGGCAGGCAGTTTCTCTTACTTTTTAAGGGAGAGGACCTATTGCCAGGCTAATTTCATGAATGCCGGCGTTCTGTCCTGGGAGTTAATCGAGCCGCAAATTGCGCAGTTTTTCGGCAATTATTCGTTTTCCGATCTCAAAATTCCATTGGCGGTATCGGTTATCGACCTCAAACAGGGCAAGAACATCTTAATTCAGCAAGGCAAACTGAACGATTGCCTGAAAGCCAGTATGGCCTTTCCCGGCATCCTGCCCCCCGTTGCGGTCGGGGAAATGGAACTGGTCAGCAGCACAATTTTCTGTGATTTACCGCTGGACAATATCGCAAAAGATGATACCCCGGTTTTCACAATCGACATGCCCATGCCTTTTGTCGGCGATAATCCGCGCACATTGTTGGAAGTTATCTCCATCGTCGACGATATCAGCAGCCGCGCGATCAAAGAAAAACTGCTGGCCGGTACCGATTATCTCTTCCGCCTTGAAGGGATGGAAAAATTCCGCTGGGGTGATTATCACGAAGTACCGGAGATTGTGCGGCAGGCCCGCATTGAGACCGACCGTTTACTTGAAAAAACAAATTTGCCGTAAGCAACTCAGGCACATGATGAGGATAAACTGATGACTGCAACGTTAAATATCGCTCACCGTGGCTTCACTAAAGATACGCCTGATAACACGCTGGAATCGTTTTATGCTGCTATCAAACTGGGCGCGGACGGGATTGAGTGCGACGTCCAGGAAACCGCCGACCACAGCTTCATCATTTTTCATGATGATGAAATCGCCGGTAAAAACATCGTTAGTTTATCTTTAGCGGAAATCCGCAATGTGAAAATTGCCGGGCAATACCAGGTCCCGACCCTTGAAGAAACGCTCAGCCTGTGCCGGAAGCGCATCAAACTGATGCTGGAATTGAAACAGGTGAATTCACTCGACCTTTTTCTGGAAACTGTCAATGCCGCGATGAAACCCGAAGAATTATTCATCACGTCTTTTAAAGCCAACCTGGTGCGGGAACTCGCTGATTTCGCGCCCCGGATACCACGGGGTATTTTGATTGCTAAAACAGTAGAAGAACCTTTAAGAATAATGGACGATACCAGGGCCAGGATAATGCTGCCCCGCTTTGCATATACTACTGCCGAAACGGTTAATAACCTGCATGCGCATGGCTGCGCCATCATGGTCTGGGAATGCAGCAGCAGCCAGAATTTGCGCACCGCGCTCGATTGGGGCGTGGAAGGGATTATTACCGACGCGCCGGCTAATCTGGCGCTGGAATTAAAATACCGGCGAAGGCTGCGGGGCTAGAATTACCTCATTGCGACAGCCAGCGGCCGTTCCACCGTCACTTTTTGCCGCTCGCGGTAGCGGCGGATATTGTCCAGTACTCTTTTCTTTTCTGCCGGCGTCATGTATTTGTACTTATGCCGTTCCTGCCGGCAGCCGTCCGAACAGAAAAATATCCTGTTTTTCGGCAGCGGCCGGTTACAGACCTTACACAACCGGTGATTCTGATAATGCAGTGTGATTTTCGACACTGCTTCCACCGGCCATAATAAATAATCACGGTTCCCGGCATCCCATTTCACCGCCGGGACAATAATACCATCCATGTACAATTCCATGATTCGGTTTCGCGGTAAACCGGCTTTTTTACACAGCTGTAAAGTAGATAGGAATTCATGCTCCGTCGAGCCGCACCCCTCCACCAGAATCTGCCTGACTCTTTCTTTGCTGCGCCCTATTTTTTCCGCAATCTCCCGCATCGGCATGCCCGACTGCCTCATTTCCAGGACCGTTTCTTTGTTGACTGCACGTCTTGTTCTTACCGCGGTTACCATGTCATCCCTCCAGCTCTAAAAAGAACCGATTTTCTCCCTGATTTGGTTGCTTTTTCCTTTATATAACGTATAAATATGCCATTAGGATAGGTGCTGTTGTGATTTACCGGAAAAATATTCCTGCGGTCAGTATACTGAGGACAATTTACCGATTCCTTATTTCAAATTAAATATTAATTCTTTATCGGAAATATTCACTTTTATCGAAACTTGACTAAACTATATTACCATAATTCTACAGTGCACAGCTATTATATCGCTATTTCTCATATGATTCAAGAGTACTTTTAGTGTCGTTCACAAATATATTTGTTTTTTAGTCGGGGGAAAATGTGATTCTGCTCAACCGTTAATCGCTGTTTTTCAGGATTACGTGCCGCTGAGCTGAAAGGACTAGTACCGTTAAAAACTGTCGCGGAAGAAACAAGCAATTTTGTTGCCCAATATTTCTTCGAACCCCGACCAGAAATGGTCGGCGCCCGGGATAATCTGATACTGTCTGGCCTCGCCAAAATATCTCTGAAAAGGACGGAAAACGATGGTGGTATCTTCATCCCCGATAATAATCAATTTGGGTAAACTATATTTCTTCAATTGCGCCCAGGCGGCTTGCTCTAAAACCGGCGAGATTAATGCCAGTTGCCTGACCCGTTTATCCTTCATCGCAACGGCTTCAGCCACCATCCCTCCGAAAGAATACCCCGCCAACCCGTTCCGCTGCACGTCAATCTCTTTGACAGCGGCAAGAAAATCCAGCGCCGCGACAACATCATCCTGCTCGCCCCGGCCTTCATCGTAACTGCCGCCGCTGCTGCCCACGCCGCGGAAGTTAAATCTCAACGTTGCAATCTGGCTTTTTTCGAGTGCGCTGCTTACCGCCAGCACCACCCCGTTGTCCATATCCCCGCCGTACAGCGGGTGCGGATGGCAGACAACCACCACGGGCAAAGGCTCTTTATTCTCCGGTAAATGCAGCACGCCTTCCAGCTGAATGTCGCCGCAGGGAAAAACGACCCGTCTGGCAATCAATCCCGTTTCTCTCCGGGGGTTTTACTGTTGCTGTTTTTCTTGATTGACTCCCAGGCTTTTAAACGGTCTTTGACCTGCTTTTCATAACCCAGTTCGCCGGGAAAATAAAATTTCTTGTCTTTCAACGAATCCGGCAGGTGCTGCTGGTCCACCACATGCCCGGGGAAATTATGCGCGTATTTGTAGCCCTGGCCGTAGCCGCTTTCTTTCATCAATTTTGTTACGGCGTTCCGTAAATGCAGCGGCACCGGATCGTTTTTGCCGTTTTTTACTTCTTTTTGAATGTTGGAATAGGCCGTGTACAGGGAATTGCTCTTCGGCGCGGTGGCCAGGTAGGCCGCTGCTTCCGCTAATGCCAGGTTGCCCTCCGGGATCCCGATGAAATGCACCGCCTGCTGCGCAGCCATCGCCACCACCAGCGCCTGCGGGTCCGCCATGCCGATATCTTCCGAAGCCGCCCGCACTAGCCGCCGCGCGATGAATAGCGGGTCTTCTCCCGCTTCCAGCATCCGCGCCAGCCAGTAAAGCGAAGCATCGGGGTCGGAATCGCGCAGAGATTTATGTAAAGCTGAAATCAGGTCGTAATGCTGTTCCCCGGCCCGGTCGTACAATAAAGCGCGCTGCTGCAGCGCATCCTCGATTACCGGCAGCGTGATGTGCCTCATCCCCTGCTCATCCGGCAGTGTGGTCAACGCCGCCAGTTCCAATGCGTTCAGCGCTGTGCGGGCATCGCTGTTTGACACGGTGATTAGCTGTTTGAGCGCGTCTTCTTCAATTTCCGCTTTAATGTTACCGATGCCTTTGTCTTTATCCTGCATCGCCCGCCGGATAATTGTTTTCAGTTCGTCCTCGGTCAAGGGGTTCAGGGTGAACACGCGGGCGCGGGATAACAGCGGCGCATTGACTTCAAACGACGGGTTCTCCGTGGTGGCACCGATTAACGTAATCGTGCCGTCTTCCACGAATGGCAGCACCGCATCCTGCTGGGACTTGTTGAAACGGTGGATTTCGTCAATAAACAATATCGTTTTCTGCTGGTAAAGCTTGCGCCTTTCTTTCGCTTCCTCGATAATCCGCCGTAAATCGGCCACGCCGGCAGTGACAGCGCTGACCGAACTGAAATGGGAAGCCGTGGTATTGGCGATAATCGTTGCCAGCGTTGTTTTGCCGCTGCCGGGCGGCCCCCAGAGTATCATCGAAGGCAGCTGCCCGGATTCGATGGCTTTTCGCAGTACGCGCCCTTCCCCGACAATATGCTCCTGCCCCACAAATTCCTTCAGCGTGGTCGGACGCATCCGCGCCGCCAGCGGCGCTTCTTTTTTCTTCTGTTCCTCAAATTGGTGCTCAAAAATATCCACGTTGTTAAAATCCAAACTGCAAATACAAAATTACAAATTCCGGATTGAAACCAATTTTACAATATTGCGGCTGCGATTGCGAAGTTTTGATGAAATCCAGAACAATAAACTTCCCACGACCTTACGGTCGGGGTATTAAATGAACTCAAACTTCGTTTGCCCTGTATCTTTCTGGCCTTGATTCTCAATGTACGCTTGAATTATCGCTTCGTCGACACCTACC
>Ga0187887_10003196_pt1 | contig 12825 bp, 12 predicted proteins | sample June2016WEW_7_10_FD_132977 | JGI IMG/M metagenome (GOLD analysis project Ga0187887, IMG submission 132977) | Peatland microbial communities from SPRUCE experiment site at the Marcell Experimental Forest, Minnesota, USA - June2016WEW_7_10 | ecosystem: Environmental > Terrestrial > Soil >...
CTCGCGACATCGACACCATTGAAATCGACCGCGGCAGCTATGGCGCCGACCTCGGCGACCGCACCTACGGCATGTTCAACGTGATCCCGCGCACCGGCTTCGAGACCAGCCGCGAGGGCGAATTTGTAACAACGATTGGCAGCTTTGACCAGACCGACAGCCAAATCAGTCTCGGCAACCACTCCGAGCGCTTCGCGTGGTTTGCCGCGCTCAATGGCAATCGCAGTAGTTATGGACTGATGGCGCCCATCGAAAGACCCGTTCACGATAATGAGAACGGCTACGGCGCCCTCACCTCGCTCATCTTCAATCGCGACCCGCGCGATCAGCTGCGTTTCGTGGGCCAGCTGCGCACCGACTACTACCAGATCCCGTACGACCCCAATCCCGGCGACTGGGAAAGCCAGCTCTACGATTCCTCCGGGCTCCGCGACGGCCAGCATGAAACTGACGGCATCTCCGCGTTTTCCTGGATCCACACGCTCAGCGCGGCTTCGCTGTTTGAAGTTTCGCCCTTCTATCACTACAACGACGCCAACTATCAACCCAACGCCAACGACCTGCCCACAGCCACGAACACCCGCCAGACCGGCCAGTACACGGGAGCCCAGGCTTATTTCTCCACCAGCATGGCCCGCAATTCCCTCAAAGCCGGTCTCTTTGGATACGACCAGCACGAGAACGACCTCTTCAGCGCAGCGTTCAACGATGGCAGCGCGTCCAGCTTCTCTGAAACTTCCGTGGTCAACGGCGGCGTCGAAGAAGCCTTTATCGAGGACAACTACCGCCCCACCTCGTGGCTCACCCTCATTGGCGGCGAGCGCCAGACGCACTTCCAGGCCTCGATCTCAGAAAACGCCATCTACCCGCGCATCGGTATGGCCGTACAGATTCCGAAACTCGGCTGGGTCTTCCGCGGCTTCTACGGCCACTTCTACCAACCGCCGCCAATGACCAGCATCTCCGGCCCCGCTCTCGCCTACGCGCAGTCTGGCAACACCAGCTTTGTCCCGCTGCGCGGCGAGCGCGACGAGGAGCACCAGTTCGGACTGCAGATTCCCTGGCGCGGCTGGCTCCTCGACGCCGACACTTTCCAGACCCGCGCCAACAATTTCCTCGACCACAGCAACATCGGCGAGTCCAGTATTTTCATCCCGGTCACCGTCCAGGGCGCGCTGATCCAGGGATGGGAGCTGACTCTGCATTCTCCGCGCCTGTGGCGATTCGGCCAGGCGCACATGGCCTATTCCAACCAGATCGCCCAGCAGATCGGGCCTGTCACCGGTGGCCTTATCTGCTACCCGGCTGGCTCGCCCTCCTGCGCCGTGGCGCCCGGCTATTCACCCCTCGACCACGACCAGCGCAACACGCTCAACATGGGCTTCGACGGCAGTCTGCCTCGTCGCGCCTACGCCTCCTTCAATGTCTATTACGGCTCGGGCTTCTCCAACGGATATCCTTTCGCGCCATCGCCGTACTTAGGCAGCTATCTCCCCGCGCACACGACGTTTGATCTCGCTGCCGGCAAAGAAGTGGGAGAAAACTGGTCCGTCGGCGTCAACGCCATCAATGTCGCGAACACGAGGGTCCTCCTCGACAACAGCCTCACCTTCGGCGGCTTCCACGAAAACGATCCACGCCAGATTTACGGCGAGGTTCGTTACCGTTTTCACTTCTAAAAGCCGGTTCGCGAAATTAACATTCGACCCCCTGCCCGATTGTTACAATCAGGTTAAAGCCTCCCTACCGAGGACTGGAGCACGCTTCCGGCAACCCACCCATGAATCTGTACATCCTTCGCCATGCCAGCGCAGGCACGCGCCGCGCCAACCCCAAGGTCGACGTAAAACGGCCCCTCGACAAAGAAGGCAAGCAGCAATGCATCCTTGTCGGCAGCTTTCTCAGCGCTCTCAATATCCAGTTCGACCGCGTCGTCTCCAGCCCGCTCAAACGCGCGCTCCAAACCGCATCGCTGGTCGGCACGGAAACCGGGTACGACAGCAAGATCGAAATATCCGAAGCTTTGGCGCCCGAAGCCGGCGTGCAGAAGTTCCAGGACCTGGTCCGCAGCCTCATGAAATACGAAAACGTCCTCGTCGTCGGCCACAACCCCAATCTCGCCGTTTTCTTCGGATCGCTGCTCGCGCCCGCCGGCCGCATCAGCACCCGGCTCCGCAAAGGCGCCGTCGCCCGCATTGACTGCACCCGCCTTCCCGGCACGCTGCACTGGCTCGTCGATCCCCGGATTCTTCGCGGCATCTACGCCAAAGCGACAAAGAGATCGCGCCCAAAGACCTCGCGGAAATAGCCGGCTTCCTTCCGCAACGACCACAACTCCAGCTCCGCCCCGGTGCGCCCCGGCAGAAGCTCCATCAGCACGCGTTTCGGATATACGCGCACCCGCACCTTCAGTACGTCGCTGGCTCGGTCCTGATTCAGCGCCACCGCCAGCCGCAACAGCACCACAGCGCGCCGCACGTGCTCATATTCTTCGGGAGGAACCTGGCGCATGGTGCGCCCTTCCGGCGCGGGCCGGCTCTTGCCCAGGTAGCGCGCGATGGCCGACGTGACCACCCGCTGCTGCGGCGTGAACCCATAGAGCTCCGAGTTCGCAATGATGTACTGCGCATGCCGGTGATAGCCCTGGTGGTTCAGAAATTTCCCGATGTCCCGCAGCATCGCCGCGGCTTCCACCCAGGTTTGATACTCCGGCGGAAGCTCGTGCACCCCGGCCAGATCCCGAAACATCTGCGCCGCGTGCTGCCGCACCGGCTCCGCCTGCCGCGGATCGGTCCCATAGCGCCGGCACGCCTCCTCGACCGCCTGCCACCGCTCTCGCTCGAACTCCTGATGCACCGAAGCCCGCGAATCCTGCTCCGCCAGCATCTGCGCCAGAATCCCGTCGCGCAGCCCCATCGGCGAATAGCGAAACCCGGGCAGCCCGAACGCCTCCAGGATTTCCGCGAACACGTGCGCGCCGGCCACGATAATCTCCGAGCGCTTCGGCCCAATCCCCGGCACCGCCGACCGCTCCCCCATTTTCATCTTCGTCAGCTTTGACGTCAGCCGCCGCACCGTGCCCGTGGGGATCAGGTCCTTCGCTCCGACCCCTTTGCCTCCGCGCCGTTTGCTCCAGGCCCGTCCCGCATCGGAGAGCGCCGCCGCCGTTCCGGAGGTCCCGATCACTAGCCGGACGCCGTCGGGATGAATCCGCCGCCTCGCCCTGCGCAGCTCGCGGTCGATGAACTGCCGCAGCCGCCGGACCTCATCCTTCCCCGGCACATCGCTGCGCACAAACTCCTGCGTCAGCCGCACCGCCCCCAGCGGCAAGCTGATTGTCTCGTGCATCCGCTTGTGTTCGGAAAGGGTGATCTCGCAGCTACCGCCGCCGACGTCCACCAGCACGCAGCGTCCGCCCGCTCCCGGCTCGTTCTCCACAACACCACGATGAATCAGCCGGCCTTCTTCGAGGCCGGAGATGATCTCGACGTCCCAACCCGTCTCGTCCCGTACCCACGCCTGAAACGCCCGCGAATTGCGCGCATCGCGCATCGCCGAGGTCGCCACTGCACGCACTTTGTCCGCCCCGTGCAGCTGCACTGCTTTGTGGAACCGCTTCAGCGTTCGCAGCGTCGCCGCCATTGCCTCCGGCGAAACGATCCCCGTCTCGAAGACGCTCCCTCCCAGGCGCGTCACTTCGCGATCCTCGTGCACGACGCGCAGCCGGTGCTGCACCACGCGGCCAATCTTCAGCCGGCAGGAGTTCGATCCGATGTCGATGGCTGCAAAGGTCTGCATGGTTGCCGAGAAAGTCCGTGATGCTCAGTTCAGGAACAATTCATTCAGCACGATACACGAGCGTCATTACGACGTCGCGCCCCGCGGGTGGCCAATCGCGCGCCGGCGGCCCGCAGTGCGCGCTGCCGGACGTTGCGACGCTGCCAGCCACTCCCCCATCAATCGCCCGCGCAACTTCGCCGCCATCTTCATCGCGGCCACGAAATGCCGCTCGCGCTCTCCTTCCAGCAGAGCAATCAGTTCGGTGGCTTCATCGCCCAACGCGGTATGCGCTTCCTCTGCCAGCACCAGCCAGTCGTGCCAGTCGCCGATCTCGTCCTGCAGTTTCTTCAGCGTCTCACCCACCTGCTGCGCGTGTTCATCGCCCTGCGCCGCCAGCTCTGCCACATAGCGAGCCTTCTTGGCTCCTTTGCGAAAATCGTGCAGGTTCCCCGCATCCAGCACCTGCATCTCTGACGCCAGCCGCGCGAAGCTGTCGAGCGCCACAACCCCCGGCGGCTTCTTGTGCGCTCGGCGTGCCCCTCTGGCTTTCAATGCGCCTTCCAGCTCCTCCACTCGCTTGTCGAGCTTCGCCGCCAGATCGTTTCCCTGCGCTCGCAATCCCTCCGCCAGCTCGCCTCGCCGGTGCTTCAGCCAGGCATCCAGATCGTCGGCCTGCTGCTCGAGGCCGGTCGTCCGCAGGCTCGCCTCTGGGGTCTCGATCACATCGGGCTTTCCTGACAGCGCTGTTTGCCCGTTTTCGCCCATCCCCCCCGCAGTGGGATTGAGCGCCCGCTTGGTCAGCTTCTCCATCAGCTTTCTGTGTACATCCAGGTCCCGCACCGGCCCTGCTTCGCGCCGGATTTTCTTCAGCAGGCGCATGGTCGCGGTTACCGCGCTGCGCACCGGTTCGCCCGCGTCCCCAATGGGAATTTCCCGCAGCAGGTCCTCCAGCGTCGCCTGCAATCGTCGCGTTCCGGTGCGCGTGTCATGCACAGGATCGACACCGGGATCGTCCGCGCATTTCACCAGATTTTCGCGCAGCTTTTTCTTGAGCCGCCGAATATTTTCAAGATCGTCCGTCATTGCCGCGCGCCCACTCCCCATGGGCTCTCACTGTTATTCTGAACTTTCTTCCCGAGCTACGACCAAATGACATTTCCTCCTCTGTCCAAACCTCAACCGGTAACCCAGCCCCTCCAGCCTTCGCTCTGCTCTACGCCGGCCCGAGCATGGACTCCGCTGCTGCTCGTCTTCATCGCCGTCTATTTTGCCGCCCTTTTCTCTCCCGCCCTGCTCGACGACGCCGACGCGACCCACGCCCAGGCCGCCCAGCACATTGCCACCAGCGGAGACTGGGTCACTCTATACGTGAACGGCATCCGCTATCTTGAAAAACCGCCTCTGCCCTACTGGATGGTCGCCGTCGACTACCACCTCTTCGGCTACAACGTCTTCGCCACCCATCTTCCCATGGTTTTGGCCCTGCTCGGATGCGCGTTCATCGCATGGCTCTGGGCGCGCCGCGCCTGGGGGGACAGAGCCGCATTCTACGCTGCTCTGTCCATGCTCACCTCCGTCGGCGTTTTTCTCTTCACGCGGACTCTCATTCCGGAATCGATCCTAACCTTCTTCCTCCTCCTTGCCCTTTACAGCTTCCTCACCGGCATGGAGGATCGCAAACCCGCTCGCTTCTTCATCGCCTACGCCGCGCTCGCGCTGGCGCTTCTCGCCAAGGGGCTCATCGCGCCTGTCTTTTTTGTCGCCGCCGTCGTTCCGTATCTCATCCTCACCGGCGAATGGCGTCGCTGGCGCCACTTCCACCTCTTCACCGGATTGCTGCTCTTCCTCGCCATCGGCGCGCCGTGGCACATCCTCGCCGGCCTCCGCAATCCGGATCACGGCAACCCCATCGGCAACGTCCCCACCCCCGGCCATGTTCACGGATTCTTCTACTTCTACTTCATCAACGAACACTTCCTGCGCTTCCTCGGGCTACGCTACCCCCACGATTACAATCGCCAGCCCTGGTACGTTTTCTGGCTCGGCCAGCTCATCTGGCTCTTTCCGTGGAGTCTCTACCTGCCTGTGGTTCTGCGCCGCGCCTGGCGCAATCGCCATCTCTTCTATTCCGACCTGCGCTACGACGCCACCAACACCATCCAGTTTCTTGACCCCACGCTGACCGCCTTCGAATCTTCCGCCCTCGCCGCGCGCCTTCGCTTCCGCGCGCGCACCAGTCTCCTGCTTGCGCTCTACGCCGGCTTTATTCTGATCTTCTTCGCCATCTCGACCAACCAGGAGTACTACACCTGGCCCATGTATCCGGCGCTGCTCATGCTGATTGCCGGCGGCCTGGCGGTCATCGACGAATCACAGACCGAAGGCCGGCGAGCCTCATCCGGATGGCTCACCGGCGCACAGGTCTTCTTCCTGGGTCTCGGCATCGCGGCAGCCGCCTTGCTCGCCTGGGGTTTGTGGGAGTCGCGACACCTGCCCTTCGTTGCCGACATCGGCACGTTAATGGCGCATCGCGGCGTCGGCGATTACACCCTCTCCATGTCACATTTCTTCGACCTCACCGGCCCGTCCTTCGCAGCGCTGCGCCTGCCCGCGATCCTCGCCGGCCTGGCGTTCCTGCTGGGACCAATCGCGGCCTGGCGTCTCCGCCGTCACGGTCACGCCTTCGAATCCACGGTTTCTGTTGCCTTCACCACAGCGGTCATCCTCATCGCCGCTCACATTGCTCTGGTGCGCTTCGAGCCCATGCTTTCCTCGCGCGCCATGGCCCACACCATCAACCACCTCACCGTGCAACCCGCCAACGCGGATGCCCAGCTCATGCTCTACGGCGATCAGGCCGACGGCTCATCCATCATTTTCTATACTCATCGTCCCGCCCTGCTTGTCCACGGAGCGACGCAGTACTTCTCTCCTGACCCCGGGACTAACGGCCAGATCTTCGGCTCCTCTATGATCTGGGGCTCCGACTATCCCGACGCTCCGCACATTTTCCTCAGCGATGAAGACCTGCTCCGCCTGTGGGGCACTGGTCCGCGCAAACTACTCTTCGTCCCCGGCGATTTTCACGATCACGTACAGGCGCTCCTGGGCTCGCGCCTTTACGAGATCCAGGAACTCTCCGACAAAATCCTCTACACCGACCGCCCGCTGTAGACCAAGGAACCAGCCCGGCTACCCGCGTTGGGAAAGATACTTATGCTGCGACTAATAGTACCGGCTCCAGGCTACCGGCTACCGGCTGCCTTTAAGGCAGCTTCTGTACCGGCGTCCCCTCCGGAATCGTCAGCTGGAACTGATCATCGGTCAGCGGCTGGTTCACCACCAGCTTTTGAAACGTAATCAGAATCTGATACTGCTCCAGCGGCCGCTTGATCGTGATGGTCCCGGGGAAACGCTCCGTCCCAAACGTCTGCATCGGCCCATACGTCGCAATGGTCTGGATCTGCCCATTCTGGTCGTAAATATCCTCTTCAACCGGCCGCAGGTCGATCCGGCTGAACTGGATTACCCGCTCTGCCAATTCCACATTGCTCTGGGCCTGGGGCCGCGCCACGGTCAGTATGTACTCCGGCCGGATCTCCAGTTTTTTGGTTTTGGGATTTACCTGGGTATCGCTGTCCACGGTCATCAGCAATTTGTCCTGCGGCCCGATCTTCCGGATCAGCAGCGAATCGAAGAATACGTATGGCCGCATGTTCTCCAGTGAGTTCGACGACGGCCTCGGCGCCGCGTTCGTTCCCTCCACCACCCTGTTCTTCGGTGGAATCCACAACTGGAAAGTCTTGCCGTCGCTGCCCATGTCAAAGGCCCGCGTGTGCACTACCGGCAAAAATCCGATCACCCGCAGCGACTCCGGCTTCCGCAGCAGGATGTATCCGCTGAACGACGTGTACGTCGTCTCTTTCCCCTTCAGCGTTCCGCCCTCGGTCGCGGTAAAGGTAACCGTCGCATTCAGCGAATCGATCGCGTCGTATTGCTTGTTAATCGCATCGACCAACTGCTCCGGAGCAGCCGTCAACACATTCCCCGGCATCCTCGCGACCGGCACTTTGCGCGTATGCCACAGGCACCCGTTCAGCGCCGGCAGCGCCAGCATCAGCGCGAGAGAGAGCCTGGTCCGTGTTCGATGCGTTACGGTCAAGGCAGGTTCCTGCGAGTATATTCCGCCAACCCGACAGCTTCTCCTGGCGCATCTCCACCGCCGCGTCGCTCTCATTGCGGCTGGCCCGCATGACGCACCGCGCGCCGGTACGCTTCCACATCTTTCGCGTGTTCTTCCAGCGTCGCCGAGAACCGCGACTGCCCCGCCGGATCCGCTCCTGCCGCCACAAAGTACAGATAATTCGTCTGCGCCGGATGTATCGCCGCCTCCAGCGATTTCAGCCCCGGATTGCAGATCGGCCCCGGTGGCAGCCCCGCGCGCCGATAGGTGTTCCAGGCTGAGTTGGCCTGCAGATCGGACTCATAGATCGTGCCCCGATAGCGCCCGGCCAGCAACGCCGCGTAGATCACCGACGGGTCCGTCATTAGCGGCATGTTTTTCGCCAGGCGATTCTCGAATACGCTGGCCACAAGCGGCCGCTCCGCATCGAGCGGCGTCTCCTTCTCCACCAGCGATGCCAGCGTCACGGTTCGGTGATAATCGATGGTCAACCCGATCCCCTGGGCCGCCTGGCGAAAGCGCTTCACCATCGCCGCCATCATCTCCTGCGCGCCTGTGTGTCGCGCAAATCGGTAGGTATCCGGGAACAAGTAGCCCTCAAGGCTCGGCGCTGCCGGATCCAGATCGCTGATCAGCCCCGTATCCTGCCGCGCGGCCGCAATAAACGCCGCCTTCGATCCCAGTTCTGCCGCCTCCACCTTCGCCGCAATGTCGAACAGGTTCGACCCCTCGGGAATCGTCAGAGCGACCGTATCGACATCGCCGCGCCGTATCCGATCCCACACCTCGCTCATCGGCGCCGGATGATCGAACCGGTATTCCCCGGCCTTCAAAGTCCCGCCCTTCGCCACGTGCAGCGCCAGGAAAACGTACTCGCTTTGAATAATCCCCTGCTGCTTCAGCAGTGCCGCGATCTGCGTGCTCGACATCCCAGGCGAGATGTCCACGAAGGTCTCGGTTCGCGGACCGGCAGCGGCCAGCAGCGCGTAGGCAATCGCGCCAGCCACGAAGACAGCCGTCAGGAGCAGTAAAGCAAAAAAGCGTCGCACGAAGGGGAAACCCTGTTTTGATCGGTGTCTCTTTGATTCCTTAACCCATTGTAAGATGCGGCTTTCTTCCCGTCCCCGGGCTAAGATGGACACTGTGGAACCCCGCCTGCTGGGCCTCGATTTTGGAGACCGCCGCATTGGGGTCGCGGTCTCTGACGAGCTCGGCCTCACCGCTCAGCCCGTCCTCACTCTGATCAGCAAAAATGCGAAGCAGGACCTCAAATCCCTCGGCCGTCTTCTCCGCAAATTCGGCTGCTCCGCCATCGTCCTGGGCAATCCCCTCTACATGTCCGGCGACGTCAGCCCCCAGGCAACGAAAACCCACGCCTTTGCAGAAACCCTTCGCGCAGCCTTCGCCCTCCCCGTCCACCTGTGGGACGAGCGCCTCACCTCGGCCGAAGCGCACCGCCACCTCCATGCCTCTGGCCGCCCCGCCTCCAGTCATCGCGAGGTCGTCGATCAGGTCGCTGCCGTGTTGATTCTGCAGAGCTTCCTCGACGCCCACCGCTCCCGGGAAGCGTCGTATAATCGGGAGTGAGGCGGTACCCCAGCCTTCGGATTCATGCTCCTTTTTGAAGGGCTCTGATCCATTTCGCTGCGGAGCGGAAGCGGTCTTCTTGTTCCGTAGTGCATCCGAAAGCGCGTGATCGGAAACGGCCCCCAGAAGGAAATCGATTCATGCCCGAACACATCAAGAAGAAGCTGCTGGAAGAAATCAAAGAGCTCGAGCACGAGCTCACCCACGAGTTGCCCGCCGAGATCAAGAAGGCAGTGGCTATGGGTGACCTCAGCGAAAACGCCGAATATCACATGGCCAAGCAGCGTCAGGATTTCGTCAACGCCCGTCTCGGCCAACTGAAAAAGCGCATGGCGGAACTCGCCCTCGTCAACCTCGCCAACATCCCGCGTGACCGCGCTGCTTTCGGGTCCACCGTCCTCGTCTACGACTCCTCGAAAGATGAGAAAATCGAGTACAAGCTCGTGACCAGCGAGGAATCGGACGTGAGCAAAGGCCTCATCTCAACCACCTCTCCCATCGGCAAGGCGCTCGTGGGCAAGCAGGTCGGCGATATGACGACCGTGGTAACGCCCAACGGCAATCGCGAGCTCGAAGTTCTGAAACTGGCAACCATTCACGACGACGAGACCCAGGCTGAGGCTTAATCCGAAACGCAGTGAGCAAACCCACCCCAATCACGTGGACTCGCGCATTCGGCGCCGGTTGTGGCGTGATCCTCCAGGCCATTGTTAACGGGCTGGCCCTCACCCGCATCTCTCCCAACGTCCTCACCGGCCTCGGTCTGGTCATCAACACCGGCGCTGCCGTCCTCTTCGGCTTCGGCAACGAGCAAAACTACGTCCGCATGTTTCTCTATGCCGGCCTCGTCATCATCGGCGCCGGCATCTTCGACATGGTCGACGGCCGCGTCGCCCGTCTGACCCACCAGGTCACCGTCTTTGGAGCCTTTTTCGACTCTGTGATCGACCGCTACTCCGACGTCGTCCTCTTCTTCGGACTCCTGGTCTTCTACGCGCGCGGCAATCGCCTCTTCTACGTCTTCCTCGCCGCCTTTGTCATGATCACGTCGCTGATGGTCAGCTACACGCGCGCCCGCGCTGAAGCCCTCATCGGGAAATGCAAAGTAGGATTCATGGAGCGCCCCGAGCGCGTCGTCCTCATCATCCTCGGCGCCCTCTTCGAGCGCTGGGGAGTCATGGCGCCGGTCCTCTGGGTCCTCGCCGTCATCTCCACCATCACCGTCATCCACCGCATCGTCTACACCTACCAGCAGACCCGGCACCTCGCGCCGGTGGTTGAAATCCAGCACGTCGTTCAGGCCCCAGCCCAGCCTGTCCCGCAGCCCATCGCCATGCGTGAATCCCGAGGATCCGACCCGCGTCCCGATCTGCCCGCCGCTAACGCACCTCGGGCGTAATGATTGGAAACCCAGCCTTCCCGGCGTCCGCTATCATTAATTCGAAACCCCCCGGCGAGACGAGCAAGCATGAGACCTTCCGCAGCCCTCGAACTTAGACGCGATGCAGTGCGTGAGTCCGCAGGACGTTTTCGCGCTGCGAACATTCGGGTCTTTGGGTCCGCAGTGCATGGCGCGGATCGGGAAGGCAGCGACCTCGATCTATTAGTCGATGCGCTGCCCGGCGCGACCCTCTTTGACCTGGGCGGCTTGCAGGTGGAACTCGAAGAGCTGCTCGGCGTTCCCGTGGATTTGCTGACACCGGGCGATATTCCTGCGAAGCTCAGGGATCGCATCTTTGCCGAAGCGCGTCCCGTATGAGCGACGATCGGTTCCCCGACTACCTCGAACATATTTTTCAGGCGGCGTCGGACGCCCGCAGCTTTGTTGGGGGAATGCGTAAGGAACAGTTCCTCGCCGATCGGCGAAGCCAACAGGCTGTCACCATGAGCCTCCTCATAATTGGTGAGGCTGCGGCGAAGATGCTGGAACGCCACGCGGATTTTGTCGAGCGCCATCCAGAAATACCCTGGCGCAGTATGCGTGGAATGCGAAATCGTATTGTGCACGGCTATTTCGACATTGACCTGGATCTGGTCTGGGAAACAGTGCAGACAGCCTTGCCTGATTTGCTGCACCGTCTGTCAGGTCTCCGCGGCGCGTCAGAAGCGTAGAGCATCCGAGCACGAATCCTCCGATGTCCTCTACTCCCTGAAAATCCCCTTCGGGCAGATCGCGTGCACCCCCACGTTCCCATCCACCAGCTGCGTGATGTCCACGTCCACCGCAACGCTGGTCAGCATGTACGCGTCATCGCGGGAAAGATGCTTCTCCGTCACCAGAAAATCGATCATGTTGCGGACCGCCATTTCGGTCGCCGTCTTCAGATCGGGGCTGAATCCCATGCTGATGTAGCTGGTCGGCGTTTCGCCCCGAGGCCACAACAGATGCTGGTCCTTGTGCACGATAAACCGGAACGTCCCCGTCAGAAACGTCTCCATCGCCGTGATGTCCACCTCGCCGTTGCCCTGTCCCGCATGCCCGTCACCGACTTCAAACAGCGCGCCCTTCACGTGCACCGGGATAAACAGCGTCGTCCCCGCCACCATCTCCTTGTTGTCGATGTTGCCCGCGTGCATCCACGGCGGCGCGCTGTCATAGCGACCCGCTGACTCCGGCGGCGCATCGCCCATGCTGCCGAAGAACGGATGCAGCGGAATCTCGACCCCCGGCCCGAAATGCCCAATCATCTTCTCCCGATCCAGCGGAATAATCTTTCTCCGCCCGTAAGGAAAATCATTGGGCAGGAATCCGCGTCCCACGCTGAACCCATTGCACGCAAACGGCGTGTCGATGTCGATCTTCAGAATCTGCACCTCGAGCACGTCGCCCGGCTCCGCCTCCGCAATCTCCACCGGCCCGGTCAGAATGTGCCCGCCCGGCCCCTTGTCCTTCACCTCCTTGTAAATCGCGTCGTTGTATGCGGGGATATCGGCCGCATTGACGCCCTCCTCCTCCAGCCGCTCCGTCGATCCGCAGGTCGACAGCGTCTGAATCCGCACCGTGTCGCCCGAGTGCACGGTCAGCACCGGCTTCGCCTTCGACCAGTAGTAGCCCCACGCCACTGTCGATGGGCTTGCATTCAGCACGATCGGTGTACCCTGCGCAGCCGCCACACCGCAAAACAAAAGCGACACCCCGGCCCAGGCGTAGACCCTCATCCCTGCCTCCATTGCCGTCGAGAATTTGATTCAGCTTAGAAACATCCTAACCGCATCGCGGTTCGCTATCGTAGAGCGTATGCGCAGCCGCGCGGTTCCAGCCGTCATTTTCACTC
>Ga0187887_10003200_pt1 | contig 12813 bp, 7 predicted proteins | sample June2016WEW_7_10_FD_132977 | JGI IMG/M metagenome (GOLD analysis project Ga0187887, IMG submission 132977) | Peatland microbial communities from SPRUCE experiment site at the Marcell Experimental Forest, Minnesota, USA - June2016WEW_7_10 | ecosystem: Environmental > Terrestrial > Soil > Wetlands...
GACTATTGGATACAGGACGTCGACAATGGCGGCGGCCCGATAGCTCCCGCCTACATTCCACGCCTACAAGCGATCATCGCGGCCAATTATCCCGGCACCAAGCTCGCGCTCACCGAATACAATTTTGGCGCCCTCGACGACATCAACGGCGCGCTCGCGCAGGCGGACTTGCTCGGAATCTTCGGCTACCAGGGACTGGATGCCGCAGCGCTATGGGGTCCGCCGACTCCAACGGATCCCGGCGCCTTTGCCTTCAAGATCTACCGCAACTATGACGGCATAGGCGGCACATTCGGCGAAACTTCCGCGAAGTCAACAAGCGCGGATCAGGGACAGCTTTCGGTCTATGGTGCGCTGCGGTCCGATGGGAACCTAACGGCCATCGTCATTAACAAAACCGGGCAAGATCTCTCGAGCGCGCTCACGCTGGCGAACTTCAGCGCCGCCTCAACTGCCGCGGTCTGGCGCTATAGCCCAGCGAATCTGAATGCGATTGTCGAGCAGCCTGCGGTTTCGGTCGGCGGCGGACAGATCTCGACGGTGTTCCCCGCGAATTCGATTACGCTCCTCGTTATTCCACCGGCCACCTTGGCAGGCCCGAAGCCAAAAATCACGGATGTAACCAGCGCCGCATCTTACGCGCACGTCTACGCTCCTGGACAAATGGTAGTGGTTTGGGGCACTGCTCTCGGCCCCGCTCAGAAAGCTTCGCTGCAACTGGATGCCAACGGACTGGTGAGCACCAGCGTAGCCGGAGTTCGCATCCTGTTCGACGGGATTCCTGCGCCCATCGTCTACGCGACGGCCACGCAATGTTCAGCCGTGATTCCGTATTTCGGTGCGACTAACGCGACCACGCACGTCCAGGTGGAGTACATCGGCGTTCGCTCCGATCCATTCCAGATTGCGGTCACCCCCACCGCGCCTGGCCTCTTCACGGCGGACTCTTCCGGCAAAGGACAAGCGTCGGCTACCGATTCGGACGGCATCACTGCCAACTCCGCGGCGTCGCCCGCGCATCCGGGCTCAGTGGTTATCCTGTGGGCCACCGGCGAAGGCCTGACCGATCCGCCCGGCGTAGATGGACGCCTGGCCGTCGGCGTGGTTCCGAAGCCGTTAGCGTCGGTCTCGGTAACCATCGGCGGATTGCCGGCCACGGTACAGTACGCAGGCGCCGCACCCGGCGAAATGCCTGGCCTGTTCCAGATCAACGCCCAGATCCCAGCCAATGTGCAACCAGGGGACAACGCCCCAGTACAGGTTACCGTAGGATCTGCAACCAGCCCGGGTGGAGTGACATTAGCGATCCGGTAGCGGCCTGGCTGCTGGCCCACTAACTAAAGTGTTCCGAAGACACCCGTGGCGCACGCACTCTTGCGTGCTGCGCCGAGACTCATCTCGGCGATGCCCATACCGGATCACGATCGGGTGGCGCAGGCGATTTCGCCTGCGAACCGATTTTTTCACGGATTCTAAGCGATCACCAGCCCCAGCGGGATTGGGTGTTCGGGATCAATGGAACGGAAAACCGGGTTAAGGAGTATCTAGTGGCCATACTTCAGCCGAAGTCCCTTCAAACCAATCGTCCGTTTCACACCGGACTGGCCCGCCGGGATTTCCAGCCGATCGCCGGACCACGACTGGTTGTGTGACCCCAGAATGTCGCCATAAGTCGATAGTCGGCGACAGGCCAAAGACTAAGAACCACTCGACCGGCTGCATCTGTCGCTTTGTGCGCGCCGGAATTGGTTGCCAACTGATTCTCCGGATCGAGGCCACTGTCCTGAACGATCGCACGCGCTACCGGGCCACGCGGCACGAAAAGTCAAAAACTGTCCGGTTTCAAGCGAGTGCCCCTGCTGAACACCCTTGGGTCTGAGACTCATCGCGACGCGCCTACCGAACGTTGCCGTTCCAGAGATGATGGTTCAAGCTCTCCGTTTGCTTCCCCACACACCGCACGAGGCTCGCCGACTCGCTCGCCCGCATTCCTTTGTTAGCCTAAACAGCAGCCTGATCCCTGGGTCTCTGGCACACTCGGTTTTGATCCTCTGACCCTACCAAATATTAATTTTGCAAGCGGCTCCTGTGACAGGCTTCATTCGTAGCGCAAAGCCACGATTGGGTCCACCTGAGTCGCACGCCAAGCCGGGATCGCGCATGCGGTCAGCCCTACGAGGAGCGATAGGATTGCGACTGCCGCGAAAGTAAGTGGATCGCCAGCGCCGACACCGTACAGAAGACCGGCGATGAATCTCGTTAAGATCAGTGCGGCAACCAGTCCAATGGCGATTCCGATGAGCGCCAGTTTGGCCCCTTCCGCCAGAACCAGGTAGAGGACCTCTTCTTGCTTCGAACCGAGAGCCACCCGAATCCCGATCTCGCGCGTGCGCTGCGCGACCGAATAGGACATGATGCCGTAAACGCCGATAGCGGCTAGAACGAGACCAAGGGTTGCAAACAGCGCGAACAGCGAAGCCGTGGAGCGAGGCTCCGCAATCGCGTTCGACACCCAACTTTCAAGGGTCCGCACGTCACTGACTGCGACATTCGGATTTACTTGCGCTACCAAGCCCGGCAAAGCGCCCCCAAAATCCAATCGGTCTCCTGCCGCATGAATCACCAGACTCATGTAGGCGGGCGGTGCTTTGGCCCCGGCGCTCGGGACAGCGTGTGGCCCGTACTGGGTGTAGATAACCCCATTAATCCAATCGGCAGTTTCTTTCGACATGCTGAATTCGCGAACGTCGCCAACCACTCCGATCACAGTGCGCCAATTCTGCTCCCAATTCGCCCGGATGTGCTTTCCTACAGCATCCTCTCCCGGCCAATATCTGGTTGCCGTTGCCTTGCTGATCAGCACCACATCCTCCGCCCCTGGGCTCGCATCGGCTTCGGTGAAACTTCGGCCGCGCAACAACGGAATGCGCATCACGCGAAGGTAGTCCGGTGTGATAATTTTTTCCTCGAAAAGAGGAATCTGCGCGCCGGGGCGAGTTGGATGGTCCTGAATGTCAACTGGCACCACCTCTCCTCCGTCTCCATTGCCTAACGGAAGGCTACTCACGGCCGCGACGTCTTTGACGCCAGGCAGTGAGCGGGTTCGGCCGATCAGCTCTTTATAGAACGTAAAACACCGTTCGGGAACATCGCAAAGGGTTTCATTGGGCGCGATGCGCGCCGTAACGATCTGTTGTGAGCTGAATCCAGGATTTACATTCGAAATCTTCCAAAGGCTTCTGACGCAGAGACCCGCCGCGATCACCAAAACTACGGAAACCGCGATCTCGCCTATCACCAGCATCGCGCGCCCACCGCTGTTCGCAACTGTACCGCCGCGCGCGCCGCCTGATTTCAGCGCGCTCGTCAACTGCAAATTCGAAGTGTCCCGCGCGGGAATCAGCCCAAATACGGCGCTGGTAAGGATGGTAAGCAGGGCGGTAAAGGCCAGCACGGTTGAGTCGAGGCTTGCCCCTTCTATGCGAGGTGTGCCCGAGAGCAGCATGAGCTTCAGAATGGGGAGACCATACGCAGCGACCAGGAGGCCTAGTAAACCGCCGCCGAGAGAGAGCAGGAGACTCTCCGTGAGTAACTGCCGAACGATCCGCCAACGGGAAGCCCCGAGCGCCACTCGCGCGGCCACCTCCTTCCGCCGGCTAATGGACCGTGCTAACGTCAAGGTCGCCACGTTAGCGCACGCAATCAACAATAAGAAAGAGACCGCCGCTAACAGAATGAGCAGCTTTCCTTTGGAATCTCCGACGAGATCCTCTTGGAGCGAAATCACAGTTCCGCGAGCGAATGAATCATCAGGCATTCGCGACGGAAACGCTGCCAGCATGGGGCTGCGCATCCCCGCCAGCTCAGTGCGAGCCTCCTGCAGTGTTGCGTCAGGGCGGAGCCGCCCAATCACGGGCATGTAGCTGGAGCCCCAGTAGTCGCCGGCATTTCGAGGGTCCATGTGCAAGGGAACCCATAACTGAGCCTTGGGAGACGGGAACTCGAAGCTGGCGGGCATTACGCCGACGACCTGTCGCACCAGACCTTCGAGGGTGATGAGGCGTCCGACGACAGAAGGATCAGAAGCGAACCTTTGTTGCCACAAAGCGTGACTTAGTACAACCTCCCGATCCGCCCCCGGCTGGTCTTCCCCTTTGTGAAAGGTCCGGCCCAGGGCAGCTTTGGAACCCAAAAGAGAGAACAAATCCGCCGAGACCTCGTTCCCGATCAGCCGTACCGGTTGACCCAAACCGGTCAAATTGAATTCCTCGTTGTCGCTGTAGGCGACAAGATCCATCGTCCGGCTGCGGTCCCGCATGAACGCAAGAGGCCCCTTAGGGTACCAGGATGACGCAGCGATCAGCCGATCCGGTTGCACGAAAGGCAAGGGGCGAAGCAGCACCGCGCTGACAACGCCAAAAATGGCTGTGTTGGCGCCGATGCCAAGTGCAAGCGTCACAACCGCGACGACAGTGAACGCCGGATTTCTGTAAAGCGTGCGTATTCCGAACCGCAGGTCCTGGAAGAGACCTTCCAAGGGCAGTCCAGCGTGGCTCTTCATCGTGGGTTCCGGCATATGCTCCTCGTGTGAGGCAATTTGCACACCAGTACCGTGAATGAATCAAAAGACCTTCGTTTTGAGCGGGTTTGCTGCAGTTAAACTAAACTGGCCAGTTGACTTCAGTGCCCGGATTTGGGACGAGGCATTCCAGTCCCGGTGTGGTGACATTGGCCATCCGGTAACTCCGGGTTGGCGGACGAAAGCGAACCGATTTTTTCACGGATTCTTAAGCGATCACCAGCCCAGCGGGATTCCAGTGACACACCCAGCCAATCTTTCTTCCATTCCCCTCCAACAACTTCGAAACCCGCCACTCTCCAGCAACCTAACCTTCCAGTAAGCTCGAACCGGAATGCAACGTTGTCACGGCGTCCTCGGACTTCGTCTCTTCAGTAGAAACTCACACGCAAAAAACACTCCATTGTGGAACGGAGCATCCGGCTTGACGCATCGCGAAATTTCATGCGTCAATACGCTTCAGCGCGGTTCCGAACATCTTCCGCTCCATCCACTTACAATGAACGCACCTCGAAACACAAAAGTAGCCGGATGCGTCAACAGACTCCACCCCACCCCCGCATTCACACCTTTGTGAACGCGGCACGCGTGCGCCCACGCGCTACAGGTACACTAACATCAGTCCCTGATGAAGATCTCGGCTGCGATCATCACGTTCAATGAGGAGCGCAACATCGCTCGCGTGATCGAAAGCCTCCGCTGTTGCGACGAAATCGTGGTGGTGGATAGCGGGTCCAGCGACCGCACTGTCGAACTGGCCACCAAACTGGGAGCCCGCGTGATCGAGAGCGGCTGGCGAGGCTTCGCCGGCCAAAAGAATTACGCCTCCGAGCAATGCGAGAACGATTGGGTGCTGTGTCTCGATGCCGACGAAGCTCTGAGTGAGACTCTCGAAGGCGAGATTTGGCAGATCAAAAAGAACGGTCCCGACGTGGACGCCTACACCATGCCCCGCATGGCTCAGTATCTGGGCCGCTGGATACTGCATTCGGGCTGGTATCCGGATCGCAAAGTGCGCCTTTACGACCGGCGCCTATCCAAGTGGGTGGGAGATTTCGTGCATGAGTCAGTGGTAGTCGAAGGAAGCATCGGCCATTTAGACGCCAGCATCCTGCACTTCACCTGCAGTTCACTTTCCGAGCACCTCAAATCCATGGACCGGTACACCACGCTCGCGGCCGAGCAACTGGTAGATCAGAAAACGCATGTGGGATGGACGCAACTGGCGCTGGAACCGCCCTGGACCTTCTTCCGGACCTACGTGTTGCAACGCGGTTTTCTGGATGGGGCTGAAGGCCTGGCGATCGCCCACATGGCCGCGCTCTATACCTTCCTGAAATACGCCAAGGCCAAGAACATGAGCCCGCGAAGATAGTTGTGTTCATACTCCATATTGATTCTGGTGTCGAGATGCGCGGGGGGCAATGGCAGGCCCTGTATCTGATGCGTGGGTTGATGGCCGCGGGACACCAAGTGCGGCTCCTCGCGCCAGCCGAGTCTCCACTGATGGAACAGGCGCTGAAGGATGGCATGGATGCGCGGCCGCTCAGCATTGCGGCACTCGGGAGCGCTACGTCCGGCGTCCACTTAATACACGCCCACGACGCCCGCGCGCACACATTGGCGCTGTTGGGCGGCAAGCCCGCGATAGTATCGCGAAGGGTGGCGTTTCCGATTCGCCGTGGCGTGGGATCGCGCTGGAAATACGGACGTGCCGCGCACTATATCGCCGTATCGCAGTGCGTTCGACGGACACTGATGAATGCCGGTATCGCGCCTGATCGGATCACGGTGGTTTATGACGGAGTTCCTATCCAGACTCGGGCGCCGCTATCTGACGGTCGCTCAGGCGTGGTCACCCTGGATTCCGATGATCCAGGAAAAGGCAGAAAGATTGTGGAACAGGCCGGCGCGCTGGCCAATATCCCGGTTCGTTTTTCGAAAAACTTGATCGAGGATCTACGCCGCGCGGCAGTGTTCGTCTATATTACAGAATTGGAAGGATTGGGATCGGCGGCGTTGCTAGCGATGGCGGCTGGCGCTACAGTGCTGGCAAGCCGCGTGGGAGGGCTGCCGGAAATCGTGGAGGATGGCATCACCGGGTTACTGACTTCCAACGACCCGCAGTCGGTGGCCGGAAATATCGAGCGATTGATACGCGATCCGGCATTGGCCACGCGCCTTTCGGCCGCTGCACGAACCCGAGTGGAGAAGGAGTTTACAATCGAACGCATGGTGAGTCAGACGGTCGAGGTATATGAGAGGATGCTTCGTTGATCTACGCAATTCTAGCCGGATTGTTTGGGCTGCTCATCGGTAGCTTCCTGAATGTCTGCATCTTCCGTTTGCCGCGCGATCTTTCGGTGGTGGCGCCGCGATCGTTTTGTCCGGAGTGTGAAGCTCCTATCGCCTGGTTCGACAATATTCCCCTGGTCAGTTACTTGATATTGCGCGCGCGTTGCCGGAATTGCGGGAAGCGAATTCCGCTGCGCTATCCAATTGTGGAACTGCTCACCGGGGCGGTGTTCTTTTGCGCCGTTTGGGCGTCGGGCCCGAGCGCGGGAGCTATTAAGCTCTGCGTCTTCGGCGCGATTTTGATCGCGCTGGTTTTTTCCGACCTTGAAGAACGGATTTTGCCGGATGAATTCACTCTCGGTGGCACCGCGGTGGGCATTCTGTTCGCCTTATTGGTCCCGATGAAGTTCGGCATCATGCATCTGCTGCTGTTTTCCGTTCGAAGTCCGTGGTTCCTTTCCGTAGCCGAGGCTGCTTTCGCCGCTGGATTCTGCGCCGGAACGCTGTGGTTGGTGGGCACTCTCTATCAAAGAATCCGGCATCGCGAAGGACTGGGTTTCGGCGACGTAAAGATGGTCGCGATGATCGGCGCCTTCCTGGGATTGCAAGGTGCGCTGTTAACTCTCATTGTGGGATCGTTGCTCGGAGCCATCGTGGGCCTGTGCTACATCTGGTTCACCGGAAAGGATGCCTCGACCTACGAGTTGCCATTCGGAACCTTTTTAGGAACCGCAGCCCTGTGCGTGGGATTCTACTTGCTGAGATTTTCCCCGTGAAGTGGGGCAGGCTGCCAGCCTGCACGGAGGTAGATTACCGCCGCCTATCCGGTAAACGTGGGCATTCGGGCCGGTTGACAATCGACCGCAGCGTAACGAGCTGCCCCACCGGGTTTTGTCGAGCATCGCTTGTGGGCAAGTCGGAGACTTGCCCCACGCATACGGTGTAACATAATGAATTGCGTCACATGAAGGATTTATTCGCTGCCCTGAAGCCGGGGAGCCAGGATTGGCTGCTGGCCGAGGCTATCGATCCCGACCGGCTGCCCGCGCACATCGCCATTATTATGGACGGTAACGGACGTTGGGCGCGCAGGCGAAACTTGCCTCGCGTGGCTGGCCACCGGGCTGGCATCGAGCCTGTCCGAAGCACTGTCGAAACCTGCAGCCGGCTGGGCATCCAGGCTTTGACGCTGTACGCTTTCTCGGTCGAGAACTGGAAGCGGCCTCGGACGGAAGTGGACATGTTGTGGCGCCTGCTGCGCATCTATCTGCGCCGCGAGCTTCCTGAACTCATGCGGAACGATATCCGCTTCACCTGTATGGGACGCCTGGATGGCCTGCCGCCGCAAGTCAGGCAGGATCTTGAAAATAACATGGACGCGACTGCGCGGAACAACGGCCTCCGGCTCAATGTAGCCATCAACTACAGCGGACGCTCCGAACTGGTGGACGCCGTGAACGCCATCGTCGAAGACGCGAGGCTGGAAGGCCGGCTCCGCGACTTGCACATTGATGAAGAATCCATCGCGGCTCGATTGTACACGGCCGGCTTGCCCGACCCCGACCTATTGATCCGAACTTCCGGGGAGAAGCGCGTCAGCAATTTCTTGCTCTGGCAGATCGCGTATGCTGAGCTTTACGTCACCGACACACTTTGGCCCGATTTCCGGCGAGCGGACCTGCTGGACGCGATCCTGGACTATCAAAAACGCGATCGCCGCTTCGGCGGCTTGAGCCTGGACGCCGACACGCCAACCATCCGTATGACAAGCCGCCAGGAAGAGCGGGCGGAGCCGGTCGCCACCGTCGCACGATGAAGCGCGTCCTCACGGCGCTGCTGCTGATCCCCTTCTTCTGCTACATAATCCTCTGGGCCCCGGAGTGGGCGTTGCTCGCGGCCGTTGCAGGGGTCGCGATGCTCTGCTTCCGGGAATATGCCGATCTGGTATCGCTGCACAATATCGAAAAACCGGGAGTCTTCGGCTACGTAGCCGGCCTGTTGCTGCTGCTCCTGCCGGGGAAGGATTTCGCCTTTCTGGTTTTGATTGCAATTCTGGCGATGGCCTTGGCGTTGCGGTCGCGCGAACTGGGTCAGGCATTGCCCGCGGCCGCCACGTTGTTGCTCGGCGTAGTGTATGTTTTCGGTTCGTTACGTTGCGGAATCGACCTGCATGCGTTTAGCCCGTATTGGTTATTCTTCGCGCTGTCGCTCAACTGGGCGGGAGACATCGCCGCTCTGTACGTGGGGCAGTTAATAGGCCGCCACAAAATGGCGCCGCACGTGAGCCCCGGGAAATCCTGGGAAGGAGCTTTGGCCTCGGTTGTGGCATCGGTGGTTTATGGCGCGTTCTATTTTCCTCGGCTGCTGCCATCGGTGCCGCTACTCGAAGCCCTGGGATTAACGGCATTGGCGAACATCGCCGGCCAGTTCGGCGATCTGTGCGAATCTGGCTTGAAGCGCGGAGCTGGCGTAAAGGACAGTGGAACTTTGCTGCCGGGGCACGGCGGATGGCTGGACCGCGTGGATAGCAGCCTGTTCGCGCTACCGGTAATTTATTTCGTGGTTAGCAATTTTCACTGGTGAGGGAGCGGCAGTGCTGAGACGATGGCTCAAACCAGCAGCATTTCCGCTTCTGCTCGCGGCCGTTAATCTCTACATCGCCAAGGACCTCTTTTTCCTGGAATACAGCCAATTCATGGGCTCCATTGAGGCGGCGTATATTTCCATCAGCCGCTACATGATCGAGAACTGGCGCGACCTGACCTGGTTTCCGCTCTGGTACGGCGGGATTCCGTTTCAAAACTCGTATCCGCCATTTCTGCATGTCGTAGTCGCTCTAGCGGCGGCAACGTTCCGAATCTCGCCCGCGCATGCGCATCACATTGTGACGGCGATATTTTATTGCCTGGGCCCGGTGGCCTTGTACGCACTGGCTCTTCGCCTCACTGGATCGCGCTGGGCTAGTTTCTGGGCGGGTTGGATCTATTCGATTTTTTCACCATGTCTCCTTTTGATGCCGCAGATTTACACCGAGGTTGGCAGCCTGTTCGTGCCGCGGCGCTTCCAGGTCTTAGCGGTTTATGGAGAAGGTCCGCACATCACCGCGCTGGCACTTTTGCCCGCAGCGTTGTTGTGCCTCGATATGGCTTTGTCAAAACGAACGCCACTCTGGTACGTGATGGCAGCCTTGAGCATGGCTGCGGTGGCTCTCACGAACTGGCTGGGCGCGTTCTCGCTCGCAATCGCGGTATTTGCTTATTTGGTTGCACAAAGTGACACATTGGGCGCCTGGAAAACGTGGCTGACGACGCTCGGCCTGGGCGCGCTGGCTTACGCCCTGGCATGTTCGTGGATTCCTCCGTCCACCATTAAAGACATCCGCAATAACGCGCAATCGGTGGGCGGTAACTATCAGCACGCTTACGTGACTTTGCCGATGTTTGTTGCCATTGGAATTCTGAGCGCGGCGCTGCTCAAATATGTCATGCACCGCTTGAAGGCATCCGTGGCGCTGCAATTCTCCATACTGTTCGCTTTGTTGATCGGCGCGGTTCCACTGGCCGCTACGTGGTTCAACATCACAATTGTGCCGCAACCGGAGCGCTACCACCTGGAAATGGACCTTGCGATTTGCCTCGCGTCGGCGTTCGCGTTCCAGGCCATTGCCGCGAGGACAAGCCCTCGCCTAAACGTGCCTCTCGCGGTGGCGCTGGTGGCTTTATCGCTCTTCCCTGCCCGTCTGGATCGGCGATTCGCGAGGCGTATCATCAAACCAATTGATATTGCTGAAACCATCGAATACCAAACGGCCAAATGGTTTGAGACTCACATTCAAGGCGGGCGAGTGCTGGCGCCGGGCACAATTTCCTTCTGGCTGAACGCGTTCACCGATACACCGCAGCTCGACGGAGGGTTCGATCAAGGCATTGTGAACCGAACCCACAATTTGGTTACTTACCAGATTCTTACCGCGGATGGAGCGGGCGACCGTGCTGCCGAGATCGCCACCCTTTGGCTTCGCGCCTACGGAGTGCAAGCGATCGCCGTAGGCGGCGCCAATAGCCGGGAAATGTACAAGCCATTTCAACACCCGGACGTTTTCGCCAGTGCTTTTCCGCAAGCAACGCACGACGGCGACGATGCAGTTTATTGGGTGCCAGCAAGGAGTGCATCTTTGGCATTCGTGATGGCCCGCGAGAGTGTGGTTCGCAACCAGCCAATCCATGGTCGTGACACCGCTGAAGCGCAGGTCTACGTGCAATCTCTGAATACTCCGGCGACTTTTCGCTGGACCAGCCGGCATTCCGCCCAGATCCAAGCGACGGCTCGGCCCGAACATGTGGTCTCCGTTCAGATTACGTATCACCCGGGCTGGCACGCCACGGCCAATGGGAAATCCTGCCGCGTGTTTGGCGACGGATTGGGACAAATCGTAATCGAACCGCACTGCGACGGAGCATGTCAGTTGGAACTCACCTACGATGGTGGTTTGGAAATGCGTGTCGCCAAAATTATGAGCGGCGCGAGCTGCTTGGGATGCCTTGGATGGATACTGCTTGGCATGCGTGGACGCAAATGAGTACATTTCGCCGCACGCTGATTGACAGTGGAATCGTCTTTCTCTTCACCTGCCTGCTGATCGCTCCGCTGTTCAAGATGGAATACAGCGATCATTGGGGATCTATCGAGAGCACGTTCATCGCGGATGCCCGCATGCTGCGCGAGCATCTTCTGCATCCCGCGTGGCAACCACTTTGGTATTGCGGCACGCGCTTCGATTACATCTATCCTCCGGCGTTGCGCTATGGCACCGCACTGCTTTCACTGCTCGCGGACATCTCGACAGCGCGTGCGTATCATCTGTACACCGCGTTCTTCTATGCTCTGGGAATTTCCGGCGTTTATTTGCTGGTGTACGCCGGCAGCCGATCGCGCGCGCAAGCGTGGCTCGCATCAGTTGCCACGGCGCTCTTGTCGCCTGCGCTTATGCTCATGGAGAATTTTCGAATCGACAGCCCGTACTGGGTGCCGCAGCGGTTGCATGTGTTGGCGGTCTACGGCGAAGGGCCGCACATTTCCTCTTTGTCGCTTCTAGGATTCGCGCTGGCATCGTCTTTCTTCGCGCTTCGACAATGGACACCGCGCTGGTTCGCAGCATCCGGAGTTTTGTGCGCAGCCGTAGTAGCCACCAACTTCTACGGCGCCACCGCGCTGACGCTTTTCTTTCCAATTCTGACCTGGGCGACGTGGCTGGAAGTCCGGAGACGTGCCGTATGGCTCCGCGCCGCTGGAATCGCAGCCATGGCGTACGGCCTTTGCGCCCTTTGGCTGACACCATCCTACATGCACATCACGGCGCTCGACATGCGTTGGGTGGCTGAGCCTTCGAAACCCTCTTCCGTTGCGATTGCCGCCGGCTGCGCTCTGAGTTTTTGCATTGTGACTTTCGTGATCGCGAAAAGGCGCGGGATAAAAGCCTGGCCGGTATTTCTGGCAGGGGCGGCCAGCTTCACTTCAGTTTATGTTCTGGGGTTTCATTTCTTAGGGCTTCGCGTGACGGGCGACGCATACCGCTTGGCGCCCGAGATGGATATGGCCTTGATCCTGCTCTTTGCGTGCTGCGCCGTGACCTGGTGGAAACGGCCTCGCGTGCGTGTATTGATTGTAATTCTTCTGTGCGCCGCGTGTTACCCCGCCGCGCAATACGTCACGCACAGACGATCCCAACTTGCGCGAGCGCACTCAATCCAAACACGTCCTGAATTTCAAGTGGCGAAATGGATGGCTGATAATCTTCCTCAGGCGCGGGCTCTGCCCACTGGATCGATCCGCTATTGGTACAACGCCTGGTACGATAATGACCAAGCCTACGGCGGCTCCAATCAGGGCCTGCTCAACCAGTTGTTACCCGCGGCATATTGGCAAATCACGCAAGGCGA
>Ga0187887_10003202_pt1 | contig 12807 bp, 14 predicted proteins | sample June2016WEW_7_10_FD_132977 | JGI IMG/M metagenome (GOLD analysis project Ga0187887, IMG submission 132977) | Peatland microbial communities from SPRUCE experiment site at the Marcell Experimental Forest, Minnesota, USA - June2016WEW_7_10 | ecosystem: Environmental > Terrestrial > Soil >...
ATCATATTCCTGCTGACCGGAGCGATTTTCGCCTTTAGCGAAACGCCGGTCTGGTTTCGCGTATGTCTCGTTGTCGTGCCCTACCTGTCTATCCTGATGGATATAGGCTCTTGGTGGTTCACTAAGTATGTCGATCCTGCATTCTTCGCCTACGTCGTCGTCGTCGGTGGAGCGTGCATGGGTTTGGCGCTAGCCGCTCAGATTTTCATTTCTCTGTGGCAAATGTGGATCGAATTGATCAGAACCGCAGTCCGTGTAAAACGGCATCAGCCGGCGGAATCTCAACCTCGCTGATGCGGCAAGAGGAAGGCTCTCGATCATGGTCACGTCGCGCGAGATCCGTCTGAAATCCCGCCCTGCCGGCATGCCCGGTGCCGAAAATTTCGAGCTCGCCACCATGTCGGTGCCAGATCCCGCGCCCGGCGAAGTCCAGGTGAAGAACCTGTGGATGACGGTCGATCCCTATATGCGCGGCCGCATGATCGATCGCGCGAGCTATGTCCCGCCCTTTCAATTGGGGGAGCCGCTGCAGGGCGGCGCCATCGGCGAAGTTGTCGCGTCCAACGATCCGCGGTTCAAGCGCGGCGATCTCGTCTCGACGATGTTCGGCTGGCGGGAGGCATTCAATGCGCCTGCCGCCAACGTGCAGAAGCTCGACACGTTCGGGCTGCCGCCGCAGGCGTTCCTCGGCGTCGCCGGCATGCCGGGCCTGACGGCCTGGGTGGGCCTGTTGAAGATCGCGGCGCTGAAGCCTGGCGACGTGGTGTTTGTCTCGGCTGCGGCCGGCGCCGTCGGCTCGGTCGTCTGTCAGATCGCCAAGATCAAAGGCCACACCGTCATCGGATCGGCCGGCGGTGCCGAGAAGGCTGCGTTTCTCAGAGAGATTGGTGTCGACGTCATCGACTACAAGGCGACCGACAACCTGACCGCGGCGTTGCTGCGGGCGGCACCCAACGGCATCGATGTGTATTTCGACAATGTCGGCGGCGAGCACCTGGAGGCGGCGCTGACGGCAGCCAACCGCTTTGCCCGCTTCGCGCTGTGCGGGATGATCTCACAATACAATGTCGCTGGCATGCCCGCCGGGCCGCGCAATATCATGTTCGCCGTCGGCAAGAGTCTCCGGCTCGAGGGCTTCATCGTTTCCAACCACTTCAATCTGTTGCCCGAGTTTAAAAAAGACATGGCGGGATGGATCGGCGACGGCAAGATCGCCTGGAAGGAAACCGTCGAACACGGCATCGAGAATGCGCCGGCCGCCTTCCTCAAATTGTTCACCGGCGAAAACTTGGGAAAGATGCTGGTGAAGCTGGCGTGAGGGTCGGGCCATTATCGTTTGCGCTCAGGATCGGTTTCGGATTGGCCCGGATGCTGCCGCAGCAGGGTTCACCGCTGCAGCAGCGCGATCAGGCTCGACGTGTCCCAGCGGCGGCCGCCCATGGCCTGCACTTGCGCGTAGAACTGATCGACCAAAGCGGTGACCGGCAGCTTGGCGCCGTTGCGCCGCGCCTCGTCGAGACAGATGGCGAGATCCTTGCGCATCCAATCGACCGCGAAACCGAAGTCGAATTTTCCGGCGACCATGGTCTTGTAGCGGTTCTCCATCTGCCAGGATTGCGCGGCGCCCTTGGAGATGGTGGCGATGAGCTTTTCGATATCGAGGCCCGCTTTCACGGCGAAGTGCAGCGCCTCGGCGAGCCCTTCGACGATACCGGCGATGCAAATCTGGTTCGCCATCTTGGCGAGCTGCCCGGAACCGGAGGGGCCCATCAGGTTGCAGGTACGCGCATAGGCGGCGATCACTTTTTCGGCCGCCGCGAACGGCGCCAGGTCACCGCCGCACATCACCGTGAGCACGCCGTTCTCGGCGCCGGCCTGGCCGCCCGAGACCGGCGCGTCGATGAATTCAAAGCCGCGTTTCTTTGCCTCGGCATGAAGCTCGCGCGCGATCTCGGCCGAGGCGGTGGTGTGATCGACCACGATGGCGCCCGGCCGCACGCCGGCAAATACGCCATCCTCGCCCAGCATCACCTGGCGCAGATCGTTGTCGTTGCCGACGCAGGCCATGACAAAGTCTTGGCCTGCCGCCGCCTGCCGCGGCGTCGGGGCGTTTTTGCCGCCGTGCTGGGAAACCCATTGTTCGGTCTTAGCCGCGGTGCGGTTGAAAACCGTCACCTCGTGGCCGCCCTTGGCCTTGAGATGCCCCGCCATCGGGTAGCCCATCACGCCAAGTCCGACAAACGCTACCTTCGCCATCGCGTCCTCCAACGGTCTGAATGCTTTATATCAATGTTGCCCCGTATTCCGTCACCCTGAGGTGCGAGTCGACGGGTCCGGCCCGCAGTGGCCGGACCCTATGACAGGCGGCGATTGACCGCGCTGCCCGCTGTCCTATCTAGTCGGCATAACGCCGGGAGGGTCAGTATGGCATCGATCAAGGACGAAGTTCTGGCCGCGCTTGCCGGCGTGCCGAGCCCCGACGGCAGACCGCTCACCGACACGGGCACCCTGTCGGACATCGTCGTTACCGACGGCAAGGCGTTCTTTTCCATCACCGTCGATGCCGGTGCGGTGAAGCAATGGGAGCCGGTGCGCGAGCGCGCCCAGGCGGCCATTCGCGCGTTGCCGGGCATCACGTCGGTCCTGGTCGCGCTCACCGGCGAGCGCGCCGCCGGCAGTGGCGCGGCTCCGCCGCGGCAGCCGCAAACAGCCCCGGCCGGCGCGGGGGGCGCGGGCGGTGCGCGGGCCCGCGAGCAAGGTGCGCCGGGAGCTGCGCACGGGCCGGCTGGGCCGGCGGGCATTCCCGGCGTTGGCGCGATCATCGCCGTCGCCTCCGGCAAGGGCGGCGTCGGCAAATCGACGGTGGCGGTCAATCTCGCGCTCGGGCTGCGCGACCTCGGGCTCAAGGTGGGCATCCTCGATGCCGATATTTACGGGCCGTCGATGCCCAAGCTCCTCGCCATCCACGAGCGCCCGCAGACCGTCGGCGGCACGCGATTAAAACCGATCGTGCGTCACGGCATGCCGGTGATGTCGATCGGCTTCCTGGTCGAGGAGGAGACGCCGATGATCTGGCGCGGGCCGATGGTGATGTCGGCGCTGACGCAGATGCTGCGCGAGGTCGAGTGGGGCACGCTCGACGTCATGATCGTCGACATGCCGCCGGGAACCGGCGACGCCCAACTGACCATGGCGCAGCAGGTGCCGCTCAGGGGCGCCGTCATCGTCTCGACGCCGCAGGACTTGGCGCTGATCGACGCGCGGCGCGGCATCGCCATGTTCCGCCGCGTCAATGTTCCGGTGCTCGGTGTCGTCGAGAACATGTCGATGTTCATCTGCCCGCATTGCGGCACGCGCTCGGATATTTTCGGCCACGGCGGCGCGCGGCGCGAGGCCGAGCGGCTCGGCGTGCCGTTCCTGGGCGAAGTGCCGCTGGCGATGGACATCCGGGAGAAGTCCGACGCCGGCGCGCCGGTGGTCGCGACCGAACCTGACGGCGCGCATGCCAAGATCTTCCGCGAGATCGCCGCGCGCGTGCGCGACGGCTTTATGGCCGCAGGCCGCCCCGCGCCGCAGATCGTCATCGAGGCGTGAAGGCGGGCTCGTCTAACCCGCGTAGTTCTCGGCGAGATAGGTCACCGCGGCGTCGCTGAGCACCTCCTTGTCCCGCTCGCCGCGTTGCGCCATCTCGATGATGCGTTTGGCGAGGATTTCGCGCGCGCCGCGCTCATAAGCGGGCCGCGCAAAGGTCGAGCCGGACTGTTTGATCTGTTCCCACGCGTCATCGAAGGCCGCGCTCAAGGTTTCGACCGTTTCCGGGTCGAACGACGCATGACGCTACTCGTCGATCCGGCGGCCGCGCGGGCGCCCGCCGCCTCAGGCCTCATCGCTGTCGATGATAATCAAGCGTACGCTGATTCTATCACTGCGGCGATTCGAAATTTTTTGACCCGACCGCGTGACGGGCAGGGAACTTCGCAAGATCAACACGTTCCGCAAGTTCGCCTTGTCTTCGACCGCTGGAAATCGCGAGCGTGACCAAGCGCGGGTTGATCGGGATCGCGAGCCGGAACTGCGGGACGCGTTAGCGCAATCCCGTCGGGTCAGAAATCCTATTGTACGATCAATGCGTTATAATATTGATGCGAACATATTGCGAACGTAGAACAAATCGTGTACACTATTTCAATCGCCATGCCGCCAAGGGGGATTCGCGGCGTCCGTTGTGGGGTCTCCGAATCCCGGCCATAAGGAGCACGACAACATGAGTGCAGCGCTGCGCGTCGTCGAAGGATCGTCCATGGACAAATCGAAGGCTCTTGACGCCGCGCTCTCGCAGATCGAGCGCAACTTCGGCAAGGGCTCGATCATGCGGCTCGGCAAGAACAACCGGTCGATGGACGTGGACACCGTCTCCACCGGCTCGCTCGGCCTCGATATCGCGCTCGGCATCGGCGGCCTGCCGCGCGGCCGGGTGGTCGAAATCTACGGCCCGGAATCATCGGGCAAGACCACGCTGGCGCTGCACTGCCTTGCTGAGGCGCAAAAGAGTGGCGGCATCTGCGCTTTCATCGATGCCGAGCACGCGCTCGATCCGATCTACGCGCGCAAGCTCGGCGTCAATGTCGACGATCTTTTGATCTCGCAGCCCGACGCCGGCGAGCAGGCGCTGGAAATTGCCGACACGCTGGTGCGCTCGGGCGCGATCGACGTTCTGGTCATCGATTCGGTCGCGGCTTTGGTGCCGCGCGCCGAGCTCGAAGGCGAGATGGGCGACAGCCAGCCCGGCCTGCAGGCGCGGCTGATGAGCCAGGCGCTGCGCAAGCTCACCGCCTCGATCAACCGCTCCAATACGATGGTGATCTTCATCAACCAGATCCGCATGAAGATCGGCGTCATGTACGGCTCGCCGGAAACCACCACCGGCGGCCATGCGCTGAAATTCTACGCCTCGGTTCGCCTCGACATCCGCCGCATCGGCGCCATCAAGGAGCGCGACGAGGTGGTCGGCAACCAGACCCGCGTCAAAGTGGTCAAGAACAAGCTGGCACCGCCGTTCAAGCAGGTCGAATTCGACATCATGTACGGCGAGGGCGTGTCCAAGACCGGCGAATTGATCGATCTCGGCGTCAAGGCCGGCGTCGTGGAAAAGTCCGGCGCGTGGTTCTCCTACGACAGCCAGCGCATCGGCCAGGGCCGCGAAAACGCCAAAACCTTCCTCAAGGCCAATCCCGACATCGCCGGAAAAATCGAGGCGGCGATCCGGCAGAACTCCGGTCTCATCGCCGAAAAAATTCTCGCCGGAGAACAAGGCGAGAGCGCCGGCGAGGAGGATGCCGCCGAGGGGTGAGCATTGTCATTCCGGGGCCGCGCGAAGCGCGGAGCCGGAATCCATAGCCCCAGCGCGGTGGATATGGATTCCGGACTTGCCGCTTCGCGGCAATCCGGAATGACTGCCCTACGAGCTGCGCCGCTCCGCCGTCCATGAGCCCGAGCACGAAGCGCCGCGCCAGTAGCCGCTGCCGGCATTGGCGGCGAGGCGGCCGGAGCCGATGGCGCTGGTCGTGCCGCTGCTCACCTTGACGATAACGGCGCCGCTCGGCGCGACCTTGCCGGAGACCGTCAGGGCGATGGCGCCGCCATTGGCGAGAAAGCCTTTGGCGATGCGCATGGGATAGCGGTAGCTGGCGACGCAATCGCCCTTCTTGGTGACGATCGACACGCTCCAAAGACCGTCGTAGCGCGGCACGGCGAAGCTTGGCGTTGCAGCGAGGGCGGCGGACGCGGCGACCAATGCAACCGCACTCCACCCGATGAGGTCTCGCAAAAATATCATGATCGATGCCTCCGCGTTTCGGTGCGAGCCGAATTCGCTGGTGGATGGGTTTGGCACCCAGGAGATGGCGCTCTACCGGCGCCCTATCGCGGTATCGCTAGCCGGAAAAAGCTAAAACCGAGTTGATGGCCGTCACAAAATTGCTGCTGGGGGAGCGAGCCGGCCTCATTCGCGGTCGTCGTGGGCCTGGAACGGGTCGTCGTAGCCGTGACGGCTTGAATAGAACAAGAGGGCCATGAGCCCGCATCCGACAATGAGCGAAAAAACAACACCGAGAGCCATCGCCAGGTAGCCGGTCGCCGGCATGGGCGGGCCTTCGACCGAGACCCAGGCGCTGGCAGCGAACCAGCCCGCGGCCACCAGAATGGCCAGGAGCGGCACGACGAGCGCTATGGTTCCCAAAATACTTCGCATCTGCATCGTGATGAGATAGGTCGGCGTTGCCTCGTTCGCCAGCCGTGGCCACCGGATCGCCGGCGCTCGGAGGCTGAGCCGGCCCCGGCACGCGGTGTCAGCCGCCGGTGCGCAAGAACACATAATCCGCGGAGTAGGGGACGCTGCGCAGATCGCCGGTCTGCTCGCACGCGCCGGCGAGCACGCCGCCGTTGGTGTTGATCCGCCGCACGGTCGTAACATCGGCGAGCGCTCCGTTGCCGCGCCGGCCGACCACGTCGAGCTTGAGCCAGGGAATGTCATTGGCGGTCGCGGCGGGCGCGGTAGCGGCTACTTTGCCGGTCACCGCGCTGCCGTCGGCGTGTTCCCAGGTCGGCCCGGCGTAATGGCGCCCGACCGTTTTTCCGTCGAGGATGAGCGTGGCGATCGGCTCGCGGAAAACCCAAATGAGCTTACCGTCCTTGCCGGCCTTGCAGTCGTAGATCTGCGCGCCGGCAGCGTGCAACGTGACCACCGCCGACTGTCCCGGCGCGGCGATGGTCGCCGGCATCTGCGCAAGCGCGCGGTCGGTAAGCGCGAGCGTCGCGATCGAAAGCGCGAGCAGACCTCCGATGCGGTGCCCCGCCATCGCCTATCCCGCCGTTGCTGCCAGCGCCTTCTGCAAATTCTCGGCAACCTTGTCGAGGAAGCCGGTGGTGCTCAGCCACTTCTGGTCCGGACCAATCAGGAGCGCAAGGTCCTTGGTCATGAAGCCCGCCTCGACGGTCGCCACCGTGATCTTCTCCAGCGTGGTCGCGAAGCGCGCCAGCTCGGCGTTGTTATCGAGCTTGGCGCGATGCCCGAGCCCGCGCGTCCAGGCATAGATCGAGGCGATGGAGTTGGTCGAAGTCTCGCGCCCCTTCTGGTGCTCGCGGTAATGCCGCGTCACCGTGCCGTGGGCGGCCTCCGCTTCGACGATCTTGCCGTCCGGCGAGGTCAGGACCGAGGTCATCAGCCCGAGCGAGCCGTAGCCCTGCGCCACCGTATCCGACTGCACGTCGCCGTCGTAGTTCTTGCAGGCCCAGACGTAACCACCCGACCATTTCAGCGCCGCGGCGACCATGTCGTCGATCAGCCGGTGCTCGTAGGTGAGTTTCTTCGCCGCGAATTTATCCTTGAACTCGGCATCGAAAATCTCCTGAAAAATATCCTTGAAACGCCCGTCATAGACTTTGATGATTGTGTTCTTGGTCGAGAGATACAGCGGATAGCCGCGGTCGAGCGCGTAATTCATCGAGGCGCGCGCGAAGTCGCTGATCGAGGCGTCGAGGTTATACATCGACATGGCGATGCCTGAGCCAGGGAATTCGAATACCTCGCGCTCGATCTTGCTGCCGTCGTTGCCGATGAAGGTGAGAAAAAGCTTGCCCTTGCCGGGGACCTTGAAGTCGGTGGCGCGGTACTGATCGCCATAGGCGTGGCGGCCGATAATGATCGGCTTGGTCCAGCCGGGAACAAGCCGCGGTACGTTCTTGCAGATGATCGGCTCGCGGAAGATGACGCCGCCCAGGATGTTGCGGATGGTGCCGTTCGGCGAACGGTACATCTCATGCAGGTTGAATTCCTTCACCCGCGCCTCGTCCGGCGTGATGGTCGCGCATTTGACCGCGACGCCGACTTTCTTGGTCGCTTCCGCCGCGTCGATCGTTATCTGGTCGCGGGTCTCGTCGCGCTTCTGGATGCCGAGATCGAAGTACAACAGCTCGATGTCGAGATAGGGATAGATCAGCTTTTCCTTGATGTACTGCCAGATGATCCGGGTCATCTCGTCGCCGTCCATCTCGACGACCGGATTGGTGACTTTGATTTTATCCATTGAGTTTTCGACCTTTGCATCCCGGGCTGAATGAATGAGGCGGGCGGCGGCGCCGACCAGACGTCCGCAGGGCGCCGTCGCTATAGCACTGGCCAGCCAGCCGAGAAAGCCGACATTGCGGCATGACACCTGCCTTTTTCCGCGGCCGTTCGCTATACCGTCCGCGCGGAGCGGCCATGCCCGGAGCAGGAACAGACAAGACCAAGCGATGGATCGAGCGGCCGGCGCCCATTGTGGTGCTGGTCGAGCCGCAGCTCGGCGAAAATATCGGTGCCGCGGCGCGCGCAATGGCCAATTTCGGCCTGTCGCGGCTGCGCCTGGTGGCGCCCCGGCAGGCCTGGCCCAACGCCAGGGCGCGCATCATGGCGGCCGGCGCCGACCGCATTCTCGACGCCGCCGAGCTTTATGACGGCCTGGAAGCCGCCATTGCCGATTGCACGTTCGTCGTCGCCGCGACGGCGCGCGCCCACGACCAGGCCAAGCCGGTGGTCGGCGCGGCGGAGGCTGCCGCCCTGCTGGCGCCGCGCGTGGCCGCCGGCGAGTTGGCGGCGCTCGTGTTCGGCCGCGAGCGCAACGGGCTCGAGAACGACGAGGTCGCGCTCGCCGACCGCATCTTGACGCTGCCGGTCAATCCGGCCTTCGCCTCGCTCAATCTGGCGCAGGCTGTGGCCATCGTCGCCTACGAATGGCTCAAGCTCCAAAGCGGCGCCAAATTGCCGTTCGCCATGCCGGAAAAATCCGCGCCGGCGCCGAAGGAGCAGCTGCTCGCTTTCTTTGCCTCGCTCGAACGTGAGCTGGAGAAGGTCGAGTTCTTCCGGCCGCCGGATAAGCGCGAGACCATGCAGATCAACCTGCGCAACATTTTCACCCGCATGCAGCCGACCCGGCAGGACATTCAGACGCTGCATGGCGTGATCATGGCGATCGCCGAAGGCCGCAAAGGACCGGCGCGTGGCGGCGTCCTCGACGGCGCTGAAGCGGAGATGCTGCGCGCGCTTCTCGCCGAGCATGGCGGCGGCCGTGTCCCCTCGGAACGCGGCCCGGTGCGCGGACTGGCGCGGCTTCTTCGCCGCAATCCGACCGAGGCCGAGCGCACGCTGTGGCATGCTCTGGTCAACGACCGGCGCTTCGCCGGCCGCGGTTTTAAGCGCCAGACGCCGATCGGGCCGCATATCTGCGACTTCGTCTCGTTTCCGCTGCGGCTGGTTCTCGATCTCAAGCCGGCCGACGAAGACGCCGCCGCCGCGCACGCCCGCGCCGACAAACGCGCATGGCTCGCTGCGCGCGGCTATCGCGTCATCGAGATTGTCGCGCGCGATGCCGAGGCAGATGTCGGGGCGGTGCTCGATCGGCTTGAGCAGGTGATCGCCGACGCATAGCGCGGCCTAGAGCGAGATGACTTATCTTCGAATCGTCATCTCGCTCTAAGTTCTTGTGTTATCGCGCGTCCGGACGGAAAACCGGTTTCCACTTTTCCTGGACGCGCTCTAGCTGCCCTTGAGCACCTTCATCGCCGCCGCCGTGCCGGCGCGCAACAGCGCCAGATCACTCATCACCGCGAGGAAGCGCATCCCGCGCCCGGCGAGCGCGACCGCGCGCTCGGGCAAATGGCAGTAGCCGCCCGGAATCTTCTTGGCGCGCTGCGCGGCAGCGACGATACGGTCGAGTGCGCGCTCGACGTCCTTCGATAGCGGGTCGAGTGTCTTGCCGTCGGACAGCGCGATCGAGAGATCCGAGGGGCCGAGGAACAGCCCGTCGATGCCCGGCGTGTCGACGATCGCGTCGAGATTGTCGAGCGCGGTGCGCGTCTCGATCATGGCGAGCGTGATGACGTGGTCGTTAGCTTCGCGCAGATAGACCGTTTGATCGCTCAACCCGGCCAGCGTGGTCGCGCGGTGCGGCCCCCAGCTGCGCTCGCCGGTCGGCGGGTACTTGGCGGCTGCGGCGAAAGCACGCGCATCCGCGGCGGTGTTGATCATCGGCGCGATGATACCTTCGGCGCCGAAGTCGAGCACGCGGGAAACCATCGCGAAATCGCCGACCGGCACGCGCACGACCGGGGCGGCGCCGCCCTGGCGCACCGCGGCGACGCCGGTCAACAGCGCGCTCATGTCCCATAGCCCGTGCTGCGCCTCGAGCGTCACCGTTCCAAACCCTTCGCGGCCGAGCGTCTCGGCGACGATCGGATAGGGCAGGCTGCACCAGCCGCTGAACACGGTTTCGCCCGCGCGCAGGCGACGGGCGAGGGTGAACGCTGGGATAGCCATCATGCTCGCTCTATGCCGGTCGCTGCATGAGATCGCGGCGGCGGCGCAACGGCGCTACTTACCGGCTTTGATGTCCGCGATCGCCTTTTCCATCAGTTCGGTCATGGCGCGATCGATCTGGTGATCGGACTGGACGACGCCCTTGGCATCGAAATCCTGGCGAATCTTGCGCAAGACATCGTGCTTACCGACATTTTCGATATCGCCCATGACGATCGACTTTGCGTAACTTTCGGCTTCGGTGCCCGTGAGCCCGAGTTTTTCCGCGGCCCACAGGCCGATGAGCTTGTTGCGGCGCGCGGTCGCCTTGAACCTGAGTTCCTCATCGTGCGCGAATTGCTGCTCGAAACCTTCCTCGCGCTTGTCGAAGGTGGTCATGCCTTGGTCCTGGTGTTGGGTGGAACTGCGCCAATCGCTTGCCGCCTTGCATATCGAGGGTGCCCCGTCAAGGCAACATTGATCGACGGGCAACATCGTCGTTGCAGCGGACGCCGCGCCGGTCTATGCCGATTGTACTCCGCGGCGCGTTCGGCTAGCCTTGAAGTCGCGGAGGGGCCAGTGTTTGAGTCGCTTGCCCGTCGCCGCCGCCGCGGACCTCGACACCTGAACTGGAGCCACGGCATCCCATGGATTTCACCAAGCCACGGTACACGCCGATGAGCCGCCGTCGCCGCATCTATGAAGGCAAGGCGAAGGTCCTCTATGAAGGACCCGAGCCGGGAACCCTGATCCAGCACTTCAAGGACGACGCGACCGCCTTCAATGCCAAAAAGCATGAGGTGATCGAGGGCAAGGGCGTCCTCAACAACCGGATCTCCGAATACGTCTTCCAGCATTTGAACGACATCGGGGTTCCGACGCACTTCATCCGCCGCCTCAACATGCGCGAGCAGCTCATTCGCGAGGTCGAGATCATTCCGCTCGAAGTCGTGGTGCGCAACGTCGCCGCCGGTTCGCTGTCGCAGCGGCTCGGCATCGAGGAGGGCACGCAACTGCCGCGCTCGATCATCGAGTTCTATTACAAGAACGACCAGCTCAATGACCCGATGGTGTCGGAGGAGCATATCACCGCCTTCGGCTGGGCGACGCCGCAGGAAATCGACGACGTCATGTCGCTGGCGATTCGCGTCAACGACTTCCTCTCCGGGCTGTTCCTCGGCGTCGGCATCCGTCTGGTCGATTTCAAGATGGAGACCGGCCGGCTGTGGGAAAACGACATGATGCGAATCGTCGTCGCCGACGAGATTTCCCCGGATTCCTGCCGGCTGTGGGACATCAAGTCGAACGAGAAGCTCGACAAGGACCGCTTCCGCCGCGATCTCGGCGGACTCGTGGAAGCCTATACCGAGGTGGCCAAGCGGCTGGGCATCCTCAGCGAAGGCGAGCGGCCGCAGGGCGCCGGTCCGATCCTCGTCAAGGGCTAAACCCTCTTCATCATTGCAAAATCGGTCACCTCTCCCGCTGGGGAGGGGTGAATGTTTTGCCGGTCGGCGCGGTTGCGGTCGCGGCGATTCATACCTATTGAAGGGGCGAGGCTAGAGCCATCAGCCATGAAAGCCCGTGTCACCGTCACCCTGAAATCCGGCATCCTCGACCCGCAGGGCAAGGCGATCGAAGGGGCGCTGCGGTCGCTCGGCGTCGGCGGCGTCGCCAGCGTGCGTCAGGGCAAGGTGTTCGACATCGAGATCGAAGGTGCGGACCGCGCCAAGGCCGAGGCGGCACTGAAGAACGCGGCGGAAAAACTTCTCGCCAATACCGTGATCGAGAATTATCGAGTCGAGGTGACCGGATGATCACGGTCGGATGGGGATCGCGATGAAATCGGCGGTGCTCGTCTTTCCCGGCATCAATCGCGAGCGCGACATGGCGCGCGCGCTGCGGCTGATCTCTGGTCGCGAGCCGGCAATGGTCTGGCACGCCGATCGCGAACTGCCGCCGGGCACCGACCTCGTCGTCATTCCGGGCGGCTTCTCCTATGGCGATTATCTGCGCTGCGGGGCGATCGCGGCGCGCGCACCGATCATGGAGGCGGTGCGGGCCTTTGCCGCCGAGGGCGGCCTCGTGCTGGCGGTCTGTAACGGCTTTCAGATCGTCTGCGAGGCCGGGCTGTTGCCCGGCGTGCTAATGCGCAACGCGCAGCTTCGCTTCATCTGCCGCGACGTTTATCTGCGCGTAGAGCGCTCGGATACGCCGTTCACGCGCGGCTACAACGCCGGCCAGGTGATCCGCGTCCCGGTGGCGCACGGCGAAGGCAACTACATCGCCGACGGCGAGACCATCGCGCGGCTCGAAGGCGAGGGCAGGGTGATTTTCCGCTATTCGTCGCCGGACGGCATGGTCGATCCGAACTGGAACCACAACGGCGCCATGAACGCCATTGCCGGCATCATCAACGAGCGCGGCAATGTACTCGGCCTGATGCCGCACCCGGAAAACCACGTCGAAGCCTCCATGGG
>Ga0187887_10003204_pt1 | contig 12804 bp, 10 predicted proteins | sample June2016WEW_7_10_FD_132977 | JGI IMG/M metagenome (GOLD analysis project Ga0187887, IMG submission 132977) | Peatland microbial communities from SPRUCE experiment site at the Marcell Experimental Forest, Minnesota, USA - June2016WEW_7_10 | ecosystem: Environmental > Terrestrial > Soil >...
GCGCGTGCTCGGACGAATGTTCGACGGCATCGAGTTTCGGGGGTTCGCTCACCACGACGTGGAGTTGTTGGCGGAGTTCTCCGGCGTGCCGGTGTGGAACGGACTCACCGATTTGTGGCATCCGACGCAGTTGCTGGCCGACATGCTCACCATCCGCGACCACACCGTCAAGCCCCTCGAACAGGTGGCTCTGACCTACGTCGGCGACGCGCGTAATAACACGGCGAACTCGTTGCTCTGCGTAGGAGCGCTGCTGGGCCTGGACGTGCGAATCGGCGCGCCGAAGTCGCTGCAACCCTCCAAGGAGGTCCAGGACATCGCCCAGCAATTGGCGCAGTATTCGGACGCGAGGATCCTGATCACCGATAACGCCCAGGAGGCGGTCGCCAACACGGACTTCATCTACACCGACGTCTGGGTCTCGATGGGCGAGCCCACCGATTCCTGGGCCGAACGGATCAAACTGCTCTTGGCCTACCAGGTCAACGAGGACTTGGTGAAAGCGTCGAAGAACCCCGACGTTCGCTTCCTGCACTGTCTACCGGCATTGCACAACACGGACACCGACCTCGGCGCCGAGCTCGACAAGAAATATGGCGTCAGCGCCTTGGAAGTGACCGACGACGTCTTCGAATCCAAGACGTCCATCGTTTTTGACCAGGCGGAGAACCGTTTGCACACAATCAAGGCGATCATGGTCGCCACGTTGGTAGGAGTCTGAAATTCTCATCGTTGCGGCACTAGGCGGAAACGCACTCCTCCAAAGAGGTGAGAAGCCCGCCGCCGAAATTCAACAGCACCACGTCGTTGACGCGGTGAGGCAATTGGCCCGTATCTGTGAGGGGAACGAGATCATCGTCACCCACGGCAACGGACCCCAAGTAGGGATGCTGGCGATCGAGAGCGCGAACGACCCCGTTCTCGACCACCCATTTCCCTTCGACGTGCTGGGTGCGCAAACCCAGGGGATGATCGGTTACTGGCTGGTCCAGGCGCTCGGCAACGTTCTCAAGCGCCGGGTCGTCGCGGTCCTCACCCAGACGATCGTCGATACGAACGATCCCGCGTTCGTCGCGCCCACGAAGTTCGTCGGTCGCGGCTACTCGAAGGAAGAGGCTCGCCGCGTCGGTGGTGGCAAGTGGGCCCTCAAGCAAGATGGTGACCTGTGGCGGCGCGTCGTCGCGTCGCCCGAACCCATGGAAGTCGTCGAGCTGTCGACGATCCGTGACCTGGTCACCCAGGGCACGATCGTCGTCTGCGCCGGTGGGGGTGGCATTCCCGTGGCGCGCGACAAGAAAGGTCACCTCGCGGGCGTCGAAGCGGTCATCGACAAGGACCTCGCGGCGGCGTTGATCGCGCGCGACGTGAAGGCCGACGCCTTGCTGCTGCTCACTGACGTGCCCGCGGTGCTCGCCGATTACGGTCTGGCGACCCAGCACCCCCTGGACAAGGTGACCGTCGAGGAGCTGCGCGCCATGAGCTTCCCGGCCGGATCGATGGGCCCCAAGGTCGAAGCGGTCTGCCGATTCGTCAAGGCCACCGGCAAACACGGGTCCATCGGCACTTTTGACGACGCGCCGGGGCTCTTGGACGGCTCGGCGGGCACGACCGTCGTCCCCTGATTTCTCACAGTCGCCGTGGACATTCGTCACTAGATTTGTCCCCATGTCAGACACTGTGCTCGTCACCGGCGGGACGGGCTTCATCGCCCAACACTGCATCCTTCAACTGCTCGACGCGGGCTATAACGTGCGCGCAAGCGCGCGCTCGGCGAGCCGCGAGGCCGAGTTGATCGCCACTTTGACGCCACATCTCGCTTCGGGTACGACCCTTGAGGGCCGGTTCAGCGTGGTCGCCGCGGACCTGACCAGCGACGCGGGTTGGGATGAAGCCGTCGCGAAGTGCACGTACGTCGTGCACGTGGCCAGCCCGATCTTCTTGAAGGTGCCCAAGGACGAGAACGAAATGATCGTGCCCGCTCGCGACGGCACGCTGCGGGTGTTGCGCGCCTCGAGTCGCGCGGGTGTACGACGGGTCGTGATGACCTCGTCAGTGGCGGCGGTCGCCTACGGCACGCCGAGGGATCACCCCTACAGCGAACGTGACTGGACGAACGTCGAGGGCGACGACGTCGACCCCTACGCGAAGTCCAAGGCCGTCGCGGAGAAAGCGGCCTGGGATTTCATTGGTTCTACGCAGAATGCCTCGTCGATGGAATTGGTGACGATTCTGCCCGGACTGGTCCTGGGGCCGGTGCTCTCCAGTCACTTCAGTTCCTCGGGCGAATCGGTGAAACGGATGATGAATCACGAGGTGCCCGGGATGCCCGACATCTGGTTCCCTCCCGTTGACGTCCGTGACGTGGCGTGGTCGCACGTCAAAGCCATGACCCTCGCGACCGCCGCGGGTCAGCGATTCATCTGCGCTGCCTCGGATTCGGTACCGCTACTCGCCATCGCGAAGATTCTGGACGAGCACTACAAGAGCCAGGGCTACAAGATCCCGCTGAGAAAACTTCCCAAGTTAGCGGTGCGACTCGTGGCGCTCTTTGACCGGGATTTGAAATTCATCGTTCCTGAGGTGGGCAAACCGTTTCACGTGGACGCCACGAAGGTCAAAACGGAACTTGGGCTCGAAGCGCGCAACCTCGCCGAGATGACGCTCGCTATGGCTGAATCGATGATTCAATACGGGATCGTGAAGAGACGCTGAGACCTTCGAAGGTCTCAGGGGGTGACGGGATTGTCCATGCTCGAGACGCGCTCGCGGAGTTTCTCGAAGTGCGACTCGATGTCATCGAGGTCGTTCTGCTCGTTCACCGATTCGCGCGCGGCACGCAGCACCATGTTTCCCTGGCGCATCAACACCTCGCGCTGCTCGGGCGTCGACGTGGCGTCAGCCACTGCGCGCAATGAGTCCAGGATCCGTATGATCACCGCCGGCATGCCGCTCGCGGCTTGTCGGATCTTGTCGAAAGCGCGATTGACCATCTTCGGGTAGGACCAGTCGGCGGCGATGAGTCGAACGCGTCCTTCTTCGTCGCGGTAGACGCGCTCGGTGAGGCTCCGACTCGACATGCGACTGAGCCCCGACGACAGCCAATCGAGGCACGTGAGCGCCGTGAACGTGTCGTTCACGGCGGGCGAGAGGGCCCGGATGGCGATCTCCACCAACTGATCGATGGCGAAGACGGGGTCTTGCATGAGCGTGCGGTGCGGCCCGGTCACGTGAGCTCGGCCGAGCGCCTTTTCCACCTGCTGTGCCGCGCCGCGGGGGAAGACCTTGGCCACCGGACGGCCCGCGACGATGAAGTGGCCCGGCCGGTAGTCGAGTCGTATCACGGCGTCCACGAGCTTGGCGATCCTGGCGAGTTGGGCGTAACCGACGAACTGGAGGTAACCACTCTTGGCGGCGAGCACCGTTCCGCCACGCTCGTCGATCATCGTGAGCAGTTCACCGGGTTCGGGCGACATGGACGCGTCAAGTCGAGCGGTGACGACCGCGACGTCGTTGGTGTCGTCCATCGGGAACTCGGTGTCGATCGAGGACTCGAGGTCGCGGGCGATGCTCGCGATCACCTCGGGCAACTGAATCGTCGCCGCGATGTGGTCGATGAAATAGACCAGGACCACGACATCCAACAGCAGCATCGCTTCGGCGACCGTGATGCTCAGGTGTGGCACGAAGGTGCCGTGGGCGTAGAAGGTGATCGAACCCAGGGCGAGCACCGAGTAGGTGAACGTGCCCACGAAAACGCCGAGGGTGACTTGGTTGCCGACGTCGCGAACGAAGTTTCGCATCATCCGTGGACCGAACTGCTGGGACGCCAAGGTGAGCGCGAGGATCGTGATGGAAAAGACCACGCCGACGACAGTGATGATCGCCGCCGCGATGGCAATCAGGACGTCACGTCCCGACTGGGAACTCCCATTGCGAAGCCACGTCGGAAGTTGGATCTTGTGACCGTAGGCGGCGGCGTCGATCTTGAAGGTGACCAAGAAGATCAGGGCCCCCAGGACGATGACCACGGCCGGCACGAACCACAGCGTCGTGCGAAGCGCTTCCCAACGCCAATTCGGTAGTCTCCTGCGCTTTACCAAGGTCGGTCACTTATGGTCCGAGCGCGAGTGCCAAACAACGGGTTGCGGCGCGCACGACGCCCAGTGAGGTAGCAACTATTAGTCCTGGTCATCGACGAACTCCTTGCCGCCGACCAGTCTTCCCGGCACACCTGTAGACCTGGCAATTCTAGTCCACTGGCGACGTCGTGACGACTGGCACGTGAGGTCAAGGCTTCTCGGTCGTTACGAAATTATGACGCCGCGTTGATGATTTTTTAGAACCTATTTCGAGGTCTCCCGCAAGGATTGCAACGTAGGAAGATTCCCGAAGGAGGGAAACATGAGTATTCAAAGCCCATTTCACCGCGAGGACCGTGACGAGCTTCGCGAAGGCCACCGCACCAGCTTGCACAAACGGCGGGCGGCCAGGGAGGAAGCGTTCGTCACAAATCCAGTTCAAGTTGCCAACAACGCGACGTTCGCCGTCGCTGACGAAGTGCTGGATCAGTCACCCCGGGTTCCGGCTCCTCTGGCGACCCTGGTCGGCGCACACCTCTTCGGGGGTTCGCTCGACGACCGTTTGGCTAAGGGAGAATCTCCCGCGTCGAGCCTCCTCTTGGCGACGCGCGCGCAGTTGATCGTCTCGCCAGCCCGACGTCGCGCGTTGGCCGAGAACTGGTTGTCACTACTCACCAAGGCACGCCACCCGACGCCGTTTCGCAGTCCCGAAGTACCCCTCGCTCGCTCAAGAGTCATGGGTGCGGAAACGCTGATTCGCGCGCTCGCCAACGCTCTGGTTGCGCCCATGGTGGCGCCGCAAGGTGTCGCCATGGCAGGTTCGCTCTTGAGCGACGGGTTGAGCCCGATCTACTACGGCACGAGCGCTGCGAACCTCGACTCACTGCTTCAAGAGGTGATCGCGCGACTCAACCCGTTGGCTTCGTAAAGGCCGGCGAAGTGCGCCCTACGTTGCTGGGAGATGGAGGCCCCCTCTCTCGCTCCCAGCAACGCCCTTCGCCGTGGCCGCTCTGAATTTCGGAGAATGTACGAGACCTCACCGTCGTGAGAAGTAGTCGCGGTCCCAAGGAGCGCAGCGCGCAATTGCTTACGACAATCCAGGTCGAAGTCCGTTGTACCCTCGAAAAGTAACTGTACGTGTCGCCTTGAGTCCCAAGAGTCCCGCCAACGGTGACGAGGGGTTAAAGTCAGTAGTGAGTAACATGAGTGAAAGTTGCCGCTCAAAGACGAAAGCCTTGTGTGCTGGCCGCTCTCAGACTGGGATCTCGACGCCGCCAACAATGACGTCGCCAACGTGAGGAGTGAATATGGGCGAAAAATCACCGCACCAACACAATGCGAAAAAAGTCGGCAAGTCGCTGAAGGAAAAGCGTAACGAAAAGCACTTGAAGAAGGAATCGAAGAAGGGCTTTATCGCCGAGTGACGCGGTGACTCCACCACGGCGGAACTTACGACGAGAGAAGCGCTGAGCGCTGCCTCCACTGACTTTTGGATTTTCTCAATTCGAGCGTATTTTCGATTGCATGTTCTGATCCACGAATCAGTCACCCTTCCCACAAAGTTGCCGTTCCGCAACGGACGGTGTGCTGCTGTACTGCATCGTGGTCCACGTGAAGGCATGCTCGAAGTTCGAAGCGATTTGCGAAATGGTCAGACGATCAGACACTGATCGTAGGTAGCCCGCGAGGGGCTGGCACGACAGCGCCCTTCTCGCCGCCTCGAGTTCGGCTTTGCTCACGCCGTCGGGGCGCGGGGTGGATGTCGACCCAAATCTCGCGTCGAGCCAGACCGGGGCAACGACCTTGTTGTGTCCAGGCCGTATTCGAACGTGGACTATGAAGTGTGCGCCAATCGGATTGGCCAAGGACAATTCGTCAAAGACGTAGACGTCGTCGCCTGCGGCTAGTCCAAACGTGCCAATGCTGGGAAAGCCGACGTAGTACGTCTCGGGCAACGAAGTCGTAATCGGATAGTTCACGGCCGGTTCTGGGATGGACGAATAGAACTGAGACTGATTCCAGTTCAACAACTTGACGCCGGAGTGAGTCGTAGGGGCTGTTTTGGCCGCTTCCTTGCCTTCAATTTCCCAGGCTTCCTGTTTGAAATCAGACGGAGTAATTGGATGCTCATTGCCTGAGGCGAATATGTAATTCGCACGTTCATTGGCGATGCCATTGGCTGAGATGTTCCAGTGAGGCGAAAAACGAAAGAAGAGCACGCCGAAGAGGGCCCATACCGTGATGCCACCGATGACCAGAGTATCTCGCAACGACGTCATTCCTTCGACCCAAAAGATCATGAATATCGCGAAGAAACCCGGTAGCAGCATGCGAGCGTGCATGAAATCCCCGCCGATGGCGGTGACGTAGGCGACATCGAGCAGCCCGCCGACGATCGGGGCGGCAATGACCAAGATCTCGAGTCGATGATGGAGTTTCCACCAATCACGAATTCGGCTACCGGTCACCACGGTCATGGCCGCAAAGGGGAGCCAAAGCCAATAGGTTCCCGTGAAGTTGGTGAAATACGTGAGTCCTTGTCGGAGCCAGAGGCTCGAGGCGGATTTGGCGATCGCGGTGTTGGAGACCAACATTCCAAAATAGGCGACTCGAAAGAGTTCGCTCGCGAGAGGTATGGCGATCAACGCGAGCAGAAGCGTGAACCTACGAGAACATCGTTCGGGACGATCATTCCGTGTCTGCAACATGAACAAGACGGCCCCGAATGAAAGCGTGAATAAGGCCATGTCGGGTCGAATCGTGAAGCCCAGCGAAACGACGATCGCGGCGGTGATGATTCCCTTGTTCTGATGCAAGAAACATCGTACGAGGAGCCACCAGCTCAGTCCGAGCCAACCGAAGATGAGACCCGTCTCCAGTCCCGATGTCGCGAACATCCACACACCCGCCACGCAGGATGCGCACACGAGGCCAAGCGGGAAGATTGGTCTTGAGGTCCGGTGTTCGGCGAGATTGATCGTGCCAAGGCCCGCGAACCAAAAACCTGCACCGGTGAAGAAGAGACCGAGCAGTACGGACCACCACTCCACGTCGATGAATCGCAGTAGCCCCGAGAAGACTGTCAGCAAGAAGACCCAGAGGGGATCGGAGTACGCTTCAATCCTCTCGCCGGGATTGTACACGGGTCCGTAGCCGCTGAGAATATTGTGCACCACCCGAAAATCGATGAACGCGTCGTCAGACACCCAGCGGTATGCCCAACCTCCAACGAGGACGATGACCACCGGAAGCAGGATCAAGAGGTATTTGAGGGTGCGCCGTCGATCATTGAACATATCAGCGCATGTTTAACAGATTCGATTGCGCCAGCAGCTGTCATTGCGTGAAATGGTTTTCAACCGGATTCGAAGTAGTTGTAGGGACCAATAGATTGGAGTCAACGTCCAAAGCAGTGACACTGAAATTCTAGAGCGGTGATTTGGTTCCTGTGGCGGCCAACCAAGGGAATGAAGGGCACCTCGGGAATCTTCGAGATGGCCCGGGCCGATCGTGGTCGCGACCTTGGCGCACGGAGAATCAAGGGCAGTCGGCGAACCCCGCTTGCTCTGGCGTCGCGTCGGCACCCGCGCGAGGGTCGACCAGCCGTGATGCATTTCGCGAGGCGGATTTAGGGGAGTATTGGCTTGCTGAAGGGTTGCTGACACGACGTCGTCAGACCGTTGGGAACATTGGTTCAGTGCACTCCAACGACTAGCGGGACAGGCAAATGGTCGAAGGGTAGAGGTCCGTTGATAAAGAGGAGTTAGGTACCTGGAGAAATGGAGCCAGTCGAGCAGCTCAATCAACGTAGTTTTCGGTCACGTCGCTGGCAATCACGCACATCATCTACCTGCTGAAAGCACCGTCCAACGGTTGGGAGATCGTTACTTCGATTGGTACTTGCGCGGTTGGCGCGGGAGTGTTTTTTGCTTGGTTGAATTGGCTCACAGATCGTCGTCATCGTGACACGGAAATGACGATTGAGATATCACGACGCTGGGACAGTCCAGAAATGAGGCGAGTTTGGGCCGTCGCCCGAAAGGAACAAGACCCGATGAAGATTACGACCAAATGGCCCAGGCGCATACACAACTTCAGGTCCTCAAGGTTTAGCCATCGCATCTGGTGAAGAGATGATTGGTTCGTTGCGCCAGCCGTCAAAGTAGATTTGTGGGCGAATTGTTTTCCTGTGAGGATTGAGAGGAGTGCCACCAGTGAGTGATTTCTCGGCTCAGTTGGCGGAGGTCGTCGAACGCCTCTCTCGTGACGCTACTGACGTTGACCACGCCGATGCGATTCCTCGAACGCACCTCGATCAACTCGCGGCGCTAGGTCTGTTTGGCGCCTTTGCTCCCATCGACATGGGTGGGCTCGAATTCAGTCTCGCTGAACTTTGTGACTGTGTCGAGTCGTTGGCCTCGGCGTGCCTAGCCAGTACCTTCGTGTGGATCCAGCATTTTCGTCTGCTTGCGGCGGCGCTGGATCCCTCAGCCCCGCGAATCGTGGCTGACCTGCGCCGCGAGATCGTACGCGGCCAAGTTAGAGGCGGAGTTGCGCTCACCGGATCACAACCGGGTCCCGCCAGATTGAAGGCGACGCCGACTCGTGAAGGGTGGTCACTGGATGGTGAGGCGCCGTGGGTGAGCGGCTGGGGACTCGTGGACCACCTCGTCGTCGCCGCGCGCGCGCCCGACGATACCGTAGTGACGCTCCTGCTCGATGCCCGTGACCAGCCGGGTCTCCTCGCTACTCGACGCCATCTTGCAGCGCTCAACGCCACCGCGACGGTGCAATTGACGTTCGCAGCATTGTTGGTGCAAGGTGACCGCGTGCTCGGTCAAGTTCCCTATGATCCAACACATGAGCTCCCAGAAGGCCTTCGCGTCAACGGATCTCTGGCACTCGGTGTAACGCGTCGATGCCTCAACGTCATTGGACCGTCGCCACTCGACCATGAGCTGCGCGAAGCGCGCATCGCGCTCGATGGAGCCAACGCAGAGACGATGCCCCTCGCCCGTGCGCAAGCGTGCGAGTTGGCAGTGCGCGCGTCAAACGCGCTGGCGGTCCATCAGGGGAGTCGATCGGTGCTCGAAGCAAGCATCGCCGAGCGAGCGGGCCGCGAGGCGCAAGTCCTACTTACTTTTGGTTCGCGTCCAGCGATTCGACGCGCGTTACTCGAGCGTTTCGGCGCGGGAAGCGCCTAGCCCTCTGGTCGGCATTCGAGCGTTAGCCCGAACCAGACTGCGTCGTGGTGGTGGTTCCCAGCAACGTCGTTGATGTCGTGGTCGTCGTTGCTGGGATGGTCGTCGTGGTAGTTGAAACAGGTGCTGAAGAACCAAGATCCTTGAGAGCCTGCGACCAGGTGAAGACGACCCCCGAAGTTGGTTTCGCCGCAAACCAGGAGAACTCCATGGCCAACGAATAGCCCAAGCTTGGATTGAGGGCCGCGCCAGCGCCCATGACCAGGACTGCTTGCTTCTTCGATGCGAGCGAGGTCGGGCGAAGCTCGAGGATCGCGTTGCGATGGTCCCAACAGCCGGGCGCACCTTGTTGTGAACAGAAGTAGTTCGTCCACCCGTGGTAGGGAGGGGGACCGTCTTCGTACATCCAGCCCCAGTCGGCTTGGAACGCCGCCTGAGTCGGTGACGTGCCCGCAGTGGACCAGATGACGTAAAGACTGTGCGGCCAGTTGGGGGGTGCAACGGGGTCGCGACGAAGCTGTGCGCCGCGCACAGAAGCGGCGTTGAGAGGGGCTATCAGTGCATAGCCGGGCTGCTCTCCTCGACTGATCCGTTCTAGGTTGACGAGGACGAAAAGCTGTTCGGGAACAGTTAGCTTGTCGTATCTCGACATATTGATGTTCAAAGCGCCGAGACCTTCTTCCGCGGAGCGTGCGGCATCAATGATTGCGAGCGCAGGCAGCCCAGGACCGGCGGGCGGGTCAAAATTGGTTGAGGGTACCCTTGGCGGGAGAATCACCTGAGAGCCGGATGATCCCGCGGCACTCGCGAAACTTGTCATGAGCAACAAGATTGTGACAAAAACGAGCGACTGACCTTTTCTCACTCCCCTTGCTTACTATTAGCGATGTGTGAAGGCAAGCACAACTTTCCTATCGCCTGACCGAACCGGTAGTTGACGTTTGATTCAGTACTGGATCCATCACTGCTTCGAAACCGTGACCCGAATCCGAGGATCGCGAGCTGCGTACACGGGTCCGTTGAACTCGCTGCCCGGGAATCATGTGAGAAGAGCGAGGAGATGGAGCAGTCTAAGTCGAGGGTGCGACCTTCAAGATGCTGAAAGGTGTTCAACGTCTTGATTGCCAATCAGTTGCCTTAAGAGATCGCACCGAGAGTGCGAGACCTCGCTCAGGGTCCGTCATCTGACGTGCTAGACCGAAACCGAGATGATCCATTACTCTCCCAGAAGCTACATTTGCTGGTTCGAAGATGCTGAGAATTTCGTCAAGTTTGAGTGATGTAAATCCCCACTCAAGTGCAGCGGCGCCGAGTTCTGTGGCATAACCGCGCCCGCGAAACTCCGAACCCAATCGCCAACCGACCTCAATCGCGGGTAGGACTTGGGGCAGAAACGTTGGAACGGAAAGGCCGCCCCAGCCCGCAAGCGATCCCGTAGAAAGTTCGACCACTGCGTGTAGTGCTGGCTCCGAAGCAGATTCGTAGCCAGCGATCACTCGAGTCAGAAAGTTTTTGGATTCTTCAACGGTCATGGCCCTGCGCAGGGGAAACCACCAGAATGACTCCTCTGCATGGAGCTGGGTCAATGAACTGAGGTCTTCCTCCACGAATGGTCGCATAAGGAGGCGATCAGTATTTAAGATCTCGATCACTCGAAAAGCATGGCACATACAGCGCACTTCAATGAGTTAGTCCGTGTCACGCGACTTGTGGCCGACGAGGTTGCTGAGCATTGAGCGACACGAGACGAATGTCGTCGCGAGAAAAGCACGGTCGGCAATTCCGCGTCGTCATCAAGATTTAACCTCCTACTTACCTCTAGCGAGGCATGTGGCCGCTTCATCGAATGCAGTCAAAAGCAATGATCAAGATGACAGTTTGGTTTTCGACTCGACTCGAATCATTTGTCGCGGGTGTACCAAGGCATTCGGCGATTGGTGGGCCTCAGGGTCGAGGTGTCTTCGAAATGGGGCCGAATTCATCGTGCAATAATTCGCCGATTGGTTTACTCTAGTGCCCAGTAGGCGTGAGTGGCGCCCGTGGTTGGTGGTTGATCAAAGTAGGGCGACTGACGATCAAAGGGGGCACGAACATGAGTCCGAACAGCCGTGAGATCCATCAGCGTCAACAACAAAAGTCCCGCTGGTTCCGAAAGCGCCACAGACAACCCGGTGAACCTGCCGATCGTTGGCTCACGCTCCTGCCAACTTTCTCTCTCTTGGGAATCATTGCGCTCGCGATCTATGCCTTCTCCCTACACAATTCCTGGGCCGTCCTTGGTTATGGCGTCGTCGTCGCCGTCTCGTCGACATTGGCCGGAGGATTGGTTGGTGTGCTTTTCGGGATCCCTAGGTCGGTGGAGGGATCACAGAATCAGAAGCCAACCGACGGCTACGTAGGTAACACAAACTTGGAACAGGTTTCGGACTGGCTCACCAAGATTTTGGTCGGCGTAGGGCTGGTACAACTGGGCCATGCTCCGGACGCCTTAAAACATCTCGCTAATTCAATGAAGTCTGGATTCGGCGCGAGCTCGTCGAGTGCAAGTTTCGGGCTGGCGTTGTCGTTGACCTTCGCCATCGGAGGCTTCCTTTACTTCTACCTTTGGAGTCGGATCTTCCTCTTCATCGACCTTCCAAGGTCGAAGAGTTCGAGTAGCGAAACCGCCGATTCGTCGAAGGCAGTTGCTCCAGCCGCGAGGGCTGCCAGGAGTCAACGCAGGTCGTAAGCATTTCCTTCGGCGACTGATGCCCGAGCCTCGTTATTGGCAAGGCTCGTGGGAAAGTTTCGCCTTGCCGACGGGTTATTGAAAGCTACTTGAAAAACCGCAGTGACCATCGGAGTTGTGTTCGATAACCGCTTGCTCGCACTGCTGGAAGAACACCGTCACGACTACCACCACTGCCGACCACAGCGCCTTGGCTTCTCAGACTTCCGTTGAATTCGTCACCTCGTGGTGCGGGGAGAACACTGCGCTAATCTCAAAAGACGTGGACCGATGAACGGAGTGCTCGACAGATTGAGCGGATACTCGACTCTTCGGATTCGAGAGGATCGTGCATCTTGAACTCGCAAAGGACTGGGGTTAGCCCGCTGTGGTGAGTAATTCTGAGGATCCTCGATGGCCTTCGGGCGGTTCGCTGTTGCGGGCGAAGACCACGACGGGGCGGCGTAACGTCGGACTTCTCGGAATATCCACCTACGTCAAATCGGTCAGCCCTCGTTCGACGACCAGCACGCCGAACGCGGTTCGCGTGGCACTCGAACGCTTCTCGACGTGGTCCTATAGCGACCACGTCGATCTGGCCGACGTGGTAGGTGTCGTGGACTACGGCGACGTGCTCGAGCCCGATGGCCAAGGAGGCTACGAGCGAGTCGGTGCTGCGGTGGCGATGTTTGATGACCAACTAGAGCTGCGCATCGTGCTCGGCGGTGACAACGCGGCGACGTGGTACGCAATGTCCACGTTGGCCGGCGCGGACCTTTCGCACTACGGACTCATCACTCTCGATGCCCACCTGGAC
>Ga0187887_10003205_pt1 | contig 12798 bp, 13 predicted proteins | sample June2016WEW_7_10_FD_132977 | JGI IMG/M metagenome (GOLD analysis project Ga0187887, IMG submission 132977) | Peatland microbial communities from SPRUCE experiment site at the Marcell Experimental Forest, Minnesota, USA - June2016WEW_7_10 | ecosystem: Environmental > Terrestrial > Soil >...
GACCGCGGTCGCTCCCAAGAAGGATCTCAAGCTTGAGGCCCTGGCCGATGTGTTGCGCGGAAAATTGTATGTCCAGATTCATTGCTACCGGGCCGACGAGTTCCTTACGGAAGAGGCGATTGCCCATGAGTATGGCTATAAGATTCGAGCCTTTCATCATGCACTCGAGATGTACAAGGTGGCGGACAAAATTGCGCCTGAGAATACCGCGATTGCAACCTTCACCGATTGGTGGGGCTTCAAGGATGAAGCCCGCGACGCCATTCCCTGGAATGCGGTCATGTCGATGCGTCAGGGCATCCGCGTGGCGCTCAAAAGCGATTCCGACGACCACATTCGCCGCCTCAATGTCGAGGCCGGCAAAATGGTTCACTACGGCGGCGCGACGGAGGACGAGGCGATTCGCATGGTCACGCTCAACCCCGCGTGGATCATCGGCGTCGATGACCGCGTCGGTTCCATTGACGTCGGCAAGGATGCCGACCTGGTGCTCTGGAACCACGATCCCCTTTCCACCTACGCCCACGCTATGAAGGTCTACATCGACGGCGATCTGTTCTTTGACGCTTCCCTGCCTGGGTGGGGAACAACCCATTTCTCCGGCGTCATGCACGACGGCGGCGGCTTCGGCTCTGACGACGAGGAGGATGGACAGTGATCAAGTTCCTGGCTCACGTAACCGTATTTGTTACTTGTTTGGCGGCTTCGATCGCGGTCCTCGCCGCGGACACCCCCTCATCCAAAGTCATCGCCATCACCGGCGGCAAGCTCCTCACCGTCAGCCATGGAACCATCGACAACGGCGTGCTGATTCTCGCGGACAGCAAAATCGCCGCCGTCGGGCCGGCCGGATCGGTGAAGATCCCCAAAGGCGCCCAGATCGTCGACGCCAAGGGTCTCACCGTGTACCCCGGCCTTATCGATCCTGAATCCAACTTCGGCTTAACCGAAATCAGCGCCGACTCCGCCACCAACGATCTCGAGGAGCGCTCCGACGAGATCATGCCCCACATGCATGTCTCCGACGCTTTCCACTCCGACACGGAGCTGATTCCCGTCGCCCGCCTCAATGGCGTCACCAACGCTGTCGTCGCGCCTGCCAGCGGTGACTCGATCGCCGGGCAGGACATCTTCATCCAGCTTTACGGCAGCCGAGAACAGATGATGCTCGGTAGCGATGTGGCCCTGGCCATGAACTATGGCGCCGAGCAGCGCCGCCGCGGTGGCCCCACGGGCCGAGCCACATTTCCTTCCACGCGCATGGGCCTCGTCACCGAGCTCCGTCAGACCTTTCTCGACACCCAGGATTACATGGCGAAGCGCGACGCCGCCGCGAAGAAACCCGACGCCACTTTCAAGCGCGACCTCAAGTTCGAGGCTCTCATTCCCTATTTAAAAGGGGAGCGGCCGGTTGTCATCGGCGTGTACGAAGCCTATGACGTCGAGACCATCATGCATCTCGCCCAGGAATTCCATCTCAAGGTCATCCTCAACCACGTCACCCACACGCAGGAGGTCCTCGACGAGATCGCCGCATGGAAGGTCCCGGTCATCATCGGGTCCATCTACGACGCGCCGCGCGCCAATGAGCGTTATGACTCCGTCTACACGCTCCCCGCGGAGCTGGCGAAGCGCGGCGTGAAGATTGCCATCTCCTCAGCCGATGGCGGCGGCCCGGCCAGCAGCCACTCTGCGCGCAACCTGCCTTACGCCGCGGGCTTTGCGGTCGGCTACGGACTGCCCTATGACGATGCCCTGAAGGCCATCACCCTGAATGTCGCCGAGATGTTCGGATTCGGCGACAAACTGGGTTCGCTCGACGTGGGCAAGATGGCCAACGTGGTCCTGGCGACTGGCGATCCGCTCGATGTAAGGACCGACGTGAAGCAGGTCTACATTCAGGGCGTCGCGGTTCCCATGGTCAGCCGGCAAACGCAACTGCGCGACGAATACAGCAAGTAGTTACGGTACAGATTCAGAACCTGAAGCTTCCCCGCGAGCAGTTTGACCACCCCTCGGTGCCGAAGAGCAGCCCTTCACGGGAAGCACCGCACCCTGTACCCTGCACCCTGTACCCTGCTCTTTAATCCGGCACGCCCTTCCCGTCCGCGCCGTAATCGTGCCGCTTCGCGCTGCCCTCCGGATCGCGCATCCAGTGCTGCAGGCGATCCGCGTTCACCTCGACCCGCACCACGTTCAGCTCGCCATGTTCGTAGTCGGTGATGAGCATGCGCATCGCGGATCCGCTGGGCTGTACGTAGATGAGGTCGACTTCCCCGTTGCGCGAGCGGTCGACGATGAAGCGCTGCCATGCGCCGCCCAAAGAGTCGTCCACCAGTTTTTCCAGCTCGGCTGAATCGGAGACGTTGTCGAGGTGGTCGAACTCGGCAATCTTCATCCCCTTCACGCCCCCGCGTGTCGCCGCCCACGCGCAGAAATTCACAAAGCCCATCATCGGCACCTTCTCCGCGCGCGCGTCGTAGCGATGTTCGACGGCGGAGACGACCGCGTCAAAGTCGTGGCCGGAAGCTGCGCGGACTGTGATCGGAAGCACCACGATGGTGACGGCGGCGAGAACGATCGTTGCCACTGCCAAACCCAGGGTTTTCATTGCTGCGGATCCTCCTTCTGCGTCTTGCTGTCGGCCTTCTGCGCCTTCTCGTCGGCCTTCTTCTGCGCCTTGTCACCCTTGTCCTTGTCGCCCTTCAGGGTCATTTTGTAGCTGCCCGCGGGAATCCCGAAGTTGCCGCTCAGGTCCTGCAGGTCTTCCGGCCGAATCGGTCCCGAAATGAACACGAAGTTCAGTTCCTTCGGCTCCGCGTTCAAAATGAACATCCCCTGCACTTCCCCGTTCACCAGCTTCATGTAGATGTCCGCGTCATCGGTCGCATCCTTCGAGCGCGTCTTCACCAGGGTCGTCCACTCCGGCGTGTCAAACTGTTTACGCACCGCCTCCAGATCCGCCGCCGTGTACTGTCCCGGCTTCTCGAACTCATAGCTGCGCACGTACACGCCGTTCAGCTTCTCCACGATGCGCTTGCCCTCCGCATCGTCCTTGTCGTTCATGAAGTGGCTCGCGAAATCGAGCATCTTCCGGTCCAGCGTAACCTCGGTGTAGTTGGCGGCGCGCTCCGCCAGCTGCTTTTCCAGCGTCACCGGAAACGGCGGCTGCGAGGACTGCGCCGCTGCCGGCAGCGCCGCACCGGCAACGAACGTGCCCGCCAAAATCGCAACTCTGATGAATCCCCTTTTCATAAATGAGTCCTCTCGTCTTCCTTGCCTTCCTTACTCGTCGTTGTGTTCGCGAACCGTGCCCTTCTGACTAAAGCTCTCCCGCTCGTCGCGCGCGCTCACCTTCTGCTGAACATCCCGCAGCGTCGATCCGGTGATTCGCAGCGCCAGCAGCACCTGTTCGCGCGCCCGTTCACCGGCCATCCGCTGCTGGCGGTCGTGCTCGAGGCCCCCCACCACCATTCCCGCCACCAGCACTGCGGCCACCGCCCATCTCCACACGGGCACCCCAAACCCCAGGAAGGTCTCGCGCGGCGCCCGCCGTTGCGGAACCCGCGCCATCACTCGATCCGCAAATCCACCCGGCGCCGATCGCGCCTGCAGTTGCTCCCGCAGTTCCCGCTCGAATTCGTCCATCTTTTCAACCACGGCTGTACTCCTTCAGCGTCCGATCCGCCTTCGCCCGCAGCGTCTTCACCGCGCGCTGCAGATAACTCCTCACCGTTGCCAGCGGCATTTTCAGCTCCAGCGCGATGTCCTCCGGCTCCAGATCTTCCTGGTACCGCAGCAGCATCACGGCCCGCTGCGGCGGCGGCAGCGTCAGCAGCAACTGCTCCACGCGATTCATCAGCGGCATAAAATCCCGCACCACCGGCCGCAGCGCCATGCCGTCCTGGTACTCCTCTGCCGCCACATCTCCGCGCGCCGCACGTCTCCGCAGTGCATCGGTCGCGCGATGGCACGCCACCCTGCGCAGCCATGCCGTCGCGTGCTCTTCGCTCGCCAGGCGCGGCAGGTTGCGATGCAGCTCCAGAAAAACGTCCTGCGCCACTTCTTCCGCCACGCCGCTCTCCCCCAGAATGCGATACGCGATCGAGAACACCCGCCCCTGATGACGCTCAACAAGGGCTCGGAATTCCTGGGGCGATGCATCCACGGGCTTGGCGTCCTCAACGGTGTACCCGCATATACGCAAATCGGCGTGCCGGATGATGCAAAATCCTCGCGAACGCCGTGTTTTTTTCCTGGAGTCGGCCCTATCGGACCGGTAGACGGCAGCGCCGATCAGGGAAGCCGCGATCGGCCCTCCCATTACTTCGGTTTGCCGCCCTGCCCGATTCTGCTTGCATCCGCGCTTTGCGCCCGTCACACTGGATACGGATGGTGAACCAGGACTCGCTCCGTGCGGGTCCTTTTCCATTTTGGGCCTCAGGGCCCTCTGCGCGGGGCATCGGCCTCGCGCAATCCAGGATCTTTGAGACCGCTGAACCCGGACGACCTGCCACGAGCTGACCCTGCGCCGCAAATTCCCGAGGCATCGCCGCTCTTTGTCCCCGCCAAGTGACCCTTTTGCCTTTGTTTTCAATTAACCATGTAGAGGGCCTCAAATAACGTGCCCTGTTTTCAACAACTTACTCTCCTTGGTGACCCTCACTTTCGCGCTCGGGGAGGCTCTCCATGAGTCTTTTGCCTTTGTTTTCAATTAACTACCCAGAGGCCCTCAAATAAGTACCCCATTTTCAAACACTTGTATAGTGACCCGTGCGAGAAACATCCTGTTTTCAAACACTTGCATTTTTCAGGGGGGTAAGGGTACCCAGTGAGCCTGGCCAGCCAGAGAGTCGTGCCGTCGGCGATCCACCGCCAGCTACCGCTCCAGGCTCCGAGCCAAACCAAGAGCTTTCTTTTCAATTAACTGCGCACCGGGCCTCAAAGAAGTACCGTATTTTCACACACTTGCATAATGACATGCGCGATAAGCATCCTGTTTTCAAACACTTACATTTTTAGGGGGGGGTAGGTACCGGCGAGCCTGGGGGCACCATGAGAATCCTGGCCTACCAGCAACCCACCTCACCACCAGCTACCGGCAACCCGCTCCAAGCTCCAAGCTCCAAGCTACAGGCTACCGGCTTGTTTACAGACTAGACTAACTCAACTTAGTCTATAATCGAAGCCATGCGCACCGTGAACATCCACGAAGCCAAGACCCACCTTTCGCGCTTGGTCGAGCAGGCCGCGCAAGGCGAACCCTTCATCATCGCCAAAGCCGGCAAGCCCATCGTGAAAGTCACCGCCATCGACGCGCCGGCAGAAACTGCGGTTCGCCGCACCGGCTTTCTCAGCGGCCACATCGCCGTTCCCGACGACTTCGATCGGATGGGGAGCGAGGAAATCGCGCAGATTTTCGAAGGCGACCGATGAAGCTTCTGCTCGATACGCATGTGCTTCTCTGGGCTGCCGGCGATTTCGAACGACTGCCATCGGCGGCGCGCGCGATGATCGAAGATTCCGGCAATCAACTGATCTTCAGTGCTGCCAGCTTGTGGGAGATCGCCATCAAGCACACGCTGGGGCGCTCCGACTTTTGTGTCGATCCTGCTCTGCTGCGTCGTGGCTTGCTCGACAACGGGTACACCGAGCTGGCGGTTACCGGAAGACACGCGGTCGCAGTGGCTGCGCTTCCGCCGCTCCACAACGATCCCTTCGATCGTATGTTGATTGCCCAGGCCGGTGCGGACGGTCTCTTGCTGATCACCGTCGACGCTGCAGTGGCGCGCTATCCTGGAGCCATTCAGATGGTCTGATTGCGTCAAGCGATGCGGAGGACTATCGCCCGCTTTTGGCCGTCGCTCCGCCAGTCGTGATGCCGAGCGCGAAATCGGCTTCATCCGAGCTGCGGCTCATCACCGGATGTTGGCCCAGCGTCTCGCCATCTTTCCTGCCATCCGCAGCCACGCGATCCGAGACCTGCTGCGCCACGGTGGCGAAGACCTGGCTCATCGGCGTCATTCCGTTGCCGCTCTTCAGCGCCTGCAGCAAAAAGTAAGTGAAATATCCATGGTGGAGATCGGGGCTCTCGAGCGACTCCTCATTTGAGCTGGCCGCCGCAATCACGATGCGTCCTGTACCCTGGCTCATGCGGTCGAGGGTCGCGGAAGAGGGCGAAACATTGGCCAGCCCTTTCCCCATCAGCTTCGATTCATTCGTGACGGCGCCGCCGCTGTAACAGGTGTCCAGAATCACCGCGGTGCGCAGCGCCTTCATGCGGGTAGCAACGGCGTTAGCCAGTTCGACCATCGGCAATGCGGTCGCGTACAGCGCATCTTCGTCGGGACTATCCGCATTCTTGATTTCGGTATCGTAGGTCACGATGTAGTTCACGCCGCCCGCTGAATCCAGTTCGCGCGGCGAGCCGTGGGTCGCGACATAGATCACGACCAGATCGTTGGGCTGTGCGTTTCGTGCAATCCAGTTCAATTGCTGCTTGATGTTTCTCGTGGTGGCCTGCTCGTCGGTCAGCACACGCACGTTCGCGGCCGGGAAGCGCCCAATCGCGGGATCCTTCAGCTCCGCCGCAAACGAGTTTGCATCCGCCGTCGTGAAGCCGAGCGTGGGTACGGCGCGGTCACCGAAGTGGCCGATGCCCACGATCAGCGCCCATTTCTGCTGTACAGGGCCGGCAACCGCGGGTCCGCTCTGCGCCGGCGCGCCCTTCTGCGGCGCATTCGCCGTCAGAGCCCGCTTCGCCGGCGGTGTGGCCAGTACAAACGGATTCACACCGTCGCGCATGGCGTCGGAGCCGAACATCCGCGCCTTATCCATCGAATATTGCGCCAGGCTGGCGTGGCCCAGCCTCTGCTCCACAAGGCTCCGGTAATACCAGGCGTCGCCCAGCTCGCTGCAGGTCGAAACCGCATGCTTGAGCAGCTGCAGCGCATCTTCAAAGGCGTCGTCGCTGCTGGAAGGGGTCACGCGCTCGAGCGCCTGCACCACCAGATCTTTGCCCGCGCCGCAGCGTTCTTCCTGCGCGCGGGCGCTGGTGCAGGTCACGGTGCAGGCAAAGACCGCCGGCAGCGCCAGGCCCAACGCTCGATTGCGCAGCGTATTCCTCATTGTCCGGTTGCCGCCCGCGCCTTCATCGCGCTCACCACGGCCGGGCTCACTCCGCCTGCGGTCAGCCGCTGCTGCCCTGCTGAACTCAGATCGAAATTCACGGCTTTGGCATTGCGCACCGTCTGCGCGATCGTGTCGTCGTCGATGCCGTTCTTCACCATCGCGATGACCTGACCATCGGTCAGCGCGTGCGCTCCCACGGTCCCGTGCGACGTGGCCGTCAGTGACCCATCCGCACTGGTTGCGCTGCTCGGGGTCGTGCTCTGCGGAGGCGTGCTCTTCGGGGGAGTGCTCTTCGACCGGGTGGACGTGTGCTTCGCCGTCGGCGCGCTGGCTACCACGGGTGCGGGTGGTGGTGGGGCTTCCGGAGGAGGAGCATTTCTCGCCTCTTCCAGCTTTCGGTAATGGGCGATCGCCGTTTCGATCCGCTTCTGCGGCTCCAGAAAATACTTCTCGCTGGGCTTATCGTCGACGGCCTTGCCATAATTGATGGCCGCTTCATCGAGGAACTTCATCGCCGACTTCGGATCCTCGGCCGCGTAACCCAGCGCCTCGTTGGCGACTCCGATGTTGTAGAGCCGGTAGGCATCGTCTTCCTTCTTCGACATCGGCTTCGCCGTCTCAAAGGTCTCCAGCGCCCTCTGCCACAACCCCGCTTCCGCCTGCTTGTCGCCTTCGTCGATCGGGCCCGATTTTTTTGCCAGGAAAACCTCGATCGTCTCATCGGTGTTCACGATTTGCGCAGCCATCTTGTGAACAGCCATCGTAAGCAGCTGCGTGCGCAGCTCCGGCTCGGTCGGCGCGCCACTTGCCTGTGCGTCGGTGCCTTTGCTGCCCTTCAGCCGATGCAGCGAGCTGCCCATAGTCCCCAAAATCCCATGCGAGGTGTTGTCGCCCGCGGCGTTGAATTCCTGGTCGTAATTCACCGACACATTGTCCGACGCAACCACCCGCCCGTTGCCGGTCTTCACCTGAAATGCCACGTTCAGCGATCCGGTAATCCTGGTGAAGTTCGCGGGCTGCGTGGTTGTCTTCCCGGTCGCACCGGTGGTGGGAACATTACGCTGCGTCACGATCGGCTGGGGATGGGCGTAGCTGGTGATCTGGCAACTGATGGTGACAGCTGGATTGTTTTCGTCTTCCTGCAGGGTTCGATCGTTCTTCAGCAGCTCCGTGGTCAGCTGCGACTGCAGATCGGTCGTGATCACATCCGTATTCTGATGCGCGCTCGTCACCCGCACACGGATGGTCTTCCCAGGCAGCTGCACCATGGCCGGAAGCCGGCGCTGGAGCGACACCCTGGTTTTCAGCCCCATCATGCCAAAGTTCTGCGCCCGGACCGGCAGCGCTACGACGGCGACAGCCAGTGCCGCCGCCGTCCCGATTCCGCGCACGTTCATCGCCAACTCCCTCGGACCCTGGGGACCCCTGTTTACTCGGGCTTGCTCCCGCTACCCGAGCTTGTGCTCGTGCTCTTCTTCTTTGTACTACTGCTGCTGCTACTGCTGCTGCTGGTCTTGGGCGGGGCAGGGGGAGCCGGCGGCTCGCCCATCGCGACCAGCGAATTCACCGTCATATTCATCGTGATGTAGCTGATGTCCGGCTGAGCCTTCTCCGCCGATTCGTAGGTCGAATCCGACGCCGGCGCGTCCTTGGGCACCATGTAACCGTTGACTACCTTCATCTTGTCCAGGTAGGGCTTCAGATCGTCGGTATGCGACTGCGGCACCAGCACGTAGTCGCCTTCCGGCAAATTGATGCCGATGGTGGAATTGGCCTTCTGCCGGGCTTCCTGCGTGGCATAGGCCGCCTGCGGCCGCGCCTGGAAGAGAAACACCGACCGGTTGGCCAGCACCCCATACAGCTTGCTGAACCCGGCCAGCGCGGTCACGCTGATCGCCGGAAATCCCAGCACCGGCGCCACCGCGGATGCATCGTTGACCAGCGTCTTGATCACGGTCCAGAACGCCGACTCCTTATGCACCATCGACACATTCACCGCCAGATGTCCGAAGCCGCCGGGCAGCACGATCTTCTGCATGTTATTCGCCGTCGTCGCCGGATCGAAACTCAAATTCTGCAGGGGCGGCAGCTTCCCGGCTTCGTCCGGAAAGATCGCTGCCATCGCCATCCACGCCAGCGGGTCGAGCATCCCATACATCTGCTGGCCCTGCAACATATCGATGCGCAGCTGCGCCGACTGGAGCTGCTCGAATTTGGCGCGGTCTGCCGAGGACAATCGGATACCGCCCACGGTCATGCTGACGGCCACGTCCCCCGGATAATCGGGCAGTTCGGTGGGATCAATCTGGTCGGCATAGCGCAGCCCTTTGTCCGAGTCAAAATGCAGGAAGTTCACCTGCCGATCGGCATCGGTTCCCGGCGGCGCTTTATGCAACAATCCGCGTTCGTGGCCGGGTGCTGCCATGAAGCTGCCCCAGAACGCGGCGGCATTCCCCGCGCCCGGTTCCTGCATCGTGTCGTCGATCGCCGCGGCCATCGCCGCGGCCGCGTCCGGTTTCGCCAACAGTCCTGCCAAAGCTCCTGTTGCCGCCAGCTCGTTGAGAAATAGCCTTCGTGAGATCGCCACAGCCGCATCCCTTTCTTCGCCGGGCACCGGCGTTTTCTCGTGCTTCCCTCCACCGTGTCAGGGAGGGAAACATCATAGCAATAACTTCTTATCCCCGGTCATCGTTTTGGGGGGCACGCGAAGATTCCCGCCTTCACATCCGTCCTTGCTTTTCTGTCGGACCCGTCCATCAACTAATTGTTGCGTTGTTCGCTCGAAGCCGCGCCTGTTCTGCTTCTTTCGCGTGGTTCGCAATCGAACCGATTCATTGAAAGTAGATAGATTTTCGACCCAACGCGGGCAGCCGGAGCAAAGCGGGCGGCCCGTCTCGCCTGTCGATCGCAGGCTGGCTTCCAGGGGGCTCAGGGTTACGGCGCACACCGTCGTGCCAATAAAAAACACCGGGTGCAATGCCGGTATCTCGGGGGAAAGATTGCCCTATAGTAGCCGCGCTCTGCCTGCGCAGGCAACACAAAGTTTTTCCGGCATCCGGTTGGCGAAGAGGGCCCTCAGGCTAGGCCGCCGGCCCGCTTCAGCGCATCGATGTCGATCTTTTTCATCTGCATCATGGCCTGCATCGCGCGCTTGCCGCCCTCCGCGTCCTTACCCCGCAGCAATTCCGCCATGTTCGCGGGGACAACCTGCCACGAGAGCCCGAACTTGTCCTTGAGCCACCCGCACTGCACCTCGCCTCCACCGGCGGACAGCTTTTCCCACATTTCGTCGATCTCGGCCTGATCCTTGCAGTTCACGACAAACGAAATCGACTCATTGAACTTGAAATGCGGTCCCCCGTTGAGTGCGATAAATTCCATCCCTTCGAGGGTGAAGCTCACCGTCAGCACCGAGCCTTGCTTGCCGGGACCACCTTCGCCCCACCGCGTCACGCCACCGGCTTTCGCATTTTTGAAGACGGAAAGATAGAACGCGACGGCCTCCTCGGCATTGTCGTCGAACCACAAAAATGGCTGAATCTTCGGCATAGAACCTCGCTGGATGGGAATTCACCGCATTCCTTACCGAATTACCTGATCGCGCCTTCTTTGCCCGCGATCCGGCGGAGCAGACCGGTTTGCCCCACGTGGTAGGCCTGATGGAAACATATAGTAGCCAGCAGGGAGCGCACTGTTTCCTTCGGATTGTTGGTCGGGGAAAACGGAGCCGGCTCGTCCATCCTCTCCGCCGTCAGCGTCCCGAGTCCGGCTTCGACGCGCTTTGCCGTTTCGTCCCAGGCCGTCAGCAGATCGGCAAGGGGAAGCGCCTCACCCGCTTCATGCAACTCCGCGCTGCCGCGTTCATAACGCTTGAGCGCGCTCGCACCCAGCACCGGTTTCTGTCCCAGGGCCGGCAGCACCGAATCGTAAATGCAGAGCAGGTGTCCGATTACCCAGTTCAGACAATTCCCTCCGGGCTGAGGCTGGTTCAGGCTGTCTTCCTGCGTGAGTCCTTCGACATTGCGGCGAAGGACGCCGTGAATGGCCCGCGTCTGACGCGTTAGGATCTCAATCTCGCCCGCGACCGCGGGAGTTGCTGTCGCTGTCGTCATCATTCTCTCCTTGTAATCTCCGCCAACTGCTTGCAGTTCACATCTCGCTAACCCTTTTTAGCCGACCGCTTCTTAGCTAGTTCCTCCGGCAATGGCCCCAATCACCAGCAGCGGCTCTTTGCCCGTCGCCACCGCGTCCGGAAGCGGAGCGTCCACGGGCTCGTGCGACCAATCCTCCTCGCACGCGAAGAACCGCAAAAACGCCCGCCGCCGCTGCGTATCGTGATCCCGAATCGTACCCCGCAGTACCGGATACCGCGCCTCCAGCGCATCCAGCACCCGCCGCAGCGTCACCGGCGCGTCCACCTCCAGCGTCACCGCGCCGCTCACCTGCGCCAGAGTCCGCAGATGATGCGGCAACTCCACCAGGATCATGACAGCGTTTGTACCTCGACCGACAATACCGCCGGCAGATCCCGCACGATCGGCCTCCAGTGGTCGCCGCCGTCCGGTGACACATACACCTGCCCGCCCGTCGTGCCGAAGTACACGCCGCAGTCGTCCAGCGAGTCCACCGACATCGCATCCCGCAGCACGTTGACGTAGCAATCCTTTTGCGGAAGGCCGTTGGTCATCGCCTCCCACTCATTGCCGCCCGTCCTGCTGCGCCACACTTGCAGCTTGCCATCCACCGGATAGTGCAGCGAGTCGCTGGTGATCGGCGCGACATACACCGTCTCCGGCTCGTGCGCGTGCACATCGATGGCGAAGCCGAAATCCGTCGGCAGATTCCCACTCACCTCGCGCCACGAATCGCCTGCATCGTCGCTGCGCATCACGTCCCAGTGCTTCTGCATGAACAGCACGCCCGGCCGCCGCGGACTCATGGCGATGTGGTGCACGCAGTGGCCCACCTCCGCATCCTGGTCGGGCATGAACTGCGAACGCAGCCCCTTGTTGATCGGCTTCCAGGTCGCGCCGGCATCGTCGGTGCGAAAGGCACCGGCCGCCGAGATGGCAATGTAGATCCGCTTCGGATCCTTCGGGTCCAGCACGATCGTGTGCAGACACATTCCGCCGGCGCCCGGCTGCCAATACGGGCCCGTGCCGTGTCCGCGCAACGCCGGCAGCTCCTTCCACGAGTGCCCGCCATCCGTCGATTGAAACAGCGCATCATCCTCAACGCCCGCGAACACCGCTTCCGCATCGGTGAGCGACGGCTCCAGATGCCACACCCGCTTGAATTCCCACGGATGCTGCGTTCCGTCGTACCACTGATGCGTCGTCAGCGGTTTGCCGGTTTCAGCGGACGTGTCGTACACGAAGCGGTTGCTCTCCCCTGTCGGCCAGCCCTGCGGTGATTTCTGAATGCCGCCCCCCGGCGCGTTCCAAGTCTTCCCGCCGTCATCGGAGCGCTGGATGATTTGCCCGAACCATCCGCTGGTCTGCGACACGTAAATCCGATCCGGATTCACCGGCGACCCCTTCACGTGGTAGACCTCCCAGCCCGCGAAGAACGGCCCGCTGACCCCCCAGTTCTCGCGTTTGCCATCTGCGGCCAGAACGAACGCGCCCTTCTTTGTCCCCACCAGCACGCGCACTTTGCTCATCCAGC
>Ga0187887_10003207_pt1 | contig 12797 bp, 15 predicted proteins | sample June2016WEW_7_10_FD_132977 | JGI IMG/M metagenome (GOLD analysis project Ga0187887, IMG submission 132977) | Peatland microbial communities from SPRUCE experiment site at the Marcell Experimental Forest, Minnesota, USA - June2016WEW_7_10 | ecosystem: Environmental > Terrestrial > Soil >...
AGTAAGCTACGTGGCGATCTACACGCCCCTCAAGCGCATCACCTCGCTCAACACCTTCATCGGGGCCTTTCCCGGCGCGGTCCCCGGCCTCATCGGATGGACTGCCGCCCGCGGCATCGTCGAATGGCCCGCCGTCGCCCTCTTCGCCATCCTCTTCGTCTGGCAGTTCCCCCACTTCATGGCCATCGGCTGGCTCTATCGCGCCGACTACGCTCACGCCGGCATCCGCCTCGCCTCAACCCAGCAGCCCGCGAGTGAAGCCGCCCGATCCTCCGCGCTCCAGGCCCTCTTCTACGCCGTCCTCATGATCCCCGCCAGCCTCTGGCCCACCTGGCTACACGTCACCGGCACGCCTTACGCCGTAGCCGCTATCCTCCTCGACGCCGGCTACCTCGCCGCCACTATCCGCTTCCTGCGCATCACCCGCTCCCCCGACGACCCGGAAAACCGCGCCCTCGCCCGTCAACTACTCAGGGTTTCCGTCATCTACTTGCCTCTGCTGCTCCTGGCCATGATGCTCGACGCCAAAGGCCGCCTCATCTTTTGATCCTGCCTCACGAACAACCCCGAACCACCGTCCCATCAGGAACATTCATGCCCGCGATCACCGCACCCAATCCGAACTACCGCACGCCCCCCTCGATCATCGCCGCCATCATCGGCATCTCCGCCGTCGCCTCCATCTTCCTCGCGTGGCTGGTCTACTACCATCCCCCCGTTGACGCCGCCGGAACCCACCTCACCTTCCTCCCTGCACTCGACGCCATCCTCAACGCCCTCTGCGCCATCTTCCTCCTCATCGGCTTCCGTTACATCAAGCGCCGCAACATCACCGCGCACCGCAACAGCATGTTCGCAGCCTTCATCGTCTCCAGCGCCTTCCTGGTGGCCTACATCGCCAACCACGTCCTGCACGGCGACATGCTCTTCCCCACCGCGCATCCCACCGCGCGCTTCATCTATCTCTGGATCCTCCTTCTACCCCACATCCTGCTCGCCGTAGTAGCGCTCCCACTCATCCTGATCACCTTTTTCCTCTCGCTCACAGGCCGCTTCCCAGCCCACCGCAAACTTGCGCGTTGGACCTTCCCCATCTGGCTCTACGTCTCGGTTAGCGGAGTCATCGTCTACGCTATGCTAGCCGCCTACAGCTAACCCACACCCTTAGCCGCAGGCGGAGAGCCTGCTGCTTCCTCTATCCTCTATCCCCTACTCTCTATCCCCTGTCCTTATGCAGTCAGACACCCGCAAGCTCCTCACCACCGGCACAGCAATCCTCCTAGTCGGAGCAATCGCCGCCCTGCTCATGCTCACTGTCTTCGGAGGAGTCACCCGCGAGGGCCCACACACCAACGGTGGCTGGCTCGCACTGGTCGTCGCGCTCGGCTGCGTCCCCACCGCCGCCTTCACCCTATTCCTCGGCCTCGCCAAACTCATCGGCGACACCCGCAACCGCTCCTGACCCGCGACTATTTCGATGGCAACGCCACCATCAAGCCACCACGTTCGCGCAACGCATTCTCCCCGCGTGGCAGCTTCAACGCCGACCCACTCCCCAGGTCGCGCTCATACACCTCACCGTAGTTCCCCTCGGCCTTGATCACCCGCACAACCCAATCGTCCGCGAGCCCCAACCCGCTCCCGATCTGCTTTGACCCTCCCAGCAGAACCCAAAGCACCGGATCGCCGCCCTTCGCCTTCGCAGCCGCGGCGCCCATCGACGCCACATTCGCCCGCGTCACGCCGCTCTCCTCCGCCTGGACCAACGCCTCCATCACCCAGTTCACAATCGATACCCACTGCGCATCATCGTCACGTACAGCCGCCGCCAGCGGGTCCTTCGAGATCACCTCCGCAAGCAAGCGCGCAGATTTTCCATGCTGCTCCAATAGAGCCCGCGTCCCCGCCAGACGCGTCCGGTCTCCAGCCAGCGCGCCGCAGTTCCCCGTAGCGAAGGCCGCTTCCATCTCTCCCTCCTCCTGAAACGGAAACGGGACAAAGTCCAGATGCTCGCGCGCAAACCATGACCTCACGCTTTCCTCCACAGCGGTCTCGGCAAGGAAACAAATCTTCTTCCCACTCAACTGCCGTGCCCGGATCACGGGGCTCGGTTGAAGCACCAGAAAGCCAACCCCATCCCAAAGCACCGGCCGTGTAAACACCAGATGCGTTCCCACTGAGTGCGAAAAGTCGTCGCTGAGCGTGGGCACCATATCAACTGCTCCAACCTTCAGCGCCTCCATCGCCGCGCGATCATCCGAATAATCCACCACCCGCACCCGCGCCTGCTCCCCCAGCACAGCAACAGCTACGGCTCGGCACAAGTCCTCATCAAACGCCGCGCGACTGCCATGATCATCCGCAGTCGAATACTCCGGCTCCTCCTGATCGATGCCACACACCAACACGCCCGCAGCCCGTACCCGCGCCAGCGTAGAGGAATCCGTCGCCTCCCGCCCCACTACCAGGCCAGCAGCCGGCGCCACAGCCATCATGCAGATCGTCCCCACTACGCCGCTCGCGATCCACCCGCGCACTACGGCGTCCACCCACCAGCGGTCGGTATCCCCGGCGTTGAATCCGGTCGCGGATTAAAGTCGCTCGGCACCGGATTCGCCATCCCGCTGTCGGTAGGCGTAATCCCCAGCACCCGGCAACCGTCGCCACGATCATGTGGGAACGCATCAATTTCCTTCTCCGGAATGATCGCGTACTCTGCGCTCAACAGCGCCCTCTTCCCCTGCAGTCGCAAAACATCAAACGCCGAGCTCATATCCCCAACCTCCGGAACCTTGTCGTCTGCCGGCCCCAGGTTCGCCTGCCCAAACTTCTCCTTACCAATCTCTCGCCCGCGCTCTTCATCAGGAAGATCGGCCAGCGGAATCAGCGTGAACATCTCATCCACAAACTTGATCACCGAGCTATGCTCCGTCGGCACATGCGACACGCCATGCGCCACCGCATACGGCGAGATCACAATCGCAGGAATCCGCGGCCCCTGCGCCAGGGGCAATCCCGCCGCATCCTGCGAACGGATCCTCGGCCGCGCATGGTCATACTCGCCATCGGACTCATCGTACGTAATGATGATCGCGCTCTGGCTCCAGTAAGGGCTGCTAGCGATCGCATTGATCTCTTCCGCCAGCAACGCCTCACTCACCTGAGAATCCGAATATCCCGGATGATCATCGTTGCCATTGAACACCGTCGCCAACTTCGGATTCGGATCCTGCGGCCTCCATCCCTCGACGTTCCCGTAACCCCCGCGCACATAGAACACTCCCGACCGCGGCAGCCGCTTCGCCGCCACATCCCGGAAGAAATCGCTCAGCCCGTGCATGTGGGTTGTCGCCACCGGATTGTTCGCGACGTAACCAAAATACTGCGGCGCATTATGATGCGCGACATACCCATCATGCGTCGCCTTACCGCTGGGGTCGTTGGTCTCGTGGTCATAGCCCTGCTGATACCATCCCCAGTTCACGGCGCTCACTCCGTGACCCGCAATCTTCTCAATATCCTCGCGCACATCCGGCAGATCAAACGTCGGATCATCGTCCGCTGCAGTCGTCTTCCTAATATCGCTGCCCATAAACGATAGCGGCAAACTCGCGAACGTCAGGTTCTTCGACACGCCCCCAAACGGCTTGGTCGCCTGGGGTTGCTTCAGCCGATCCATCGTGTCCAGCGCGGATCCCCAGTAAGGCTGCGGGTCGGACAGCATAGGAACCGTAGCGCCCGTCCCTTTGCCACCCGTCGTCGCCTCGCCCGGATGCAGCATCCACTGCGTCTCCCCGCCCTGTCCCGCAATCATCGCAATCGCATTCGGCGTCGACGGCCCAACGATCGTATCCATGAAGTGATCGAACAGCGTAAACCGGTCCGCATAGCGCCACAAAAACGGCACCGTGTCGCAGTCCACATGGCTCATCACCAGCTCGCCAAACTGCTTGCGCTCCAGTGTAGGAACCTTGGAAGGCTTTCCATCCACCAGCGTCACACCCTCTTCCGTCAGCGCATACTCCGAGTTCTGCGCCACGCCATCCGCATCCAGCGCGATCTTGCGCGCAGTGGCCACATGCGAGTGGTTCACCGAAGCAATATCCGCCGGATAGAGCGGCACCGTCTTGCCGGCTGCATCCTTCACCGTCGCTGGAATCTTGAACGGTGTCACCGTCCCCAGCGTTCCATCCGTATTCACAATCGTCTGCGTAAACCCCGCCACCTGCCCGGGTGCATAAGGACCGTTCGGCCCCGCATAAAGTCCATCCGCGCCCGGATAGCTCCCAAAATAAAAATCAAACGACCGGTTCTCCTGAAACAAAACAAACACATACTTGATGTGCCGCCGAATCAATCGCAGCTTCTCTTCCTCCGAAATCGTGGGCTCCTTCGCTGCGTCGATCACCCGTGCACTCACCACAGCGCTCGACTTCGGCGCAATCGTCACATCGGGTGTCGCACCCGCGGCCATCTCCTGCGCCCAACCCCTCCCCAACCCCAATCCACCAACCGCGATCAGCAACGTCCACCGACACACAGCACCCAATTTCGCCATACCGCTAACTTATGCTGTTCGCCCGCGCCGTTGCAACACAACTCCCGCTCGCAGCAGCGCAATCGCCCACTCTCCGCCCACGGCACATCGCCGGATCGTAGCGCTATAGTATGATTTTGGTTGCGTACTGGGCAGATGCAACGCATCCATCCACAATCGAAGGACAGCCCCGGCATCACAGTCCATTTACCCGCCGCTGGCAAACGATCGAGATGGTCTTCATCCAAAACGGTCGAGCTCACACCCGATTGAGTCCAGTGACCTACAAACTTTAGTTCAGCAACAGCAAACGGAGTCACCATGGCAAAAGGCGTCAACAAAGTCTTCCTTCTCGGCAACGTCGGCAAAGACCCCGAGATTCGCACCACCCCCGGCGGCATGACCGTAGCCTCTTTTTCTCTTGCAACCGCCGAGCGCGCCAAGGATGCTCAGGGCAACTGGGCCGACAAGACAGAGTGGCACAATTTGGTCGCCTTTCAGCGCACTGCCGAAATCGTGCGCGATTACGTGAAAAAAGGCACGCAGGTTTTTATCGAAGGCAAGATCCAGACCCGCTCCTGGGATGACAAGGAATCCGGCCAGAAGAAATATCGCACCGAGATTCTCATCAACGAGCTCTCTCTGCTGGGTGGTGGCGCTGGCCGCAGTGAGGGCGGCGAACGCTCCTCCGGCGGATATTCCAGCTCGCGCCCTTCATCCTCCACCCCAGTCCCCACTCCCTCAAACGACTATGCCGACCAGGGAATTACGGACGAAGATATTCCCTTTTGAAAATGGTCCTTCGACCAAAACCCATAGAATATTGAAATACGCGCACCCCACTTTCCTTGCTATTTCATAAAGTATTCTCTGGACCCATATTCATGTGCTTTTTCCGATCACTTGCCGCTCTTTCTGTTGCGCTACTCTGCATCGTTTGCCCAGCCTCGGCTCAGAAGCACGATCTGGGATCCTCGCCGCCAACGGCTCCGCCCTCAAAGCAGATAGCACTGCCCCAGGTCGCGCCGCTCGCCACTCCAAGCCTCGGCACCCTGCAATTCTCCACCGTGAACTTAGCGGTCTCTGCGCCGCAATCTCTCGCAACCCAACTCCAAACGTCTGACGACCGCACCAGGACCGCCGCGCTTGCTGCCATTGGCGCGCCGGAGACGTATCTTGACCATGGCCATGTGCCCTTCCCGCACTCCGTGCGCCTCGATCTCCTCGCTCTCGGCACCTCCAACGAGCTAGACGCAATCCTCACCGTTGAGCTCGACCAGCACCTGGTGAGCGCTATCTTCATGCCCGAAGACGAACAGTGGCACCGCATCGCCACCGTCATCTACCCGACCAGCTTCAGCAATCCGTCCACCACCCCCTCCACCTTCCTTCGCGCCGATCGCGCGCTTCGCGAACCGCAGCATTACACTGCCATCTTTCACTCCACCGCCGGCGGCGCCAACGGAGACTTCACGGAGACCGAAGTCCACCTCCGTATCCTCAACGGCCGTCCCACCATCACCACCGGCTTCGCCTCGAGCGAACGCACCTGTGACCCCACCCATCAGCATCCCTGTGACATTACGCAGCGCTGGCTCCAGCCGGATAGCACCGATCCCGAACATCGCTTCCTTCTCGTTACCGCCACGGGCCACGACAAGCCCAACGAAGCTGGCGACCGCATCGCTCACGCAGAGCCGTTCGAGGAATCCCGCCTCCGCGACTTTTCCTGCCAGCCGTTCGCCTTCTCCGATACCACACTGCACTTCGAGCCCAGTGGCCCCCCTGTTGCCTGTGTCGCTCCTCACGACCAGCAGCACGAGCAACCGGTACACTAGTGTCTGCATGATCGACGAAATCACATTCCGCCGCGAGTCGGACAAGGCTCTCGAGTCTCTCAAGCAGTCCCTCTTCCAAGCTGAAGAAGCCGGCGGCTTCGAGACCGACGAGAAGAACGGCGTCCTCAACGTTCTCTTCGAAGACGGTGCTGCCAAGTTTGTCTTCACGCCCAACACGCCCGTTCGCCAGGTCTGGATCTCCGCGCTCTCCACCTCCTACAAACTGGAGTGGGACGAAACTGCGCACGCATTCACCCTGCCCAAGACAGGCGAAGACCTTCGCACCCTCACCCAGCGCCTGCTCCGCGAGCAACTCGACGACCCTGCCATTACCCTCACGTAGCTCCTCTAGCATCTCCCAGAAACGAACGTCCACAATGCCTCTCTTGTCTGTCGCGGTCGTCACCTTCAACGAAGAAGAGAACCTCGCACGAACCCTCTTGAGCGTCGCCTGGGCCGACCAGATCGTCGTAGTCGACTCCGGCTCCTCCGACCGCACCCTGGAGATCGCCCGCAGCTTCAACGCCACTGTGATCGAGCGCCCCTGGCCCGGCTTCGCTGCACAGAAAAACTTCGCCCTCTCCCAATGCACTGGCGACTGGATCCTCACGCTCGACGCCGACGAAGAGCTCTCCCCCGAACTCCAGCAGGAAATCCGCCAGACCCTCTCCTCGCAACCCACCGTCGATGCCTTCTATCTCAAGCGCCGCAATCTTTTTCTCGGCCGCTGGATCAAGCACGGCGGCTTTTATCCCGACCCCAAGCTCCGCCTATTCCGCCGCGAGCTTCCCACCACACCCCAATTCGAAGCACGTCCTGTCCATGAGACCATCCGCTTCAGCGGCCCCACCGCCACGCTCAGCGCCGACATCATCCACCACGCCTACCCCACACTCTCGTCCTACATCGAGCACATGGACCGCTACAGCTCACTCGGCGCTCAACTCCTCGTCGACAAGGGCCGCACCAGCGCCAACCTCATCCTCTTCTTCGCCCACATCGTGATCGTCCCGATGTTCGAGTTCAAGTGGAACTACGTCTTCCGCCTCGGCTTCCTCGACGGCCGCGAGGGCTTCCTCCTCAACCTCTACCACGCCGCCTACACCAGCTGGAAGTACGCCAAGGCCTGGGAGCTGGCCCGCAAACCCCGCACCTAGCACACCGTTCTAATCCTTCTTCGCGAGCCGATGCATCACCGCCGCAAACCGCTCCGCATACTTCGCCGGCATCTCGCGTCGCTTCATATCCCGTCCCACCACAAAGTGCACGGTCTCGCCCTCGCACAACACCGTCTCGTCTGCCGGCCGCACCACCACGTACCGGAATCGCACAATCGATCCCCGCACTCCCGACAGCGACGTCCGCACAATCAACTCATCGTCATAACGCGCTGGAGCCTTATAACGCGCCGTCACCTCTGCGACAGCAATCAACGCGTCATCCTCCTGCTCCATGTTCTTGTAGTCCATCCCCAGTTGCCGAATGAACTCCACCCGTCCTACCTCGAACCACACCAGGTAATTCGCGTGATACACCACGCCCATCTGGTCGGTCTCGGCGTACCGCACCCGCACTCGAGCCTCGGCATAGCCCTGCTCGATCAGCTTCTCCATATCGCTCATTCCTTCAGTCTAGAAGAAGCGAACGGCAGGCCCTTCGAATATCGTCGCCGTGCTACCGCGGCGCTACTGCATTGCCACCCCGAACCGCCTCTCCATCTCCGCGCTCATCGCGACCAAATGGTCCAGCGGCTCAATCTCCGGCAGTTCCGCGCCCAGATCCTTCAGCGTCGCCAGCAGTGTCTCCGTCGCAAGGTTCCCCACCATCACATCCTGCGCATACGGATAGGCCCCATAGCCGCCAATGGTCGCATCGAACCGCCGGCACCCAGCTTCATACGCCGCCCTCACCTTCGCCGCCGCATCCTCCGGCCGCGCTCTCAGATGCACTCCCACCTCCAGCCCGTCATGCACATCCATCACCAGCCGCAACACGTCCCTCACCAGGTCCGGCGACGCAACGCCAGCCGTATCCGACAGCGACACCTGCGCCACTCCCGAGTCCACCAGCAGATCCACCGCGCTCACCACCTCGTCGATGTCCCACACATCTCCGAACGGATTCCCAAACGCCATCGCGACATACGCCACCACATCCTGCCCACCCTTGTACGCAATCTCGCCAATCTGTTCCAGCTCATCCAGCGCCTCTTCCGGCGTCTGCCTCTGGTTGCGTTCCAGAAACTGCGGCGAGATCGAATAGGGAAACGCCAGCGTCGTCAGCCGACCGCTCTTCACCGCACGTTCCGCGCCCTTCACATTCGCCACCAGCCCAATCATCTCGATCTCTTCGGCCGCGTCCAGGTACTCCAGCACCAGCTCTGAATCCGCCATCTGCGGCACGAACTCCTTCGACACAAATCCCACCGCATCCAGATGCGTAAATCCCACAGCAATCAAGGCGCGCAGGTACTCCGCCTTCACCTCCGGCTTCATCACCTTCGGCAGCGCCTGCCATGCATCTCGCGGAGATTCAACAATCTTTACCAAGTCCATTCCCGAGTCCATCACCGAGTCCCCGTCCTACCCTTTCGTTCCATTCCGACTGCGCATGCCATCTCTGATGCACTCTCCACAGCCTCGGCCTCACCCTCCGCCGAGCCTTTGCACAAAATAGTACGCTTATTCCTATGCAACTCCGACCCACCGACGCACTTCTCGTCATCGACATGCAACTGGACTTTCTCCCCGGCGGCGCCCTGGCCGTCGCCGGAGGCGATACCATCCTCCCCGGCATCAACGCCCTCGCCGCCCGCTTCGACCACGTCCTGCTCACCCAGGACTGGCACCCCCGCAACCACATCTCCTTCGCCAGCACCCACGGCCTTGACCCGTTCACCGACACCATCCAAGCCCCCTACGGCACCCAGCACCTTTGGCCTGACCACTGCATTCAAGCCACCCGAGGCGCCAACCTCCATCCCGATCTCTCCATCCCCCACGCCGAGCTCATCCTCCGCAAGGGCTTCCGCCAAGACATCGACAGCTACTCCGCCTTCACCGAAAACGATCAGCAAACCCCCACCGGTCTAGCCGGCTACCTTCGCGAACGCGGCCTCACCCGCCTCTTCTTCACCGGCGTAGCCTACGACTTCTGCGTCGGCTTCTCCGCCCTCGCCGCCGCCCGCCTCGGCTTCGAATCCATCGTCCTCGAAGACCTCACCCGCGCCGTCAATTTACCCAATACCGTCGCCACCACCAACATCGCCTTCGCCGCCGCCAACGTTCGGCGCATCTCATCCTCAGCGCTGCTGGAAGAATGACCTCCGAACCCATCACCGACAATGCCGCATGGCCCGAAGCCCTCGCCACGGTCACCGCCTGTCATTATGAGGCCGGCGCCGGCCGAGCCCTAGCCTTCGGCATCCCCACCACCAGGCACTTCCGCATCTCCTACAATTATTTTGTAGACGACGAGATCCACACCGGCGAGTTCACCTCCGCCAAGCCCATCCCCCAAAGCACCCTCTTCCCCATCCGCTACAACCCCGACGCCCCCCACCAGAACTCCCACGAAGCCTCCAGCTCGCCTCAGGCCTCCCGTGCTCCACTGCTAACCATCGGCATCATCGGCTCCATCATCCTCTCGCTAGCCTGGTTCGCCATCCTGCGCGGCTGCCACTAACGCAGCAACATCCCTACCGCGGCGCATTCTCCGCCAGGAACGCCTTCAGCGTCGCTTTGTTGTACCCCGCATCGAGCTTGTGCGTCTGCTCCAGCTCACTCGTATCCTCAGCCTTCAACAGCTTCCCCTTCGAAGACAGCACATACCAGGCAGGAAACCCCGTGGGCTTCGGATACGCCCCCAGAAAATTCACGTTCTCATTCTCCTTGCGGAAGTTCACATGCAGCAGCACGAAGTTCTTCTCCTGCAGCGCATGCAGCTCCGCATCCTCATGCAGCGTGCGATCCAGCACGATGCACCACGGGCACCAGTTCCCGCCGACATCCATCAGGATATCCTTGTGTTCCTTCCGCGCTTGTTCCATCGCCGTACGCAGATCCTTGTTCGAATCCCGCGTCGGATCAAACGGCTTATCCGCCGCATACGCCGAAATCGAAACACTCATCGCCAGCACCACCGGCGACCGTCGCAATACGCGCGTCACCGATCTCATCCTTAGCCCTCCAAGGTCCCCCGCAGTATAAGCCCGCGAACCTCTACAGCCCCAGCTCCGCCGCATGCTCCTGCATCGCGCGCAGGCAATTCCCAACATGCTCCTCCAGCGGAATCCCCAGCAGCTCCGCCCCCCGCGTAATATCCTCGCGCTTCACCGCCCGCGCGAACGCCTTGTCCTTCATCTTCTTCTTCACGCCCGCGACCTCCACCTCTGCAATCGCCTTGCTCGGCTTCACCAGCGCGCATGCCGTAAGAAATCCCGCCAGCTCATCGCTCGCAAACAGCGCCTTGTCCAGATGCGTCTCCGGCAACACGCCCGAGTAATCCGCATGCGCCAGGATCGCGTGCAGCATCTCCTCCGGCCAGCCGCGCTCCCGCAAAAACTTCACCCCCACAAACGGATGTTCCTCCGGCGTCGGGTGCCGATCGTAATCGAAATCATGCAGCAGCCCCGTGCACCGATACACCTCCGCAAACTTCGCACCCTCCTCCCCACCCAATCCCAGCCGCACCGCCTCGCGCAGCCCATAGCTCTCCGTGCACCGCGCCACCGCCAGCCCATGCTTTACCAGCGACGGATTCCCCGTCCACTCCCGCAACAACGCCTCCGCCTCCTCCGCTCCAAATGCTTCACTCACGCGCACCTCTCATCGTTCTCTTGAACAAATTTATGTACCACCTTGGTTCCATTCCCATTTTCTACCACTTTTTTGGGTGGAATCACCGGCAATACCCTTGACTCTCCCGACACCGGGTGTCACAGTAAGCACATCGCTTGCCTTCGTTATCGGACGCAAGCGTTCGGTGCCCGCTCTGGCAGCCGTCCGCATTACACAACTTATGGCAACCCTTATCGCGCAGGTCAGCGCAATGGATGTCCAGCCCGAGGCTGCTTCTGACAGCACAGCTGAAACTTCCGTATATGAGGTCCCGCAACGCGAAGTCCTGCGCTGCGAAGCCTGCAAGCTGGTGCAATTCCGCACCGCTTCAGACACCTGCCGTCGCTGCAAGAAGTCTTTGCTGCCCGAGCCTCCCAAAGTCCAGCCCGCCATCGCGCTGGTCGCTGACACCGTAACCGAAGCTCCCGAATCCGGCCCGCAGGTAGCTACCGCCGTGCGCGATCTTCGCCACGTCCGCAACCTCTCGCAGCGTCAGCTCGCCGCGCGTATGGGCGTGCCCCGTACCTACATCTCCAAGATCGAGAATGGCAAGGCGATGCCCACCCTGTCCTCGCTCGATCGCCTCGCCCGCGCCCTGCAGGTGGACATCTCCGCCCTGCTCCGCGACGCGCCCACTCGTCACCGCGACGAGACTGCCGTTCTCCTCAACGATCCCTTCCTGGCCGAGGTAGCCAAGTACACTTCGCATCTCACCTCGACCCAGAAGTCGATCTTCCTCAACCATGTGCGCGAGCTCTCCCAGAGCCGCAACCGCCGTATGGCCTGATCGGCCGTCCAGCGTTACCGAACCTCCTGGCGTCGCAGCCCTCGTTCAACCAAGATCGAGCGTTGCGGCGCCTCTCCGCATTTAGCGCATCCTACACAAAATAAAGTGCCGTTTTTGGCCGGTTTTTCGCTCCCGGTTTCCTCCGGGGCTCCCAGCAAGCGTTCTTTGGTTGCCGGGGTGGTTTACTTCCCGCTTTTCAGCTATCGTCTTTCTTAAGAGTCATCGTGCGCGAACCCTCTTCCAGCCGCGTCTATCATCGCTCCAACCGGGCCAACGAACTTACGCCCGAAGAACGCGCCGTCTACGACACGCTCGATCCCGCTCGCCTTCCGCAACACGTCGCCATCATCATGGACGGCAACGGCCGCTGGGCCGGCAAGCGTGCCCTCAAGCGCTTCCTCGGCCATCAACAGGGTGCCGAGTGCGTTCAGTTTGTCGTCGAGACCGCCTCGCGCATCGACCTTCCCTGGATCACCCTCTACGCTTTCTCGCTCGAGAACAACCTCCGCCGTCCCAAGAACGAAGTCAACTTCCTCATGAAGCTGCTTCGCAATTACCTCATCTCCAATGTGAAGCGGATGAACGACAACAACATCCGCATGGCCTACATCGGCCGCACCCACGAACTTCCCCAGGAAGTTCAGGACACCATGCAGTGGGCCTCCGAGCAGACCGCCAAGAACACCGGAACCACTCTCACCCTCGCCCTCAACTACGGCGCTCGCTCCGAGATCGTCGACGCGGCTCGCACGCTCGTCCACAAGCTCATCGCGGAAGCCCACCAGCGCGGCATCTCC
>Ga0187887_10003208_pt1 | contig 12795 bp, 11 predicted proteins | sample June2016WEW_7_10_FD_132977 | JGI IMG/M metagenome (GOLD analysis project Ga0187887, IMG submission 132977) | Peatland microbial communities from SPRUCE experiment site at the Marcell Experimental Forest, Minnesota, USA - June2016WEW_7_10 | ecosystem: Environmental > Terrestrial > Soil >...
CCAGCAACTCAAACGAGCGCGCCTCATCCGCCGTCCACCCAAACACATTCCCGCCAAACACCACCGGGACAATCTCCAAATCCGAATCACCCAAACGACGCGTCTGCATCCTCAATCCTCCACTGGTGCATTGGACACTCTCAACGCCCCGAAGGATGCAACGTCGCCAATTCATCCACCGCTCATTGTTAATTCATCCACCGCTTATCATTCGGATCGCGCGGCTTCCCATCCGGATCGACATACCGACCATCGTCATCCAGGCTCACGTCCTTGCCCTGCTTGCGCATGTACACCGTGAACTTCTTCGCCGCGCGCCGCCGCTTCGCGCGATAGTACGAGTTGCGCAGCCCAAACCATCGCTCCGAGATCCCCACACGCACACCCCGTCGCGGCGCCCACACCACGAACGCATACCCCACCAGCGCATTGCAAAGTGCCACAAGCGCGCCGAATTTCTCTCTACTCGTCAGCTCCATTGCCAGGTAAAACAGCACATAGATCACCGCGAGATATTTCGCCTTGATCCAAAATAAAAAATTTACCTTCACTGACTCGTTCGCATGCAGCTTGCCATACGCGACCATCACCGCCAGCAGGAACGGCCACATCCCCGCCGCCGCCACATTTGCCCCCAGCCCCTCAACCCGATCCCCCACCGCCAGGCTGATCACCGTCGCGATAATCCCGCCAACAACCGACGTCACCAGGAAAAATTCAATCAGCCATCGCGATCCACGCTCCTCTTCCAGCGGCGTCGCAAAGAACCATAGCGAAAGCAGCGAGAGCGCCACGCTAACAAACGCATCCTGCACAAACGGATACGTCACCAGCTGCCAGATTTGCGGATGCAACGCCTCGCTTGCATGCAGCCGGAAAAAATTAATCACCAGCCCCTGGAACAGCGCCGACACCAGCCCAAGCGCCGCCGTGGCAAAGTACACCACAACGCACGTCAGGATGATCTTCCGCGTGACTCCGCGAAACGGCGGCAGCATCAACGAGATCGGGCTATCGGATCGAAACGCCATACCAACTCTTCCTCAACATCTACCTTCGCTCAGGCACCGGCGGCACCGCCAACGACCGGTCTCCTGCCGCGCTCACCGCACGCACACCAAACAGCACATTATCTTTACTCACATCCAACTTCAGATGCGTCTCCGCGCCCGCACTCTGGCTGTGCGTCCAAAGATTCTCATTCGTGTCTCGCCACACCACCTCGTACGTCGTCCCCGGCGGCGCGAACGCCGAAGCATCCCACTCCAGGTTGCTGGTATTATCCAACTCTTTGGTCACAACTCGCACATGCTGCGGCTCGCTCGGCGCTGCCGCCAGGCTCGCCAGCGTCAGCGCATTCAACCGTGCCACCTTCACCACGTACGCAAAGTCCACAAACTTCAGCAGGTCGCCATAGACCACGCCATTCTCTGTGCGCAGCGTCTGGTGCTGATGATCGAAGTTCTCCCGCCATTCCGTAAACCGCACCGCCGTAAATCCTTCCGCATTGAAGCTCGTATGATCGCCACCGCGCAGATACCGGTCCCGCCTCAAAATCATCACTGGATGAAACGCCGGCACCTGCCGCATCAACTGGCTCCGCGCGCCGCCCTTCAGCGCCGCCGGCTGCTGCGTCGTCGGCTTGAAGTACGCCAGCCCCAGCTCCACAATCTGCCGCGCCAGTTCCCTCGACGGCGAATCATTCTCCGCACCCAGCCCCAGCGTCATCCGCTGCTCTTCCGGCGTCGCCGTTGCAGGAATACTTTCGCTGAACACCCGCACCACATCCTTATCCTGGCCCGTCTCGCCCGGCGTCGTATCGCCGCCCACGATGTCGTTGTTCAGTACCGCCTCCAGCGGCCATTCCTCCGCCTTCGCCAGCTTCGCCAAATGCGCCGATCCCAACAGCCCCTGCTCTTCCCCCGCCACCGCTACAAATACCATCGTGCCCGTCAGCTTCACTCCAGCCTTCGTCAGCCGCGCCATCGCCCGCGCCGACTCCAGCGATACCGCCACCCCGCTCGCATCATCATTCGCCCCCGGCGCTGGAAGCTTGCTGTCCATCACATCCGTCACCCGCGAATCGTAGTGCCCTGTCACCAGAACCCACGGCGCCTTCTCCCCACCCGTCCCATGCAAAATCGCATACACGTTCACCAGCTTCGTCGGCCGCGTAACCCGGCTCCGCGGTTCATTTGACGCGGGCTGCACAAATTCGTCGCGCTTCACCTCCAGGCAGCCGCCACACTCCTTCGAGATCGCCTCGAACTCGCTCGTAATCCAATCCGCCGCCGGCAAAATCCCCTGCCCCTGCGGCAGCTCCGTTTCCATGCTCGAGAGCGTGCTGCGCGTTCCAAAGCTCACCAGCTTCGCAATATCGGCTTGCACCTGCTCCGCGGATACTCCCGCCAGCGCCGACTTCACCGCCGGATCTACCCGCAGCGGCGCCAGCGTCCCCGCCCCCATTCCCGATCCCATCGCACCCACCGGCATCTGCCCGTGCCCACCCGCCAACATGCCCGCCAACAGTCCACAAGCAACCGCTATCCGCTTCATTCCCGCCTCCGCCTTGCGAAATGCACCGTATTCGCCGCCCCTTGCATCTCAAGGTTGACGAGCCGCCACTGTACCGCTAGAACTAGAAAAGGTGATTGTGATGCCAACTCCATCCTACTAGCTCAACCGCTCTACATTAACACCGGCTTCGTGCCTGCAATAGAGGAGATCGTATTATGTCAGTCGTTTGCCCAGAGTGTGACAATCCCTTGGACATCGATGTCGACGATGTCGAAGAAGGTGAGATCATTCAGTGCGATGAGTGCGGAACGGATCTCGAAGTCGTCTCCAGCGACCCGTTGGAATTAGCTCCAGTCGATGAGGAAGGCTACGATGATGAAGACGCTGCTCTGCCTGTGGATGAAGAGGATGAATAGCGCCAACCCCCGCCGCAACCTGTTGCTCTCCCTTTTCGCGATCGCTGCCTGTGTTCTCGTACTCGCCGCGCCGCTTCGCGCGCTCGCGCAGAAGAATGCACCACGCGAGCGTATCGTTGAAGGCAAGGTCGTCAACAAGGACGGCGTCCCCATCGGTGGCGCAGTCGTCTACCTCAAGAACTCCCACTCCAACGGAGTTAAAACCTACATCGCGGACGAAGATGGACACTTCCGCTTCGGCGAACTCTCCCAGGACACCGACTACGAGCTCTGGGCCGAGTCCAATGCCGTTCGCTCCAAGTCCCGCCAGATCAGCTCCTTCGATAATGAGAACAAGTTCTACTTCGTCCTCAAAGTCAGCGTCGCCAAACCCGCCGTTTCGCTCGACGCCCCCTCCGTATCCACCACCGGACTTCCGCCCCAACCCTGACCTCGAACCCACTTCCTCATCCCAGGCGAACACCAGGCGAATATAATTCGCCCATGAGCTCCCCCGCTCAACCCGACCTCTACGCCTTCCTCCACATCGACCTCAACAGCTTCTTCGCGTCTGTAGAACAGCAGCTCCATCCCGAGTACCGTAACAAGCCCACCGGCGTCGTCCCCACCATGGCGGACACCACCTCGCTCATCGCCGCCAGCTACGAGGCCAAGGCCCTCGGCATCAAAACCGGCACGCGTGTCAGCGAAGCCAAACGCATCTGCCCCGACATCATCCTCGTCAACGGCGACCACGCCACCTACGCCGAGTACTCCCACAAAATTGCGGCCGCAGTAGAACGCGTCTGCCCCGTAGCCCACACTCCCTCCATCGACGAGATGGTCTGCCAACTTCTCGGCCGCGAGCGCAACCCACCCGCAGCGCGACAGATCTCGCTAGCCATCAAGCAAGCCATCAAGGACGACGTCGGCGACACCCTCCGCTGCTCCATCGGCATGGCCCCCAATCGTTACCTCGCCAAAATCGCCAGCGACATGCAGAAGCCCGACGGCCTCGTCGGCCTTCTCCCCAGCGGCCTCCCCAACTCCATCGCCCACCTCGTCCTCCGCGACCTCCCCGGCATCGGCGCCCGCACCGAAGTCCGCCTCAACGCCAAGGGCATTCGCACCATGCCCGACCTGCTCGCCCTCGACCGCCCCGCCATGCACGCCCTCTTCGACTCCGTCTGGGGCGACCGCATGTACCACTGGCTCCGCGGCCACGACACCGGCGACGACGGCGCGCCTGTACCCTCTGAGTTCCAGAAATCCCTCGGCCACTCCCACGTCCTCGCCCCGGAGCACCGCTCCCCCGAAGGCGCCTGGGCCGTCGCTCACAAACTCCTCCACAAGGCCGCCATGCGCCTCCGTATGGAAAAATTCTTCACCGGCTCGCTCGCCGTCACCATCAAGTACTCCCTCACGCGCGAACAATCCATGCACGCAGAAAAAGTGAAGAGGCACCTCAGCGGCATCACTCAGACCGGCTGGGGCATCGAAGCCCGCTTCCGTCCCTGCCAGGACACGCTCTCGCTCCTCGAAGCCCTGCAGGGCTGCTGGAAGCAATCCCCGACCAGCTCCGAATATCAAAAGCCCTTCTTCGTCGGCATCACTCTCCGTAACCTCATCCCCGAAGCCGACGTCCAGACCTCGCTCTTCGAAGAGCCCGGCAACCGCAATCAACTCTCCGCCACCATGGACAAGCTCAACCTAAAGTACGGCCACACCACGCTGCACTTCGCCGGCATGCTCCCCGCCCGCGACAGCGCTCCCACCCGCATCGCCTTCACCCAGATCCCCGTCCAGTACGGCCACGAATACATGTAGCTCATAAGCTGAACACGACCTCAACGAGCAGCTTGGAGCCTGGTCGGATCAAACAAGGATCATGAGACACTGAGGGCAATGAGAGAGAAAGTCGGCTACATCCCGACGCTCGATGGCTGGCGTGCCATCGCCATCACGGGCGTCATATTTGCTCACAGCGTTTACCGCGCGCTGCCTTTCATCGGACAGCATTACACCTCCGTCATGGGCGACCTGGGCGGCCACGGCGTCGATCTCTTCTTTGCCATCAGCGGCCTTCTTATCTGTTCACGCCTTCTCGATGAAGAGAAGAAATTTGGCCATATCAGCCTGCGCGGATTCTATGTGCGCCGGGCATTCAGAATCCTTCCCCCCGCCGTTCTTTATCTTGCGGCGGTCGGCATCCTGTCGCTCATCGGCATCCTCACCATTTCAAAGCTCGACTGGTTCGCCAGTCTCCTCTTTTTCCGCAACTACACCGTTACCCTCTCGCCCCCATCCACGCGCTGGTGGTTCACGTCCCACTACTGGTCGCTCTCCGTCGAGGAACACTTCTATCTCATCCTCCCGGGCGTCTTGCTGTTCATCAAAAACCGGCGTCTCACCGCCCTCGGAATCATGATCGCGCTGGTCGAAATATGTAAGTTCTCCATCTTCCATTGGGGCCAGGTCGATCGCACCCTCTATCAGTTCCACACCGAGATCCGTTTGGATACGCTGTTAATACCGGCATTCATTGCCGTCTGGATACGACGCGGCTCCAACCAGCAACTACTGAAACGCCTGCTCCCCGCCTGGTCATTCTTCATCCTTCTTCCTATCTACATCTACTTGATCAAAAACTATGGCTTGTGGCCGATAACTGCATGCGTGGCGCCGCTGCTGGTGCTTTCTACCGTCTACAACCCACGCATGTTCGTTGGCCGCATCCTCGAATCCAAATCGCTGCGCTGGATCGGACGGCTCTCCTACAGCCTTTATCTGTGGCAGCAGCTTTTTGTGTGCAATCGGTTTGTACAAATTAAACCTCTTGGATTTCTCGAGTCGCCACCTCTCAACATCCTCCTCGCGCTTGCATGCGCCGCCGCAAGCTTCTATCTGGTGGAACTCCCCACCATGCGCCTGGGCCACCGCCTGGCAAAACCCGCGACCCCGGGTCATAGAGACGTAGCCATCACTTCATTAACCTAGTGCGGCACAACGTCGAAAGGCATTCTGCACTGCCGCTAGCATCTCCGCCGTGGCGCGTGAACGCACCCTCGGGCGATCCATGATTCAGCGTCTTTCGCGAATAGTCGATCCGGTGTTTCGAATTCAGGAAATGCTTCTCATACAGGGGATAGCTGGCATACGCCGCCACAACCGAAATCGCAATGCGCATCACAAGGCGCCGACCACCGCCACCGCCTTGTGATGCGTAGCCCCAACAGCGTCGCCCGCAAAGGCAGCGCAATCGCCGACGGTACCAGCAATGCAGCACATACAACCCATAGCTGTACTTCCCCAGGAACCGCAACCACCCTCACCCGCCGCTTCATCAACGTCATCGTCACTCCCCCAACTTCAGCCAGGTATAGGCTCCCACTCCATCTTGATAAACTTTCATTACTACGGAGAAATCCATGCTGGCTCCAATCGATTCCTATGGAAAACTGAAGCTTCTTTTGCATTACCTGAGAGAATTTCCCTTAGTGTGGTTCGCCATAGGGCTTGGCATCGCCCGGCTTGGCATTTATACAAGCGGAGCTTTCTCTGTCGAGCACCGTTTTGTATGGTTGCGCCGCTGTGCATTTGCTGCCAGCCTATTCGTCCTTTGCGCCTATCTGACGATCGCCCTTGATTCTCTGCGCTGCCTGATGATCCAGCAGGACGAAGCCAACATCATTAGCATCTCTGCCGCGACCCTTCGTGGACTGCCCATGTATCATCCGCCGCTCTCACCCAACTTCAGCTACTCGCTAATGTATGGCCCTCTTACATTTCTTATCTATAGCGTTGCGCTGGTCGCGGGCGGAGTCAATCACTTCTGGATAATGCGCGGCGCTGTAGTCATGGCCGCTCTTCTTCTGTGTGCGGCGCTATTTTTTCTTCTGCGCAAATTCGTTTCAGTCGTTACAGCCGTTACTCTGCTCGCATTTCCGCTCAGTGTCCTCCTGCAACATCCCGAAATTTCGTTGTCTGTCCGTTCGGATGTTTGGATCTTCCTCTTTACGGCCCTCGCAATCGTCTCCAGCTTCCTTGAAGTGGAGTTCCTCGCGGTCCTGCTTACCGGCATCTTTGGTGGGGCCATCATCGGGCTCAAGATCAGCGCCGCACCTGCCCTCCTCTTTCCCCTTCTGCTGCTCTATCGTAAATTTGGCTTTCGAGCACTGGCATATTCCCTGCTCGCGACAATTGCAACTACGTTGGCCCCGTTCGCTGTCCCGAATATCTCCCTGCATAACTACATTGCCTGGATACAATTCACTCGCTCAGAGGGCATCAGCGCTGCGAGTGCATTAAGTAATGTGCTGTTCGCGATCTTCTTGATTAGTCCCTGCTTAATCATGGAACTGTACATGCGCCGCTTCGGGTTGGCCTTTAGAAAAAGAGTTCCCGAGTTCCTTATCATCTTGCTTTGCCTTTCCTTGGCGGTGCTAACCTCGAAACACGGTTCCGGTGTGCACTATTTGTGGCATGTTGTTCCGTCCATCGTCGTCTATATGGCTCTCGTAGCGAAAGAAATGTCAGCGATACCAGACGAGGATCGGGCAATCCCTATCTATTACATCGCGGTGGCGTGTACTCTCTTCGCCTGTGTGAACCTTCCACGCGCCTACGGGTACATCAAATTGTCCATCATGCCACCTGGCGTCGCTGTCGCACGGCAATCACTCGACAGATACCTCGATCTATATCGGGACCACTCGTCCGTTCAAATGGGCTACGGTTCAGTTGATGGTGATGACCGCACGCTGATTCGTTACCTGCTCGTCTACAAAGGCCAGCCCTATCGCATTGAGGGCAATACCGGACGCTTGGAAACCGCGCTCCTACCCTTTCCCGTCAATGTCCTCCACCAGATGTCGAGTTGCACGAACGATGTCTGGTTGGTGCCGCATTCCCAAAGGCCCTTCGAGCTATGGGTCTTACCCGATAGCCTTCGTAGCACATTTCTCCAAAACTACAGCGTCGACAGAACGGATGGAGTCTACGACGCGTGGGTCTGTAATCATGCGAAGGCCCACTAAGAGCCTTGCTCATCTGCATTCGCCAACTGTTCCCTCAGACCAGAAGCACTAACACAAGACAAGTGTGCGGCCACCATCCCAGTTCTCGCAGATTCCCGCCTCGCACAGTTGGTATCATCGATTACCATCGGCACCACTCGAGCCGAACAGAAAGCGCCCGAGGGAAGCCCCTACACGCGCCTGGGCCACCGCCTGGCGAAACCCGCTACCCCGGCCATAGAGACGTAGCCGTAACTTCAACAACCTGGAGCGGCTCAACGACCAAATGAATTCCGCCCCGCCGCAAGCATCTCCGCCCTACTGCGTAAACGCATCCTCGGGCGAACCGTGATTCAGCGTCTTTCGCGAATAATCGAACCGGTGTTTCAAATTCAGGAAGTGCTTCTCAAACAGGTGATAGCTGGCATACGCCGCCACAACTGAAATCGCAAAGCACGTCACCCCCGCGCCGACCACCGCCACCGCTTTGCTATGCGTAAATCCCAGCAGCAACCTCCGCACAGGCAGCAGCAGCGCCGTCAGCACCAGCACATGCAGCACATACAACCCATAGCTGTACTTTCCCAGGAACCGCAACCACCCTCGTCGAAAGATCCACGAGCACACCGATCCTGCCTTCAACGACCATGCAATCAAACACGCGTACGCAATGGCCAGCAGCGTGTAACTCGTTCCCTCCGACCACAGCATCCCCTGCCGCGGAGCGTCGATCAAGCGTGCACTCACGATCATGTTCGCGCCCGCAAAGATCGCCATCGCCGCCACAAATCCCCACGGCGCCCACTTCATCACCCGTGCCCAACTCGGCGACCGGTACAGCAGCGCCAGCGCTCCTCCCAGCAGGAATGAATCCGCACGGCAGATCGTCGTTATATGAATCGCCAGGGGCGAAGCTCCGAACGCCACCAGCACCACCCTCAACACCAGCGCCCCCACCGAACCAATCAACGCCGTGCGCAGCAGCCCCCTCTTCGTGCCCACAAACAGCACAACCGTTGGCCACACCAGGTAAAACTGCTCCTCCATCGCCAGCGTCGTGAAGTGATACAGCGCTATGTGCGGCCCCAGCGCAAAACTCACAACCCCAGACGGCCGCAGGTTCTGCAGATACAACACAGCCAGCCATCCCATTCCGTCCCAATGCAGATGGAGCGGCCCTGTCAGCAGCAGACAGATGAACAGCACCCCATAGTAGAGCGGAAAGATTCTCAGCACCCGTCGCGCGTAGAACTTCCGAAAATATCCATCATCGTTCAAAGAATCGTACAGAATTCCCGTAATCAGAAATCCTGACAATACGAAAAACAGGTCCACCCCCGTATTTCCATAATGCAGCAACTCCCCAATCTTTCGAAAAACAAATCCCTGGGATTCATAGTCGGATTCAAAAACGTGGCAACCGATTACCATCAAAATCGCCAGCCCGCGCACCCCGTCCAGCGCCAGCAAATGGCCACGCGCGACGCGCTGTTCTCGCCCTGCAACTAAAATGGCTTCAGTGCCCATGGATCTAAGCTTATCAACTGTCGACAGCGTATCTTTCCACGCCCCAGCGAATTCATCCTTCCCTTCCTTGCTGCTACCATCGAGAAGAAATGCAGACCAGCAGCAACGGCCATAGCGTAGCGGAGGGAAGCCCCTACACGCGCCATCTTCCCGCACTCGACGGTGTCCGTGGCTTCGCGGTCCTCGGCGTCGCCTGTTCTCATCTCTTTCCCGGCACCCCTCACTCCTCCTTCCAAGGCTTTGTCCACAATGCCTTCGCCTTTGGCGCCACCGGCGTCGATCTTTTCTTCGTCCTCTCCGGTTTCCTCATCACCGGAATCCTCTACGACTCGCTCCCCGATCCCGGCTTCTTCCGCAAGTTCTACGCCCGCCGCGTCCTTCGCATCTTTCCCCTCTACTACGGCGTCCTCGCCGTCTTCGCCGTGGCCGCGCTCATCTTCGGCCTGAACTTCCATCACCAACTTCTATCCCTCGCCCTCTACCTACAGAACACCAACCTCATCGCGCAACCCATCCGCGACTACCTCGGACCCACATACCTTCCGCTCCCTCACTTCTGGTCGCTCGCCATCGAAGAGCAGTTCTATCTCGTCTGGCCCGTCACCGTCTTCCTGTTGCGCACACGTCAGCGTCTCCTCGTCTTCTGCGCTGCCGCCCTTCTCTTTTGTCCCTTTCTCCGCGCGTTCCTACTCCTGCACGGCGTGAATTACAACATCGTCAACTCCAACACCCTCTGCCGCTCAGATTCTCTCCTCGCCGGTGCCGCCCTCGCCCTTCTCTTCCGCAGCCGCCTCCACGATCGCGTGCTCCGCGCCGCAGCCTGGATATTCCTCGCCGGTGCTGTATCCGGAGTTCTCCTGTTCCATGCATCCAGTCACGGCCCCTTCTTCAATACGCCCACCGGCTACTTGATCTTCCTTGCCTTCTACTTCTCCTCCATCGCGCTCGCCTCCGTCGGCGTCATAGCACTCTCCCTTCGCTCGCCTCTCGTCTCGCGCCTCTGCACGCGTCATCCCATGCGCTGGCTCGGCAAGTACAGTTACGGCATCTACGTCCTTCACCTGATCCTCTTTTTCTATCTGGACGACCCGTTGCGCCACTTCTTTAGCACCCACCTCACTCCCGACAAAGGCGCCGACATCCTCATCACCGGCGTCCTGATCTTCCTCCTCAGCCTCATCGCCGCCTACCTCTCCTATCACCTCTACGAAAAGCACTTCCTCCGTCTCAAGCGTTACTTCGACTACCGCCCCCACCCCAACACCGTATCCTGACCTTCGCTGCATCCACACCACGCAACATCTTCGTGGGATAGTAGTTCCAGCGCCATGTCCACGCCGCCCTACACCGGCCGTCTCGCTCCATCGCCCACCGGCCTCCTCCATCTCGGCCACGCTCGCACCTTCTTCATCGCTCACCAGCGCGCCCGCGCCGCCAGCGGCATCCTCTACCTCCGCGACGAAGACATCGACCCCCAGCGCTCGCGCCCCGAGTTCGCCGCAGCCATGCGCGAAGACCTCCTGTGGCTCGGCCTCACCTGGGACGCCGAGCTCCGCCAATCCCACCGCCTGCCCCTCTACCTCGCCGCGCTCCACCAACTCCTCGCCGCGGGCCTCGTCTATCCCTGCTCCTGCTCCCGTCGCGACCTCGCGCTCTCCACCCACGCACCTCACGAAGACCCGGCAGCCGAGTCCGACGACGAGCCCCTCTACAACAACCGCTGCCGCCCTGCGGAACCGTTCGCAAATCTCTCTGGCCCGGTCGCAGATCTCTTAAACACTCGCCGTCCGCGCAGGACTTACCGCTTCCGCACCCCCGACCGCACCCCCATCTCCTTCACCGACCTCCACGCCGGCCCCCAAACCTTCACCACCTCCACCGACTTCGGCGACTTCCTCATCTGGCGCAAGCCCCTCACCGCCGACCCCTCCGACATCGGCCTCCCCAGCTACCAACTCGCCTGCGTAGTTGACGACGCCCTCACCGCCGTCACCGAAGTCGTCCGCGGCCGCGACCTCCTCAAGTCCACCGCCCGCCAGATCCTCCTCCAGCGCGCCCTCGACTACCCCACCCCCGCCTACTTCCACTGCGACCTCATGCGCGACACCAACGGCGTTCGCCTGGCCAAGCGCCACGACGCCCTCGCCCTCCGCACCCTCCGGGCCCAGGGTCTCTCCCCCGCCGACATCCTCGCCATGTTCTAACCAACCCGCGCCGCCTCATCCCAACCACCCCGCTATATTGTCCCTATGCCCCTCTACAAGCGCGCCGGCCTCTTCAATCCCCACGAGACGCACCTCGCCCACTCGCTCGCCGGAGCACCCCTCGCCCCCTTCCACCGCCGCTTCTGGGCCTTCGCCATCGACAGCTTCCTCCTCGCACTCATCAACATTCCTTCAAAAATCGCCCTGCAATCTTTCATCGAACACAAGCTTCACCTCGGCGAGCTCCATCAATCCACCGTCCTTCACCTGCACGTCAAGGCGCAGTTCAACATGGAGATGACCCTCGACCTCCTCTGGACCGCCTTCCTCGTCCTCTACTTCGGCCTCTTCTTCCGCTTCACCAATGGCCTCACTCCCGGCAAGCGCCTCCTCGGCATCCGCGTCGTCTCACTCACCCACCCGCAACTTTCGCTTTGGCAATCCATCGAGCGCGCCCTCGGCTACGGTGCCTCTGCCCTCGAAGCCGGCTTCGGTTTCTTTCAGTACTTCCTCAATCCCAACCACCAGTGTGCCCACGATCGCCTCGCCGAAACCATCGTCGTCCTCTACCGGCCAAAACGCGTGCACGAGCCGGACACCGACCCCGCCAGCTAACCCGGACGCCGCCGAAAAGGTTGCTTCATCCCCTCGAAATCCACGCATCAACGCGTTTGATTCCACCTGCATCTCAAGGCGAATGAGGAACTTTCTGTCCATGGCCCCCACCACGTTTCACAAGACAATTCGCACCACCACCTTGCTCGCAAGCACACTTCTTCTCGCCGCCGGCTGCAGGAAGACCACCGACAACTCCATCAACTACAAATCCGCAATCAACGCCTGGTACTCCGCGCATCCCGCCTGCCTCTGGTCAGACTCGCAAAAATTCCCCACCCAGGTAGCCGCGTCGAACGACGACCAGACCGCCCCCTACGCCGCCCTCGTCGACCAGGGCCTCCTCACCCGCACCACCACTGAGAAAAAAATCATCATCATCTCTAAGCAGGAGATCAACTACGACCTCAGCGATCAGGGCCGCGCCGCCTGGACCCCCGATCCCAACCAACCCGGCTACGGCAACTTCTGTTACGGCCATCGCTCCGTCTCCTCCATCCAGTCCAGCACCCCCAACAACGG
>Ga0187887_10003213_pt1 | contig 12778 bp, 7 predicted proteins | sample June2016WEW_7_10_FD_132977 | JGI IMG/M metagenome (GOLD analysis project Ga0187887, IMG submission 132977) | Peatland microbial communities from SPRUCE experiment site at the Marcell Experimental Forest, Minnesota, USA - June2016WEW_7_10 | ecosystem: Environmental > Terrestrial > Soil > Wetlands...
AAGGTCGGGGTTGGCGGTTGCCGCTGAGACACTGGTATCACCGAAGGTAGAGTTCTTGCCATCGTAGTTGCGGTAAATCTGGCTGGCGAGGTAGGTGACGTAATAAGTGATCGGAGTCGTGCTCGTGTTATCCGCCACCGTCCAGCGGGTGGCGAGGTCCAAACCTTCGCGTCCATAAATACCCAGCACGTCAGCTTGCGTGGTGGCGCCGTTGAGATTCGGCTCGTCTCCCCAGTTGTATTCCGTACAGCCGATCTGTAAGCCAGGGTGATACTTCGCGACCATCGCCTGCAGCGTCGGAATCCAATTCAGGATGCGGCCGTTGATGCCGATGTCTCCATACCAAGACGGATCCTGAAAATTCGGATCCCATAGTATCCGCGTCTCGGCGTTGCGGGTTTGCTGCCCGGCGAGAGAATCGTCATCGCTGTCGGGAATGGCGTTGTAACAGTGAACGGTCAGAATATCGATGAGCTGCGTGCCTGTCGACTGCTTGTAGGCGTAGAGTTGCTGGAGCAGCCAGGGGTAGTAGTAGGTGCTTGCGTGCGTGTTGTAGTCCGAGTTCGCGGCGCCGCTTCCGTTGGCTTGATCGAATCCGCTGTAGTACATGGCCCACCAGCTCCACTCCTCAAAGCCGGCGATTTTTGCGGTCGGATCGGCTGAACGAATGGCGGTAGCGTAAGCTACGATCTTGTTATACATTTCTTGATACGTAGCGGGGTTCGGGTGCACGTCGCGATGGGTGGAATACCATAGCGACGGTTCGTTGTCCAGGATGTAGTATTTGATGCCGGTGGGGCTAGAAGCTTTCCCGAACGTCGTCACGAAGTGCTGTATCCAGGCCTGCTGGATTGCAGTACTGTTGGGTACCCCGGTATCCGTCGGGTTGTTGCCGGTAATGTCCGTACCCGTTGCCGAGCTCACGCCGTTGCCTGCGTCAGAATTGTAGGGATCCGTGGCAGTCTGCGGGCCATATTTTTTAACAGAGAAGCCTTCCAGCGTGCTCCGATTCGGGCCGAGATTGGCAAGAAAGTCGATCATCGGGATGGTGAACATCGGTTGGGCGCCGTTATTGGCGGAGCGGGTGGTCGAAACATAGCTATCGGCCGATGCGCTAGCTGTGCCGCTGCTGTCGGGATAGGTCTCGAAATACCAGTCCGAGCCGGCCGAGTGAGCGTCAATCTGCCAGTTGTAGCGGCTTGTGGAGTTTCCTCCCCAGCGGTTGAGGGGAACATTCAGCGTCGAAATGTCGTGCGCATCGCCGTAGGCAATGCCGTAGATGTTGGGATTGATTGCATGACGGTTCGCGTTCGCATCCACGCTCACTGTGGTGAGAGCATTCTGCGCCAAGGCTTGTGCCGCACCGAAAATTACGATCAGCAAGAGTCTGACTGCGTTGTTCTGCTCGGAAGACATGCTGCTCCTATCGGCTCGCTCACGCACACTCTAGGACTAGTCAGTAGTGGCTGTCAATGGAAAAGCTCAATCTTAGTAGAATCGGATATCAAAATGGGTCCTTCAACCGAGGCGGACAAGTCGAAGTCACCTTTACAGAGGAATATCCGCAACTTGCCCTGCGCCACTTGATACAATGCCGTCATGTTTGTTCCATTGACACCCATCCGGTGTCTCCACCGCGCTGTGGACCTGTTTGGAAAAAGGGTCGGCATCGTTTCAGGCCACCGGACCTTCACCTATGCCGAGTTCGGGAGCCGCTGCGAACGATTGGCTACCGCGCTCCACAAAGAAGGTATCCAACATGGCGATCGCGTCGCCTACCTGAGCTTTAACAATCATCAACTGCTGGAAGGCTACTACGGCGTGGTGCAGGCGCGCGCCATCGTGATGCCGCTGAATGTTCGTCTTTCCCAGTTGGAGCTCACCAACATCCTGAATCACTCCGGCGCCCGGATGCTGCTGTTTGAAAACGATTTTGCGCCGCTGGTTGAAATGCTGCGTCCGGCGTGCCGCGAGATTGAGCGCTTCGTCACGCTCGACGACAAGGTTCCCATCGCCGATATGACCTACGAAGCGCTGCTGGATAAGGGCCATCCCGAGCGCGCGGATATTTTCAGCTTCGATGAGAACGCTATTGCAGAGCTTTTTTATACGAGCGGGAGCACGGGAACACCCAAAGGCGTCATGCTGGGACACCGCACGCTCTATCTGCACGCGATGGCCGTCGCGACCCTCGCGAAGGACGTCGAGACCATGGTGGATCTGCACACCATCCCTTTGTTTCATGCCAATGGTTGGGGCAAGCCGCAAACGTCGACGATGCTGGGAGTGAAGCAGATTATGGTGCGGCGCTTCGAACCCACTGGCGTATTCAAACTCATTCAGGAACATCACGCCACCGATATGAGCCTGGTTCCCACCATGGCGAATGCCTTGCTGAATGCGCCGGACCTTGGAAATTACGACCTTTCCAGCATGCGCAATATTACGCTGGGGGGCGCCGCAGCCTCGCCCGAGCTGATCGATCGGATGGAGAAAGCTTTTCATTGCGACGTGTACAGCGGCTATGGCCTCACGGAGACATCGCCGATGCTGACCTCCGGCCGCACGAAACCGGGCGTGGAGTACAAATCCGACGCCGACCGGCATCGCCGCCGCGCCATGGCCGGCTGGACCGCGCCGGGCGTTCAAGTCCGCGTGGTGGATCCGAACATGCACGACGTCCCGCGCGACATGCAGACTATAGGCGAAGTTGTGGCGGCGGGCGATCACATTATGGAAGGATATTTCCGGGAACCGGACGTCACGGCCTCAGTCATGAGCGGTCCCTGGTTCCACTCCGGCGACATGGCCGTCTGGGACGACGATGGATTCATCCACATTGTGGACCGCAAGAAGGAAATCATCATCAGCGGCGGCGAGAATATTTCATCGCTCGAAGTGGAAAAGGCCATTTTCGCGCATCCGGATGTTTTTGAATGCGCGGTGGTAGCTGCTCCGGACCCGAAGTGGGGCGAGGTCCCCGCGGCTGTGGTGGTGCGCAAACCAGGCTCCCAGCTCACCTGCGATGAGTTAATGGAGTTTCTGGCGCTGCGCCTTGGCAAGTTCAAGCTACCACGTAAAATCGCCTTCACGGACGAACCGTTGCCCAAGACTGGTACGGGAAAGATCCGTAAGTTAGTGCTGCGCGAGCAGTTCTGGGAAGGCAAAGAGAAACGAGTTCAAGGCTGAGCCGTGACCGGTAGGGAGATGGTGCCTTTCTGGTAACCGAAATCGGGGCTACAATCGTCTAAGGGGAAGATTGAAAGCTGCTGTTATATTTCTCGCTTTGGGAGTGGCGCTGATTGCGCAAGTGGGGCAGCCCGCGCCTGGTCAGTATCCTCCTGGGACGTACCCGCCAGGTCAGTATCCGCCGGGTAACGGCCCGCCCGGCCAGAACATTCCTACCATCCCGCGCCGCAGCAAGAAGGGCGACAGTAATTCCGATACTGCGGCAGCCACCAAGACTTTCAAGGGTGTGATTCGGGTACTCGAAGCCAAGTCCTTCGACATGGAAACCGAGGACACGCGCATTCTAACCATCCAAATAACGGACAAGACTGTAAAACCAGAAGAATTGAAGTTGGGCGACGGCGTGGATGTCGAAGTTACGCAGGATAACGAGGGACAGTTTCAAGCGGTGAAAATTAAGGTCAATGCGAAAGCCGCTCAAGCAATAAATGCGAACGATCGAATGGAGCCCGAGGGAAGAACCGCGCCGCCGCCCACTATTTTGGTGCGCCCCGGTCCCACGCATGATCCGGACGATGCGGGCCCGCCCGTCCTGAAGCGGGGTAAGCCGGTGGCACGCGCCTCGAGTAAATCGGATGACGATGATGATGCCGCGCCCGCGCCTGCGCCAGAAAAAGCGGCGCCAGCCAGAGCGACTCTCGAAAGATCAGCGCCCGCGCCTTCGCCCGTGAATCCCCGGCAAGCTTTCATCGAAAAGGCCCGCGCTGCAGCCGTTGCCTATGTGGAAGGGCTGCCGAATTACGTATGCCAGGAAGTGACCACGCGCTACGTCAGTGAAACCCGGCAACCCAACTGGCAGGTGATCGATGTGGTGTCGGCCGAAGTGGTATATGAGAATCGCAAGGAGAGCTACCGGAACCTCACCATCAACGGCAAACCCACCAAGAAGGCGCCGGAAGATACGGGAGCATGGTCCTCCGGAGAGTTCGGCACTATCTTAAGAAATCTTTTCGAGCCAGGCACTGACGCCGACTTCAAGTACGCCGAAGACGATACCATCGCCCACCAGGCCGCATCGGTCTACAAATTCGCTGTCGAACGCCTGCGCTCATCCTGGAAGATCTGGGTCCCCGGACAATATATTCTTCCGGCTTACAAGGGCTCCGTCTGGGTGGATAAACAGACCGCGAACACACTGCGCATCGAGATGCAGGCGCAAGATATCCCGGAGGAGTTCCCTAGAATCGCAACGGAAACCGCCGTGGATTACGACTACATCACGCTAGGCACGCCGGAGAAATATCTACTGCCCGTTCGCGCTGAAGTCCTGAGCTGTGCCCGCGGCTCGAATGAGTGCGAACGCAACGTGATCGAGTTCCGCAATTATCACAAGTTCACGGGTGAATCCACCATCAAGTTCAATCAGTAACACCCGGCAAGCCGAAAGACGCGTGATATTTCTCCGGCAGCTTCACGGGCCGCATGTCCGCGCCCAGGAAGATGTGTTTGGTTTCACCTTCCGCCAGTGTTTTATAACTCTCTGCTTCTAGCATGTGATATTCAAACTGAATCATTCTTCGATTCGCGCGCGCGATCCACGTCTTCACCGCAATCTCTTCGTCGTACCGCGCCGGATGCAGATAACGGCAATGTGCGTCCACCACGGCCAAACGGATTCCGTCGCCACTCTCCATGTCTTTATAGCGGATGCCCGCGGCCCGGCAATATTCCGCTCGTCCGATCTCCATCCAGATGAGGTAATTCGCGTAGTAGACCACGCCCATCTGATCGGTTTCGGCGTAACGCACGCGGAACCGCGTCTCGTGAATCGTCATCAATGTATTGTAATCGCTGCTATGGGGCAGGATGGCTGCCAGGCTGCGGACCGGGTGCGCGACATAAAAGTGGAGGCCGAAGCGATTCATCAGGAAAACGCGTGGAATCTGAGCGTAGATGTACCCCAAGCTGGGACGACGCTGTGGGGCAGCTTGATAAGCTGCGGCCGATTGTCAATCGGCCCGAACGCCCACGTTTGCTGGACTGGCGGCGGTATCCAACCGCCGCGCAGGCTGCCAGCCAATGGCTGCCAGGCTGCCCAACTTCACGCCAGCTATTCCACTTTTATGTCGCACGCCCTGCGCGCCGATTGCCAATCAGATTGCCAATCGGCGCTAATCCACGCGCAGCGCCGTCAACGGATCAATGCGTGACGCTCTTCGCGCCGGAAGATACCCGGCCAACGCCGCAGTCGCAATCAGCAGCACACTCACCGCGAGAAACGTGATGGGATCCGTCGCAGCCACGCCATACAGCAGAGTCGTCAACATTCGCGCCAGCAGGAGGGCCGCCCCGACGCCTGCCGCGAGTCCAGTCAACACCAGCCGCAGCCCCTGCCCCAACACCATGCCAAAAACGCTGCCACGAGTTGCGCCCAGAGCCACGCGCACTCCAATTTCATACGTCCTCTGCGCTGCCGAAAACGAAACCACGCCGTAAACGCCGATCGCGGCCAGTATCAGAGCCGAGCCTGCGAAGGCAACGAACAGCCACATGATCGACCGCGATTGCAAAGTGGATCCCGCCACCACCGCTTCCATCGTCCGCACCTCGCCCACCGGTACATTTGGATTCACACTGGCCACTAATTGCCGGACCTCTTGCGCCACGCGTCCTTCGTCCGCCGTGGTCCGAAACAGAAGATTCATGGTGGCCGGAATCTCCTCGGTCAAATCCACCGCCTGAGGATACGGCATATAAATGGTTCCCTTGATCCAGTCCGGAGTGTTGTTCGCCAGATCGTATTGCCGGACGTCCGCCACCACGCCAACCACGGTTCGCCATTGCGTTTCCCATACCGTCTTGATGTGCTTGCCGATCGGATTCTCATCCGGCCAGTAGCGGCGCGCCGTCGACGCACTCACCAAAACCACGCCGGGAGCCTTCATTCCATCGGCCTGGCTGAAGGTGCGTCCCGCGAGCAACGGAATTTTCATCATCCGGAGGTAGTCAGGTGTGATCGCCCCCGCCCAAGGTGTCGGCGCCATAGTCTCAGCCGCGTTCCTCGGATGTCCCTCCAAATCCACCACCACGGCCGGTAGATCGGTGCTTAACGGAACGGCGTTCACCGCGGCAACTTCGGAAACACCGCTGATCCCGCGCATCCGCAGCAACAGTTCATCATAAAGCGCCACGCACGCGGCGCGATCCTTCGAAAAGGACTGGCTGGGAGAAATCCGAACAGTGAGGATGCGCTCCGGCTGAAAACCCGGATTCACCTGCATCAGCCGCCAGAGACTCTTAATCAGCAGCCCCGCGCCGACTACCAATACAACTGTCAGCGCCACCTCGCCGGCTACCAGATAGCTCCGCAGCCGGACCCCCGCCGCACCGCTCGATCGTTGCCCTCCGGTTTTGATCGTTCCCGCCAGGTTCACTCGGGACGCGCTCAACGCCGGCACCAGGCCCGAAATCAGTCCACTCAATATCGCGAGCAGCGCGACGAATCCAAGCGACATCCAATCCACGCCCGCTTCCGATAATCGGGGAGTCCTAGCCGGCAGCGCGGATTTCAATACCGTCAGAAATAGGAAAGTAAACGCCAGCCCCAATCCTCCACCGGCCAGCGCCAGCACCACGCTTTCCGTCAAAAGCTGCCGAAGAATTCGTCCTCGCGACGCTCCTAGTGAGACGCGCAGCGCAATCTCCTTCGCTCGCGCCACGGAACGCGAAAGCAATAAGCTAGCTACGTTCGCGCAAGCGATCAATAGTACAAATCCCACGGCGCACAGCAGCACAAGCAACATGCGGCGCACATCATGCACCATGTCCTCTTGCAATGTGAGGACAGTCGCATCTTTGTTCCAGGTGGGCGCCATCGTATATGAAAACCGCTTGATGGCCCGCAAGATGAGGGGGCGAAGTTCATTTTGTGCCTGCGCAATCGTGGCGCCAGGGCGGAGTCTCGCGATTGCGGGCATGAACCCCTTCCCCCAGAAGTCCTCCGCATCTCTCGAATCCATGCGCAGCGGAATCCAGAGTTGCGCTTCGAACGAAGGAAAGCCGAAGCTCGCCGGCATCACCCCCACCACTTCCCGGCCCACCCCATCGAGCGTGATCATTCGCCCGATAACAGCCAGATCCCCACCGAACTTCTTCTGCCACAGCCCGTGGCTCAGAATCACACGCCGGTCCGGCCCCGGAACATCTTCGCCAGGTTGAAAAGTACGCCCGATCGAAGCTTGGGCGCCGAGGATCGAAAAAAGATTCGCCGATACCGTGCTTCCCACCAACCGCATCGCCTCGCCCTGTCCGGTAAGGTTGAACTCGCTGCCGGGTACGTAGCCCGCAACGTCCATGGTATGGCTGTCCTGCTGCAGCACCTGCAGTGCGCCCTTGGGATAATAGCCGGTCACGCGCACCAGCCGGTCGGGTGCTGGGTAGGGCAGCGGCTGCAACAGAACGCCATTCACGATGCTGAACATCGCGGAGTTGCCGCCGATCCCGAGTGCCAGCGAAATCACAGCCACTGCGGTGAATCCCGGATTCCTGGCGAGCGTCCGGCAGCCGTAGCGCAGATCCTGCCACAGGTTCTCCAACAGATTGCCGACCCGGACCTCTCGAACCTGCTCCTTAACCTGCTCTACGCCACCCAACTCCAACAGGGCCTCCCGCCGCGCCTCCGTTCGGTCCATGCCTGTGGTGACCTTATCCGCCTCCAGCATGTCCACATACCCTCGGACCTCCAGATCCAAATCCCGTTCCACGCGATCCCGTCGAAACAAATTGCGCAGCAAACAGGAAGCCCGGGATGCAAGTGACATATAGAGTCTCTATAGGTAATCTATCACCGGGACCTATAGAATGTCAATAGGAATGGGCGGCAGGCAGCAGGCGGCAGGAAGAGGCAACCGTGGGAGGACGCCGCAAGCGACGCAGACCCTGCGCCCCTGCCGCCTGCCTCCTGCCTCCTGCGGCCTGCGCCTGGCCTTGTGAAACTCGGCGAGCGCCGCCTTGAAATCGCCTTCATAGAACGCGACGTAGCCCACCATCGCCTTCGAACGCATACGAAATTGCCAGCGACCAGCGTCCTTCCGAAAGCGCTCACGAGCCTCACCGTACTGACCATTCCAATCCAACTCGCGCACCTCCCGCAGAAGTCCGGCCGCATCCTGCGCCAACACTCCAGCGCTACCCATCAAAAACAGCGCAAATGCGAAGCAAAATCCACATGGTTGTCCGCTCATGGGCGCGATCGTCTCACCCGCCACCCGCCACCCGCCACCAGCCACCCGCCACCAGCCACCCGCCACCAGCCACCAGCCACCAGCAACCAGCCACCAGCCAACAGCGGCCAGCACTCAAGTCCCCGCACATCCAGCCGAAAAGGAATATGGGAGGCTCCGCATCGACCAAGCTCTCCAACTCGACGCCACTGGACGCCTGAACAAGGAAGACAAGCTGGATCTCTGCGTCCGCCGCATCTTCCACAGCGAGGGTGTTCCGCCGTTCTGCGACCACGCTAATGAGATCATGGTCCGCACTCTCGATCTGGACGCGGGCAGTTCCAAGGAGTTGGTGCGAATCATCCTGCAGGATCTCGGCCTGGCAACGCAGGTACTGCGCCTTGCGAACTCCGCCATGTATAACCACTCCGGCCGCCCCATCCTGAGCATTGCCCACGCTGTCATCCTGCTGGGCTGGCTGCAAGTCCGGAACATGGTGAGCGCCGTACGTTTTATCGAACATTTCGCCAATCGTTCTCCCGGCCTCCGGGAGATGGTGCTGTTATCCGTGCTCACCGCCGCACAGAGCCGCGATGTAGCTGCTGCCATTGGTTACCCACGGCCGGAGGAAGCCTACATTTGCGGCCTGTTCCGCAACCTCGGAGAAGTGCTCATCGCCTGTCATTTTCCAAACGAGTATTCGCGCGTCATCCTGACCATGGAAGAGGAGAAGATTCCCGAGCGCGCCGCCTGCGTCCGCATTCTCGATTTCTCCTGGGACGACGTGGGAATGCTGGTGGCCGAGAGCTGGAACATGCCCGCCCAGGTGCGGCAGAGCATGGCCGGGGGAACGCTGACGGGGTCGCCGCTCGATCGTTGCCTGGCCTCCATCGCCAACTACGGCCACAACCTGACGCGCGTGTTGTATCGCAAGGGCGCGGCCGTGGATACGGTGCATCTCGAAACCGTGCTGGATACTCTTGGACAACCCTCGCTGGTTTCCATTCGGGACCTGTGCCGCATCGTTGATTCCGCCGTGATCGAAACGCGCGAGACATTCTTGGCTCTTCAGATCCCCACCGAGACCCTACGTCTCTCCAAACAAGCCGAGCGTGCCCGCCAGATCCTCGAGTCGATGCCGGTCTTCGATAGCGCCGGCCTCAACACGTTAGATCAAGCCATTCAGCGAGCCGCCGGAATATTGAAGCAGGGAGTCTTGGAACTCACTCCCTTTATCTCCATGCTGCTGGATGCAGTGCGGACCGCCGGCTTCGAACGTGTGGTGTTCGGCCTGATGAACGAAAACCTGACCTTCATCCGAGGCCGCTTGGCCAGCGCCGCCTCGGTGGACGATCTGCTGAACCGCTTCCAGTTCCCCGTGGATGGCGCGGATGGCCCGATTCGGGCCGCCTTGCAGCGCAAGGAAGACATATATGTAGACCGCTCCCGCGACGACCGCTACGATCAGTCCGCGCTCGTGACCGCCTTGGAGCCCGGCGGATTCGCCCTTCTTCCGATTGTTATCGAGCGCAAGACGGCCGCCTGCCTCTACGCCGACTTGCACGGTTCGCCACGCGGATTCGACGCAGTCCGCCCCGCCTTCTGCCGCGTGCGCGACCTAATCGCCCAAGCCATCCGCAAACAAGCCTCCCAGTCCCCCTCCAGCGGCTAGCCTGCCTTCTGCCGCCTGGCTCCCGCCGCCTGCCGCCTGTCCTCAAGTCCCACCCAATCCAGCCGAAATGAACTAAAGGAGGTGGTGTATCGCTCACGCCCTCCAACTCGACAGACCTCTCACTAAAGAAGAGAAGCTCGATCTCTGCGTCCAGCGCATCTTCCGCGGCGGAGGTGTACCTGCCTTCCGCGGTCACGCCAACGAAATAATGGTCCGCACCCTCGACGTGGACGGCGGCAGCTCCCAAGCGCTCATTCGAATCATCCTCCACGATGTCGGCCTGGCTGCCCAGATCCTACGCGCCGCCAACTCTGTCATGTACAACCATTCCGGGCGCCCCATCCTGAACATTACCCACGCCACCACGCTGCTGGGCTGGCTCGAAGTCCGCAACATGGCCGGCGTGGACCGCCATATCGAACACTTCGCCAACAACTCTCCGGGATTGCGTGAACTGCTGCTGGCCTCCGTGCTCACCGCGGTGCAAAGCCGGGATGTCGCCGCCGTCATCGGCTACCCGCGCCCCGAGGAGGCGTACATCTGCGGTCTATTCCGCAATCTGGGAGAAGTGCTCATCGGCTGTCATTATCCGCACGAGTATTCACGCGTGATAGTAACCATGGACGAAGACAAAATCCCCGAACGCGCAGCCTGCTTCCGGATTCTTAATTTCTCCTGGGAAGACGTTGGACTGCGCGTAGCCGCGGGTTGGAACATGCCGGCTCAAGTGCGGCGCAGCATGCAGGCATCCGAAGCGGCTGGGTCATTGCTCGACCGGTCGCTAGCTTCCATCACCAACTACGGCCACAACCTCACGCACGCTCTCTACCGCAGAGGCGTCGCCACGAATTCAGTGCGTCTCGATACCGTGCTTGCCCCCTCGGGACAGGCTACGCTACTTTCCGAGCCCGATCTTCGCCGCATCGTGGATTCGGCGGTGATCGAAACCAGCCCGGTATTCTCCTCGCTCGAGATCTCTACCGAAACCTTGCGTCTCTCCAGGCAAGCCGAGCGGGCCCGTGCCATCCTGGAGGACGTCTCGATCTTCGGCGCCGGTCTCACCAACTTGGATCAAGCCATTCAGAGCGCCACCGTGGTTCTCGGTGACGGAGAATTGAATCTGACTTCCTTCATCTCGGCGCTGCTGGACGCAGTATGCACCGCCGGGTTCGACCGCGTGGTGTTCGGCCTTGTGAACGAGGACCGCACCCGAATTGCCGGGCGTCTCGCTAGCGGGGCATCCGCCGACGACCTTTTGAACCGCTTTCAATTCCCCATCGACGGAGCCGGTGGCCCCATTCGAACTGCGCTACAGCGCCGCGAAGATATCTGGGTGGACCGTGCCCGCGATGGCCGCTACGACGGCTCCGACCTGATCACCGCCTTCAACCCGGACGGGTTCGCGCTGCTCCCCGTTGTGATCGACCGCAAAACGGTAGCCTGCCTCTATGCCGACCTCCACGGCTCCCTCTACCAGCTGGACCAGGTTCGCCCAGCCTTTGCCCGCGCGCGCGACCTCATCGCACAAGCCATCCTGAAGCGCGCCTCACCGCCCCCAGGCTCCACCCCCTAGCCCAAGCCCGAGACACCAGCCACCAGCAACCAGCCACCAACAACCAGCAACCAGCCACCAACAACCAGCCACCAGCCCCCAGCCCCCAGCAACCAGCCACCAGCAACCAGCCACCAATCCCCAGCCACCAATCCCCAGCCCCCCAGCTTCCGGGCATAAGATAGTGGAGGGGTTTTTGTGGCATACGATTTCACCAGACGTCATTTCTTCTACGGTTCTTTATTGGCGGGCGCGATTCCCACCGCCGGATTCGGGAGCGTTCCCTCCCTGCGGGCGCTCGGCTACAAATCGCCCAATGAGAAGTTGAATATCGCTTCCATCGGCGCGGGCGGCAAAGCCTCGAGCGACATCAGTGGCTGTGCCGGCGAAAATATCGTCGCGCTCTGCGATGTGGACGAAGTGCGCGCCTCAGGCAAGTTCAAACAATATGAAAAAGTTCCAAAGTATAAAGACTTCCGCAAGATGCTGGATGAACAGGGCTCGAACATCGACGCCGTCATCGTCAGCATCCCGGACTTCATGCACGCCACAGCCGCCATGTGGTGCATGGAGCGCGGCAAGCACGTGTACGTGCAGAAGCCTCTGACCCGCACGGTTTGGGAAGCGCGTCAACTTCTGGAAGGCGCGAACAAATACAGAGTCGCCACCCAGATGGGCAACCAGGGTTATTCGAACGAGGGCACGCGCCAAGCCGCCGAAATGATCTGGGCCGGCGAGATCGGCAACGTCACAGAAGTGCATGCCTGGACCGATCGTCCCATTTGGCCGCAAGGGCTAACCCAAATCCCGCCTCCCGAGCCGGTTCCCGACACCCTGGATTGGGACCTCTGGCTCGGCATTTCCGAAAAACGTCCGTATACGACGGGCGGTCCCGATTACAAGTCGCCCTTGAGCGGCCACTTCTATCAACCCGGCAATTGGCGCGGTTTTTATGATTTCGGATGTGGCGCGCTCGGCGACATGGCGTGCCATATTTTGGGCGCTCCGAATATGGCGCTGCAACTGGGCGCTCCGTCGAGCGTGGAATGCATCAGCAAAGAAGGCCCGAGCGATTTCATGTTTCCCGCGAAATCGGTAATCCGTTATGATTTTCCGGCCCGCGGTTCCATGCCGCCGGTGAAG
>Ga0187887_10003215_pt1 | contig 12777 bp, 6 predicted proteins | sample June2016WEW_7_10_FD_132977 | JGI IMG/M metagenome (GOLD analysis project Ga0187887, IMG submission 132977) | Peatland microbial communities from SPRUCE experiment site at the Marcell Experimental Forest, Minnesota, USA - June2016WEW_7_10 | ecosystem: Environmental > Terrestrial > Soil > Wetlands...
CCTCAACTGGCTCCGCTCCTCCGCACTCAACTTCAGAATCGGTAAGGGCCGTCCCATCGACATACTTCTACCCTACCGCAAACTCGTTACTTATGAAAGCTAGTTATGGGACACAATACTAGGCTGGTTTGGCGAATGCTCTTTCAAGGCATTGATTCGCGGGTTCGATTCCTGCCACCGGCGCCAATTTCATAGTCCGTTCATTTCGCGACTAAGAGGCAGGATTCTCGATCTCGCAACCAGATGTCGAAACTTTAATGGGCCACCACTTGACATACTGACACGATTCGGGGTAAGTTATATTTGCAATGATGAACCGAGTCAATCACGGATTCACACCAGCCACCGCGCAACCGCGGCAGGGTGTTCCTATGTGATAGCTCAGGGGATTCTGAATTTGGATTCCATCTACCCTCTGAGCCAATTGGCCAGAGGGTTTTTAGTTTTGTGGCGCTGATCCGAGATAGGCCAGCGGTGCGCGGATTTGTGTAAGTTTGCATTACTCCGAGATAGCTCAAGGGTAGAGCGGCTGCCTGTTAAGCAGCGAGATGTCAGTTCGAATCCGACTCTCGGAGCCAAACATTTGAATCGTTCCCCGTTCGTTCAATGGCAGGACGCGACTCTCTGAAGGTCGCTATGGCGGTTCGAATCCGTCGCGGAGAGCCAGAATTGATCGGTCGTCGGCTAATGGAAGGCCCAGTGTCTTTGAAGCACTGTATCTCCGTTCGAATCGGAGCGACCGAGCCAAGTAACGCGGGCATAGCTCAGCGGTAGAGTGCTGGCTTGCCGAGCCGGAGACTCGGGTTCAATTCCCGATGCCTGCTCCACTCTGAAAGGAAGACGACGATGAAGCAGCACAAAATGATTCTTTTCTCCGCCGACTTCAAAACAATCCATGCGGCGGTGGTTGCAAAGCGCACGGCCTTATTAGCTCAACAGGAAGAGCCTGTGATTCGTAATCACGAGATTGGCGTTCGAGGCGTCAATGGGGCTCCACAAAAGAGTGAAGCAGCGTAAGGAGAACTGCAATGAACGTGATGCGTAGGCCGGTGCTGCAACTCAATGCGTCGTATGAGGCGCTGCGCATCATTCCGGCTATGCGGGCGCTGAAGCTTATCACAAAAGGGAAGGCCACAGTGGAGTTGGCTACGAACAAAATGATTTACCCCGGCATCTATTTGCCGAGTGTGATTCGGCTGCTGGTGTACAGACATGTCCCGGTTCGGCTACAAGTCACCACGCGGCGCAACATTCTTATGAGGGATTCGTACCGCTGTCAATACTGCGGACTGAAGTTTCATAGTAGCGAGCTGACGCTCGACCATGTAATTCCCAGGTCGCAGGGCGGAAAGAATTCCTGGGAGAATCTTGTTGCGTGCTGCCACAAGGATAACCACCGCAAGGCAGATAGAACGCCGGAAGAGGCTGGAATGCCGCTGTTGCGACGGCCGCTGCCGGCAAGCGTGCACACCAGCAGGTTCATCCTGCGGTCGATGGGCCTAGAAGTGAACGAGTGGAGCCGGTACCTGTACGCTGACTCCGAAGGCGACCGCGGTTTTGCCGTTCGCGGATGAAGATGGGCCGGTGGAACAGAGCGGCGGTTTTGTAAACCGCAGGTCGGGGTTTCGATTACCTTTACCGGCTCCAACATGGGGAATGAAGCCAAACGGTGCGGCGCGTGATTGTGGATCACGTTTTAGAGGATTCGACTTCCTCCGTTCCCTCCAATATTTACGTGGGCCTGTAGCTCAGTTGGCAGAGCGCCGCACTTGCAATGCGGAGGTCGAGATTTCGATATTCTCCAGGTCCACCAAGTTTGGCTTCGTAGCTCAGATGGTAGAGCATCACGTTGAAGGCGTGAGTGTCGCGGTCTCGAAATCCGCCGAAGCCACCAAGTTGTCTGCGCGTAGCCTAGCCTGGCTTGAGGCACTCTCCCTGGGAGCGAGATGACGGGAGTTCAAATCTCTCCGCGCAGACCAAAGCTGTGCACCTGTGGTGTGAACTGGATTAGCCGCCGCGCTACGAACGCGGGCTGAGGTCGATAGCCTCTATGCAGGTTCGAGTCCTGCCAGGTGTCCCATCAAGAAAGAGGAACGGGAATGCAGTTGATCGATGGAGTCATACCGGTGTTTGGAGAGGCAGACGAGAAGACTCTGAAGCAGATCCGTACTTGCGCGAAGACCGCCGACAAGGTCGCATTGATGCCCGACAACCATCTTGGCTACGGAGTGCCGATCGGCGGCGTAGTTGCCTACAGAAACGCCATCAGTCCCACCGGTGTCGGATACGACATTGGCTGTGGCAACAAGGCGGTCCGGCTTGATATGACAGGCGCCGATCTGCGTCCGAATATCGGCCGAATCATGGACGAAGTTTTCAACACGATCAGCTTCGGCATAGGCCGCAAGAACAATGAGCGCGTGGACAGTCCGGTATTGGACAGGACGCTGGACGGCTGGAATCTGGAGGCAACTAGACCTTTATACCAAAAGGCTGAGGCGCAACTCGGGACCGTCGGGTCAGGCAACCACTACGTGGACATCTTTACCGATGAGGATGATCGCGTCTGGGTTGGTGTTCACTTTGGATCCCGCGGCTTCGGCCATGGAGTTGCCACCTGGTTTCTTAAGGCTGCCGGCGCGAAGGACGGCATGGATGTTGAGCCTTGTGTTCTGGACGTGAACGGCGATCTTGGGTCGCAGTATCTGCTGGCCATGAATCTTGCCGGCGCTTATGCGTACGCAGGTCGTGACTGGGTCTGCAACCGAGTGGCGAAGATCCTTGGAGCGGAAGTTGTGGAGGTGGTCCATAACCACCACAACTTTGCATGGCACGAGCAGCATGGCGGCGAAATGCTTTGGGTTGTTCGCAAGGGCGCCACGCCGGCCTTTCCCGGAGAGAAGGGATTTGTCGGAGGTTCTATGGGCGAGCAATCCGTCATCCTTGAAGGCGTGGAGAACGAGAATGCCAAGTACAGTCTCTATTCCACCGTCCATGGTGCTGGCCGAGCCATGGGCCGCAATGAAGCGCGCGGTGTCTTCGACCGCAAGACCGGCGCGTGCAAGCGTCCCGGCAAAGTCACCCAGGAGATGATGCGCTCTTGGATAGACCGGTCCGGGATTGAACTCCGGGGCGGCGGACTGGATGAGTCTCCCGACTGCTACAAGCGGCTTGACGAGGTTCTGGCCTCGGTCTCGGACTCCGTGCGTATCCTGCACCGGCTGACGCCTGTCGGCGTGGCGATGGCCTCGGCGAAAGAATTCGATCCATACAAGGATTGAATTGCAAATCATCATTAACTGGGGTACTATGTACTTGCGAGAGACATTTATGCAGCAGACCTTCAAACACGTGATAACCAGAATGACCAAGCGGGTCATTTGGGGAGTCGTGTGTTGAGGGTCTGAGTGTATTTGTTTTTGCACCGGACCCGGCCTAGCGCCGGGTTTTTTGTTGCTCTTTGAAATTGCGGGCGTAAGCTCAACGTCAAACTGTCGGTCTCCAAAGCCGAACTTGGGGGTTCAAATCCCCCCGCCCGCGCCAAGCTTTGCCAGCGAAGACGAAGTGGATAGTCGCAGGTCTCATAACCCTGTTGTAGCTGATTCGAGTTCAGCCGCTGGCACCACGTACGTGTAGCTGCTAGCTGGCATGTAGCCGTCTCCTTATAAGAGACAGACTGCGGGTTCGACACCCGCCACGTACACCATGAGCGCGTCGTATAGGGGCTGATTATACCTGCCTCTTAAGCAGGCTGACGCTGGTTCAAATCCAGCCGCGCTCACCATTTTGGGTTCGTCGCATAGCGGCCATCTGCACTCGCCTTTTAAGCGAAGAGACGTGAGTTCAAATCTCACCGGACCCACCATGTCATCCCATCGACGAAGTGGGCGCCCTCTGGGCATCGATGGGAACCCTGACCATGAGCCTATCGTCTAACGCACAAGACGGCGTTCTTCTAAAACGCGAATCCCGGTTGGATTCCGGGTAGGCTCTCCATCAACCCGTGGTGAAACTGGAAATCACGATGCTCTCCTAAAGCATAGTTCCCGGCTCGTATCCGGGCGGGTTGACCACAAGATTTTGCGCGTGTAGTTCAACGGATAGAGGTCGCCGCGGCGACCCTCCGAAGCTTGAGATGGCAGTTCGAGTCTGCCCATGCGCACCAGGTTTGCGGACGTAGATTAGCGGCTAAATCGGCTGGCCTACACCCAGTTCATCGCAGGTTCGAGTCCTGCCGTCCGCACCAGAGTCAGCGCCGAAATAGCTCAGTTGGAAGAGCGCCTGCCCGGTACACAGGAGGTCAGCGGTTCGATTCCGTTTTTCCGCTCCATTGCGGAATCGCTTAAGGTTGCACAACTTCAAACGGGATGGCCGGAAGAATCCCCAACGATACAGGCCGGGGCGGCTTCGATTGTGTATTCGAAGCGCCGGATGGCTTGAGTGCGGACGCCTCGGCAATCAGGTTCCCGGCCAATCCCGGTTTGACCTTCTGATCCGCAGTGATACGAATTTGAAGAAAACCACCCGCCTGGCTCACGTCCGCGATGCCGATTCCTTCCGGAGGATCGCTGAGAGCCAACTGAATCTGATTTCCCGACTGGCCCGGTGGCACTGCGAAACGGAGCAGCGCCGTTCCCCCAACCGGAAGCCGCAGGCGATTCTCGAAAGTGCTCCAAAGCGGCTTGCGACGTTCGTTGCCAAAGACACAGAGCATCGCCTGCTGTGTAGGAACCAGGCGATGCCATGCAAAAGCCTGAATCATGTCCTCCGCCGGAACGGCAGCATGACGCACGGATCGTCCATCAATGCTGGCCTCTCCCTCCATCACGAACCTGCTCGGCGCTGCAATTGCCGCAGGCGGAGCGGTCAAACTGACGCGCACCGTATCGGTTCCAGCGGGAATCGTTCCCCCGCTAAGTACGAGTCCCGGCGGACCATCCTTGATGCGCAAGGTAACGGCGCCGTCGAAACCATCCCGCCGAATCAGGAGAACGGTGGCGGGGATCGTTCTGCCGGGGCGCAGGTTGATGCTGGAAGGCGCGATCCGCACCTCGAAATCGGGACGAGGATGGCTAATGCGAAGCCGGTACGTGAAATCGGGTCCGCCGTTCTGTTCGGTGTCGGCGAGTTGCAGATAATACGCGCCCTTGGCGGGAAAGCGGTAGATAAGACGCGAATCGGCCTGATGAGTCAGAAGAGCTTCGCCCTTGTCTTCGAAGTCGTCATTGAAGGCGAGCTGTTTGCCATGGGCGTCGGTCAGCGTCAGCGCTGAGTCCAGCGGCGATCCCAGGCGGCGGGCCTCAACCTCGGCGACCATCTCCTCCCCGGCTTTGCCATCGATGCGGAAGAAATGCACATCGCCGGGGCGTTCGATGCGCCCGTTGACGATCTGCGGCAGCTTGATGCGGCGGGCATTACCGGCGCCGGCGGACTCCCGCTTCTCAACGGTCTCCGGCAGCGTATCCACGGAAAAGGCGACGGAGTTTACCCCGCTCCAGCCCTTCTGGCCGGGTGAAAACTCATGAATTCCGGGCTCGCTCACGGAGGGCTTGAACTGCGTTGCAGCCAGATTCCACCCCTCCGCATCAACTCGCGTATGAGCCCGGGATTTGCCGCCCATGGGAAAGATGCCGGTTACATAGGGAATCTCGCCCATCGCGATCCGGTAAACGAAATCTTCGCGGCCGCGGTTCAAAACGTCGCGGACCGACAGGACATAGTCTCCCTCCTCGGCAATATCCTCCTCGATCACCGGCTCCTGGCTGAAGCGGAAGTGGTCGGCCGAAGCCAGTTCCGTTCCCTTTGAGCCTGAAAGCGTAAGTACTGCCTGGAACCATCCAGGCACAGCATCCGACATGTAGGGGATAAGCGCGCGGGTCATGGCGGCGATGACAATCTTCTGTCCCTTGGCCGCATGAAAGCGGAAGCGATCCAGGCTTCCAGGCATCATCTGCCCATTCACAATCGCCGGCAAGGCGATCTCCTGGGGAATTTCTGAGGCCTCTGCGCGCGCTTGTGCAGAGAGCGGAAGTCCGCCGCCCGCCGCCAGTGAAAGCGGCACCAGCCTGAAGGGATGCGTGGTCTCCGGAAATTGATCGACCAGGAAGTTGAGCGGATTGGTCAATCCCTGATTGGTCAGCAGGCGAAGCTCATGGTTCCCAAAAGCGGCATGAGCATCCACGGTAACGCGCAACAGAACCGACTGCGAAAGCGCCGGCGCAGCTCTCATGCGCAGCGTAGCGTCGATCTGTTTCCGCAGGCCGGCGGCGAGCTTCTTGTCCTCAGGCGTCCACGGAGTAGCGCCCCGGGGCTGTGCCGGCGCCACTGTCGCCAGCCCGTCCTTGCCTGGGGAAGCAGTGGCGTTGGCTGCACTGGGCGCGGGTTCCGGCTTGTTCGCGGGAGTTCCACCGGACGGTTGCGCTGGTTGGGGGCTGGGTACGGTCTTTGCAGCAGCGGGAGCGTTGAAGTGGCTTTGCTCCAGTTCCTTCAATTGCGCGCGCAGATCGTCAATCTCCTTTTGCGAAAGCGGCTTGGAAAAGCCAAGGATTTCTGCCTTTACGCCGTCTCCGGCGAAGAATGCCTCCCTTGCTCCATCCAGAAACTGGCCGCCAACGGTCACTTCAAAGGTGCTTCCCAGACTGCCTCCGGCGGGATAGACAAAGGCCGCGTGAGGCGAATTTTGCTGCGCGAAGGCCGCTGCGGCTCCCGTGAGGAGGAAAAGCAGGAACCCGCGCGCGAGTCCGGTCATGCGCGTTCTCCCATGATCTCGCGCAGCATCCCCGCGGTTCTCACATTATCTTCCTTACTTGGGGCCACAAAGACGGTCTCACCGAGAGGATGCGGCAGGCTGGCGTGAAGATCGATTCCGAGAAGCGTATAGATGCTTGAGATCAGGTCCATCGGATAGACCGGCCTGTCCTTTACCGCCTCGCCGCGCGCGTCCGAGGAGCCGATGACGTGACCGCCGGCAAAGCCCCCGCCGGCAACCACGGCCGAAAAGACCTGTCCCCAGTGTCCTCGACCCCCGTTCCATGGAGCCTCCCACTGCACCTTGGGAGTGCGCCCGAACTCGCCGCTCCACCACACGATGGTGCTGTCCAGCAGTCCCCGCTCTGAGAGGTCGAGCAAAAGAGCCGCCATCGCCTTGTCCATCTCCGGAACGCGGCGGCGCATGGTCTGGAAGTTCTCCTTATGCGTGTCCCAGCCGCCCTGATAGTTGATGGTGATATAGGGAACGCCGCGCTCCACCAGCCGCCGGGCCGCCAGACACGACTGGCCGAAAGTGTTCCTTCCATAGCGGTCGCGCATCTCGTCCTTTTCCTGGGAGAGATCGAAGACCTTGCCGCCGTCGCCAAGGATCAGCTCATAGGCCTGCCTCTCGCTCTCCTTCCACGGCGTCATGCGGGGATCGTCGCGCAAGGCCTTGTCCAGCGCGTCCAGATCGTGCAGCAGTTGACGGCGGCTCTGCTGGCGCTGGTCGGAGATTCCCTGCAATACAACGCCTTCGACGGCAAAGCGCGCCTGCGCCGGATCGCCGCCCGTGGCAAAGGGCTTGTAACGCAATCCGAGAAATCCTTCATCCGCGAAACGCCCCTGCGGCTCAGTGAGAACGATGTAAGGCGGTATCAGCCCCTTGTAACCGGCGTTGACCCCCTTAAAGTAAGAGACAACCGCGCCCACGCCGGGATAAACATCCGTGCCACCCGATGCTCGGCCCGTTTGCACCTCGTAGGAGGCGGTCTCGTGGGCATTCACTCCGTGCGTCATGCCGCGGATGATCGAATACTTCTCCGCGCACTTGGCGAGGTTGGGCATCAGTTCGCAGATGCGCATGCCGCTGACGTTGGTCTCGATGGGATGGTCCAATGGGCCGGAGAAATCGCTTCCCGCTTCCGGCTTGGGATCGAAGGTATCGAGATGCGACGGGCCTCCCCACATCCAGATCTGGATCACCGATTTGGCCTTGGCGCCCGGCCTGGGCGAGGCGGCAAAGGCGGGCAGAAACCACAGGTCGCCCAGAGCCATTCCGGCGCCTCCCATCGCTCCCATGCGTAGCAGGTCGCGCCTCGTGAGATCGGCAAACAGCGGCAACTTCAGAGTCTCGTTCCGTTTGTCGTTGCGCATGGCATTTGTCTCCTGCGTAGAAAAAACCGCCCATTAGTGGCGATAGAGAAACTCCGTACTGTTAATCAATGCCCAGGCCACATCGATGGCGGCATTACGGCGGTCGAGGCCGCTAGAGTGCTGGTATGCCGCGGCGGTCCTCATCTCATCTTCCGTCGGATAGCGGGAGAAGATGGTCAGATACAGGCCGGTCAGCATGGCGCGCGGGTCTGGTTTGCGAAATATTTCCTGCAACACTGGGCCCTGTTCGATCCTGCGCTCAATCTGGCTGGAGTTCAATAGAAGCAGGCGTTGCGAGGCGGTGGGGTGGTTGTTGCGTTCTGACTCCATGCCGGTGTCGCGCGGCGAGCGGCCAAAGAGCTCAAGGAAGGGACTGGAGATACTGCCGTCAGGCAGTGCGATGGCCCGTTCGCCGCTGGGCATGATCGTGTAGGGTTCCGGCACCGAGCTGGAATACTGCTCGCTTGTTCCTGTGATCTGATTGAGCGCGTCGACCAGGACCTCGGCGTCAAGCCGGCGCACCGGGTAACTGGCACAGTTCTGCGCCGCCTCCGGCTTTGAACTGCGCGGAATGGAACTGAGCTGATAAGTGCTTGAATTCAAGATCAGCCGGAAGATGTGTTTGAGATCGTAATTCGCAGAAATAAGTTCGGCTTCAAGGAAAGCCAGCAGGTCCGGATAAAGTGGCGGATTGTCGGGGCGAATGTCGTCGGGTTCGTCGATGATGCCTCGGCCGTAAAGCCACGCCCAGACGCGATTGACGATATTGCGGGCAAAGTAGGGATTCCGGGGGCCGAATAGCCAGTCGGCAAAATCCTGCCGCGGATCGCGGCCCGCCTGCAGGCGGGTTCTCGTTCCATCCGGAAAGACCGCATCGACTGTGGGGAGGGACTTGCCGCGATCGAAGAAAACGATCTCCTCCTTCCACTCTCCAGTTGGCTTGTAACCAACCTGGGAGAAGAAGACCGCCATATCGGCGCGGCGCGAAGCAGGCCATTTCTCGGTGCGAACGCCCATGAACGTCAGCGCCACCGCCTGCGCCAGCGACTGCGGCTCCCGGTTTTGCACCGCGCGATAGAAGTTCACTGGACCGACGCGGAAGTTGCTTCCGCTGGAGGTCAGCAACTCGCGCGCGAATTGGTCGTATGGCTTGTTTCTCTCCAGCGATTCACTCAGCCAGCTGTAGTACTCTTGCGCGGCGGTGGGCCAAAGATTGATGGGGAACTCGGCCTTGATGCGCAGCAGATCGCTCCACTTCATCGCCCAGTAGACGGCGAACTCACTGCGCTGAAGAAGCTGGTCGATAAGAGAAGCGCGCCGGCTGGGATCGGCGCTGGCGAGAAACGCCGCCGCCTCTTGCGCCATGGGCAACGTGCCGATGGTGTCAAGGTAGGCGCGGCGGAGAAATACCTCGTCTGAAGAGAGACCGGCGGGCTCTACTCCGGCCTTCGCGAGATGCGCAAAGACCAACTCATCGATTCTGCCACGCGCTACGGCATCGACGCCGCGCCCAGGCGCCGAGGCCGCATCGAGGACCGGATGGACCCCAAAGGCTGCGCGATGAGAAGCAAGAAGGCTCAGAGTGCACCCCTGGAAGCGCGCTTCAATTGGCCTACGCGTGCGGAAGATAGCTCTTCAATGGGTTAGACCCGGTTTCCGCTCTCAAGTTGCGCCAGTTGCAGTCCGCCTGTCAAGAACGTCTCGGCCTGCCGTTCGACACAATACAATCTCGGCTGTTGCCGCCTCTAGGCTTGATCCAAAGGCAGGCCTCTCATCCCTTCCGAAAACCCGTAGAGGAAATCGAAAGCAAGGTCTCTTTCCTACTCGCGATCAGGGACTGCCAGAGCTTTCCGAGCCCTGGTCCTGTTCGCCATGAGTTCCGCGTCCTTACGGGCGATATCTTCGGCGCTCAGGTGCCGGCGAGCGATGAATTTCCGGGCATCAGATCATGGAGATATTCACCGAGCTAGAGCGAGTTGGGTGCAGAATTGATCGTTTGAAAACACCGATGTAACCGAGAGGAACCTTGGCTTCACCTTATATCATCGCCAAGGGGTGAATCGAGCGTTTGGGAGGCAAATTCCACGGTTCCGGTCGGATGACCGGCAACTCTTCTCCAATGCGCTATTCGGTCTGCCCTGGACCCCGACAGGCCCCGGCCACTGGTAGGAGACGGATAGGCGACCGCCCGGAACCAGGATTGTGAACATCGAGTCCCGACGATGCTGATGACTCTGCGGATGAGCCCAGAGTGGTCGTTGGGGAAGGGGAACTAAGCGGGGATACTTCCGTCAGCCAAAGCCTGATTGTGTCCGGCAGGGCTCGAATCGGCAACGGCACATTCAATCGTAGCCGGCAATATCGGGCCAGCGAATTGAGTTCGCAGTGCTCTTGAAAATAAAACAGTTGACGGCTCACATCCTCACGCCTTGCGGCTTTGTTAGGATGGACTCCCTATGAATATCCGGTTGCTTGCCGTCGGCTTTTGGGCAGCGCTGGCTCTTTTCGGTGGCCAGGCCGTCCCCGCGCAAACCGCCCTCAAAGCGGAATCAATCGCCGTTAACGAACTCAACGCTCACGCCATTCTCGCTGAAGGCTCAATTCGATTTGTCTTGCCGCTGAAAGCTCCGTCCGCGGCCGGCGGGCGAGCAGTTGCCTGGCTGCTCTCGCCGGAGGGCGCCGAATGGGGCAAGACCTCCGTCGCTCTCCGCGAAGGCAGCCGCTCGGCCGCGCTCACGCTGCCTTGGCCTAAGGATAAGCTCGGCCATCCAGCCAGTGAAATCGGTTGGTTCCGCATCGCGTACCGGATCGAACCGGGTGGCGCGCCGGTTGCACATGGCGTTCTGTCGGTGGGCGCGATTGCGTCCAACCTGTTGGCGCTGCGGCTGGCCCGGCCGGAGCAACTCGTTTCCGGGAAGCCGCTGAGCGTGCGGGTCTACGCCGGCAATCCCATCACGCGCGAGCCCTATCGCGGGGTGCGCCTCCAGGGCACGCTGGTCCTGGACGCCGTGGAGATGGCTGGGGACTCGAAGGCGGACGCGGCCAAGGGCAAGCTCGCAAGGCAGACTCTGGTTCGCGCGGCCACAACCGGGGGGACGGGCGAGGCTTTACTCGACTTTCCTATCAAGGCCGAGCCGGGGCAGGGCTCAACCCTCACGGTGATCGGGACGCTGACTGGAGCGCGCGGGATCGACTCGGGCATACCGGGCGTGGCCAGCGCGCAGGCCCAGGCGACAATAGAGGTCAATCTTGAGACCGGCAACCGAACTGCGATCCACGTCGAGACCGACAAGCCGCTGCACAAGCCGGGCGAAATCGTGCATCTGCGCGCGCTGGTCTTTGACGACAGCGGCCACGCCGCGGCCAACAAAGCGCTGACGCTGACCATCAAGGACCCGGACGAAAAGACGCTGCTGGAAGCGCCGCTGACCACCAACCGCTTCGGGATTGCCGCCTACGACTGGAAGACCGCGCCACAGCTCGCCACCGGGGACTATCAGGCGGAATTCGAGCTGGACAACTCTGGGAATGGCAACTCTGGCGGCGAGATAATTCGCATCCAGCGATATGAGCTGCCCGAGTTTGCCGTCTCCGTGGCCATGGATCGCGGCTTCTATCTCGATGAGCAGACGCCGGTGGCGCACGTCCACGCGGGCTACCTCTTCGGCAAGCCGGTCGCTGGCGGCTCGGTGCGCCTGGTTCGCGCTGAAACACAAAACTGGAATCCGAAGACCGGCAAGTATGAAGAGTCAAAGGAAGTGGAGCAGAGCGCGACGCTCGACGCCAATGGAGATGCCGATCTTCACCTGGACGTGAAGAAGGACTTCGACGATTTCAAGGATCAAGATTATGAGCGCTTCACCGACCTCCGGTATCGCGCCATTGTGACCGACGCGACGACGGGGCGCAGCGAGCCGCGCAACTTCAGCGTCCGGCTAACCCACTACCCGGTTCACATCTATCTGCGCGAACTGGGCGGCAATGATCGCGAGGGCGACTATCTGGTCTCGACCAGCTATGCGGACGGCGCGCCGGCAGCCTGCAGGGTCACGCTGGATTGGATGGACGAGAACTCGCATCCCACCCGCGCCGGGATGGCTACCACCGATCGCTACGGCCTGACCAGGGTGCATCTGCGCTATCCGCCTCAGCCGGAGAAGACAGACGATGTTCGCCTGACCGCGCGCGACCGGGAGGGCCGTACGTCAATCTTCGACGATTCGGTGAGGGAGAAGGATGCGGACAGCATCTGGATCGACGTTGCGCACACGCTGCTGAAGCCCGGCCAGCCGATCGAGGCCACGATGCACGGGCCGGCGGGCGGCGTGATCGACGTGGAGGCGCTCTCGGAAGATGGAGTTCTCGCTCACCGGCAGGTGCGCATGCACGCCGCCGAAGAGCCCTTCACCATTCCCGCCAACGATGCGTTCCACGGACTGATCGTCCTGCAGGCCTACTCGATGAACAGCGAGAGAGGGGGTTGTGGCTGGTATCGCGCTACCGGCTGCAAGGCGGTTCTCTATCCGCAGGACCGGGAGCTGAAGGTGAGGCTGACCGGCCTGCAGCCCTCCTACCCGCCCGGCGCGGAGGTCGATGCCGGCCTTGCCGTGCGCGAAGACTCGACAGGCTCGCCTGCGGCCGGCGCCCTCGGCG
>Ga0187887_10003216_pt1 | contig 12772 bp, 11 predicted proteins | sample June2016WEW_7_10_FD_132977 | JGI IMG/M metagenome (GOLD analysis project Ga0187887, IMG submission 132977) | Peatland microbial communities from SPRUCE experiment site at the Marcell Experimental Forest, Minnesota, USA - June2016WEW_7_10 | ecosystem: Environmental > Terrestrial > Soil >...
ACCGCGCGCTGCGATTGATCATGCGAAAGTAGCGTAGAGCCAATGTCCATCCGTCCCGAAGATCTCACTCCGACCATCCCGCCGCCGGATCCGAATCCGAAAAAGCCGCAGTTCAAGCTGCCGCCGCTGGCTTGCGATTCGCATTTTCATGTGTTCGGCCCGCACCGGAAATTTCCCTTCGCGCCGAACCGGCCGTTCACGCCGACCGACGCGCCGAAGGAAGATTTGTTCCGTCTGCATGCCTTCCTCGGCTTTGAGCGCGGCGTGTTCGTGCAATCGACCTGCCACGGCAGCGATCACTCGGCGCTGGTCGATCTTCTCGCCGCCGGGCAGGGCCGCTATCGCGGCGTCGCCTTGCTCGAGCCGTCGATGCGGCAAGAGGAAGTCGACCGCCTCGATGATGCCGGCGTGCGCGGCGTGCGCCTGCACTTCTTCCCTCGCCTCGGCCCACCGATGCCGCTTGCCGACATGCGCAAAGTGATCGAGCTGGTTGAGCCGTATGGCTGGCACATCGCCATCCATACCGGCGGCAACGGCATCGTGGAATTGTACGATTTTATCCGCTCGATCGATGCGACGATCGTGATCGACCATATCGGCCGCGTCGACGTCGGCGAGGGGCTCAAGGGCAAGGCCTTTTCGGTGCTGCGCCGTTTGCTCGACGCCGGCAATATCTGGGTCAAGCTGTCCGGCACCGATCGCATCACCAAAGAGCGCTACCCTTACGCCGACGCGGTGCCGTTCGCCCGCGACCTTGCCGCGCACGCACCCGAGCGCGTGGTCTGGGGCACCGACTGGCCGCATCCTAATCACACCGCCGTGCCCAATGACGGCGAACTTGTCGATCTCATTCCGGAGATTGCGCCGGACGCGAAAACGCGCCAGCTTTTGCTGGTCGACAATCCGACCAAGCTATTCGGTTTCTGAGTCGCGGCCGTGACCAAGACGACGCTTGGCAAGCTTGCAGCGGGTGCCTTCGGCGCACTGGAGCTGCCGGCGTTGTCGCCCGCGCTGCGCGACGGCTTCCGGGCGCTGCCTGATCTCACCGGCATGGCCTCGGATGCGATGGATGAGCTTGGAATTGGGGGCGTCGTGCCGGCGGCGCTACTCACCCCGCGCGACCCGACCGCGCGGCTCGTCGGCCGCGCGCTGACGGTGCGCAACATCGCCGCGACCGAGCCGGTGGCCGATGCCGTCAAAGCCGCCGTCTCGGGGCTTGGCGAGATCGAGGCGCATAATCTCGCCGAGCCCGGCGACGTAATCGTGCTGCAAGGCGTCGATCTTGTTTCCAACCTCGGCGGCATATCGGCGACCATCGGCCAGCGGCAGGGCGAGCTTGGCGCGATCGTCGACGGCGGGGTGCGCGATGTCGATCATTCCCGCAGGATCGGCTACGCGATCTGGTCGCGCAGCGTCAGCCCGATCACGGGAAAATGGCGTGTCAAAACCATCGCCATCAACCGGCCGGTGACGATCTGCGGTGTGACGGTGAATCCGGGAGACGTCGTGCTCGCCGACGAGACCGGTGTCTGCTTCATTCCCCGCGAGCGCGCGGGCGAGGTATTGCAAAGGGCGGAGCGTGGCGCAGCGGCTGAAAAACTGCGCGAGGCAAAAATTGCCTCCGGCGCGCCGGTTGCCGAGCTGTTCGGCAAAGCGCGCTAGCGTCTGGATTTCCGCGGCCATCGCCGAGTATTGATCTAGATCAATTAGACGCCTGCCGTGCGGTCTATGCTACCTGTGCTGGGAGGTGAGGAGCGGTCATGACTGCGCCGACCGGACATGAATGCCATTCAATCCATATTTGCGAAATGCTGGAGCGCCTCGGTCTTGAACTGGGCTGCGGTCAGCTTTTGGGCCTGAGCTACGCCACCGCGCTGCACCGCTGCGAAGATTGCCCCGCCGAACAGGCGTGCCGCGATTGGCTGGCCACGAAGCCGACGTCGACGGTATTAGCCCCACGTTTCTGCCCGAACGCCGATATCTTCCTTGAATTTCAGGCCGATCAATTCGGGCCGCGTCGCCAAAATTGACCCACTGGCGGATGCCCGTCAGCTCCGCGACACTTTGCTCGCCGGAGCGCCCGGCGGCTCCTCGTCGGTGATCACCTTGAAGCCTGCGAGTGTGCACGGGCCGAACGAGGTCACGATCGCGACGTCGGTGGCGTCGCGTCCGCGCGCCATCAGGATGCGGCCGATCCGCGGCGTGTTGTGGCGGGCGTCAAGCGTGTACCAGCGGCCGCCGAGATAGACTTCGAACCAGGCGCTGAAGTCCATCGGGCTAGGGTCCGGCGGCACGCCGATGTCGCCGAGATAGCCGGTGCAATACCGCGCGGGTATGTTCATGCACCGGCACAATGTGACGGCAAGGTGGGCGAAGTCGCGGCACACGCCGCGCTTTTCCACATAGGCGTCATATGCCGTCCTGGTCGGGCTGGCGTGCGCATAGTTGAAGGTGATGTGGTGATGAACGTAATCGCAGATCGCCATCACCAACGGCCAGCCCTTGCGAACGTGCCCGAACAGCGTCCACGCGATATTGGTCAGGCGATCGGTCTCGCAGTAGCGGCTGCCAAGCAGATAGATAAGGACATCGACCGGCAGGTCTTCGAGCGCATGCTGTTCCGCGTAAGGGCCGACGTCGTCGGGTTCGCCCTTGTCCTGCACCAGAAAGTTCGTCGACATCGTCAGCCGGCCCGCCGGAGCGCGGATGACATGGCAGAAATTGCCGAAGCCGTCGTGATAGGTATTGGCAAGGATCGGCGGATCAGTCTGCATCCGATCGAGCGTCAAGAGATCGGAAAAGCGCGACGGATGAACGCTCAGCGCCAGGATCATCGGCGTCGGCTGCGGGCAGTCATAGGAGATTTCATAACCCGCGCGAATCTTCATCGGGTACTCTTCACGCCGCACAACCCGGGTATTGCGGCTATTGTACTAAGACTAAGACGGCTAAAAGGTGCCTTTCCTCACAGGATCAGCGCTCGCGGAGCTACGGTACGAGTTGCCGGCCGGGCTCATCGTGCCATGGCGGCGCTAAGATCCGCTCCGCCGTGACCTTGACCGCGACTTTCATGGCGAGATGATCCGACGCGCTTCCGATCCAGGTGCCTTGCAGCGGAATCGCCACCCGCGGCTCGCAGCCGACTGCGACGCGTACAAGATTTTCGTTTCCCACCTTGCCGCTCGATGGATCGAAGTCGACCCAGCCCGGGCCGGGAATGTAGACCTGGACCCAGGCGTGGGTATTGCCGCCGCTCAAATCGTCATCGTCATCATCGCCGAGATGCAGATATCCGGATACGAAACGCGCAGCCAATCCAAGCGAGCGTAGCGCCGCGATCATCAGCACGGCGAGATCTCGGCAACTTCCGCTCATGAGATGCAGGGTCCGGGCCGGGTCCTGTACACCTTTCTCGTGTCGCGCGCCGTGCTTGAAAGTGCGATGGATGGTCCGCGTCATGTCGACGAGAAGGTCGTGGGTGCCTGCTGACCCGTCCATGTGCAGGAAGCTCAAGGCCCAGGCGTCGACCGCCGGGCAGCGCTGCGGCGGCGCGACGTAACGCGCCAGCCTCGAGCTTGCTTTCGCGCCATAGTCGAACGGATAATTACGGGCAAAAGGCCGGACATCGGCTTCGCGGAAACTCGCCGGCGCGTGGTCGATGCGAATGGTGCTTTTGAAGCGCAACTGCGAGGCCCGGCGCGCGAAACGCGCGGTGGCGACATGATTGCCGAACACATCCCGCGTCCAAGACAGTCGGCTCGGCTTGGGCGTAATTTCGAGGCCGGATTCGATTATCCTCTGGTCCTCGTCATCGCGCGGACGCAGCATCATGCGGTGCTCGCCGAAGGCGACCGGCCGCTTATAATGATATGTCGTCAGATGCCTGATGGTCAGAATCGGCATTGCAGCCCCGCGTCATGGCCGAGTCTCTACCATGCATTTTCCGCGCCAATGTGGGTTTTGCCCCTATCCCGGTAGTTTCCCACAGCGTGAACGCCGATGAATGCGATGCCGGATAGCCTCTTAGCGGCCGATGAGCCGGCGCCTGTCACCGTCTTCAATGAAGCCGGTGCATCGCCTTTGCTGGTCGTCGCCGACCACGCTGGGAATTTAATGCCGCGTGCCCTTGGCCGGCTCGGCTTGCCGGCGGCCGAATGCGAACGCCACATTGCGTGGGACATCGGCGTCGCCGCCGTGTGTCGGCAACTGGCGGCTGCACTCGACGCCACCTTGGTGCAGCAGAATTACTCGCGCCTCGTTATCGACTGCAACCGCACGCCGGGCACCGCAACCTCGATCCCGGAAATCAGCGAACTCACCCCGATACCGGGAAACATTGGCTTGAGCGAAGGCGACAAGGCCGCGCGCGCGCGTGAAATTTTTCGGCCCTACCACGATCGTATCGAAGCGGAGCTTGAACGGCGCCGTCACGCCGGCCGGCCTGTGGCGCTCGTCGCGATGCACAGTTTCACGCCGGTCTTCAAGGGGCAGGCGCGGCCCTGGCAAGCCGGTGTGCTCTACAATCGCGATCCGCGTTTTGCGCGTCTGCTGATGGCGCGGTTGCAACGCGAAGCGGGGCTCGTGGTCGGCGACAACGAGCCCTACAGCGTGACCGACGAATCGGATTACACCATTCCGGTGCACGGCGAGCGCCGCGGCTTGCATCACGTCGCGATCGAAATCCGGCAGGACTTGATCGCGCAAGACCCGGGCCAGCAGAAGTGGGGCGCGCTGCTCGCACGCTTGCTGCCGCAGGTCTATCGGGACCTGCTGGCGGCTGAATCGCCTGAGCCTGCGTGATGTCACCCCCGCAAGTCTAGCCGGCAAGTCTAGGCGGCCGGCGTTTTTTCCAGCGTGTGGTCGTGGCCAAGCCCGAGCACGAGGACCATGGCCACGATGGCAAGCCCCGCAATCAGCAGCAGGCCGCCGGCAAAGCTGCCGGTCGCGTCCTTGACCCAGCCCATGGCATAGGGTCCGAAGAAGCCCGACAGATTGCCGACCGAGTTGATCACGGCGATACCGGCTGCCGCTGCGCTGCCGGACAGCACCGCGGTCGGCAGCGTCCAGAACAACGGCAATGCCGCGAACACCCCGCAAGCGCCGACGGTAAAGGCAACCATGGTCAGCATCGGATCGGCAGTCAGCGTCGACGCGGCGATGCCGATGGCGGCGATCACCAGCGCGACCGCGAGATGGCCTTTGCGCTCGGTCTTGGCATCTGAATGGTGGCCGTACCACACCATGAACGCGGCGCCGATGGCATAGGGGATGGCGGTGACCCAGCCGGTCATGGCGTTCGACAGCCCGAACGCCTTGATGATCTGCGGCAGCCAGAAGCCGACCCCGTAAAGGCAGGCGACGTCGCCGAAATAGACCAGCGCCAGCGCCCAGACGCGCGGATTGAGAATGGCCTGCCACACCGAAAGCTTATGCGCCGCTTCGCGCTGCCGGCGCTCGGCATCGAGCCGTTCGCCGAGCCAAATGCGCTCTTCGGCCGTCAGCCAGGCCGCGTCGGCCGGCTTGTCGGTGAGATAGAAGTAGGTGACGAAGCCGAGCAGCACAGCCGGCGCCGCCTCAATGATGAACAGCCACTGCCAACCGCTCAAGCCGGCGACGCCGTCCATGCCGAGGATCATGCCGGAAATCGGCGCGCCGATCACCGATGACAGCGGAATCGCCGCCATGAAGGAGCCGATGATGCGGCCGCGATAAACCGATGGGAACCACAGTGTTAGATAGAAGATGATGCCGGGAAAGAATCCGGCTTCCGCGAACCCGAGGAGCGCGCGCACGGTGTAGAACGTGGTGTCGGCGCCAAAACCGGTCGCTTGCGCGATGGCCGGGATGAACGCCATCAAAGCGGACAGGATGCCCCAGCTGATCATGATGCGCGCGATCCACTTGCGCGCACCGAAACGGTCGAGGAACAGATTCGAAGGCACTTCGAAGATGAAATAGGCGAGGAAGAAGATGCCCGACCCGAAGCCGAACATGGTGGCGGTCAGACCGAGCGCCTTGTTCATGGTGAGGGCTGCGAAGCCGACATTCACGCGATCGAGATAGGCGATGAAATAGCAGACCATCAGGTACGGAATGAGCCGTGCCGAAACCTTCCCGATGGTGCGGGCTTCGATATTCTGCATGGATCCTCCCCCGAATCCCCGTCTTTGCCGACGGGCGAAAGCTATCCAATCCCATAGCATCGTGGTGCGTCTAGACCTAGCCCGAGACTTAAGCCCTCAGGGGTCTGACGCAGCGCAGCGAACACCCGCTTATTCGATGACCTCGTCGGCGCGCGCGAGGAGCGCTGTGGGAATCTCAAGGCCCAGCGCCTTCGCGGTTTTCATATTGACGATCAACTCGAACGTGACCGGCTGCGCGATGGGCAGGTCGGAGGGCTTGGCCCCATGAAGGATTTTATCGACATAAAGGGCGCCCTCGCGAAACAGGTCGGGGAAGCTCACGCCATAGGACATCAGCCCGCCGTCGAGGACGTTTTCCCGAACCTGGAACAGTCCGGCGATCCGGTGTTGCAGCAGAAAGTCGATGACCGCCGCCATGTGCGCCTGATGCAACGGATCGTTGGTCGCGAGCAGGGCGTCGGGGCGGTCGGACACGAGCTGTGCAAAGACCCGATCGAAATCCTCCGCCGTCCGCGCCGGCAGGGAGACCAGCGTCATGTGAAATAACGGCGCGGATTTCTGCATCTCGGCGAAAATCGCGGCGCTCGATGCGTTGTCGGGATTCCACAGGAAGGCCACGCGTGCGACGGCGGGAACCGCATCTTTGAGGAGTTGCAGTCGCTTGGTGACAATCTCCGCGCCGAGAATGGTGTTGCCGGTAATGTTGCCGTCAGGATGCGCCAAGCTCGTCACCAGCCCGGCCGCGACGGGATCGCCGATCGACATCGCGACGATGGGAATGGTCTTTGTCGCGCGCTGCGCCGCCCGCGCGGCGGGCGTGCCGAACACCGCGATGACATCGACCGGCACTTGCGCGAGCGCCATGGCCGCGGCGTCCAGACGATCCGCAACGCCATCGGCGCGCTGATACGCGAAAATGACGTTTCGGCCCTCGATATAATGCAGCTCGTGCAATTGCTGGCGGAACGGTTCCCAGTTCGGCGAATCGTCGATGATCCCGACATGGGCGATGTTTCCGGCCGCGCGCTGCGCGCGCGCGGGAAGAGGTCGCAACAGCGTTAGCCCCGCCGCGCCGCCGAGCCACCCGATGAACTTGCGCCGCCCGATAAGAGAGGTCATCCACCCTCGCATTCCGCAGGTTACCACGGAAACGCGAGAACGCATCGTTCCGTTCTAGGACCACGAACGATCCGAAAAGCCGGAACGCGTCGCCGGCCCTCTATTGCCATAGGGCGAAGGTATCGGACGGGCGGCTACTTTAAGCCGCCGATCTTTTTGAATCTCGCTCGGACTTGCCGCGCAGGCCGGCGGCGATCCGGCGATTGATTGCGATGATGTTGGCGAGGTGCTCAGGCTTGGGCGCGGTCATCAGCGAGAAAGTCTCAGACAGAACGAAGACACCCAAATTCATAATGTTTTGGCGAACCGCGGCCGGCAGCCTGTTTTCCTCTTGCATTACGGAGTCGATGAACACGATCCAAAGCCTTCGATTGTACAGCACGGCTTCGTCGAGACCGGTGGGTTTGTTGGACCAGGAATCGAGGACAGATTGCAGTTGTGCGGCGGCTCGCAGCAAGAGACTGGCTTCGAGCTCGCGCGGAGCCGCCGTCTCTACGCTGGTCTTCGCATAGACTTTGCTGGCGTGACGAAAAGCAGTTGAGCTCATTTGCAAAGCTCCAGTGTTTTTACGAGAACGTCTTCGCGAATTATAAAATATTCCGTTAAAATTTGGTTATCGCCGACTGCTTATTCAGATGACTTGCGTCACTGCGTATTGACCCTGAGTTGTCTCGGCTGAGCGAATGCCGCAACCCGAGTCGATCGGCGGCCGAGAGATGATTCGGCGCGTCGGGCGGGGAGGGATACGCCATTCAATTTACATCCATAACAGTATCTGCTGCGAACGGCGGTTGCGCCGCGAACCAAGCCGAGGTCTGGGCGACGCTGTGCCGGGCGCTCCGTTCGCGATGGCGTGCCACGCTTAGGGCCGCCGCGATGGCGACGATCGGAACGATCGTCGCGCTCGGAGTTACTGCTCTACCGGCGCACGCGCAGTTCACCAGCGTTACCGACTTCGGCGACAGCTACGCGGATACCGGTTCGGCGCCGGGAGGGGCTTTCCAGTTGCTGGGCGTCCCCTGTCCTGCCCAGTTGCCCACATGCCGGTTTACCGGCAGCACGAACTTCGTCGACTCGCTGCAGGCCATCTATGGCCTGCCGACGGCTACCAATTACGCGATCGGCGGCGCGCGCACCGACAACAGCAACACGCTCTCGTCGAACTACGGGTTGAACGACGGCTTCACCTACGAGCTGCAACAATTGGCCCAGATCGGCACGCATTTCACCAATAGCGACCTCATTTTGCTGTCCATCGGCGGCAACGACCTGTCGCTCGTCGATAGTACGAAGAGTCCTTCGGTGATCGAAGGTGACGCGATCGCATCGGCGCAGCGCGAAGTCGCCGGCGTGCAGCAGATGGTCGCGGTGGGCGCTCACAACATCGTCTTATTCGGTACCGGCAGCACAAGATATTTTCCCGAACCGCCCACGGACGTGAACGGCGTGGCGTTCAGCGTCCCGCAGCGCGACGACTGGGCGAATACCTACTATCTGACCACCGAGCAATTGCTCGCGCCCTTGGCGCATTTGGGCGTCCGCATCTTCCTGTTCGATTACGCAGTCTTGCAGGCGCGCCTCGCTGTCGATCCCGGCCAGTATGGTTTCGCCAGCGCCACCAATTGCGAGGCCGGGCCAGGCTCGGGAACCACTCCCATTACCGTGCAGACAAATTTTCCGGGCTGCTTCTATGACAACTCGGTCCACCCCACTGGCGCTGGAATGGCGCTGGTCGCCAACTACATGGCGAACCAGATCGACGCGCCGACGACCGTGGTTCCGCAGGGCGGCATCGTCACGAGCATCGTAGCCGGTTTCGCCGGCTCCGTGTTCGGCCGCCTCGACGCCGACCGGACCTTTCAGGAGCTCGGGAGCGGCGGCCCGGCGGCGCTGCCCTATGCCATGGAGACCAAGGCGCCGGCACCGCCTTGGCCAATACGACCGGCGGCGCCGGAAGGTCGATGGTCGGTCTACGGCAATGTCATTTACGCCAGCGGCGGCGGTGTCGAACACCAATTTCTCGCCCCCGACTATGATTATGGCGCGGTTGGCGGCCTCTTCGGGATCGAATATCGGGTCGATCCGCGGCTCTTGCTCGGCGGCGTATTCGGCTATTCGAACTCCACCGTCCACCTCGCCGTTGACAGCGCGCGTGACGACGTCAATTCCTACCAGTTCGCCGGCTATAGCTCGTTCACCGACCGACACTGGTTCGCCGATTCTCTGATCGCCTATGGCCTCAATAATTTTGCTCTCAGCCGCGCGGGCGTGATCGACACCATTTACGGCAGCACCGCCGCCAACACCTTCACGGCGGCCGGTCAGACCGGCTACCTCGTCGACGCCGGCCCGATTCGCGTCGGGCCGATCGGTGGCCTGACCTACACTCTTGGCGCGATTGAGCCCTACACCGAAAGCGGCGATTACCTCATCACCATGGTGGTCGACCGGCAGGCTCTCGAGGCCTTGACCGCTGACGCCGGTCTGCAGTTGCGATTGCCGTTCGTGTGGCACGGAAATGTTTATAGCCCGTTCGTCAACGTTACTGCCGAGCAAGATTTCCTCGGTGCCGGCCGAGTGGTGACGACCACTCAGGTCACGACGCCGCTTCTCCCCGTGCTCACCCCGGTTCCCGACGACAACAACCGCACGTACGGCAAGGTTGCCACCGGCGTCGCCGCGAAAATTACCGGAAATGTCAGCGCCACCGTGACCGCTGCGACGACCTTCGCGCGCCAAGGCGGCAACGAATTTATGGCCAGCAGCGGGATCACGGTGGGGTTCTAGAACGATTTGATCAGCCGATGTCGATTCCGTCCGGCGATTGCAGACTCGATTGCGCGCGCAGCTACTCCCCGGTGATGCCGAGTTTTTTGATCGTCTCCGTCCACTCGGGGAATTCGCGGTCGAGCCGGACCGCGAATGCGTCATGGCCGAGTGTGCCGTGCATGCCGTTGTCGGCGAGGCGTTGCCTGATCGATGGCATGGCGATGACGGCGGACAGCGCCTGCTCGAGTCTGTCGCGGACTTGCGGCGGCGAGCCAGCGGGCAAAAAGATGCCGTACCAGTTTTCCATGACCACGCTCGGTAGGCCGAGTTCTTTGGTCGTCGGCAAATCCGGCAGGAGCGGCGAGCGCTCGGCGGCGAACAGCGCCACTGGAACGACAGAGCCGCCCTGCACCAAGGGTAGCAGGACCGGCAAATCCGCATTGACCATGTCGACATGGCCACCGAGCAGATCGTTGAGCGCTGGCGCCGCGCCGCGATAGGGTACATGCGTGATCTGCACGGCCGCCGCGGCATTGAGCATTTCAAGCGCAATGTTCATCGTCGTGCCGGGGCCGGCCGAGCCATAAGTCAGCTTCTGCGTCTTCGCCTTGGCGAGAAGCGCCTTCATGGTGGTGACGCTGAGCTGCCGGCTCACCACCAGCAAAGACGGCACGGCGCCGACCAGCATGACCGGTTCGAAAGATTTGACCGGGTCGTAGGCGGTCGGGGGTTTGAGGATCGGGCTTAAGACCTGCGAGCCGAGGCTCGCCAACAGCATCGTCCTGCCATCGGGCGTCGCGCGGGCGACGAATTCGGAGCCGATCGCGCCGCCGGCACCGCCGCGATCATCAACGATCACGTCGGCCGCAAGCTGCGGGCCCAATTCGGAGGAAAGAATGCGCGCCAGCTGATCGACCGGGCCGCCCGCGGCGAATGGCACGACAATCTTGATGGTTTCGGCCAGCGACGGCGTCGTTAGCAGCAAATATGCGGCGCAGCTCAAGGCGGCGCGCCAGCCTTGCCGGCGTTTCATGTGTCCCCCCAACTAACGGCCTGACGGCGCCGTTATTGCGTGACGACGCCCTCGGGCACGGCCACGGTTTCGAGCTTGAAGGCTGCCGCAAACAGCGCGCGGGTATAGTCGGTCTTGGGATTGCGAAACAGTTCGGCGGCATCGCCCGCCTCGACGACGAGGCCATGGCGCATGACAACCAGGCGGCTTGCCAGTGCCGCGACCACTCGCAGATCGTGCGAAATGAACAAATAAGTCAGGTTGTGCCGCTTCTGCAATCCGCGCAGCAAGTCGACCATCTGCGCCTGGATCAGCATATCGAGCGCGCTGGTCGGCTCGTCGAGCACGATGAAACTCGGCTCCAGCACCACCGCGCGCGCCACCGCGATGCGCTGGCGCTGGCCGCCGGAAAATTCGTGCGGAAAGCGAAAACGCAGTCCGGGGTCGAGCCCGACATCCTGGAGCGCCTTGATCACGCGCTCGTCGCGTTGCCGGTCCGTCAGCCCGGGCTGGTGGACTTTTAGTCCTTCCTTGATGATGTCGGCCACCGACATGCGCGGTGACAGCGAGCCGTAGGGATCCTGGAAAACGATCTGCATGTCGCGGCGATACGGGCGCATTTCCTTGAAATTCAGGTCTTCCAGCTGATTGCCCATGAATGCAATCGGCCCGTCGGAGGAAATCAACCGCAGGATCGCACGCCCCAGCGTCGACTTGCCGGAGCCGGATTCGCCGACCACGCCCAGCGTTTCGCCTTTGCGCAATGTGATGGTCAAGCCGTCGCAAGCTTTGACGTGGCCGACCACCTTGCGCATCAGGCCGCGGGTGATCGGAAACCAGACTTTGAGATGGTCTGTTTCCAGAAGAATCGGCGCGTCGGGTTGCGGCGGCGCCGGATCGGGCCGCGGTTCGGCGGCGAGCAACGCGCGTGTATAGGGGTGCTCAGGCGCGGTGAAGACCTGTTCGACGGCGCCGCTTTCGACGATCTTGCCGTCCTTCATCACGCAGACCCGCTGCGCGATCTTGCGCACGATGCCGAGGTCGTGGGTGATGAACAGAAGCGACATGCCGAGCCGCTTTTGGATGTCCTTCAACAGAGCGATGATCTGCGCCTGCACGGTGACGTCGAGCGCGGTGGTCGGCTCGTCGGCGATCAAGAGATCCGGCTCGTTGGCGAGCGCCATGGCGATCATCACGCGCTGGCGCTGGCCGCCGGAAAGCTGATGCGGGTAGCTTTTGAGCCTGGATTGCGGATCAGGAATGCCAACCTGGTCGAGCACTTCAAGCGTGCGGGCGCGGGCGGCCGCGCCGGTCAGTCCGCGGTGCAGGAGCAAAATCTCGCCGATCTGCTTCTCGATGGTGTGCAGCGGATTGAGCGATGTCATCGGCTCCTGGAAGACGATGGTGATGTCGTTGCCGCGCACTTTGCGGATTTCGCGCTCGGGAAGCGCCAACAGGTCGCGGCCGTGAAACAGGATGCTGCCCGACGGATGTCGCGCCGCCGGATAAGGCAAGAGCTTGAGAATCGAGAGCGCGGTCGCCGATTTTCCGGAGCCGGATTCGCCGACCAGCGCGAGGCATTCGCCTTTCGGAATGTCGAACGACACGCGGTCGACCGCCAGCGTCTCGCGGCCGCCGGAACGGAAGGCGATGGAGAGATCGCGGACGCTGAGACAGAGTTCTTCACTCATGCATAGGTCTTTCGCGGGTCGAACGCGTCGCGCACCGC
>Ga0187887_10003218_pt1 | contig 12767 bp, 10 predicted proteins | sample June2016WEW_7_10_FD_132977 | JGI IMG/M metagenome (GOLD analysis project Ga0187887, IMG submission 132977) | Peatland microbial communities from SPRUCE experiment site at the Marcell Experimental Forest, Minnesota, USA - June2016WEW_7_10 | ecosystem: Environmental > Terrestrial > Soil >...
AGCTGTAGCGTCGTTTCTTCGCAAGCTGTTGGGTCGTTTAGACGACGACGGTCTCGCGGTATTCGCCGAAGACTTCGCGCAGGGTTGAGGCGATTTCGCCGACCGTCGCGTAGCTTTCGACGGCATCGAGAATGGCGGGCATCAGATTGACGCCGGTGCGGGCGTGATCGCGGATGCGGTCGAGCGAGGCTTGCCAGGGTTGGGGGTCGCGGCGGGCGCGCAGGGCGCGGACGCGCTCGACCTGTTTGCGCTCGAGGGCTTCGTCGATGTGCTGCGTGGGAATCGGCGGGTCGTCTTCGCGGGTGAAGCGGTTGACGCCGACGACGGTGGCTTCGCCGGTGTCGACGGCGCGCTGGTATTCGTAGGCGGCGTTCTGGATTTCCTGCTGGACCCAGCCGCGCTCGATAGCGGCGAGCATTCCGCCGATTTTTTCAATTTGGCTGAAGTACGACTGCACCTGCTGCTCGATCTGGTTGGTCAGCGATTCGATGCAGAAGGAGCCGGCGACGGGGTCGACGGTGTTGGCGACGCCGGATTCGCTGGCGATGATCTGTTGCGTGCGGAGTGCGATGCGCGCGGCTTCTTCAGTGGGCAGGGCGAGGGCTTCGTCGTAGCCGTTGGTGTGGAGGGATTGCGTTCCGCCAAGGACGGCGGCCATGGCCTGGAGGGCGGTGCGAACGATGTTGTTTTCCGGCTGCTGGGCGGTGAGGGTGGAACCGGCGGTTTGAGTGTGGAAGCGGAGCATCCAGGAGCGCGGATTCTTTGCATGGAAGTGGTCGCGCATGATGCCGGCCCAGATGCGGCGGGCGGCGCGGAATTTGGCGACCTCTTCGAGGAAATTGTTATGCGCGTTGAAGAAGAAGGAGAGACGCGGGGCGAAGCGGTCGACGTCGAGGCCGGCGTCGATCGCGGCCTGGACGTAGGCGATGCCGTTGGCCAGCGTGAAGGCGACTTCCTGGGCGGCGGTCGATCCGGCTTCGCGCATGTGGTAGCCGGAGATGGAGATGGTGTTCCACTCGGGCAGGTTTTCACCGGCCCAGGCGAAGACATCGGTGACGATACGCATGGCGTGGCGAACGGGATAGATATAGGTGCCGCGAGCGATGTACTCCTTAAGGATGTCGTTCTGGATGGTGCCGGAGAGCTTGCGAACGTCGGCGCCGGTACGGCGGGCGACGGCCACGTAAAGCGCAAGCAGAACGCTGGCCGTGGCGTTGATGGTCATCGAAGTGGAGATGCGGTCGAGGGGGATGTCCGCGAAGAGGCGCTCCATGTCCTCGATGGAGTCGATGGCGACGCCGACTTTGCCGACTTCGCCGAGGGCCATGGGCGAGTCGGAGTCGTAGCCGATCTGGGTGGGCAGGTCGAAGGCGACGGAAAGGCCGGCGGTTCCCTGGTCGAGGAGGAATTTGTAACGGCGATTGCTCTCTTCCGCATCGCCCATGCCGGCGTACTGGCGCATGGTCCAGAGGCGGCCGCGGTACATGGTGGGCTGGATGCCGCGGGTGAAGGGGAATTCGCCGGGAAAGCCGAGGTCGCGGTCCGGGGAAAAGGCGGCGAGGTCGGCGGCGGTGTGGACCGGTTTCGTATTGAAATGGTCTGGCATCAGAACCCGCCATTGTAAGCCAGTGGAAAGCAGTGTCGCCGGTTCAGGCGCGCTTCTGCTTGCGGCTGGCGCGCCAGAAGGAGCTGACGGTGAACCAGGCGAAGAGCGCTGCGAAGGCGGCGTAGAGGGGAAGATGGTGGTCGTGCCATCCGGCAGATTTATAAAGCTGCCAGGAGTGGACCGCGAAAACCAATGTGAAAATGGCGAAGAAGGAGCCGGTAATCTGGAGCGTGAGGATGCCGGTGGCATGGGCGAACGGTCGCCAGAGGGTCGCGCCGAATCGGCCTGCTCCGCGAGCGAGGCGACGGCTGCCTTCGGCGATGGACGGCGCGGAAGGAATCGCGGGCTCTGTCGGTTTGGGATGGGTGATCGCGGCTGGAGCGGGTTGCGTGGCGGCGGATCGCTGAACGGCCGCGGCAGCCCCGGCGGTTCCGTCGCGCAGCTTCTCGGCCGCGACGCGCGCGCCAATGCCCAGAGCCCGGCCGAGGCGATTCGGCTGCATGGGAAAAGTCTAGCAGCGCGACAGAGGCGAGGGCACGATTCGGATTGCCCAGTGGGAACATCAGACGATAAGGTAAGAGAATCGGCGTGGGCAGCTCGGAACTGCGAAGCCGGGAAAACGAGGTCCTGACTTGAATCAAAAACTCCGCAAACTGGTTCAGCAACTGGGTGAGGCGATTCACGAGAGCGTGTCCGAATCGCCGCGCATTGCCGGCGTGGTCGCCGATATTCGCCGGCAGGGTTTTGAAGTAATGCTGATGCTGGAAGCGACGATCGGGCTGAACGAAGTGGAGGAGCAGCCGCAGGGAGCCCTCGACACGCCACGGTCGGAGCTGGAGAGCGGCGCGGCGGAGGAACAGGGCACCTTCACCGCGCAGGATCTGCATTTTTTGAAGTCGCTGCGGATTTCGATCGCGGGTGAACATGGGGAACAGGCCGAAGAGGGGCAAGGAGAACAGCAGGACACCTGAGTGCGTGCAGGCTGAGCTGCGCAGCCGGGGCGCGCATTGCGACGAGGTTGTGATATATCTGGCCTTCGCCCTACCCCAGCACCAACGTGGGCCTGCCTGAGACCCCCGGCCGCCGAAGAGGCAAGCGGGAAGGCAGCAAATCCAGGCAAGAGCCGTGAGAGGCGATCATGCCGATGAGAGATACTCTGGGCGTACTTCTGGCGGGCGGAGCGGGTGAACGGCTGTTTCCGCTGACGCGCGATCGGGCCAAGCCGGCAGTGCCCTTTGGCGGGCAGTACCGCATCATCGACATTACCCTTTCCAACTGCATCAACTCCGATCTGCGGCGGGTGTACATCCTGACGCAGTACAAGGCGCTGTCGCTGAACCGGCACATCCGCGAAGGCTGGACCAGCGTTGTGGCGCAGGAACTGGGCGAGTTCATCGAGATTCTGCCGCCGATGCAGCGGGTGAGCGCGAACTGGTACATGGGCACGGCGGACGCGGTTTACCAGAACATCTATTCGATCGGATCGGAGCAGCCGAAGCACGTGCTGATTCTCTCCGGCGATCACATTTACAAAATGCACTACGGCAAGATGCTGCGGCAGCATCTGGATTCGGGCGCGGACGTGACGCTGGCGACGCTGCCGATCGAGCCGCAGGAGGTGGAGCGGTTCGGCATTGTGGAAGTGGCGCGCAACGGCGAAGTGGTTGGATTTCTGGAGAAGCCGAAGAAGACGGATTTGCGGTCGCCGTTCAATCCGAACATGGTGGACGCCTCGATGGGGGTTTACCTGTTCAACACCGACGTGCTGCTGCCGGCGCTGATCAAGGACGCCGAGGATCCCGAATCGCAGCACGATTTCGGGCACAATATTCTGCCGGCGATTCTGGGCAAGTACAAACTGTTCGCCTACAACTTCGTCGACGAAAACCGCAAGGAAGCGCTGTACTGGCGCGACGTGGGCACGCTGGAAGCGTTTTACGACGCGAACATGGACGTGGCGGCGGTGTCGCCGATATTCAACTTGTACGACAACAGCTGGCCGATTCGTACGCGAGCGAGGCAGTATCCGCCGGCTAAGTTTGTGTTTGGCGAGCCGGGACGAACCGGCATGGCGATCAATTCGATCGTGTCCGGCGGTTGCATCATTTCCGGCGCCGTGGTGCGGAACAGCGTGCTGTCGCAGGATGTGCGCGTGAACTCGTACTCGGAGGTGGATTCGAGCATCGTGTTCACGCACGTGAACATTGGGCGTCACTGCCGGATCAAGAAAGCGATCATCGACCGCGACGTGCATCTGCCGGAGGGAACCGTGATCGGCTACGACTCGAACGACGACCGGAAGAACTACTTCGTGACGCCGAGTGGGCTGACGGTGGTGACTCGGGATTACTCGCTGTATGAGAATCCGGTGGCTCCGGATTTCCTGCAGGAGCGCAGAGAGTAAAAGATCAGCCGGTAGCCTGTAGCCGGTAGCCCGCAGCAGGTGGCTCGGTCCCGCGATCGCGGAAATGGTTTTTGCCGGCGCAATTCCCACATCTGCCAAAAGCGGGCAGATGTGGGGCACCCGACGGGTCGCGTAGACTGGAGCGAATGGGCGCAGGATTCGCGGCGACGGATCGGTTTCTGGCTGAGGTGAAGGAGAATCGCCTGCGGGCTGGGTACGTGCTCGTGGGAGACGATGTGTTTCTCTACGAGCGCTGCCGCAGAGCGGTGCTGGACGCGCTGGTTCCGGCGGATTTGCGGGACTTTTGCCTGTCGGAAATCGATCTGGCGGAGACGAACATCTTTGAGGCGCTGGATCGAGCGCAGACTCCTTCGCTGATGGCGCCGTTTCAGGTGCTGTTCATTCGGAATTTGAAGCAGCTGTACACGCGAGGCGCGAAGAAAGAGGAGTTCGCGGCGCTGGAGGCGTATTTCCGGTCGCCGAATCCGCAGGCACTGGTGCTTTTTGTGGCGGATCATTTGCGGATTCCGTCGGACCCGCGGCGCATGGACCTGCAGGACAAGGATCGGTACGAGCGCATTCGCGAGACGCTCGGCGACTGGTGCGGTCTGGTGGAACTGGCCCGCGTCGACGAAGCGGACGCGCTGAAGTGGATCGCGGCAGAGGCGAAGCGGCGCGAAGTGGTGTTCGAGGCGGATGCGGCGCGCGAGCTGGCCGATGCGCTGGGCGCGGACATGATGCTGATCGCGTCTGAGATGGAAAAGCTGGTGCTCTATGCCGGAGCGAAGCGGCATGTGACGCTCGGCGATGTGGAGACGATGGTGCTGGCGGCAAAGCAGCGGTCGCTGTACGAGCTGACGGACGCGATTTCGGCGAAGGATCGTGCGCGTGCGCTGAGTTTGCTGCATGGGCTGCTGAACGCGAGCGATGGCGGGGAAGATTCGGCGATCGGGCATCTATATATGCTGGCGCGGACGTTCCGGCAGATGCTGGTGATCCTGGAAAAAAATGTGCGGGACTCGCGAGCGATCTGGCAGGCGCTGTGGCAGGGTTTCCGGATGCCTCCGTTTGCGGCCGAGGATGTGATCCGGCAGGCGCGGCGGTACAAGTCGCGCCGGGAGCTGACGCGGGCACTGCGGCTGATTGCGCGGGCCGATCTGGAATTGCGGTCGCAACCTCCGGATAAGCGGCTGGTGCTGGAGCGGCTGGTGCTGGAGCTGGCGAGCGAGGCGAAGGCTGGTCCCGTGGCCGCACTGTCACCGCAATACGCGATGGAATTTTAGCCGTTCTGGGCTGCCCCTTGTGGTCTATTCCTCTCGCATAAGCTGGGAAGGGTTGACGCTGAGCGCGCGGCGGGCTGGAATCGCGGAGGCTGCTGCGCCGAGGAGGGCCATAGTGGCTATGGCTCCGAGGAGGACGAGGGGATCGCGGGGGTTGGCCTGATAGACGATGTGGCCGAGGAGACGGCTTAGGAAGATTCCGGCGAGGAGACCCGGCAGTGAACCCGCGCCGAGGAGGACGATGGGACGGCCGATAGCTGCGGTCATAATCTGCGTACGGCGCGCGCCCAGGGCTACGCGGATACCGAGCTCCTTCATGCGTTTGCTGACGCTGTAGGCGGCCATGCCGAAGAGGCCGGTGAGGGCGAGCATGGCGGCTAGCAGGCCCATGACGCCGAGGGCGACGGCAGCGGCTTGCGCGGGGAAGAAGGTGGGGCGCAACGATTCGGGCCAGCTCTGGAGGGTGATGGGGACGTTCGGGTCGATGGCGCTGAGGGCGCGCTGGAGCGCGGCGGCCATCTGGTTGGGGGCGAGGCGCGAGCGGACGACGAAGGTGGTTTCGCTCTGGCCGCTTTGCGGCAGGGGCAGGTAGACGACCGGTTGCGGCGGCTCCTGCAGGTCGTGATACTTGCCGTCTTGGGCGATGCCGACGACTTCAGTGAGGCGATCGAAGAGAATGAAGCGCTGGCCGATGGCGGGGGTGCGGGGCCACATTTTGTGGGCGAAGGCTGCGTTCACGATGGCGACGTACGGCTTGTCGGCTGTGTCCTGCCAGGAGACATCGCGGCCGCTGAGGAGGCGCGTGCCGGCTGCGTCGAGGTATCCGGGCGACAGGGTGAAGACGTAGGGGGCAAGGACGGAGTTGTTGAGGCTGAAGTCGGCCGTGCCGGGAGGGAAGATGGGGATCCCGCGCATGCCGCCGGTCATGGGCGTGCGGTTCACGGCGCCTGCGGCGGTCACACCGGGAATGTGCTGCGCGGCTTCGATGATGGCTTTCTCTTTTTCGAGGACGACGTCGTCTGCGTATCCCGCGCGGCTGAGGTCGAGATCGGCGAGCATGGCGCTCTGGGGCTCGAAACCCAGCGGAGCGTGGAGCGCGCGCATCATGCCGCGCACGGCGACCAGGGATGCCGTAACCAGCAACGTGCAGATGGCGATTTGTGCGCCGAGGAGCAGATCGCGGGGGGCAAAGCGACGGAGGTGCGGGGAATTTGCGGGTCCGCTCTTCATGGCCTGGAGCGGACTGCTTTGCCAGGCGCGGCGCGCGGGAAGCATGCCGAAGAGGAGCGCGCTGGCGAGGGTGAAGGCGAGGCCTGCCAGGTAGACGCGCGCGTCGACGCTGACGGGCAGATGTCCATAGGGCGACTGCCAGCGGTTGAGCGCGGCCAGCAGCAGAGTTGCGCTGGCGAACCCCGCGGCTCCGCCGATCAGCGAGACGAGCAGGGCCTCTGTGAGGAGTTGGCGCATGAGGCGGCGGCGGCTCGATCCGAGGGCGACGCGGAGGGCCAGCTCGCGGCTGCGATCGGCGGCGCGGGCCGCGAAGAGGCTGGCGAGGTTGGCGCAGGCGGCGGCGAGCACAAGGAGCGCGAGGGCGGTGACGCTCCAGAGGAATCCGCGGATGACTTCACCGTCGTCGCCGAAGAGGCCTGGGTGGATGAGGCGCAGGGGCTGGCCGTCGTCGGTTTGGGGATATTCCTTCGCGAGCTGGGCGGCGATGGCGTTGAGATTTTCGGTGGCCTGCTCGGGGGTCACGCCGGGCTTCAGACGGCCGATGACGGTGACGGCGGCCGATGTGCGGGTATGGAGGTAATCCGAACCGCTGAGCTGCTGCTCGTTCACTATGGGGATCCAGTAGTCGGGCCAGACGAAGCGCTCGGTGCCATGGAACTGCGCGGGCGACACGCCGATGACGGTGAAGGGATGCTTGTTGAGTTCGACGGTCGAGCCGATGATTCCGGGATCCGCCTGAAACGCGCTGTGCCAGAGAGCATCGCTCAGGACTACATACGGCGCGGAGTTGGGGCCGTGCTCGTCGGCGGCGTGGAAGAAGCGGCCCGCCTGGGGCTCGACGCCGAGAAGGTCGAAATAGCTGCCGGTGACTTCATCGCCGTGGACCTGGAGGGCCGCGTTATGCCAGAGCAGAGCCGCGCTGGAGTATCCGTTAATGGCGGCCATTCCGGTGAAGGTGGTGTTGCGCCGGCGAAAATCTTCGAAGTCGGGATACGAGGTGGTGATGAGCCGGAAGCTCGCCCATGCCTGATGGCGCAGCTGGTAGAGGCTCTGCGGGTCGCGCACTTCGAGTGAGTGCAGGAGGACGGCGTTGAGCACGCCGAAGACGACGACGTTAGCGCCGATGCCGAGGGCGAGGGTGACCAGCGCGATTGCGGCGAATCCTGGAGAGCGCTTCAGCTGGCGCAGGGCGTAGCGGACGTCGCGGCCGAGGCTGTCGAAGGTGAGGGCGGCGTCGGAGGCGATGGCCATGGCTGGATTGACCCCTTGACTTCCTGGGATGGGAGGACTGTAGGCCGGGTGGTTTAGGCGCGTCAAGGAAGACTGCGCCGACAGAGACGCCGGGGCTGAAGCTCCGCGCCGTGCTCAGTATCCGGCCTCGCGGCCGTGGCGGATCGCGAGGATGACGACCTGGTGACCGTCGAAGTGATAGAGGGCGACATCGGCACCGTGACCGAATTCGATGACCCATTCGCGGAATTCGGGCAGCATTCCTTCGACAGGTCGACCGATCTCCGGGTGGGTGGCGAGGGCTTTCCCTCCGCGGCGGACAGCGTTGACGGCGCGGCCGGCTGCGTCGGGGCTTTTGGGGGCCAGGAAATCGTAGAGACGGGCGACATCCGCCAGGGCCGACTGGGACCATCTTAATCGTGGCATTTGGGCGGACCGGCGCGCTTGCCCGCTTCGAGTTTGGCCAGCCAGGCATCGGCTTCAGCAGCGGTGACGTAAAGGCCGGTGGTCTGGTAGTGGTTCCAGGCGGCGAGGGCGTCCTGGCGGAGCTGCTCTCGCTTTTCTTCTCGCTCAACGTACTGTTCGACGGCCTCGCGCATGATCCAATGCGGGGTTCGGCGGCGTGACGAGGCAAGGCGCTGGACGCGCTCTTTCGTCTCGGCATCAAGTTTCAGGCTGGTTGTGGCCGGGTGAGGCATGGCAGGTGCTCCAAGGTGTTACCTCGTAACACTGTAGCAGATTCGGACCGCAGACCTTGAGGTTTGGGTGTCAAGGAAAACCGCCGCGAAAGGTCAACCAACCGGGTGAGGGTGCGTATAATTCTCCCTGCATTCTTATTGCGGCTATCGTCTTTCACTTCATCGCTGGGCCCCATCTGACAGTTACTTTGGTTGCATCTGGCTCCTTCGGGGTATCCACTTCCGTTCTGCACTGGTTCACACTCGGGAACGAGATTCCGATACAGGGTTGAGGGGTCGCCGACGCTTGGCTGCCAGCCGGGGTTGGCGGAGGGAAAACACAGCATGGTGGGTGGTTGCGCCAGGGCGCGGTGGGCCTGCCTGACGATGGTGATGCTCGTCGTGGGATGGCCCGGGCGTGTGTTCGGGCTCGATCCCGGCCGAGCTTTTTCGCAGTACATCCAGACGAACTGGACCACGGAGTCGGGGCTGCCGCAGACATCGGTTTATTCCATCGCACAAACGAAGGACGGATTTTTGTGGGTGGGCACGGAGCAGGGGCTGGCGCGCTTCGATGGCGTGCGCTTCGTTGTATTCAACCGGAAAAACACGCCGGCGCTTCCGGCGAATTACGTGCATCGGCTGCTGGGGACGCGCGACGGGAGCCTGTGGATTGGCACCGACGCCGGGCTGACGCATCTCGAGGACGGGGTCTGGACGACGTACTCGACCGCGACAGGACTTTCCGGCAACGATGTCGGGGCGCTGGCGGAAGGCAGCGACGGCAGCGTGTGGGTGGGGACCGATCAGGGTCTGGACCAATGGCAGAACGGCAAGATTCGCGTGTGGCACAGCGCGGACGGGCTGCCCGGCGAGCAGGTGACGGCGCTGCAGGTGGATGCGAAGGGTCTTTTGTGGGTCGCGACGCAGGGTGGGCTGGCGAGCTTTGATGGCACCCAGTTCACGGCCTACACAACGGCGAACGGGCTGCCGGGGAATGCGCTGTCGGCGCTGGCGCTCGCCGCCGATGGAGCGATTTGGGCGGCTACGACGGACGGACAGCTGGCGCGCGAGACCGGCGGCACAGTCACCGCGGCGCCGGTCCAGTTACCGCACAACGATGTGGACGCGATGCTGTTCGATCTGGACGGCAATCTCTGGATCGGATTTCAGAATCAGGGACTGGCGCGGCTGCACGATGGAGTGCTGACGCAGTTCGACTCACGTAACGGACTGCCGGGGCAATCGGTCGAAGCTCTGCTGGAAGACGCGGAACACAACGTGTGGGTGGGTTTCTTCGACGGCGGCCTGCTGCAACTGCGGAATGGGAAGTTCACCGTCTACGGGAAGCCGGAAGGAATTCCATCGGCCGTTGTTTGCTGCTCAGTAGAAACGCCGGACGGAGCGGTATGGCTGGCCACGGCGACAGGCGAACTGACGGAGATGCTGCCGGACGGCAGCCTGCGCGTGTTCACGAGCAAAGACGGGCTGCCGGCGGAAGGGATCCATTCGATTTTGCTGGGGCACGATGGAACGCTGTGGATCGGGCACCGGCACGGGGTGTTGACGCGCTACCAGAACGGGCACTTCGATCATTATCAGGATCCTCAGTCGACGAATCATGCGATCGACGCGCTGCTGGAAGACAAAGACGGCCAGTTGTGGATCGGCACGTACGGGTCGGGAGTGGCGCGGTTCGCGGATGGGCAGTTCGACCATGTAACGACGACGGGGGATGTGCCGGCGATGGCGCAGGGGCCCGATGGCGCGCTGTGGGTGGGCACCGATGGCGAGGGCCTGTTGCGAATGCAGAACGGGGCAACCGCCCTCTATTCGAAGACGAATGGGCTGATCAACGACCACGTGATCGCACTGCTGGTGGATGGCGATGGAGTGGTGTGGGTGGGCACCAGCTCGGGCGGGCTGAATCGGATCGAAAACGGGCGGGTCACTTCATACACGCCGGCGCAGGGATTGTTCGACTCGACGGTCGGCAACCTGGTGGAGGACAAACTTGGCAACCTGTGGATGGGTTCCGATTACGGAATCTTCCGGGTCGCGAAGCAGGAGCTGAATGCCTTCGCGCAGGGCAGAATTTCCGCGATTCACAGCGTGGCGTACGACACTTCCGACGGGCTGCGCTCACGCGAGACGATGCAGGGCGGGACCGGTTCGGGCTCGATGGGTCCGGATGGACGGATCTGGATGCCGACGCTGAACGGTCTGGCGGTGGTGGACCCGAGGATGGCGGTGCTGCCCGATCCGCCGCTGCGGGTGCGAATCGAGAGCGTGATGTTTGGAGGGGAAGTTGTGCCGATCGCGGGAAACCTGCATTTGGGACCGGGATCGGACCGGCTGAACTTCCGGTTTACGACGGCGAGTTTTATCGCTCCCTGGACGATTAAGTTTCGCTATCGGCTGGAGGGCTACGACCGCGGCTGGATTGAGGCGAGCAATACGCGCAGCGCGGGATACACGAGTCTGCCGCCGGGCAACTACACATTCGTGGTGGAGGCTGCGCGCCACAATGGCGAGTGGACCCCCAGCGCGGGCGTGGTGGAGTTCAGCATCCTGCCTCCGTGGTACCGCACGCGGTCGGCGTGGCTGCTGTGGATTCTGGCCGCCATCCTGCTGACATGGAGCATTGTGGGACTGCGCACACGCAGCCTGGTTCGGCATCGGAAGCAGCTGGCGACGCTGGTGGCGGAGCGCACCGCGCAACTGCGCAGCGAGACGCTGGCTCTGGCGGAGGCGCGCGAAGAGCTGGAACTGCAGGCGACCCACGATTCGCTGACGGGGCTGTGGAACCGCGCCGCGATTCTGGAGCACATGGAGCGGGAAGTGGGGCGGGCACGGCGCGAGGGGACGGTTCTGGGCGTGGTGCTGGCGGACCTGGACCACTTCAAGCAGATCAACGACACGCGCGGCCACCTGTGCGGCGACAAGGTGTTGCGCGAGGCGGCGCAGCGCCTGCTTGGCTGCCTGCGCGATTACGATTTCATCGGGCGGTATGGCGGCGAGGAATTTCTGATCCTGATGCCGGGGTGCGATCCGGTCGAGAATACCGCGAGGCTGGAGGGGCTGGTGGCGAGCATCCACGAGCATGCTTTCACCAGCGCAGGGAAGAATATCCGGGCCAGCTGCAGTTTTGGCGTGACGGCGTTCCGGCCGGACCGTGCTGTTACGTCTCTCGAGGAACTGCTGGTTGCGGCGGACAACGCGCTGTATAAGGCAAAAGCCGCAGGCCGGAACTGCGCGCACTTCGCGGAGCTGGGCGAGAGCCAGCCCGCACCCGCGGTCACGTCCGCGGCCGCGTCTGGTCCGGCGAGTCCGGAGAGCCCGGCTAGTCCCGCGCCGTTTCAGCCCTGGCACGCGCTGTGATTCCCGGAGCAGGGTGGTAGGCTGGCCAGGATGAAAGCCGGCCTGATGGCGATGGTTCTCGCGTCGGTAGCTGCCTTCGGACAGGCGCCGAATGCTCCATCGCCGGCGAGCGCGCCGATGCGGATCTACACGAATCCTGAACTGCATTTGACGTTTTCGTATCCGGCGGAGCTGACGCCGCGAGATGCGGCGACGGTGCTGGCAGCAGAACAACGGATGATTTACGGTGCGGATGCTGCGACCGAAGGGGATCCTCCCCGGGCGGACAAGTGCGCGAAGGTGCTGCTGGCGGTAGGCGAGAACGGCGCGGGAAGCGGGGCCACGACCTGGGCGCGGGTTGGGTTGTTCGATGTGGATGTACGGTGTTTGCCGGCGCAGGCGCTGCGGAACAAGAAGGTGATGGACACCACGCTGACCAAACTGGTGCAGCAGGGGACGACCGAGATGGGCATGATGCCGATCGAGCCGCCCATGTTCTATGACCTCGCGGGACAGCGGATGCACTTTAGCGCGGCGCAGGGGACGCCGGTGACGATGAGCGATCTGCAGACGGGCGAGGAGCAGGTGATCGGGGCGGCGGCGGCGGCGGTGAATGGGCACGTGCTGGGCTGGGTGCTGGAGGCCAACGATGCTGCGTTGTTCAACCGGCTGCTGGGGAGCCAGGTGGATTTTGGCGGGGGCAAGGGGCAGAGGCTGTTTCCGGCGAGGGTGCAGTAGGGCGGCCGGTAGCCGGTAGCCGGTAGCGAAAGACGTTCAGCGAAGAGCTTTTAGCCGAGAAGCTGTTAGCGAAAAGCGAGCGAACGACGAGCTAACAGCGAGCGAACGGCCAGCCGGCATGGTGGGAGACCGAAAGGGTCGATTCGGCGCAGGTGTGATATGGCTCACATGCGGGGGTGGGCGGGGTTCGGATAATGGGGTTCGGTGGGTTGCGCATCCCGAGGGTATTTATACTTTTGGTA
>Ga0187887_10003226_pt1 | contig 12748 bp, 11 predicted proteins | sample June2016WEW_7_10_FD_132977 | JGI IMG/M metagenome (GOLD analysis project Ga0187887, IMG submission 132977) | Peatland microbial communities from SPRUCE experiment site at the Marcell Experimental Forest, Minnesota, USA - June2016WEW_7_10 | ecosystem: Environmental > Terrestrial > Soil >...
GCGGCCTGCATGCTTCTGGAACGAGCCGATCCAGGATCGGTCAAACAAGCCGGGAACCGTCTCAGCCGAGCTGCCGAGATTATGTCCCGGTGGCAGGCTTCGGGGAAACCCTCATTGAGCCGAATGGAACTGCACCGTGTCGTGTGCCGCGCGGGCAGGCTCATTGAGGCTCTGGGGACATGGTGCAACCAACGGCAACGCGCGTTGGTTCCCGATGAGAAAACCGCTTTCTCCTACGGCGTCAATGGCAGGATCATTCCCGCTTATTCGTCCGGGTCGATGACGCTTCAGGGGTGATTCATGGCAACCATCAGCACTGCCCTCTACAGCTCGGCAGAGGCGCTCCAGGCAATGGAGCAGGCGATGGCGGTGACACAGAACAACGTCGCCAACGCCAACACGCCCGGCTACGCCACGCAGGTTCAGACGTTTACGGCTCAACCCTTCAACGTCGAACAAGGCTTTGGGGGAGGTGTTTCCGCCGGCATTGTGCAGTCGACGCGCGACGTTTACGCGGAAGAGCAGGTCCGGACGCAGCAATCGGCCGTGAATTTCGCTGGTCAGAGCGTCTCGGATCTGAGCGCGCTCGAGCCGCAATTCGATGTTACCGGCGCGTCCGGAATTTCGGCTGCTCTCAATAATCTGTTTAACAGTTTCTCGGCATTGAGCGTAAGCCCCAACGACACCGTCGCCCGGCAAACCGTTCTCACCCAGGCGCAGAATACGGCCAACGCGTTTCAACAGACCGCTAACGCGATCTTCAGCACGGGTAATTCCGTGCAATCGGAAACTCAGGCCACCGTGAACGATATCAACCGCCTGAGCAGCACCATCGCGCAGATTAACTCGCAGGTGCGCGTGAACCCCGACGGATCGGTGGACGCCGGAGTGGACGCGCAGATGTACAGCACCCTCGAGGAACTATCGCAGGACGTGAATGTCACCACGGTCCAACAATCGAACGGTCAAATCGCCGTTCTTCTGGATGGCCAGACTCCGCTGGTGATGGGCGACACGTCTTTCGCGATCCAGGGGAACTTCTCGCTGCCGCAGGCGGAGATTGAAGATCAGAACGGGAACGACATTACCAGTCAGATCACCGGCGGCCAACTCGGTTCCGAAGTTCAGACTACAAACACGCTTCTCCCGTCCTATCTGACCAGCCTGAACACGCTGGCGCAGACACTGGCAGATCAGGTGAACACGACACTGGCCGGAGGGCTGGACGAAAACGGGCAGGCGCCCACCACCGGCCTGTTCAGCTATGACACCGGGGCCGACGCCGCATCCACGCTTACGGTAAACCCACTCACCACCGATCAGCTGGCCGCCGCGTTGCCTGGCGCTCCCGGCGGCAACGGCAACGCCCTCGCGTTGGCCGCCCTGCAAACCGCGAACGTAGTGAACGGCGAAACCTTCACCGGAGCGTTCGGCGCGCTGGGAGGGCAGGTGGGCCAGGATGTCTCCGGCGCACAAACCGCCCAGCAGACCTCGCAAAGCCTGCTGACCCAGGCACAGAATCTCAGACAGCAGGTCTCGGGCGTATCTCTCGACCAGGAAGCGGCCAATCTGATGGTTTACCAGGAGGCCTACCAAGCCACCTCGAAGATGTTCAGCATTCTCGAAAACATCGAAAATGTCACGCTCGGCCTGATCCCGGCCGCTGCCTCCTGACACCGGAGCGAAACATGATTACGTTTTATAACGAACAAACCCAGGCCTTCCTGAACGGAATGAATAACATTCAGCAGAAGGAGACGCAGGCGCAATTAGAGCTGACCAGCGGCCTTAAAGTCAACAGTGTTTCGGACGCGCCGGATGAGATCTCCGATATTCTCTCACTGCAAAGCTCCATCTCAAACAACACACAGATCGGGCAGAATCTGGCAATCGTCACGAATGAGACCAATACCGCGGAATCGGCGGTCAGCAGCGCCGTTTCGCTGGTGGAACAGGCAGAATCGCTGGGAACGCAGGGGGCCACCGATATCGCTTCCGCCGACACCCGAACGCAGATTGCCCAGCAGCTTGGGGACGTTCTCACCGAACTGGTCAACATCGCCAATACAACCGTGAGCGGCCGCTACATCTTCGCTGGCGACAGCGATCAAACCCAGCCCTACACCATCGATCTGACGCAGACGAACCCAATCAGCGCGTACGCGGGCTCGCCTTCGACACGGCAAATCGAAGCGCCGGACGGTTCTACGTTCGCCGTCGCTCAAACCGCGCAGGATCTGTTCGATTCATCGGACACTAACAGCAACGTTTTCGAGTCGGTCAACAGCCTGCGGAATGCCCTGCTGAACAACGATTCCGCCGGAGTCGGCTCGGCGCTCGCGCAGGTGAGCAGCTCCGACACCTATCTCAACAGCCAGTTGGCTTTCTATGGGAACGTGCAGGATAACGTCGCCAACGCAACCAGTGAACAGAGTAACGACGACACTCAGTTGCGCACGCAGTTGGCCACGCTTCAGGACGCCGACGAAAGCCAGTCCATCATCGATCTCAATGAGGCGCAAACACAGCAGCAGGCGGCGCTCCAATCCGAGGCGGAAATCCCCCGCACTACGCTGTTCAACTTCCTCGGCTAGAAGAGTTGTTCCTGTTTTGCGGGATGAACCGGAAAGTCGCGCCAGCGGCGCGGTTGTTCGCGTCCACCACCGTCTCCACGGCAAAACCGAAGCGCATATCGCGCACCTCGACGCGAACGCTCCCTTGCGGCTGGGGAACCGGCACAACGCTCCAGAGCGGGAATTTCGAGAATCCCAGGAGCACCTTGAATTCCGTCAAACGCGCCGCCGCGGCAATGGCGGGCGACATTTCGGGCTTCTGGAACGTTGCGCCGGAATCGGGGTCAAAGCTCCGCAGCAAATCGATCTGATACCGCCGCACCGTGATTGGCGTGTCCACCAGTCCTTCCCAAGCGAGCAGATTCCCCGCACCCGGGAACGCGCCGGCGCGAACCGCGGGGACGCCATCATACACTCGCGATTCGAGGATCGCCGTGGCGCGCTGATGGATTACGCCGCGCCCCGCGTCGTAGAGCGCGAGGAAGAGCAACGCAAAAATCGCCAGCCCGCGCCCGGTTCCTTTCGATCGAGCGCCCACTTCGGAGCTCACCAGCCGGCCCACATAAGGCGCCACTGCCGCCAGGATCAGAATCGCCCAGATCCAGACATCGAAGACATTCGTCCAGTCGAGACTGTACCAGTTGCCGGAGAAGGGAAGCAGGAAGCGCACGCCGTAGGCGTTGGTCCAGTCGAGAAGCAGATGGCTGGCCACGCCGGCCAGCGCGAGAAGGAACCCCGGCGCCAGACTGCGCCAGGAGCGTTCGAGCGCGCAAAACAAGAGAGCGATGACCAACGCCCACACGGGCGCGGCGACGAGCGAATGCGTAATGGCGCGGTGATACCGGAAATATTCGAAAGGACCGCGCACCAGCGTGACAATGTCGGCGTCCGGCGCGTTGGCCGCCACGATCAACAGCGCGGTGGCGTGTTTTTGATACCGGTTCAGCCCGGCTCTGCCCATGGCGAGACCGGTGAGCGTGTGCGTGATGTTGTCCATCGGCAGCTATGTAGGCGGCAGCTATGTCGTAGGCGACGGCGTCCACACACGCTCAGCGGCAAAAATCTTCTGATGCTGACGGTATTTGGGCGGCACCAGCAGCGTCAACGAGCGAGGCGCGATCGACACGCTGGCCGGCAATGAGGCAACCAGTTCGCCGTCCACCTGCACCAGAACGTTATCCTCTTCCGCGCCACTGAAGCGGACCGATTTCGCGTTCAAAACGGTCACGCCTCGCGCGCCGTGCAGCCGATTCAGCAACACCGCGAGAAAGTAGCGCACGTACGGAACCGTGGACGTGCCTTCGAACAACACCACCTCGAAATGATTGTCGAAAAGAGACACGTCGCGAGCGATTTCGAGATCGCCGCCATAGTTGCGCACGCGGCTGACCAGCGCGAAGCTGCAGCGGTATCGCTTGTCGTCCACGTCGACATTGAATTCGGGCAGGCGTGCGCCCAATTGTGAGAAGCCGGCAACCCAATAAGCCAGCTTGCCGACGCTGGTCTTCATTTTGCAATCGACTTTGTCTACTATGCGGGCATCGAAACCCGCGCCCGCCATTAGCAGAAAGTGGCGCTGGCGCCGATCCGCTTCATCAATGAGTACACCCGTCGAAATGCGCGCGGGCACCAGACCGGAAAGCTGCGCAGCCGCCTTGTCCGGCCGCCTTCCAAGCCCCAATTCCGAAGCCAGAACGTTCGCCGTCCCACACGGCAACACGCCCAAGGGTGCACCGGAGCCGGCCATGCCGTTAACTACTTCGTTAATAGTGCCGTCGCCGCCAGCCACAAGGATAAGATCCGCGCCATTGTGAATGCACTCGCGAGCGATGCCGGATGCGCTGCCTGGGCCGTCGGTGGCCACCAGGCACACATCCACGCCATCACGGCGCAGTATGTCTCTCACGCGGGGAATGAGACGTTCGTGAGTACGGATGAGCTGGCCCGCAAACGGGTTGTAGATTAGAAACGGCCGTCGGTAAATGGCTATGTTTCCCGTTCCTCTCGGGTACTCTTACTATAGTAGACGCTCATGCCCGCACGCCCAGGCCAGGCCGCCGCGCGAATCGAAGAACTTCGGGAGGAACTTCGCCGGCACGAACACCTGTATTACGTTCTTGACCGGCCGGAGATCACCGACGCCGAATATGACGCGCTCATGCGCGAGCTGCAACGCCTGGAGACGGAGCATCCCGAGCTCATCACCCCCGATTCGCCAACCCAGCGCGTAGGAGGTAAGCCGCGCGAAGGCTTCGTGAAAGTTGCACACAGCTCGGCCATGCTGAGCCTCGATAACGCGCTGAACGAAGACGAAATGCGCGATTTTGACCGCCGCGTGCGGGAGCTGCTGGGCGGCGCGCCGTTTCGCTATGTGACCGAGCTTAAGCTGGATGGTCTTTCCATGGCGGTGCGATATCGCAACGGATTATTTCAGCAGGCCATTACGCGCGGCGACGGCATTACCGGGGAAGATGTCACCGAAAACGCGAGGACCATTCGGTCGTTGCCGCTGCGTGTGAAGTCTTCGCTGCCGCTGTTTGAGGCGCGCGGGGAGGCGCTGATCGGTCGACGGGCATTCGAGAGGATGAACGCCGAGCGAACCGCGGCCGGCCTGCCATTGTTCGCCAATCCTCGCAATGCCGCAGCCGGAGCGTTGCGCGCGCTGGAACCGCAATTGACCGCAAAGCGCCAGCTCGATTACTTCACCTACTTTCTGTTGGTGGATGGCGCACCGGCGATGGACAGCCATTGGGAATCGCTCGAAGCCCTGGCGGCGATGGGCTTCAACGTCAACAAACATCGCCGATTGTGCAAGGATCTCGATGAAGTGCTCGAATACTTCCAGCACTGGAGCGGCGAGCGCGACAATCTGCCGTACGAGATTGACGGGCTGGTGATCAAAGTTGATTCCATCGCGCAGCAACGCGCGCTTGGCTGGACTGCGAAGGCTCCCCGCTGGGCCATTGCCTTCAAATTCCCGGCGCGCCAGGAGCGCACTGTCATCGAGAACATCGACGTGCAGGTGGGCCGAACAGGTATTCTCACCCCCGTTGCACATCTTCGGCCGGTGAACGTCAGCGGCGTTACGGTGACGCGCGCCACGCTGCACAACGAGGATGAGATCGAGCGGCTTGGCGTGGAAATTGGCGATACGGTGCTTATTGAGCGCAGCGGCGACGTGATTCCGAAGGTCGTTCGAGTGCTTGAACAGGCGGCGCATCGCAAGCCATTTCGCGTGCCCAAACATTGCCCGGTGTGCGGCGGCGACGTAGTGCGCGAGCCGGGCGAGGTAGCCAGCCGCTGCATCAACACGAATTGTCCGGCGAAGCTGAAGCAGTCCATCCTGCACTTTGCGGCGCGCGGCGTGATGGATATCGATGGAATGGGCGACGCCCTGGTGGATCAGCTTGTGGATGGCGGTCTTGTGCGCAGCGTGGGCGATATCTACAGCCTCACGCTCGATCGACTGCTTGCTCTGGAGCGAATGGGGCAGAAATCCGCGCAGAAGATTCTCGATAACATCGAGCGCTCGAAGGCGCGGCCGCTGCCACGAGTTCTCAACGGCCTCGGAATTCCGTTCGTGGGAGAACGCACGGCGCAGATCCTGGCAGATACCTTCGGGAACATCGACGACATCGCCGATGCGAGCGAAGAGAAGCTGCAGGAAGCCGAGGAGGTGGGCCCAAAGGTTGCGCGCGCGATTCGGGAATTCTTCGCGGAAGCGCGCAATCGCGGTTTGGTGAAACAGCTCCGCGCCGCCGGGTTGCAGTTCGAGCAGGAAGTGCGGCGCAAGATGAGCGGGCCTCTCGATGGCAAAGTCTTCGTGCTCACCGGCACTTTCCCGAATCTGACTCGCGAAGAAGCGAAGAGCCGCATCGAAGCGGCCGGAGGAAAGGTGACCGCATCGGTCAGCAAGAAAACGGATTACGTGGTGGCCGGTGAAGAAGCCGGTTCGAAGCTGGACAAGGCGCGCGCGCTGGAAATTGCGGTGATCGGCGAGCGCGAACTGCTGCAGATGATCGGCTGACCGGAGCCTCGCCTGAAACACTTCATTGCAACACTCATCGCGTGGGGTCCGGCGGGCGTGTTCCTGCTGGCCATTCTCGATTCCACCGGCTTTCCGCTGGTGGGCGGCGTAGATGCGCTGGTGGTGCTGCTGGCGGCGGCCAATCACGGCGCGGTGTGGATGGTAGCGAGCATGGCGACGCTGGGATCGCTGCTGGGCAGCTTGCTGCTGTTTGCCATTGCGCGTAAAGGCGGAACCGCATATCTCGCACGCTTCACATCGTCGGGGCGAGGCGCGCGATTCAAGAAATGGTTTGAACACTACGGTCTGGTGACGGTGTTCGTTCCCGCTGCCGTGCCCATCCCGCTGCCGATGAAGGTCTTCGTTCTGTCGGCCGGCGCGATGGAGGTGAGCCCGGCTTCGTTTTGCATGGTGCTGCTGGCCGCGCGTATTCCGCGCTACTTTATCCTGGCCTGGATGGGAACGCAGCTCGGACCGCAGACGCTGCCGTTCCTGAAATCGCACATCGGCTGGCTGGCGCTGATCGCGGTGGCGCTGTGCCTGCTGCTGGTGGGCGCCATTAGGCTCATCGACCGCAGGCGAGCCGCGGCCGTCCAAAGCTAAGGCTTCAGCTTTTTGATCTTCGCTTCGGCGCTGCCGCGGATGTTCCGGGCCAGCACCTCGTCCGCGGGCGGGTTCGCTTTCAGGACCTCGAGGCATTTCTCCGAGTACTGCAAGGCGAGCTTGTTGCGATGATCGGCCAGGTACGCGTCTGCAAGGCTGTCGTAAACGTTGGCGGAACCAGGGTACGCGATTTCGTTCAGTTTGAGAATCTCGATCGCTTCTTTCGTGTCCCCCTTCTGCAGGTGATCGTAGCCCAGCAGGTTTACGACCGACTCCGGGAACAACGACACGTTCGGATCCTTCTTCCGTGCCTGCACCAGCATTTTCATGGCGCGTGCAGGACCTTTCGGCCCGACGAGGACATCCCAGAACTGAACGGCAGGTGAGATGGCGCTGGCCTTCCGTGGTCCAGTCGGAACTGGCCCTATCAGTGTCGTATCGAAGAAATCCACGATCTTCGCCGGCAGGCTCTTCTCCACTTTGAACATGTCCGCCCCGTGCCCTGCACCCTTGCAGGCGATCAGCTCACTTCGCTCATCGTGAAGGAACGAGGCCAGCCAGGTCATATAGGGAAGCAGATCATGATCGTCGTCGCTTGCCGAGATGAACACTGGCAGGGTATCGGACGCCTCCAGAAACGCGCGGCCATCTTCATCCGTAGTTCCCGACAACAACATCAGCGCCTTCACCTCGGGATGACGGCGCGCCGTTTGCACCGCGTTATCGACGCCGCAACTCGCCCCGCCGACGCCGATCCGCGTCTTGTCCACGCCAGGCTGAGTCGCAAGGTACTGAAAGGCAACATCAATGTCGCCCGGCCAGTGTTTCGCATTCTCGGCGCGCTTCTCAGGTGGCAGGGACTCGTGCCGCTCGCCCTGGCTTTCACCGTAGCCGCGATAGTCGAACGTCAGAACGTGGAGGCCCGAAGCCGCCAGTTGCATGGCGAGGTCGTTCCAGACCGACCGGTCGCGGTTGCACTGGTGCAGCAGCAACACTCCCGGCCCCGGCCTCCCCGGCGAATAGTAGGACGCTTTAAGCCTGAGGCCGTCCGGGGCGGAGAGGTCCGCATAGCGCATCTCCACCTGGGCCCCGAGCGTGGCCATTGACAACACGAGAGAAAGCCAGAGTTTCACCATCGCGCGACAGTATAACAAGCCTGGCCTAACCACCGCCCTCGGAACCCTGGTACCAATTCGGCCTGGTACCAGCAGCGTGTCTATGGTACTTCGCGGCCAGCGATCCAGTACGACCGCGGTACCAGTTGAATTGTTACCTTGCTGCTATTCGTCCCCTCAGGTCCCGCCGCTACTATTCAACCAGAGGCGAGAAAGAACAAAAAATGACATTGAAATCCATCCGATTGTTGACGTTACCGCTGATGCTGGCTTTGCCTATGGCGGCCGACGTTCTTCAGATTATCGGGACTGGCAGCCAAACGTACGGCAGTGATTACGTCTTCCCCTACTACATCACGGTGAACGGCGGAACAGCGCTCGACATGATGTGCGACGACGACAGGACCAATGTCACGAACGACGAAACGTGGGATGCCGACGCTTATTCATTGACCGCGGCGAACATCCCGGACCTGAAGTTCGCCTCAATCGGTTCCGCCAGTGCCGTGCTGAACGATTACGAGATGGCCGCCTGGATTGAGAGCGGCGTGGCCACGGGTTCAATCGGCGCCCCCGACGGGAACGCGGCCGTGTGGTTTATCTTCGATCCCACGTTCAACACATCCGTGGATCAGAGCAACATTACAACGATTTTGAGCGACGCCCAAACCGCCGTGGACGCTAACAACCTGAACTACTCCGGCATCACGATCTACACTCCGACGCCGCTGGATTCCTCGCAGGAATACATCACCGGCATCGTGACCTCTTCCGTTCCCGAGCCAGGAAGCTTCATGTTGCTGGGAACCGTGCTTTTGGCCCTCGGGTTTTTCGGGCGCCGCCGGTTCGCAACCGCGAGGAATGCCGCGGCCGTTCGCGATTAAAGTCTTCTCCCTATTGAGTCCCAAGTTCTCCCTGTAAGACCATCGGGCTGGCCGTTGACCGCGGCCAGCCCAATCTGTATGTGCGGGATCAGTTGGCGGGTTCCAGCTTCTTCCAGCCTGCGTCGGGATCGAAGGAAACGATCGACGGGGCCAGCGTTGGCGTCTGAGGCCCCAGATCCTTCGCATACACTACGCCGAGCTGGTTCACCACAAACGTCTGTACGCCGGTGACGCCATAGTCCCTTGGCCACGCGATCAGGCCGAAACCTCCCACCAGATGGCCGTCCATGAGGAAGTTGTGCGCGCCACCGATGGCATTGCCGCCCTGAGCGGTGAGAACGCGGAAATGGTACCCGAAGTGATAGCGCGGCTGCGGAGTGCTCCCTTCGACGGCCGATGCCGGCGATACCAGACGGTCCGAGGTGGAAATGGCCGGGCCGAACGGGCTTTCGCCTTCGGCATCCGGTGGCCAGTACAATCCGTCGTGCTTGCCCGGCGAGCTGATCAACCGTTGTGCAAACGCCAGAATGCCGCTGCCATCGTGGTCGGTCTTCGCGTATTCGATCTGCGCTTCCACGTAGCCGAGGCAGGTTTCCACCGCGTGCATTTCGTTGTGGCCGATGCGGCGATCCATGATTTCCTCGCGTCCGGCTTGGCCGTCGAAGCGCCAGCCGTTTGCGTCTCTTACCAGCGGGGCGGGAAACGGCCATTCATTGGCGCCGACGTAGACGATCATGCGGCCGGGAACGGCGGGATCGGCCTCAATTTTCGTGCCTGCCTGGACGGCCGCAAGGAACTCGGCCCGGTCGCCTTCGCTCAGCCGGCGGTCTCCGGGCTGAAACTGATCCTTCATCTCTTCGCCGAGGACCGAGGCCATCTCATCAATGCTGCCCGATTTCGCGGCGGCCACCAATGCGCTGACCGCCGCCTCAGGAGTGTCGAATGTCCGCTGTGCAACCTGCGCAACCACGGTTACCGAAGCGATGGCCGCCGCTAACAGCGTCAGACCCGCGACCTTGTGAAGATTTGCTTTCACCGGCGTCCTCCTTTGTCCTCGGCGCGCCCGCCACCAGCGGGATGACTGCCGCCACTGGCGGGATGACCGCCACCGCTGTTGCCGCTCCGGCTGGCATGGCCCCAGGAAGCCGCTGCGTGGTCATTGCGGCCGTTCTCGGTTCCATGGAACGCTCCCGTATGTTCGGGTTCATGCTGGCCGTACCCACGGCTGGGCGTAACGGCGTAGTGCTGGCCCCCGTTGTACACACCACGGGCACCGGCGAAGCCGCGGTTGTACGCCGGACCACCGTAAGCCGCGCCGCGCCAATGGCCGCCAGCCCAGTTGCCATAGTTATGAACATAAACGCCGCGGTTAAACCACGTACGTCCCCACACGGCATGATTGAACAGGAAGGCATGTGCATGCCAGTCGAAGATGCCGCCCCATCCCCAGGCGCCGAAGCTGGTGCCGATGAAGAAGCCAGGGCCGAATCCAATGGCGCCGCCGATAAAGAATCCCGGACGAGGCGCCGCGAACACGATGTACGGGTTATACGTGGGCACGTAAATCACGCCGGGGTCCACCGGCAGCACTTCCACATATCCGCCGTCATCCACCACCCGGACCTGCGGACCGCTGCGCAGATAGCCGTAGTGATAAGCGCTCTGCCGCATTCGCTGAACCGCGTCCATCACGTCGGGGCGTTGCGCCAGAACGGCGTTACCAAGCTGGCTGGTCCAGTTCATATCGCGAGCCATCATATCCAGAACAGCTGGAAAGGGTAGGAGCGATTGAACGCTGGGATCCCATGGCAGGTTCGCCTGCTGAATGGCGTTCGCGAGCTGGTCACCATGAAGGTAAGCGTATTGCTGGGCCCATCCGGCCGCGGGCTGAATCTGATCGGGGAACGTCGATGCCGCCAATATCTGCGCCAGCAACGGATCGGGATACAGGGCGATGCGGCTCACCAGATTGTCCAACTGCGCCGGCGCGAACGTGGGCGGTGGAGGCTGCTGAGGGTAACCTTGCGGCGGGTAGCCTTGCTGCGCAGAACCCTGCTGAGGGTAACCCTGTTGCGGATAGCCTTGCTGGGGATAACCCTGTTGCTGCTGCGGATAACCCTGCTGCTGCGGATAATTCTGCGGAGGGTAATTCTGGGGCGGATAATTCTGAGCGGGCGGGTAGCCTTGCCCGTTCTGCGGCGGTGGCGGGTAATCCTGCGCGAACGCCGCCGTGGTCATCAGCAATAACAGAGCGGACGCGAACACCGCCGCGCTCCGAAGCAGTGTCTGTCGTATTACGAGGTTCATGGTCGTCTCCTCTTCCTCGGCGAGAGCGAGTGCAACTTGATCACCGAAACGCGAACCAGCTTTATCTTATAGGGAAATCGCTTGATCGGATGAATTATTGAAGCCACTGAGCCGGTCGCGCTGGCTGAAAAGGAGCAATGCCACCACCATTCGGTATGGCAGCCAACGCTTGCGCTTTGCATCGGATCTGTCGTGAGACGCTGGCGCGCGCGGCAATGTTACACACCTTTACTTCGGGAAGCCCGCGGCTGTTCAGTGAGCTTCGAAGATTCGAGCGGTGGCGGCACTTGCCGGCGCGACCTAGCAGGTGCGGCCGTCAAAGTTGAAGTCGATGCGATACTGTCGGGTGGCCGGGAAGAACCTCGACACGTCTCCATTTTGCTTTGACTCGATGCAAGCCTTGACGTCCTCGGGCTTCATCTGTCTCCTGCCTGCACGAGCAACAACCGACATTGCTCCGGGAGCGAACTCAACCCGCTCGATAATGGCCGGCGTTACAGGACGTGGCTCGGGAGGCGCGAAACCGCCCGGCTTCTCGCCGCAGGTCAGGGTGTCATCGACAACGTAGAAGATCGGTGCCCTTTCTCCCTCCGCCATCATGACAAGAGTGGGTCTGAGAAGGTCTTCAATATAGAGTTCCGTGGTGTTGGCGCCTTGTGCGCCGTAGGTGCCTATGCAAACGAGTACCTCTCGACCGCTCACGAGCGGCACCTTGTGGCATCGTTCCGTGACAACGCCCGCCTTGTACCAGAGCATGATCCACCGGCCCGAGCGGCGCGTCATCAAAATGGTGCCGCCGAAGTTTTCGGAGTGCGGTTCGCAGCCTTCCATCCAGAGCGCTGCGTCCTCGCTCGTAGGCGAACGAAAGTGGCCGTGAGTCAACCTCGACAGGGACCAACCGAGGTTATCTCCGGCAAAGCTGGTGAATTTCGGGCACGCGCCTCGGCATTTGGTTTCCGTGCCGCTTGCGACCCGCCCCGGGCAGACCGTTTCGAGCAACTCCGCACCGCCCGCTTGCATGGGATCCTCGGCGTCAGAAGGGAAAACCGGTTCAGCTCCGGTGGCGGCACAGAACGGAGTGACCAGTAATACCCACGCGAAAACCGTGCGCGCAGGCGAACATCCGGCTCCGGAGAAACCCATTCTGAAATCAGTCTAATCCCAGGCGTGCTCGGCGATGTCACGCGCGAAAGGCGAGCCCGCGTGTGACACGGTTTGCGGATAGAATCAAAGCGCCGC
>Ga0187887_10003228_pt1 | contig 12744 bp, 11 predicted proteins | sample June2016WEW_7_10_FD_132977 | JGI IMG/M metagenome (GOLD analysis project Ga0187887, IMG submission 132977) | Peatland microbial communities from SPRUCE experiment site at the Marcell Experimental Forest, Minnesota, USA - June2016WEW_7_10 | ecosystem: Environmental > Terrestrial > Soil >...
CCAGCTCTCGCTCCTCATTATCTCCTTCAGCGTCTGCAGCACGAATAGCGCAGCCATCGCCCTGAACCTGTCGTCCGACAGACCGGACAGGTCGATCGCAACCAGCCCGGAATGCGACAGCTTGCCTATGTCAAGTGTGCTCTTCCTCGAAAAGTAGTCCTCACCTTCTCTTGCGAACTGGCGCAGTCTGTAAACCGCGTTCTCCAATTCAGCAGGGTATTCGTACGTGCCGTCCTGCAGCTTCTCCTGCAATAAGTATATCACATCATGGAGCGTCGGCGCGTCCTTGCCTTCCGGCGGCCTTTCCGCAGGCTGGAACCCGAAGTTGACGTACGCCTGCTCTATCGCCTCCTCGGTTATCCTCTTCTGCTCCGGATATGACGATATGTCGGTGAGTATCTCGAATGAGTTCATTATCTGCTTTGTCCTGTCCAGCGGCTTCATCGACGACAGGTCCATTATGTTTATGTAGTCCCCCTTTCCCAGCGAGACCACTATGCCCCCGCTCTGCTTCACCCATGCCTTGTACTCCCCGGCGAAGTCTATTATTATTGCGTTGGTGTTCCAGATGTAGTTCGCCCTGACAAGCAGCGTCTTGACAAAGTAGCTCTTTCCCGCTCCGGTTATCCCAACAACTGCTATGTGCGGGTTGGTTATGTTGAGGTAAGACCAGGTGAACGGGACCTTGAATATCTTTGTGGTGCCTATGAATATCGACTGCATCGGGTCGCCCATGAGTATGCCTGCCGGCGGCTCAGGGGGCCTTGATATGAACGCCCTCTTCGCGATCTCGCTGCTCATTATGTGCTGCAACTTTACAAGGGTCATCTTCTCAACATCTTATCCGAATCAAAGTATATATACCATCAGTTCTGCTGGTCGAAGTAGGAGCTCGCCTCCTCGAATGTGGTGGGCAGCGCGAAGTTGAATCCGAACAGCACCTGCATCTCCCTTCCAACTATTCTTGTCAGGTCTACGTCCATCGAGCTCATCGATATCTGCAGCCCACTTATCTGCCTGTTGAGCGTGTCGAGCGCGGCCTTCTCGCTAACGCCTATTGCTGTAGTCTCCATGTACATGGCAGTTGCTATGGGCTTCTCGCCCTGCGATATCCTGTCTATCTTCCTCTGTATGACGTTGATCTTTCTCTGTATCTCAGTCAGTGTCATGTCATTGACGGTCGGGCTCTGCAACGCCCTGGACATCTGGAATTCCTGGTAGGAGCGCTTGCCCTCGTATTCGTCCCTGACCTTCTGGACGTCCAGGCCCATTGACAGCACATGGTACTTGAGCGGGAAGTCTATGTTCATTATGGCGCGCTCCCAGTTCTCAGGGGCCGATATCATCTTCTCGTCCTCGTCGGCAGACTCGGTCTCGATCTTGAACGTATATGCGAATAGGTTTGCGGTCACGTACCCTGTCGCGTAGAACAGCCCGTTGACATTCTTGACTATGGCATTCTGGTCCTTGGTTATCTTGTAGTTCTGCGCGGGCTGGAATGTTATGTTGAACAGCCCGGCTACAACCGACATGAGTATGAAGTCGGCGAAGTTCAGTATGAGTATCAGCAGAACGCCGGCTACTATGATGAAGAAGCACAGCACCTCTATAAGTCCCCTCCCGAAGTATTGCAGCAGCGATATCCCTATCAGGAGCACTACCATGGTGAATGCAATGTACATTATCGCCTCTTCGTCCATCATGACACCTCGTGCTGTATGTTGCGGCTTATCTGCTCGGTTATAGTGGTATAAGGTATAAGGTACTCGGGCTCGACGTACTTTAGTATGTCGTTGCCAGTGACTATGTTTGGCGGGATTCCAAGAGTGGTGGCTATGCCGTTCATGAGCTCCTTGGCCTTCTGCTGCACTATCGTTATCGCCTCGAATTCCTTAACGCCCTTCGATGATACGGTCGCGAATGTGCCCAGCTCGAAGGATATGTTGTTTGACATTGTGTCCAGCATCTTCCTCCACATGGAGAGCTTGCCCTTGACGTGCTCCAGCTCGTTCTCCGGCGCCTTCTTGTCGATGAGCTTGGCCTCCGCGTCCTCCATCTCGCTTATGTTGTCTTTTAGCTTCTGCAGGTAGTCGTCCTTGTTCATGAGATACAATTCGCTGCTGAACCTTACAGGGTCCCTGCTCAGCCCGACCAGCCTGCTCACCTGGTTCGCGAACCTTAGCTTCTCCTCGTCAGTCATCTCGCTCGACGACACGTACAGGGGTATGTTAATGTAGGCCGTCGCCGTGTATATGTCCCCTTCCTTCCTCACTATGCAGTCCCCGGTAGTCGATATCCAGTAGGGCGGCTGGTCGCTTATCACTATGTTCCTGCTGTGCTGCTTCAGGAATGGCAGCATCAGGTATGTATAGTACCTTGAGGCGAATGCCAGCACATCGAATATCACCGCGAGTATTAGGAGCACGACCCTTATGATGCTGAATGCAAACCCAACCGGCAGTATGACGGCTATCCCCATCATTGCAAGGGAGAGCGCCATGAAGCCTATCAGTATCAGTATCTTCGGGTTCATCTAATTCAGCCTAATATAGATGCCAAGTAATTTATTCATTGTGTGGGTCATATGAAGCCCCTTATGCGGCCTCCCATTGACTGCGCCCTTCCGATGAAGCTGGCTATCTCGCGTATCGCTGCGTAGGTTATGGCGATTATCAGCGCGGGGTAGAAGAATATCATGAGCCAGAAGCCGTTGAGCGATGTCTTGACCGACTGCAGTTGCACCGCAAGCGGGCTGGTCGAGCTTATTGCCAGCTGCGGATCTGGGTTCATGCTCACCACCTGAAGCGTCGCGGAGCTCATGTCCCTCTGCACAGTGGGCGTCGTGAAATAGTATGCAACGGCAAACAGCGATGGCATCACCAAAAAGAAGCCGAATGCCATGGCTATCATTATCCCCCCAAGGGATCTTGTCGGTATTATGGCCCGGAAGAATATCCCAGGTATCAGGAATACGGGTATCGCCGCGGTGGCGAAGAACACCAGTATGTAGTATTCGGCGTATAGCGCAGCTATCCCATCCGTGAGGAAGCCCGCTATGGCGATCGTTGGGTCTATGAAATATATCGTGACAGGTATTGTAAGGACATTGACGAATAGCTGCGGAAGGAAGCTTATGAAATTGAGCACAGATGACTTGCCCAGCGAGCCGCCGAAGGCCAGCTTCACAGTTGAGCTCACCGCATAAGAGAGTACGAGGTTTGTGCTGAAGAGCGCGCTGTACATAGTCTCTGCCGTATTTATCGTCGTAGATATGTAGTGGAATGCCACTGCAAACGGATTCAGGTTCCCGACCGCTATCCCCGGAAACACGCCGAACATGACGCTGCAGAGATAAAGGAATGCTACTATTATTATCGCAGTGGCTATCGCCTCGTAGAACTCGCCAATCCCGAAGTTCCTTATCCTGTTGCTGTTCAGCGCGACGCCTATCATGAATATTACTGCTGCAATCCCGAAGGACAGGAATATCACTACCACTGCTATTGGTAGGTAACCCTGCCATTGCGAATATATCTGCTGGTTTATCGCGCAGTACCACGGTTCGTTCTGCGTTATCTGCGATGATATGGCGCTGCTTATGGTTCCGCAGCCCTGTGTGCCTTGCGCCCCTGCAACAGATGCTATCAAGGCCAGCAGTATCATGGAGATGAATATTATCCTATACGCGCTTTTGTTTTCCAAGATTGCACCTCATAGGAAGTTTGCAAACAACTGTGTTATGCTCATCCTCTCGCCGATTGCGCTGGAGAAGTCAATGACGAACGCATCCAGTATCACTATGTTCATGAGTGGTATTATTGTCAATCCAGCAATTATATAACCGATGTAGCTTACAAGCGACCCCAGTGCCGCGGGTATGCCGGCCGCGCTTGTAGCAAGAATGGAAGGGTTGACTGCCGAAGCCGCATATATGGCGAAGATGTTCGCGATGAAGCCGCTGAAGCCGCACTGGAATGTCGTACCTGAGAGCACCGTGGAGACCGTTGAATAGTACTGAAGGCATGCGAGGTTTGCCGTTACGTCGACATATCCATACGTCAGTGATATGAGAATCGGGTATATGATCCCTATCCCAAGGCCGAATGCTATCATAGCGCCACCGAAGGTCCTCAGAAACCCTAGTGTCCTTGCGATCAGCCCTATCGTGAGGAAAAAGGCGAGCAGCAGCAGCGATGCGGACAGCAGCATGAGCTGCACCTGGTTGAATATCAGCGCGAGCAGCAGCGCGCCATACGCCCAGGTGAGCAGGCTGCCTAAGTTTGTCGGCCCCAACCCGGGCGGCGTTAACTGTATCTCTATCGATGTAGACCCGAGCGGCGCCCATGTCCCCTGCGGGAGTATTCCGGCAAGCAGCGTGTAGGTGAAGGTCGCATAGAACGTGTATGCGCCGAACGCGAAGGATGCGTTGTTGAACAGGCTGAGGTCGCACGCTGAGAGCGTATACATTGTAGTTGCGCTTGTGCATCCGGTCGGCACCAGGTTCAGCTTGCCGAACAGTGTCTGCGGATTGAGGAAGAACAGGTACGTTATCGATGCGAATACCACTATCAGTATAACAGAAAGCATGACCTCGTAAAGCTGGAACCTGGCCCATCCCCTTGCCTCGTCGCTGTTTATTATCCCGGCAAGCGCGTAGACCAGCCCAGCAATCAGCGCGACAGTGAGCGCTGCGATTATCGCAATAGGCACCCAAGAGTTGATTGTTATGGGCAGCGTGTTCGTCGTCGCCTGCAGTAGGGGCGCGAACTGTTGCGCGGTGATGCTTGCGATCGGTTGTATCATATTCTCATCCCAGCAGCTTTCCGGTTATGTTGCCCCTCAGGTTCGGTGCGCCCAACAGGTCTCCTACAAGCTCCGCAAAGTCAAAGGATATTATCAGTGCGAGCACTATCGCGAATATTGTGAATGCGGCCGGCTCTATCACGAAGTAGAGGTAGCCGTTTATCAGCCCTAACGATTGTCCGCTGCCACCTGCGCCCGTGAATAGCACCAGCGCCGACAGAACATTCCCGACCGCGGTGATGCCTGAAGCGGCTCCTCCGACCGAAGCTGCGGTTTCTGCAGCCATTATCGTATTGGCGGTCGCCGGGTTGTTGTAGGTCGCGGAGCTGGAGATAGATGGTATGTAGCTTGCGAGCATAACATGCAGCACGAGCGGGAACACTATGTAGAAGCCTACGAACAGGCCCAGGAATGCGCCTCCAGCTGCCCTTGTCCAGGGCAGCGTCCTGAGTATTATCCCGGCATACAGGAATATCGGGAAGAGTCCGTATACGAATCCGAGCATCGCGAGGGTGCCCAGCACCATGACTATGAATCCCCAGCCTACCTCGCTCAATATTTTCAGCACCTGGTCGAATAGGTTGTAGCCCTGGAATGGCAAGAACACCACGCCGAAAGCTACAGGGGTAAGGCTTACCCTCAGTGATTCGGCAGTGTCTATCACGTAATTTGCAGCCTGCAGCCCTACCAGCGGGCCTATGAGCCCGACCGATGAGCTTGTCAGGTATGTGCAGTCGTCAACATACGTCTGCCTGCCGAAGGATGAGCCGCCGATGGCGAAGAAGCTCTGCGAGCTGGTCGCAGCTGACGCCAGCATGAATCCACCTACAAATATGAAGACAACTATGGCGGTAAGTACTATCTCGCCGAACTCGGCCTTCACCATGTTCCTTAGCAGTTCCAGGTTCAGGACGTAGCTGAGCATGTATATCAGCCCCGCGACAAGCGCCATTGTCAGTATTATTAGTAAAGATGTCGAGAGCACCTGCTGCTCGCCTGTGCCCTGGCCCGAGAGTATGCTGTTCTGGGGTATTATGCCGCTTTGCTGGGAGAGAGACGATTGCACGCCATTTCCGCAGAACGAGGATATCGTGATTGATTTGGTTGCGCTTTGGGCATGCATGCTGGCGATTATTGCCATGAGGGCAAATGCCACAAGCGCAGGTTTGAAATTTTTCATGGTCCTCACTCTACATGTCACCTACAGCAGCTTCGCTAATCCGGCAAGCTCCGTGTCCCCGCCCATCAAGCCTGAAAGCCCGACTATCGAGCTCATAGTCACCACTATGTTGATCAAAGGTATCAGAAATGCTATAACTCCTATTATCCCGTACGAATCGAGCAATGCAAAGAATGTCGAAAGCGCATCGGTCGGGCGGCAGTACGCCGGCAGGTTGAATGCCGGGCTTCCGAGCTCGGCGCTGTCACCCAGCTGCGCTGTATATTTCGCTAGGGTTAGCACGGACGTCAGCGGCACCAGCAGGTAGCCGATGTCCCACGCCTCCCCGTTTGTCAATCCGCTTGTAATGTAATCTGAAGTCGAAGCTGTAACTACTGCCATCACAGGACTTATTGGTAATGGTGGCACGGGCCCACCATTGGCATTGGGCCAGCAGTTGTATGTCCATGCAATGGCATGTATGTTCGGCTCGACGAAGTAGTTGATCACGTAGTTGCCTGCCATCGTGTTACCGGCATTCGGCCAGATGCTGTTGGGCGTCGCGGGCAAAGATGTTATTACGTTGTATCCGTAGGTCGCATTGTAATTGCCTGCATTCGCCTGAGAGAGTGTGCTCGTGAAGCCCTTGCCCAGCGATAGGTACTCCAGCGACAGTACCGTCGGGTATATGAAGAGCCCGGCAAGCGCTATGGCTATTAGCAGTCCGCCTATCCTTCTTGTGAAGAGGGTGCTGCGCAAAACTATTCCACCGAAAAGCAGCCATGGCCATGCATACAGGAACATCGCTATGAATAGCAGCTGCGCCACGAAAGATTCCACAGACAGGTTGAATATTCCCTTCAGCACGTTGAGGTTGCCTATCAGCATCGAATACCCTGCATACGGCGTAAATGTGGTCTCCAGGTCGAATTCAGGGGTGAGCTCAAGGTTTGGCACTATGCAGGCACTGGGATTCTTTGTTGCGACACACACATTGATAGTCGCCGAGAGGTTCGACTGGAAGCCAAGCCATGCGTCCATCGTGAATGAGCTGTTCAAATTCGCAGCGGTCTGGTTGGTAAGGTTGGCCAGTATGACCGCCGATGCGGCGAGCGGATAGTTTATCTTGTCAGTGAGTGTTGAGCTTCCCCCCAGGTTGACCATGCTGCACAATCCTGTGAAGGTGTTCCCGCTCACCGAATTGGCTCCGGCGAGCAGCGAGTTGGCCCCGCCAAGTATGTTGAGCTGCGATGTCTTCTCGACATTCCCGCACAGGCTTGATATCGCAGTTGGGCTCATCAGAGTTGTCGTGCTGTAGGATGTGTAGAATATGGATGAGACCATGAGCATCGAGCCGAGCAGTATGCCTATGAGTATCACAGTGCCTATGAACTGGTAGAACTCGCCGAGCGCAACCCCCTTTATCCTGGGGTTGTTGAGCAGCGAACCTACGAAGTACCACACGGCCACGACAAGCGCGTCAAGCATGAGCGCTATGAACACCAGCGGGATCAGCGTCGTGCCCGCGGTGTTGTACGCATTGGACTGGAGCAACGGCAATGCAATATGCAGATAGTTGATCATTTCATATGCCACCCCAGAATGAGCCTGCGCCCATGATGCCGCCGTTCAGCGCCCTGGCCAGCCCCATCGCAAACCCTAGTGTGACTGCGATGTCTATCATGAACAGCACCACACCGGCAAATATGAACTGCGCGACATTATTCACCGTAGCCTGCGCGTTGGACACCACGGCGAAAGGAGATATTAGCCCGGTGTTGCCGGATGCGTCCGTGATTATCGGCTTCAGCAGCCCGCCCTGCAGGAGCTGGGAGAAGAACGATGAAATGCTGGTCGGCACATTCACCCCGTTGTTTGCGACCGATGCGCTGAAGATCTGCGACACGGTCAGCTTCGGAAGGCTGTAGGTGCCCTTAAGGTACGCTGCAGCAGGGTTACATGTAGCCGTTGCTGCTGCAGTCGAGCTGCAGGCTGCAAATGTATATGAGATTATGTAGCTGTTGAATGAGACCATGAGCGGGTACACGATGTAGCCCGCTATCGCTATGGCGAGCACCGTATTGGATGCCCCCTTGAGGTTTGTGCCCATGAATGCGAGGGACCGCAGCGCTATGGCTATCGGGAGCACGATGGTGAATGCGGTGTACTGCAGCACGGGGAGCAGCAGGAACTGTATGAAGAGCACGCCCACTACAAGAGTGATGAGCGGCGCTATGACAACCAGGTAAACCGTGCTCAGTATTGCAAACACCTGGTATATCTCAAGTACGGGCGCGATCCCTATTGTCACGATGGAGCTGAGGCCGAGGTTTGTCACAAATGCCTTGATGACCGATGACAATCCGGTGTTGAGTATGCTGCCTATGGACTGCAGGACCTGCGCCTCTATGGCATACGATACCGAAGTGGAATACACATTTGTGAGTAGGACAAGCCCGGTGTTGGTGCTCAAATTGCCTATATAGTACTCCGAATACTGGAACGGGTTCATGCCGGTCTTTGCAAGGGACTGGCTCATTGACGTTGATATGCTGCAGGCCGTAGTTGCAACGCCGATGAGCACCAGTATTATGAAGATGCTTATCACCCCCTGCGTGGCCTCGGACTTCGCCGCCTGCTTTATCCTCTCCCTTGTAGACCCGGGGAACATGCCGCTAAGCGAGTAAAACAGCGCGAAGAGCATGAAGGTGAGCAGCACTATGAGTATGTTTATGTTGACCCAGCTTGTGGTTCCATACAACAGACAGGTATTTACCATGCGAACACGCTATGCAAGCTTGAACCTCCCGACCCCAAGGGTTATCTTTCCTCCGAGCAGCCTTGCTATGTTGTTGGTTATCACGTAACCTATGATTATGTCAAGTATAAACAATATGAACTGCACTACCTGCATAAGCGAATTGTCGATCGCGAAGTTGAGCGACGGGAATATCCCGCCATTTGTGAGCGGGCTGAACAGCCCGGTGTAGAATCCGTATCCCGAGATCGTAGAGACAGACGGGATGTTAGTGCCGAATCCGAGCGTGAGTGGAAGCGTGCCGGTGACGAAGCCAGTGAAAGATGAGACCGTTGATACCATGCTGTTTACTAGGCCGCAGAACAGGGTTGGAAACAAATTGCACGTGGTAACGCCGTACGCCTGGGATGTGAAGGTGAACATGTAGTTGGATATCGGAAGGTTGAATGCTATGAGGAGAGTCGGATACACTATCGATAACCCTATCCCGATTGCTATCATTGTGCCGCCAAGTCCCCTTATGAATGGGAATGAGCGCATGATCAGCCCGATTGGTATGAATGCGCCCAGCCCGATCGCCGCTATCACGTAGATAAGGTCGCTTTGGACCTGGAATGAAAGGAGCATCGCGGTTACTATGTCAGCCGAGCCTGTTGCGATGGAGAGCGTTGGGTCGCCGTACAGGTTAGTTATGTAGTTGCTGTTTAGCAGGTTGACATCGGCACCGAACTGCACGACAGGGATTCCCCTTGGCGGTACCGGTACGGGAATCCAGACTTCAAGCCCGAGCGACCGGAGGAGGTCGCCCCCAACGGAAAGTCCCATCAGGGCGGCGAAGGATGTCTCCGCGCCCTGGAGCTGGGGCGTAAGGTAGCTGGACTGCACGGTGGTGTAGAGGCTTCCAAGGTTCGTTGCTATCGATGAGCCGCTGGTCGAGCCGCTGCCCCCTGCAAGCGAGACCGCGATGGCGCTGGTGATCCCAAGGCATGAGAATATTATGACTACTATTATAACGCTCTTTACCGTCTCCCAGAGCTGGGCCCTGTAGAATTCCTTGAGGCTCCTGTAGTTGAGGACCTCGCCTGCCATGTATGCCACGGCAAGTATTATCACAGATATCGCAAGGCCTATCAGGCATAGTGGTATTGCGCTCTGTATGCACGTTCCCGGGTCGGTTGTAGTGCCGTTGATTATGCATTTGATTGAGGACACGCTGCCGGTCTGCGCACTTGAGCTCAAAAGGAGAATGCCAAGCACTGATAGCGCTATAAGTAGGATCGCTGGGCCGCGGCGGACTACTGGCATATTTATTGATAACAAGACAACTTATTTATATTGTTCTTATCCCTTCAGCAGCTTGAACCTGCTCATGTAGAGCTCGCCCTGAAGCAGCACAAGGAATGGCAATATGAATAATGAGCTGAAGACCAGCATGGCGTACCTTGATATCGCCGTTCCGGATGCGGCTATGAAGATCGCATCGAAGAGAGTCACAAGCACTATCGCTATGACAAGCCATACCAAAAAGTAGTCGATTCTTTTTGTGAAGAACTTCAGGCTGGCCTGCATCGACCTGACCAGCTTGTTCTCGTCTATCACTATCGATGCCGGGGCATAGAAGACAAAAGGCGTTATGATCAATGCCACAATCGCGGTTATGAGACCTGAGTACCCTGTGCTGAAGCTCAGCACGTTTGCAAGTATTATTATTATGGTGGCAAGGAGCAGGATGACAAAGACCCTGCTTGTGTACTTCTCTATGCCTTTTATTACAGCCGAGCTGATCTTGGTCTGGGTCCTGCTGTGCTTTACCACTATGTTGATCGCGACCATTGCAAAGCTCAAAAAGAGCAGTGAGAAGAGCGTTGATATGACTATTATCGCTGTGTTGAACGGGTTCAAATTAACGTATATGCTGGCCGTCCTGAGAAGGACCGCGCCTATGTCGTTGTAGGTCGGGAACGGCGTAAGCAATGGTATGAGGAATGCAAGTATGAAGGATATTGAGGAGAGCAGTATAAGGTATATGTTGGCAAAGTACGTGTTTACCGTGTGTTTCAGTATGTTCAGCATCTAGAATCCCTCACAGATATATGGTTGATAAACATTAAAAATGCAGCGCATAGGCTGGGTTAATTAAAAAGAAAGAAAAAGTAATTAAAAAATAAAATAACTTTTTCTATTTATGCTGCTCCGCCGCCGCAGAGTGCAACCACCTGGGTTGACCCTGTGCTGCCTAGTATTCCGGCACCTCCGGATGAGACCAGCAGGTTGAGCACGAACGGCGCCGCGACTGCTATTGCGACTCCGACAACTCCACCTATGATCATTGCCATGCCATATCCCTGGAATCCACCTTTGGATGAGGAAGGCATTATGTTGGCTCCGGCATATATTGCGCCACCTAGGATCATCAGCGTGAGACCTAGCAGGAATATTATATTCCTAACCGTGTTGAACACCGTACACAGAGCATTCGTTGCTCCATTCGCAACTGCGTTGTTCTGCGAAATGACAAGGGTTCCAAACATACCAAGCACAGCAGCCGTCAATAAAATAAACTTTGCATATGCCGCTATGCCAGACTGTTTAAGGAAGACTTTGTATAAGAAATTCTTCATTTATATCGCCGTTTCCACTGCTAATATATGAATATACTAGATTTAAATACCTATCTGTTTTTCGGGTATACCATTTAAATGACTTCCTGTAGTCATTGCCATAGACGACAGGCAAAATTCATCTACTGGGACGGACAGATGCTGGTTATGCCTGTCAAGCCGGTCGAGCCGAGTATGCCAGAGCTCCCTGTTGCTGTGCCTGCTCCTGCAGCAACTATCATGTTCAGTATAAATGGTGCCGCGACCGCTATTGCAACTCCAACGACTCCGCCTATTATCATGGACATCCCGTATCCCTGGAATGCGCCCCTTGAATTGGATGGCATGATGTTGCCGCCTGCATACAGCACTGCGCCCAGAAGCATCAGAGTGAGCCCGAGCAAAAATATTATGTTCTTGACAGTATTGAAGACAAGGCAGATCGCGCTTGTGGCTCCGCTTATACCTGTGTTTGTCTGCGCCATCATAAGCGTTCCGAAAAACCCGAGCATTGTTATTGCCATCATGACAAACTTCAAGTTTGGTAGTATGCCACTGTTATTCAAGAGCACTTTGCGTAGAAAATTCCCCATTCGAACACTCCTCTTAATGTAATATGCATACGTCATAATTAAAATACTTATCTATGGGCCTCGGCACTCATCCCGTCTGCAAGCTGTTGACAGCCGAGCTTATGCTGAGCTCCGAGCTCCTTATGTAGTCCTTGCTGAATGCCATGAGGTACATGCTTGAATTCGCCGTCACGTTCCTGGCCCCGTAGTTGAGCAGATAGCTGCTTGTGGAATGCGGAGGTATCGCGGTCAGGTTAGGGGCAAGGAATATTCCGTCCTTGATCGGGTACCTGTTTATTAGGAATACCGAAACATTCTCATAGTAGGCAGCGTTGTTGGTTATGTTGACGGTTACTCCATTGATGTCGTACAATTGCGTGCCCGCGACTTTTTGAATTGACAGGGACACATGGCTTATTACAAGAGTGTTGTCTTTTACATAGATCCCGTGGGCATATACCACAACCACCAGAGCTGCAATTACGATCGCGGCAAAAGTGGCAGGTATGTATATTTTCTTGGTTGCCGTGTCCTTGAGGGCGTTGCTGTCCTTCTCGTAGCAAAGGACGGTCAGCAGCGGCACGTACGCCAGGCTGTACATCAAAAAGTTGTGCCAGGACAGCATGAATATGAATGCCGGGGCTATCGCAATGAGAGGCTTGAGCGTCTTAGTGTAGAAGTAAAGCAGCACCATTGAGGAAAGCAGCACCAGGGCCGAGGCAAAGACCGGGTACCACAGCGCGACGCCGTAGCTCCTCACGAAAACCTGCATTATCTCCGTGCCTGCTACAAGCAGCTTTGAGGAGCCGAACAGACTCAGGATATTGCGGAGGAACTGCAGAGGGCCGAGCG
>Ga0187887_10003229_pt1 | contig 12736 bp, 10 predicted proteins | sample June2016WEW_7_10_FD_132977 | JGI IMG/M metagenome (GOLD analysis project Ga0187887, IMG submission 132977) | Peatland microbial communities from SPRUCE experiment site at the Marcell Experimental Forest, Minnesota, USA - June2016WEW_7_10 | ecosystem: Environmental > Terrestrial > Soil >...
AGCGTCCAACCCCCGGCCTGCTCCCCGGCAGCCCGCCACCCCCCGAAAAGAACCCACCCAAACCGAAAAACTTAGGCAAACCGGAGTGAATCGGCTAAGCTGGAGCAAGAACGTCATGACTGAGAGGCCAGACAGTAGCAAGCCGTCTGAAGCACCCGCTGACCGCCTGCCCCGTGCGAGGTCTGCTGAAGAGGCTTGCGCCAACCTGGAGAAGCTGGGGATAACCGAAGATGACGTCGCCGACGCCGTCCGCTGGGCCCGTTCGAACCCGATTGGCGACTCAGAAAGATGGAACTCGAGCAAGTCGTAACTGACATTTCGGCCGCACTCCTAGCCGTCGATCGCCGCGGAACACCATTCAAGCAATTCCAAGCGGGCGTCGGACCCTTTGGAGAGCCTCAGCTGGTGGGCGCTGTTAAGACCTACCTCAATGGCCTGCCCGCGTATGGGAAATCCGTCGTGACCAAGAGGACGCCCGACTTGTTAATCCGCGGGCAGTGGTCTCTCGAGTTCAAGATTGCTCGCCCATTTGGAGACAACGGGAAGGAGGCCGAAAATTGGTCGGTGAATCTACTTCACCCTTACCGTGGCAACGTTAGCGTTATTGGGGATTGCCTCAAACTCGAAGCGCTCGACGGTCCTGAACGCCGAGCTGTTGTCGTGGTCGGATACGAGCATACCCCGCCAAAAATCCCTCTGGGGCCTTTGATCGACGCGTTCGAAGTTGTGGCCACTCAAGTAGCTAAAGTCCGAATTGGGCCTCGGATACAAATCGTCGAGCTCGGCCTGTGCCATCCCGTCCATCAGCAACTCATAATTGCCGCTTGGGAAGTCTTCCCGCATTCATAAAGCGCCCTGCGCCGCTGCAGTTGATGCTCCCCTTGTAACTCCCGCATATAATGGGTCATGGCGAGTGTTCAGCCCACCACGCTCCCCGTTGAGCGGGTCTCTGACCTGTTCCGGGAGAAGTTTGGCCGCCTTCTGGACACCGTCCACGCCAACCGTCCCTCCGACGACACCGACATCATCCGCCAGGCCTGGAAGTTCTGCCTCGAGCACCATGCCGGCCAGCTCCGCGCCTCCGGCGAGCCCTACGTTCTCCATCCGCTCGAGGTCGCCCTCGTCCTCGCCGAGATGAAGCTCGACTCCACCGCCATCGCCGCGGGCCTCCTCCACGACGCCGTCGAAGACACCCCCGTCACCACCGAGGACATCGTCTCCAAATTCGGCGAGCAGGTCGCCCACATCGTCGAGGGCGTCACCAAAATCGACAAAATCCAGTTCGCTAATCGCGAAGACCGCCAGGCCGAAAACGTCCGCAAGATGCTGCTCGCCATGGTCAGCGACGTGCGCGTTGTCCTCATCAAGCTGGCCGACCGCCTGCACAACATGCGCACCCTCGAGCACCTCCCGCCCGAGCGCCAGCGCGCCATCGCCCGCGAAACCCTCGACATCTACGCGCCCCTTGCGCATCGCCTCGGCATGGGCAAACTTCGCGGCGAGCTCGAAGACCTGGCCTTCCGCTGGGTCGACCCCATCACCTGGGAGCAGCTGCACGAGGCCGTCGAGGCCCGCCGCTCCGAAGGCGAGCAGTTCCTCGCCGGCGTCGAAGGCCTCCTCTCCGAGCGCCTCCACGAGAACAACATCAAAGCCCGCGTCGAGTGGCGCATTAAGCGCCTCTACAGTATCCACTCCAAGCTCGTGAAGTCGCAGACCTCCATCGATCAGGTCTACGATCTCCTCGCCCTGCGCGTTGTCACTTCCAGCGTGCAGGATTGCTACGCCGTCTTCGGCATCATCCACAGCATCTGGCGTCCCGTCCCCGGCCGCATCAAGGACTTCATCGCCATGCCTCGCCCCAATTTGTATCAGTCGCTGCACACAACCGTGATGGGCGAAGGCGGCCACCAGTTCGAAGTCCAGATTCGCACCGAGGAAATGCACCGCATCGCGGAAGAGGGCATCGCCGCCCACTGGAAATACAAATCCGGCGGCTCGCCCGTCAGTGCCCGCGACGAGCAGCGCCTCGCCTGGGTCCGTCAGCTTGTCGAGTGGCAGCGCGACATGACCGACCCCAACGAGTTCCTGTCGACCCTCAAAATCGACCTGTTCCCGGAAGAGGTCTACACCTTCACCCCCAAAGGAAAGGTCGTCGTCGTTCCCCGCGACGGCACCCCCATCGACTTCGCCTACACCATCCACACCGAGGTCGGGAACACCTGCGTCGGCGCCCGCGTCAACGGCCGCATGGTCCCGCTCCGCACCAAACTCCGCAACGGAGACATCGTCGAAGTCATCACCCAGAACGGTCACACTCCCAGCCGCGACTGGCTCACCTTCGTCAAGAGTCCCCGCGCCCGCAACAAAATCCGCCACTGGCTCAACGAGCACCAGCGCGAGCGCGCCATCGAAATCGGCCGCAAGCTTCTCGAACGCGAAGCCCGCAAGTACAAAGTCGGCCTTTCTCAGTTCGAAGAGTCGGACTACGCCCGCGTTGCCGCCGACTACAGCGTCGCCACGCCCAACGACTTGTGGTCCGCCATCGGCTTCGGCAAATATTCCGCGCGCCAGGTCCTCAACCGCCTCGCCCCAGGCCTCATCCATCAGCCGCCGGAAGCCGAAGCCACGCCCGCCACTCCCGGCGCCGACGCGGTCCGTCGTGTGGCCGCCACCAGCGGCTCCGACTCACTCGTTGTCGAAGGCCAGAACGAGCTCCTCGTTTATCGCGCCCGATGTTGCAATCCTATTCGCGGCGAGGAGATCATCGGCTACGTCACCCGCGGCAAGGGCGTCGCCGTCCACGCCCGCAGCTGCCCCAACGTGCAGAACCTTCTCTACGAAGCCGACCGACGCATCGCGGTCGAATGGGCCCGCGCCGCCGATGACACCGCGGGCGCGAAGCAAACTTACCCCGTCCGCTTCACCGTCCATTGCGACGACCGCGCCGGCATGCTCAAGGAAATCACCGCCGTCATCAGCGACGAGAACACCAACATCCGCACCATGGAAACCCATCTCGGCGACGCCGGCGACGCGCAAATCGAGTTCGTCATCGACGCCGAAGACGTCCGCCACCTCACTCGTCTCGTCCAGGCTCTGCGCCGCCTGCCCGGCGTCCGCGATGTCCAGCGCTCCCAAAAACTCTAAATCTGCGCCACCGGCGGTATCATTTCCGCATCGCCGACCGGCGGAACTTTCTCTTTCCGCCCCACAATCCACACCCCTGCCAGCACCAGCAGCCCGCCTGCAATTTCCATCGCCGACATCCGCTCCCCAAAAATCAGCCACGCAAACACCGCCGTCATCGGCGCAATGGTCAGCCACAGGATCGACGTCACCGTTGCCGGCAAATGTCCCAGCGCATACGTCAGCCCAAAATACCCGCCCACCTGGCAAAACAGGCCCAGTCCCAGCAAAGCCCACCATGAACCGGCCTCCGGCACGGCGAGTGAAATATGCGCCCCCACAGCCCAGATCAGCAGCGTGACCGCGCTCGCGGTCGTCGACAGCACCAACAGCATCGCTGCATCGACCTTCTCCCGCAGCCGTCCCGTGATTACCAGGAAAAGTGCAAAGCAAACCGCCGCCAGCACCGCCAGCCCATCCGCGTGCGTGCGAGCGAGAGCATGGCGCAGATCGCCCGCGACGATCAAACAACTCCCGGCCAGACTCACCAGCAGCGCTGTCCAGAACCGCCCCGACGGCAGCTTCCGCGTCATCACCCAGGTGAAGAGCCCCACAAACAACGGAGCAATGTTGCTTAGGAACGTCGCGTTCCCCGCCGACGTATGCATCACCGCGACGTTCCAGAATCCAACGTCGCCCGCGAAGAACGCGCCTCCGGCAGCCGCGATCCACAACGTCCTGGCCCCCAGGCCCCGCGCCGATTTGCGGAAGAAAGGAACCAGCGGCCACAACACCACTGCCGCGATCGCCATGCGATAAAACGCCGAACTCACCCCCGGCATCCGCGCCCAGCGCACAAAAATCGCCGACCACGAAATCGCCACGATGCCGCCAGTCAGCCCAAAAAACGCGGCAATCCTTCGTTCGGTCTGCATGAACCTATCGTATGCGAGTCGCTCGGTGCCGCCTCGCACCGGCCCTGATCTCTAATCTCCAAACTCTAATCCCTAAACTCTAAACTCTGCCTTGCTTCCCGCCCTTCGCCCGCACCACCACCTCAATATTCCCCCGCGTAGCATTCGAATAAGGACACGCCCGATGCGCCGCCGCCACCAACTCCTCTGCGCTCGCCTGATCCCGCTCAGGAATCGTCACATCCAGCTCCACACGCAGCGTGAACCCCTCGCCGTGGCCTTCATCGAACGGCCCCACGCCAACGCGCGCCCGCACGCTCACCACGCCCGTCTTCTTCCCTGCCTGCTGCGCTATGTACTCGACCGCGCCGCCAAAGCAAGCGGCATACCCGGCCCCAAATAGCTGCTCGGGATTCGTCTTGTCGCCCTTGCCGCCCATCCCCGGCGGCAGCGCCAGATCCAGATCAAGCAATCCGTCCGAGCTGCGCACATGCCCGTGCCGCGCACCTTCCGCCGTCACATCCGCTGTATAAAGAACCTGCATCGCGATCGAAACCCTCCACAGAGATTTTCGCTCATGCAACGCAATGTCGTGTCAAACTACAGCGTCAAATTTCCAACAACGTCTCTCGTCCCTGCACCCAGTACCCTGCTTTACTCAGTCCGAAGCGCCTGCATCGGATCCAGCCGCGAAGCTCGCCACGCCGGCATCAAACACGCCAGCGCCGCAACCACTAACAGCGTCCCTGACACCACCACAAACACTGCAGGATCGTAGGGCCGCGTCCCGAACAGCAGCGACGCGATCAGCCGCGTTACCCCCACGCTCGCTGCCAGTCCCAGCGCCAGGCCCCATAGCGCCGGTCGCAATCCGTCCCGCAGCATCTGCCGCATGATCTGCTCCCGCGGCGCGCCCAGCGCAATGCGAATCCCAATCTCCGTCGTGCGTTGTGCCACCATGAACGACAGCACGCCAAACAACCCCACCATCGCCAGCAGCAGCGATAACACCGCAAACGCCATCAGCAGCGTCGCGTCGAACCGCGCACCCAGCGTCGACTCCCCAAGCACCTGCTCCATCGTCAGCACATTCGCCACCGGTAGCGACGCGTCCAGCCCGGCGATGACTTTCTGAACAGGCAGCGCCAATGCTGAGACCCTGCCCCTGCCCCGCACCACCAGCGCCACACTCCGTTGGTCGCCGCTGTAGAGCGGGTAGTAGATCGCCGGAAATGGATCGAGTGCCAGTTCGTCCCGTGTGTTGCCCACCACGCCCACGATACGCAGACTCTGATCCGGAAAGACCCCGCTCACTTCGATGTGCCGCCCGATCGGATCCTCGTTCGGGAAATATTCACGCACCAGCTCCCGATTCACCACCACCACCTGCGCATGATCCAGCCGCTCACTGGCTTCGAGACTCCGCCCCTCCACCAACGGAATCTGCATCGCCTCGAAGTATCCTGGATCCGCGAAGCGCGTCAGTGCGTCGAGCACCTGCCCGCGCGGCAGGGGCGGGTGCTCCTTGATGATGAAAACATCGTCGCGGTGCCGCCCCTCGCCTGGAACGACGTTTGTCAGGCCTGCCGCCTCCACGCCCGGCAGCGAACGCACGCGACTCAGCAGCTGCTCGAAGAACGCCAGGCGCTGATCGTCCGTACGATAGCCGTTCTTCGGCAGGCTCATCTCCATCGTCAGCACGTTATGCTGCGCAAAACCCAGATCTGCCGCGCGCAGTTGTTGGTAACTCCGCAGCAGCAGCCCCGCACCGATCAGCAATACCACCGTCAGCCCCACTTCGACCGCCAGCAGCACCTGCCGCAGCCGCGCCCGCCCGCGCCCACCGCTGTGCGATCGTCCCGACTCCTGCAGAGTTGTCAGCACCTGCGTGTCGCGTGACGTCAGCGCGGGGATCAAACCGGCGAGTAACCCGCAGCCCAAAATCGCCGCCAGTGCAAACGCAATTACTGCCCAGTCCATGTGAATCCCGTCTGCGCGCGGAATATCGTCGCGCGTGCTGATCAGCCAGCGCAGGATCCCCTCCGCGAACAGCATCCCCAGCACTCCTCCCGCTCCGGCCAGAATCGTGCTCTCCACCACCTGCTCCCGAATCAGTCGCATCCGGCTCCCGCCAAGCGCCATCCGGATCGCCCCCTCCTTGCTGCGCGTCGCCGCCCGCGCCACCAGCAGGTTCGCGATGTTCAGGCACGCAATCAACAGCAGGCACCCAGTCGCGCCCAGCAGCGCGTACAGCCCCGTCTTGATTTCGTACGTCTCCGCATCCACCAGCGGCCGCAGATTCACCGCATCATTCACCGGCCCGTCCGGGTGCTCCCGCCGTATCTCCCTCTGCAGCGCGTTCAGCTCGGCGCTGGCCTGCTGCATCGTCACTCCCGGCCGCAGGCGTCCCACTACATCGAAATTGTGCGCTTCGAACAGCTGCATCAGAAACGGCGATTTCTCGTGATACAGCGGAGTCCACAGCTGCACTTCGGCATCCGGCCACGTGAACCACGCTGGCAGAATCCCGACCACCGTGTAGGACTTCGCGTCGATCAGAATGTTCCTTCCCACGATGCCAGGATCGCTGCCGAAGCGCCGCTTCCACAGTCCCCACGACAAAACCACCGTCGCATTCGCGCCCGGCTGATCGTCGCTCGAGGTGAATAACCGCCCCAGCGCCGGTCGCACCCCCAGCAACGGGAACAAATTCCAGCTCGCAGTTTCCGCATGGACAACTTCTGGCAGCTGATTGCCGCTGCCCGCCAGGTTGTATTCCATTGAGTCGTCAATGGCCATGCCGGAAAAACTCTGCGCATGCTCCTTCCAGACGCCAAAGCATCCGCCTGCGACGATGTTGTCCTGATAGCTCCCGTCGGATTGCGCCTCGAAGATTCCGACCAGCCTGCCCGCTTCTGCAAACGGCAACGGCCGCAGCAGCACGCTCCGCACCAGCGTAAAGAGAGCCACATTCGCGCCAATGCCCAGCGCCATCACCAGAATCGCAGTCAGCGCGAATCCCGGCGAGCGCAGCAGCGTCCGCGTCCCGATGCGCGCATCGCGCCCCAGCGCCTCGAGGCCGTTCCAGCCCCACGTCTCCCGTGCCTGCTCGCGCAGCACCGCCGGATTTCCAAAGCTCCGCAGCGCCGCCTGCCGCGCCTCTTCCGCCCTCATGCCCGCCGCACGGTTCTCCGCGATCTGCTGCTCCAGATGAAACTCCAGCTCCGATTCCAGTCGTCCGGCTTCCCGCCCGCGATGAAGGAACATCTGTAACCGCATCCGTATCTTTTCCGCCCACCGCATCGCCTGTCTCCCCCGCTACCAACTACCAGCCACCCGCTACCGGCTGCTCTATGCGCCCGCTATGACCAGATCAATCGCCGCCGACAGCCGGTTCCAGTTCGCCGTCTCCTCTTCCAGCTGCTTTTTCCCCGCCGCTGTCAGCGCGTAGAACTTCGCCTGCCGTCCCGTCTCGCTTTCCGCCCACTTCGCGCGAATCCACCCCTGCTGCTCCAGCCTGTGCAGCGCCGGATACAACGATCCCTGCTGCACCTGCAGCACCTCATGCGAAATCTGCTGGATGCGCTTCGCGATCGCCCAGCCGTGCATCGGCTCGGGCGCGATGGTTCGCAGGATCAGAAGATCGAGCGTTCCCTGCACCAGATCGTTCGGTTTCGCCATACTATGATTATCTACACGACGAGTTGTAGACCGTCAAGGCATCGCGATTTTTGCCCGAAGCAGCACGAACTCAAAGAGCCTGGATGATAAACCTCGTTCGCTGGACGTTAGTCATCAGTCGCTTAGACTGGCCTGATGCGGGCTGTGATCATCGGAGCGGGGATCGGCGGCCTTGCCGCTGCCGTGGCCCTGCGCAAGGTGGGCGTGGAAGTTCTGGTCGTCGAGCGCGCTCCTGCGATTCACGAGATCGGCGCCGGTCTCTCCATCTGGCTGAATGCGATTCGTGCTCTTCGTGAGCTCGACGTGGATTCCGCTCTGGCGCCTTGCTCCTCAGTGGTCGAACGGATTCTTTCGCGGACCTCGTCGGGGCGTCCCATCGGGATCATCGATCTCCGTAATCTCAGCGGCGACGTCGGCATCGCCTGCATCTGCGTTCATCGCGCAGACCTCCAGCATGTGCTGCTCGAGGCACTTCCGCCGGGCGCAGTGCGAACAGGCTCGAATTGCGTCGCCTTCGACGGCACGGACGCGATCCTTGCCAGCGGCGAACGCATCTCTGGCGATGCGCTCATCGGCGCGGACGGCATTTCCTCCGTGGTACGGGCTGCGCTTCATGGAGCACACCCGCCGCGCTATGCCGGTTACACCTGCTGGCGTGGAATTTGCAACAACGAAGATGTGCTCCCCGAACGCGCCGCGCTTCTGGTCACGGCTGCGGGGTCACAATTCGGCGCATGGCCATGCCGCCCCGGGCAAATCTATTGGTTTCTCACGAAGAACGCGCCAGCGGCAACCTGCCAAACTCGAACCGACGCTCTGGCCCTTTGCCGCAACTGGGCTCCGCCGGTTCCCCACATCATCGAAGCCACAGGTGACGATGCCGTCCTGCAGAACGACATTATCGACCGGCCGCCTCTGCGCGGGTGGGGTCGCGGGCCCGTCACGTTGCTGGGAGACGCGGCGCATGCTGCCACGCCGAACCTCGGCCAGGGAGCATGTCAGGCCCTCGAGGACGCCGTCACGCTCGCCCATTGTCTGCGGAGCGTTGCGCCGCCGGAGGCAGCACTTCGCGCGTACGAGAAGCTCCGAATTCCGCGCACTACCGCCGTCGTGAAAAACTCCTGGAAAACTGGACGAAGGCTCCAGACCGAGCAACCGGCGCTCATCTCCCTGCGCAACTGGCTTTCGGCGACTTCTCTCGGCGCGCATCTGCAGAGGCAAATGTTCCGCGAACTTCTCGCATTCCGCGTCCCGAAGCTCTGATTCCGTTTCTCAGTTTCTGTCCCCCACTTGCCCTGACTCAATCTCTCGCAGCAGCGTCTCCAGCTCGCTCGGCAGCGGCGACGTCAGATGTACCGTCTCACCCGTCCGCGGATGCGCGAATTCCAGCTCCGCCGCGTGCAGAAAATTCCGATTGAGCGTCAGGCAATCCGGTTCCGGATACGTTCTCTGCCTCGAAGGCATCACCGTCAGCCGCGCCGGTGCCCCGTACAGCGTGTCGCCGACCACAGGATGCCCCAGCGACGCCAGATGCACGCGAATCTGGTGCGTGCGTCCCGTTTCGATGCGCACCGAAACCAGCGTGTATTGCCCAAAGCGTGAGCTGATCCTCCGCATCACGGTGTAGTGCGAAACCGCCGTGCGTCCCCCCGACCGGCGCGTGGTCATCCGTGTGCGCCGCAGTAAGTCCCGCGCAATCGGCGCGTCAATCGTCCCGCGATCCTGCTTCAGATGTCCGTGCACCAGCGCGATGTAGGTCTTGCGCATCTTTCGCTGCGCGAACATCCCCGCCAGCCGTGCGTGCGCTGCGTCGTTCCGAGCCACGATGATCAGCCCGCTCGTCTGCTTGTCCAGCCGATGCACAATCCCCGGCCGCTGATCGCCGCCCACCGAAGAAAGCGTCTGGTACCGGTGCAGCAGCGCGTTCACCAGCGTGCCGCCCTCACCCTCCAACGCGCCTGCTCCCGCGTGCACCGTCATCCCCGCGGGTTTATCGATCACCGACAGCTCGTCATCTTCATAGACAACCTGCAGGGGAATGTCCTCGGCAACAGCCTTCAGCGGCTTTGGCGTAGGATCGCCCAGCACCTCGACAGCTTCCCCGCCCCGCAATCGATACGACGCGCGCGGAGTCCCTCCCGCGATGCGAACCTTGCCCTGCTCCAGCATCATCTGCACGCGCTCCCGGCTCACCCCACTCATCTGTCCGGTCAGCCACGCGTCCAGCCGCTGCTTCGCTGCTTCTTCAGGAACCGTATAGGTAATCGTCATGGTTACGATTGACCCGTGGGCTTGCCCGGACCCGTTAGCCCCGGAATCCAGGAAGGCAGATTCGGCGACGGTGCAGGCGGAGCCGGCGCCGTCGAGGGAACCCATCCCCGCTGCACCAGCCAGTCCCGTAACAACGTGGGCCACGTCGAGAGCGGCCCATACGACCCGCACAATCCGCATCCATGATTGGCAAAGTCGAAGATGTGCAGCTCTGCCGGCACATGTGCCTGTTGCAGAGCCCGATAGAAATCCGCACTGTTCGCTGCCGGAACCGTCGGGTCATTCGTCGTCGCAAACAAAAAAGTCCCCGGCGTCTCCGCTGTCACCGCAAATTGATTCGAGTACCGCTTTTCGAGCGCCGGATCCACCACCGGCCCGAGCAAATTCATCCGCGACCCCGCGTGCGCCTCGGGCAGCTCCATGCTGATCACCGGATACGACAACACCATGAAATCCGGACGGCAGCTCTGCGCATCCACAGCATCCGGCGTCTTCACCGCAACCGCATCCCCGTCGCAATGCGTCCCCAGCGTCGACGCCAGATGCCCACCCGCCGAAAATCCCCAAACCCCCAGCCGGTGCGGATCGATGCCGTACTCAGCCGCGTGCGCGCGAATCAACCGCATCGCTCGCTGTCCGTCCTCTATAGGCACAGGGGAGTGATACGGCGCGACCCGGTAATCCAGCACGAACGCCGGAATTCCCTGCGCGTTCAGCCATGCCGCAATCTGCACGCCCTCATGCCCGATCGCCACGTGCTGATAGCCCCCGCCCGGAATCACCAGCACCGCCGTGCTCGTCGAGCGCGTCGCCGGCAGGAACGGATACAGCCGCGGCTTATCGGCCTCGCTCTCGCCCAGCGCGTCCGGCGCGCCATGCGGCCACAGAAATACCGGCTGCGGCATCCCCGCGGGCAACTGCCCCAACAATGACAAAGAAGCCCCCATCAGCAGTGAATAAACGTGCAGTCGCCACTTCATTGCGATCAGTATATGCAGCTCACCGCGAGGCTCGCGATCACACTTTTGAGGAGAGCCGTCCACGCAGCTGTCCTGTCCAGCGACACTCCCAGCCTCCGCCCCAGCTACTCATCGCGAAGCGCCCGAGCTGGATCGATCCGCATCGCACGCCACGTCGGCAGCAAGCATCCGCACAGCGCAACCGCGCCCAACACCGCGGCCATCGGCAACAACATTCGCGGATCGCTCCACGACACGCCAAACAAAAGCTCATGCGCCCAGTCGCTGCTGTTCACAACCCGCAGTGCGACAGCTACGACGACCGCCCCAGCCGCCACGCCAGCCGCAACCAGCATCGCGGCCCGCACCAGCACCAGCCATGCCACATCGCCCCGCGCCGCGCCAATCGCCATGCGCACGCCTATCTCCCGCGTCCGCGCCGTCACCATCGTCGCCAGCATCGAATACAACCCGACCCCCGTCAAAAACAGCGCTATCCCCGAGAACCCCGCTATCAGCCACGTCTCGAACCGTTGCGTCCCCGTCGCTTCGCCCAAATGCATCTCCATGCTCCGCGGGCTCAGCAGGAACAGCGCTGGATCGATCGACGTCACCGCCGCGGCGCTGGCCTTCACGTACTCCAGCGGATCGCCGCTGACACGCATGACCAGAAACGGCCGCATCAGCGCCGAAGCCTGTGCATACGGGAACACAGCGTACGGCTCCGGCGGATCGATCAGCGAATCCTGCTGCCAGTCCGCAATAACACCCACAATTTCCCGGTCCGCATCTCCCTGCGGGTCGATATACTTCGCCTGATTCCGCAACTCGCGCATATCCGGACGGATGTGCCTCCCGATGGGATCTCTGTCTGGGAAGAACCGCTTCACAAACGCCTGGTTCACCATCGCCACCAGCCGCGCGTTGGGATTATCGTCCGCGTTCGTGAACAACCGCCCCCGCATCAGCGGCACGCCTAAGGTCTCCAGGAAGCCGGGCTCCGCTTCGCCCACCTCGGTTCCCACCACGCCCTCCGGCGGATTCACTCGTCCGTCAATCTCCGTCGCCGCCCAGCCCGCGTATCCCAGCAGCGGCAGCGGATATCCCGCCGAAGCGCTGCGCACTCCTGGGATCGCCGCCAGCTTCGGAATCAGCGTGTGATAAAAAGCCGGCTTCCTCGCATCCGGATAACGCGCCTGCGTCAGCGGAAGATTGAATTCAAGCAGGTGATCGGCTTCAAACCCCACCTTCGCATCGCGCACGTTCACGAATCCGCGAATCAGAAACCCCGACCCGATCAGCAGCGCCACGCCCAGCGTCGTCTGCACCACCACCAGCGTGTTCTGCAGCCACCGCGTTCGCCGTCCCGCCGTCGCGTGCTGTCCCTGCTCGCGCAGCGCGGCGATCGGAGACATCCGCGTCAGCCTCCACGCGGGCAGAACGCCACTCACCAGCGCACTCAGCAACGCGATCCCCGCCGTGAAACACAGCACCCGCCAGCTCAGTCCCACCTCATGAATGCGCGGAATATCCCGGGGAATCAGGGAAAACGTCCATCGCAGTAGCCCCCATCCCAGCCCCGCTCCCAATACGCCGCCGCATGTGCCCAGCATCAGCGACTCCATCAGCAACTGCCGCCACACCCGCCAGGGTGATGCCCCCAGCGCCGTTCTCAGCGCCATTTCGCCTCTCCGCCGCATCGCCCGGGTTAGCATCAGCCCCCCCACGTTCGTGCAGACGATCAGCAGCACCGCCAGCACCGCCGCCAGCAGCAAATAGAAAAGG
>Ga0187887_10003232_pt1 | contig 12732 bp, 10 predicted proteins | sample June2016WEW_7_10_FD_132977 | JGI IMG/M metagenome (GOLD analysis project Ga0187887, IMG submission 132977) | Peatland microbial communities from SPRUCE experiment site at the Marcell Experimental Forest, Minnesota, USA - June2016WEW_7_10 | ecosystem: Environmental > Terrestrial > Soil >...
CTGCTTCGCTGGCAAGTAGTGTTACATCCTCGTTATTGTGCAACGCTTCCGGAAGTTGTTTTAGGACATTTGCAACGGCAATTCGAAGCTTCTGGACCTTCTTGTATTGATCGGTTGCCGCACGGTTCCGGCTCGAATATACGATTTCTTTCTGTCGCACCTCGACCCCTAACAAGTCCTTCGGCAGCTCGCCGCGCGCATTCCAGAGGTCGACCTGAAACGCGAGCGTGTCTCGCCGCGGACGGCTGTCGAGCACCCATTGCAACGGCGTATTGGAAATAAGTCCGCCATCCCAGTAATGCTGTCCATCGACTTCGGTCGCCGGGAAGCCAGGCGGCAAGGAGCCGCTGGCGATGACATGTTCGACACGGATGCGATGGGTCGTCGAGTCGAAGTAAGTAAAATTTCCGCTACAGACGTCCACCGCGCCGACGCTGAAGCGCGGGTGCCCCTTATTGATCCGATCGAAATCGACCAGTCGCTCAAGCGTCGCCTTCAACGGCGTGGTATCGTAGTAACTCGCCTTGGCAGCGCCGCCGCCGGGCCACAGCATCGCCGGCGGTAGGCGCGGAACAAAAAAGTTGGGAGCGCCAAACAGCAGGATGCTCATGGCCTGGGCTTGATTGACGACTTGATGATTGAATTCGTCACGCAGCTCGAAGATTTTGAAATACGGAATTCCCAGAGGAGACGCGCTGATGGTCTCCCAGAATTCACGCAGGCGCGCGACGCGCCGATCAGGCGGGTTGCCGGCGATGATCGCCGAATTGATTGCCCCAATCGATATCCCGGCGACCCAATCCGGCTGCAGATCCGCTTCGGCCAATGCCTGATAGACTCCGGCCTGATAGGAGCCAAGCGCGCCGCCGCCCTGCAGCAACAGAGCGATCCGCTCGAACGGCGTGCGTTTGCCGTCCGCGGGCTTTGTCGGCGGCGGGTTCGGATCAGGCGCGTCGGAATGGGGGCTAGTCATGTCGGAACGTCACTTTCCACGGCCGCCACTCCGGATCAAGACCGGCGCAGGCTTTTTCCTGGATACGCGCTAGACCCTCTCGGCCTAGCTCGCGACCGCCGTGGCCGGCACCGGCCATCGCTCATGGGTGAGCGGCACCTGCATTTTGACCGTGAGCCCCTTGCGCGAAAATGTGCGCGTCACTTCGCCGTTGAGCTGGCGGGCAATGACGAGATCGATCAGCCGCGAGCCGAAGCCGACACGCCGCGGACGCCGCGCCGGCGGCCCGTTCTTCTCGATCCAATCGAGCGTCATGGTCAGGCCGCGCTGACTGCGATTCACCGACCAGCGCAGCTCGAGCTGGCCCTTGGAACGCGACAGGCTGCCGTGTTTGATCGCATTGGCCGCGAGCTCATGCAGGGCCGCGTTTAGGTTGAACACCGGATCCGGCTCGAGATCGATATTCGGGCCTTCGAACGATGCCCGGTCAATATAAGGGCCGAGTACGACGTAAAGCAGCTCCATGATCGGAATCGACTTCCAGCCGCCTTCCGTGATCAGGCGGTGGGCATTGGCCATGGCGAGGACGCGCGCCTGGTACTTGCTGGTGAGGTCGCCGATGTTTTTCGACGTTTTGGCGGTCTGCGAGAACAATGCAAGCAATTGCGAAAACAGATTCCCGGAGCGATGGCGCATGTCCCGGATCATCAATTCATGGCGCTGTTCCAACTGGCGCCGTTGAATGGCTCCGGCCAACAGGTTGCCGACGGCCGCCAGGAACGAAATATCTTGCGCACTGAACTGGCGCTTTCGGATGGTACAGACGCCGAGAATGCCATAGGCGCGGCCGTCGCGACCCGCGATCGTCACATTCACGCCGCTCACGCAGCGATGATCGGTCAGGTAGGAAGCGACGTCGAACCTGGTTTCGCCGGCGAAATCTGCGATGACGACCGGTGCGCTGGACTCGAGCGTAAAATGGGCAAAGGTACCGGGCGCCGTCGTCGTCAAAACCGTGCCCACGAGGTCCGTGTTCCAGCCGAACCCTGCGCGCAGCAGCAGCTCGCCATTGCCAGGGAGAAGTTCCAGGATTTTGACGAAATCGACTCCGAGCGTCAGCGCAACCGTGCTGACAGCGTCGTTGAGGAGCCGCTCGAGGTCAGGTTCGGCAAGCGCCCGCTCGCCGAGCCGCGCCAATGCCTCTTGTTGCCTGGCGCGGCTGCGCAGCTCGTTCTCAAGATGAACCCGTTCGGTCACGTCGTAGCAAAGCCCGACCATGCCCTTCGCATCGCCGCTCTCGGCGACGATCGTACCGGTGGCTTCAAGCCAGCATTCCTCGCGACCGCCGTACCGTGGCGCCCGGTAACGCGCGCGGAACGCCGACCGGGTACGCATCGCCTGTTGCAGCGCCGTTTCGACATCGGCGCGATCGTCGTGATCGATGGCAGCCATGAAGCCCGCATAGCGGCCGTTGAAGCTGCCGGACGACATGCCATGCAGCGCCTCAAGATTGCTCGACCATGTCACCGTATTGGCCGGGCTATCCCAGAACCAGACACCAATTTGCGCGGATTCCAACGCCGCGCGAACCGTCGCGAAATTCGGAAAGAAATGCTTTCCAAAATCGACATCCGGCGCGATTGTCGCCGACTTACTCACTTCAGGCATGTTTCTCTCGGATATGGTCATGCCTTCACTGCCAATGCCTTTACACTTTCACCACCGATCGCCCTCCTAAACATCGTGATCGATAACGGCAATAAAAAGAGGCCGCATGACGGGGCTTCGGCGACGGCAATAAATAGTGAGAAAATACTTCCGGCGGGGCTTGGCCGCCCCGCCGACGAAAGTTCCCGGCAACGCTTCAATAGACTCCGGCGAGGGCCGCGCGCTGCGCGGATAGAGCGCGTGACGGCGCGGGATCGGCAATTCCCCGGACCGCGATTCGGGCCGTCATGGGACCGCCGTGACCGTCGTCGATCGAGACCTGTCCTTGCTCGTTGGGCAGCACCACCACTTTAGTGCCGACGCCGACGCGGTCGTAAAGGTCCGTCACATCGGCATTTTGCAGCCGGATGCAGCCGCTCGATACGTGCTTGCCGATCGAGGTTGGATCGTTGGTGCCGTGGATGCGGTAGTCGGTATTGCCAAGATACAGCGCGCGCGCGCCCAGCGGATTGCCCGGACCGCCGCCGACCCAGCGCGGCAAATAGGGCTGGCGAGCGACCATTTCCGCCGGCGGGATCCAGTCCGGCCATTCGGCCTTACGCGAAATCGTTTCGACGCCAGACCAGGTAAAGCCCTGACGTCCGACGCCGATGCCATAGCGCAGCGCCTTGCCGTCACCGAGGGTCAGATAAAGAAAGGTCCGCGCGGTGTCGATGATGACGGTGCCCGCCGGTTCACCGCTCGGATAAGCCACCACTTGTCGGCGGAGCGGCGCCGGAAGCTCATCGGACGTCACCTCGCCTGGCTGAGGGTCCTGCGGCGCATACTGCGAGAACGCAGGCTCATAGCGCGGCGCCGACGCGTAATTCAGAGACTGCGCAAGAGCCGGAACGCAGGGCGCCGCGAAGACCGCTGCCAACACAATCATGCTACAAATATGCCGCGACCATTTATTCGCTGACATGGCACACTCCCGTGCTGAAATGCCGTTCTCATTTGCATTAATCGCCCGTGGGCCGGTAATGTTCCGTAGCCCGAAACAAACAAGTAAGCTCCGCAACATCGCGGGTCGCCGCAGTGCGGACGGTCATCGGTTTTTTGATGATGTTGCCGCCGCGCTATGCGGCGCCAGCACGTTGGGCCGCAACAAGTTTAGGCGATCGGGGAGGATTGCAGAGACGGGTAGCGGCGCCCTTACGTCGCGCAGCGGCCGTAGATATAGGCCAAACGCGGCGCCGCGATTGGCGAGAAGGCAGCATCGCATCCATCTGGAATTTCACGGGGTATCGGCGAACTCGGCTGCGACACCACACCGCCGCGCGACACCGCCGAGTTGATTTGTGCGGCAAACGGCAGCCGATCGCCCTTGAAAGCCCGGTTAACCGAAACTGACGGTGGCCCACCTTTAAGTCCCGCGCCCGCCGTCGGGTCTGCACTCAAGAACGGGATAAGCCCGACGAAAAACACCGCGAGCGTCGTCGCTCCCAGCGCGCCGGCGAGGCGAACAAATAAAAGCTTGAGCATCGGACCTCTCCGCAACGCCGAGCCGACCAAAGATCACGATCGATCGGATGCACGAAAAGCCCCCAAGCTCAGCACCACACCGACCGGACAACGTGCGGCGTGACGCTGAGTTCCGGCAATACGCCGGGTCACTGACTCGTGATAGCGCCGCGCCGCATCAGAGCGCGCGGCGACCCGCGACAGGGGATCGAGGAGGAACACAGGGGATCGAGGAGGAACAAAGAGCAGGGTCAGAGCTTGTCCTACCGGACGGCCATTGCTCCCCCCTCCCCCCGTGCTTGGCCGGCCACGTTGGGCGCAGCCGATATGCCGATCGGTTGCGCCCTTGCTTTTTCGGCATCGTTTTTCCGGAGCGCCGCGACCCGACTTCGCTCGCTGGACGAGCGGCGACGGGTCCCGGTGCGCCAATCCGCAGTCTATGGAGGCGGACAGCGGGAGGCCCGAACGACGATGAGCTGGTCGAATGGATTATACCGTCGCTTGCCGCTCGGCTGGCTTGCGTTCGCGTTGCCGCGCCTTACGGCCGAAGAACAGCGCCTGACTGACTACTGCGGAGACCACCGCGACTTGGAACGGTTTTGCGATCAGGAAGGCCGGCTCCGGTCGCTGGCCGGTCAGGAACCGTTCCGGATAGGCGGTAATGAAGATCACCGGCACTTCGAACGAGCCGAGCAGCTCGTTCACGGCATCAAGCCCGGAACTGCCGTCGGCGAGCTGAATATCGGCGAGAATGAGCCCTGGGCGCTTGTGTTTGGCGAGAGCCAACGCCTCGGTGTGGGTTCGCGCGATGCCGATGACGTTATGACCGAGGCTTTCGACCAAAGCTTCGATATCCATGGCGATGAAGGTCTCATCCTCGATGATGAGGACGTCGGTCGCGATTTCCGCGGCAAGCTCGCGGCCCGATTCTTCGACCAAGCCGCGCAGCGTCTGCAGGTCGCAATCAAGCACTTCGGCTGCGTCCTCTTCAGAGAACCCTTCGAGCGCTACCAGTAGAAAGGCCTGGCGCGGCCGCGGCGTGATCTGTGTGAGGTGCTGCTCGGGCGGCAGGACGATCTCGTTCGCTTCTGGCCGGCCGTTTACCGCCACCGAATTCCAGATTTTGGTGAACAGACGATAGAGGGCGACACGCGAATTCGAGCCCGATTCCAGGATTTTTGGGCTGGCAATCAGCGACTCGACAGCGGCGACGACATAGGCGTCGCCCGAGGCCTGACTACCGGTCAAGGCCCGGGCGTAGCGGCGCAGCGATGGCAGATGCTGCAATACGGCTTGTGAGGTGGACACGGCACCCTCCCCTTCCACAGTGCTGAGGTTACTGGCAAAAACGCCTCAGCGCAAAAATAGTTCCGAGGCGTGCTCCCGGGCGGAACCTTGGGGGCTGTCAGTGCGTTAGCGCGAAATGGTGGGTCGCCAAAGGGCGGGGCCGGTAAAATGGGTGATCGGGGGAAAGACGACGATATGAAGCACCGCAAGACCAATCTCGAACCGCTGGAGCCGGACGCGCAGAAGCCGGAAAGTCACGGTAACATGGGCAGAACAGCCACTTCACAAAGGCACGAAGCCCGCTTGGGCCGAGAGGTCCAGGCCCGGATCGGGCAGCAATTACGCGCCCTTTATAACGACGTGGTCAGTCAGGGCGTGCCGCAGCATCTGGCTGAATTGGTCCGGCGGTTAGGCGACCAAGAATCCGAGTCATGATGGACGAGGCACGCGCATGAAGCTCGATCCTGCGATACGCGACCAAGTTCTGGCTACCGTGCCGAGCCTGCGCGCATTCGCGATTTCGCTGTGCGGCAATATCGACCGTGCCGATGACCTGGTGCAGGAGACGCTGCTCCGGGCGCTCGCCCATATCGACAGTTTCGAGCCGGGCACCAACATGCCGGCTTGGCTGTTCACTATTCTGCGCAATCTGTTCCGCTCCGAATATCGCAAGAGGCGGCGCGAAGTGGAGGACGCCGACGGCCGTTATGCCGAAACGCTGAAATCGCACCCCGAGCAAACCGGCCGGGTCGAGTTCGAGGAATTCCGTGCCGCGCTAGCGAAGCTGCCATCGGACCAACGCGAGGCGCTGATCCTCGTTGGCGCGTCGGGCTTCTCTTATGACGACGCCGCGGCGATCTGCGGCTGCGCGGTCGGCACCATCAAGAGCCGCGTCAATCGCGCCCGCACCCGGTTGGCCGATCTGCTGGCCATCGACAGCGTCGACGATTTCGGACCCGACCGGGCGACGCGCGCGGTGCTTGCCGGCGGCGGGCGGAGTTAAGCGCAAGCCCCAAGGCGCTTTCCGCCGGCGCGGTCACATGTGCGACGGCAACCACAGCGCCAGCGCCGGAAAAGCGATCAAGATCACCAGGCGAATGAGATCGGTGACAATGAACGGCATGACACCGAGGAAGATCGTCGAAAAGCTTACTTCCGGTATCACGCTCTTTATCACGAACACGTTCATCCCGACCGGCGGGTGAATAAGCCCCAGTTCGACCGTCATCACGATGATGACTCCGAACCAAATGGGATCAAAACCGAGCTGGGTGATCACCGGAAATATGATCGGAATGGTCAGGATGATCATGGCGAGCGAATCCATGAGGCAGCCGAGCACGAGATACATCACCATGATCAGGGCGAGCACACCGTAGCGGCTGAGGCCTAAGCCGGTGAGAAACTCGGTCACCTTCTGCGGCGTCTGCGTCACCGTGAGGAAATAGCCGAACAGGAGCGCGCCGATCAGCACCGTGAGTACGGCGGCAGCGGTGCGCACCGCCTGCAACAGCGAACGGCGGATGTCCGCGCGCGACAGTTTGGCGCGTGCAACGCCGATCAACAGCGCGCCAGAAGCGCCCATGCCGCCGGCTTCGGTCGGCGTGAACAGCCCGCCATAGAGCCCGCCGATCACGAAAATGAAGAGCAGCAGCATCGCCCAGATGTCGCGCAATCCAGCGCGCCGCTCGGCCCAACTATGGCGCGGAGCCGCGGGCAGAAATTTCGGCCGCACCCGGCCGATGATGACGACGGTGATCATGTCCATGGCCGCAGCGAGCAGCCCCGGAATGATCCCGGCGATGAATAGCTTGCCGATGTCCTGCTCGGTGATGATGCCGTAGACCGCGAGCACGGTGGACGGCGGCAGCATGGCGCCGAGGGTGCCGCCGGCGGCAATGACGCCGGTGGCGAAGCTTTGCGGATAGTGGTAGCGCCGCATTTCCGGATAAGCGACGGTGGCGAAGGTCGCGGCGGTGGCAACCGAGGAGCCCGAGATCGCGGCAAAGCCAGCGCAGGCCGCGATGGTGGCGATGCCGAGGCCGCCTCTGAAATGACCGACGAAGGCGTTGGCTGCCCGGAACAGCTCGCGGCTCATGCCGGAATTAGACACGAAGGCGCCCATCAGAAGGAACATCGGGATGACGCCGAAGGTATAGTCGGTCACCGTGCGCATCGAGGTGAGGCCCACGCTTTTGAGCGCCGCGGTGCCGCCGACCAGATAGGCGAAGCCGCTGACCCCGACCAGGCCCATCGCCATGCCGACCGGAACGCGCAGCAACATCAGCGCGAACAGACCGGCGAAACCGATGATCGCCACCGCGTCGGTGCTCACAAGTACCTCGGAGAATTACGCTTCAGACCATCGCGCCGCATTGGCTCAAGACTCATTCAACCGGCTTGATCTGATACTGCCCGCCGAGCAGTTCGGGATGGAAGATCAGCCGGTAGGTGCGCACCGCGATCAGTAGCACCGCCGACACGTCGCCGATCCAGGCGACCAGGAAAAACGGCCACACCGGCAGCCGCAGATCGAAGGTAAGGACATGATCGGCGCGCGTGCCCATCACTTTGCCGAACAGCGTGTAGGTCTGCACCGTCACCACGAATAACAGCACCAACGTCGCGAACACGTCGATGACGCGCTTGGCGCGCACGCCGACGCTGGCGTAAAGCAGGTCGACGGTGATGTGATTGCCGCGATAAGACGTCGCCGCGATGCCCCAGAAAATAAGAATGCCGAGCAGGAGCCGGCCGAAATCGTAACTATCCGGGATCTGTGTGGCGAAGAAGTAGCGCAGCAGCACCGAGACGAAGATATCGAGCGCGACGATGCCGACGAAGAACGCGGCAACGAGTTCGATCGCATCGATGAAGCGATCCATCAAGTTGCGCTTGGGTGCGGCGGGCTCCGCGTCGGCAATGGCGGCTTCCGGCATCGGCATCATCCGGGGCATTGTCTGTTATGACGACGGCGTCGAAATGCCCGACGCCGTCCTGGGTGCGTTCACGCCTCAGAAGCCCGCCTTGTACTGCGTCAGCGAGGCTTGCAACTCGGTCCAGATCGCGGCGGGATTGCCGCCCGCTTTCTTGACGTCGGCCGCCCACTTCTGTTGGAGCGGCTCCGCCGACTTCTTCCACGCCGCAAGCTGCTCGTCCGTGATCTTATAGACCTCGTGGTCGGGCTCGGCCTTTATCTTTTCCAGGCCGGTATGCTCGAAGTCGACCCAGGGATCGGCGAATCTACCGGCCCATTCGGTTGTGCAGTGGTCGTCGATCACTTTCTTCTGCGAAGCCGACATGGCCTCGTAGGTCGCAGGGCTCATTAGCCATTGGAACATCACCGAGCCGAGCGGCGCGTCCATGTCGTATTTGGTCACCTTGTCGATACCAAAGAGGACCGTCGAGCCCCATGGAAAAGTGACGGCGTCTGCCACGCCCTTAGCCAGAATATCGCGCACCTCGGGCGCGCTGGACTGCACATTGGTGCCGCCCAGAAGCGTGACCCAGGCGGCGATCGTGCCCTGGGCCGGCCTGATCTTCATGCCCTGAATATCGGTCGGCACCACGATCTTCTTGTTGATGGAGTGCCACGCCACCGGGTCGAGCACGAAGGAAAAGCAGTAGTGCACATCCTTCATTTCGGCCGCCGCGTATTTGCGGTACCAGGCGTCAATGGCGCGATTGCCGCCCTTGGCTTGGCCGACCAGGAACGGCAGTTCGCCCGCGGCGATGATCGGAAAGCGGCCCGGCTGATAGCCCGGATTGACATAGACGAAGTCGGCGATGCCGTCGCGCGCCATGTCGTAATGGTCGAACGCCTTGCCGAGTTGTTGCGCCGGATAGATCTTGTAAGTGATGGTTCCGTTCGACTGTTTCTGGATGTCGTCGGCCCAGTCCTGGATCGCCTTCTGCAACGGATGCGTCGGCGGCACCCAATGCGACAGTTTGAGCTCGATGGTCTTGTCCTGCGCGGACGCGCTCCCGAGACCGAGCGCGACGCCTAACGCGGCCAGGCCGCAGAGCTTCATCCATTGCATTGGCCGCATGAGATCCCCCCGTTTTCGGCTTGTTGCCGCTTGGTTGGTTGCAATCCCAACTGTCCCATTTAATCGCAGAAATGGGGCACTGTAAAAGCAATTCCAAAAGTAATCGATAAAATTGTCAGCACTCCCGTGACCGCTGCTATACGCCGTTTTCAATCATCGTCGCCGCAAGCCATCGACGTAAACCGGGCAGCAGCGACGGCCGGGTTAGTGACGTCATCGAACAAAAAGTCGGGACAGCGCGCAAGCGCCCGATCCCGCGGTTCGGGGACGTCAAATGTTGCGTTGCGTTGCGGCCTGGGGTTTTGCTGCGTTTCTTATGGTTGCGCCGGCGCGGTCGGGCATCGAGACCGCCTTGCTCGCGGACGCGTCCTTACCTGCCGCGGCAATCGCGATCCCGTCCGCACCAGTCGATCTCCCGGACATCACCGGAGACAATCCGCCAGATAAAGTTGACGTCACAGCTACAGACAACACGGATGCGAACAACCCAGGCGTGGCCAGCGCGTCGGACAAGCTCGGAGCCGAACTCCAAGGCGAGGCCGTTCCGGTCGAGGTCGGCCGGCAAGGCGGCGCGCCGGCCGATGCATCAACGCTAACGCCCCCGTCGACGCCGACACCCGCGCCCGCCCCCGTTCCTCAAAAATCGGCGGCACTCGAACCGGCTTCGCCCGACACACCGCCAGCAATCACGGCACCGTCCCTAGCGGAGCCGTTTGGACTAGCCGCCGAACCCGTCAATTTTGGCCCGGTGCTGAAGAAATGGAGCAAACTCGAGACCGGGATTCGTGCCGACAACGAAATCTTGGCACGTTGTCGCCTTAGCGACGAAGATTGCCCGGCGGCGGCGCAAAACTTCCTTGCTATCATTGAGCAGGGCCGCGCCCAGACTGGCCGCACCCGCATCGGCGTCATCAACCGCGCCATTAATCTCGCGATCAAGCCGATGAGCGATATGGTGCAATGGGGCGTGCCGGACCGCTGGAGCCCGCCGCTTGAAACCTTCACGACGGGTCGTGGCGACTGCGAAGATTACGCCATTGCGAAATATGTCGCCCTGACGGCGGCCGGGATTCCGGCGGCAGATGTCAAGCTCGTCATCGTGCGCAATCTCGCCGCCAACGAGGATCACGCCGTCACCGCGGTGCGGCTCGACGGCGACTGGGTCATGCTCGACAATCGCTGGCTGACGCTCGTTGCAGACAGCGAAATGCCGCGGACGATTCCGCTGTTCGTGCTCGATGGCGGCGGGGTCCGCGAGTTCTCATCGCCGACGCTCATAGGCGCGCGCCGCGCGTCCACTCCCGCATCGTTCTGAGCTACTTCGATTCCGCTTCGTAGACGCCGTTCCAGTCCGCACCAGGCGGCTCGGCGCGGTAGACCGCGATGCGCTCCTCGTACATGTCGTAGAGGCCTGCGACATCGAAACCGTCGGCGATCTTGCGGCAGCGCTCGATAATCTGCAACGTCTCATCCCATTGCTGCTTGCGGAAGCGGGACAGCATTTGCGCATTAAGCGCGCGCATTTCCCCGCAGCGCGGATCTTGCTCGACCTCGGCACGGCCGAGCACCGCAAACACAGCCTCGGGCTGCTTTTTGCCCTTTACCTGGATCAGATCGATCTCCATCGATGCGAATTTCTGCTTGGCGCCCTCGGCGGTGCGCGAGCCAATCACCAGAGGCAACCGATAGTCCTTGGTGCGGGCTTCCAGTCGCGACGCAAAGTTGACGGTGTCGCCGAGCACCGAATAATTGAAGCGGAAATCGGACCCCATATTGCCGACGACGCAGGGCCCGGTATTAAGGCCGATGCCGATCCGCAGCGGCATGTAGACGCCGCCATTGGCATCGGCCTCGCGCTTGAGTTCGACATTGAGCGCCGCAGCCCGCGCCTGCATTTCGAGCGCCGCATCACAGGCATTGGCCTCCTGCTCGTCATCATCCACCGGCGCGTTCCAAAACGCCATGATGGCGTCGCCGATATATTTGTCGATGGTGCCCTTGCGCTCGATGATGGCGTTGGTCAGCGGCGTCAAGAAGCGGTTCATCAGCCGGGTCAGGCCCTGCGGATCGTCTTTGTAGTGTTCGGAGATCGTGGTGAAGCCGCGCACGTCGCTGAACAGAATCGTCATGCGGCGCTCCTCGCCGCCGAGCACCAGCTTCTCCGGCGCGCGCGCAAGCTGCTCCACCATGTGCGGCGACAGGTAATAGCCGAAGGCGGAGCGGATCTGTTGGCGCTGTTTCTGTTCGCGGAAATAATTCACGAAGGTGAGCACCAGATAGATCAGCCAGCTTGAAATCAGCGGATAGGTGAAATCAATGAGCACATTGTGTGCGACAAAGAGATAGAGCGACAGGCCGATCAGGCCGGCGATGAGCGCGGCGCCGAGCAGCACCACGACACTCGCCGACAGCATCGGCGCGACAACGATGATGGCGAGTCCGAACAGGACAGCGGCGACGAGCTCCGCGCCGATGGCATAGTTCGGATTGACGAGAAGCGACTTGGTCAACACGCTTTCGAGGATCTGGGCGTGGACTTCGACGCCCGGTATCACCGCGTCAAGCGGGGTCGTCTTAGTATCGAGAAGCCCGGTCGCCGAGGTGCCGATGAGCACGAGCCGGCCGCGAAGCCGGTCGGGCGGCAGACGATCCTGCAATACGTCCTTGGCCGACACATAGCGAGCCGGATCGCTTTTGTTGAAATGGACCCAAAGTTGGCCATTGCCGTCGGTCGGCACTTCCAGACCGGGCACCGCCACCGATTGGATCCCGGCTTCGTTGACGCGTACCAGGATGGCACCGGCGCGGCTGACCACGCGGAGCATTTCCATGGTCAGCGACGGCACCAGCGCGCTTTGTGCTGACATCACCACCGGCACACGGCGAATGATGCCGTCGGTCTCAGGATTGATCGAGAACAGGCCGCGGCCGGCGGCCGCCTCCTCGATGACCGGCACGTTGCGCAACAATCCGGGAAAGGTCACGAGGAACGGCGCCGGATCCGGCCCGCGGACGGCAAATCCGGTCTGAAGCGCCGCGTCGGTCTCGGTCCGCGGCGTCGGGGTCGCCGTGCCGGTCTCGCCGACGACGACGCGGGACTGCTTGATCGCATCGGCCAGCACGTCGTCGTTGCTCGGGAGACTATCGAGTTTGGCGCGGGTATCGGCGTCGATGCCGCGGAAGCTGCGTTCCGCGACCGAAGGCGACATGCGGTCGGGCTCGGCGAATATCACGTCGAACCCGATGGCAACGGCGCCAGCCTGGGTGACGCGC
>Ga0187887_10003236_pt1 | contig 12714 bp, 9 predicted proteins | sample June2016WEW_7_10_FD_132977 | JGI IMG/M metagenome (GOLD analysis project Ga0187887, IMG submission 132977) | Peatland microbial communities from SPRUCE experiment site at the Marcell Experimental Forest, Minnesota, USA - June2016WEW_7_10 | ecosystem: Environmental > Terrestrial > Soil > Wetlands...
AGCCCTTTCCACTCGCGCCCGGCCTTGCGCAATTTCACGCGCTTGCCCACGACTTCCGAAACCGGAAGCCGCGCGCGCAGCTCGTCGAGGAATTGCGGCGAGAATCGCATGGTGATTCGCCAAGCTTAGCGCGGAAGCAGGCTAAATAGGGGGCGGCGGCGTGCCGCGTTAGCGCAAGCGGCTCTTGTCCCGGTTATCCACAGTTCGAGTGAATTGACATATACTACACATTTGTATATACGACGATCTGAGGGCTTGGCATTGTCGACTGGGTTCAGTCGGCCGTGGTTGGGGAGCAAACGATGTGCGCTTGCGCCATCGCTTTGAGGGACCGCGACCATGGCCGACGAAGCCATGCCCGATATCTTTGCGCATATTCGCGCATTTGAACGGCATGAGAAAAAGCGCGAGAGCAATCTTCGCGTCCACAAAATCGACTTCGAAGACGTGAAAGGAATTTTCGGCGGCTGCACTTTCGTCCGTCGATCGGATCGTCATGGCGAGGTCAGGTATCAAATCTTCGGGTATGTCGATGGCCGGGAAGTCGCGGTCGCATGCACGCTCCGCGGCCATGTCTGTTGGCTCATCTCAGCACGGCGAGCGCGCAGAGACGAAAGACGAAAATATTACGCGGGTCTCGCGGGACGACCCCCGACGGGGGAAAACTGATTGGGCTACCGTCGATGCACTCACGGACGAAGAAATCGAGGAGGCCGTCAGGAACAATCCTGACGCGGTGCCGCTCGACTTCGACTGGTCCAAGGCCGTCCTCGTCATTCCACCGAAAAAGAAGGCGATCTCGATCCGCGTCGACGAGGACGTGCTCGACTATTTCAAGAAGCAAGGCGCCGGCTATCAGCGGCGCATCAACGCGGTGCTGCGCTCCTACATGCAGCAAAAGCGCAAGAAACGCGCGTAGCGGTCACCCCGCCAAGAGCTTCTTCACCAGCGCGCTCGCCTTGCCTAAATCCATCCGCCCGGCAAAACGCTCCTTGAGCGCCGCCATGGTGCGGCCCATATCCTTGAGCGTGGCGGCTTCGAGTTCCTTGATCAGCGCGGAGATCGCCTCGGCGGCTTCGAGGTTCGACAATTGCTTGGGCAGGTACGCCGAGATGATCTCGATCTCCTCGCGCTCCTGCGCGGCGAGGTCGGCGCGGCCGGCCTTCTCGTAGATGTCGAGCGATTCCCCGCGCTGCTTGATCATCTTGCCCATGACGTCGAGGATCTCGGCGTCGGTCAGCGTGAGCCGCTCGGCGCCACTGGTCTCACGCTGCAGAATCGCGGCGTTGACCAGCCGCAGCGTCGAAACGCGGCGTTTATCGCCGGCCTTCATGGCGTCCTTGAGCGCATTGTTGATCTCGTCGCGCAACACGGCTATGGCCTCTCGCAAGTTCGCCGGCACTTCGGCGGGTGCGCAGAAGATTTAGGCGCTTGTCGATGCTGACACAACCGCAGCCGCAACAGATGTGGGACGAGCCCAAGCCCACGGCGCTGCTGGTCCTGGCCGACGGCACGGTGCTCGAAGGCCGGGGTTTTGGCGCCACCGGGCATGCCGTCGGCGAGGTCTGCTTCAATACCGCGATGACCGGCTATGAGGAAATCCTCACCGATCCGTCCTATGCCGGCCAGATCATCACCTTCACTTTCCCGCATATCGGCAATGTCGGCACCAACGAGGACGACATCGAGACCGTCAACCTCGCCGCCACGCCCGGCGCGCGCGGCGTCGTGCTGCACAGCGCGATCACGGCGCCGTCGAATTACCGCGCCACGCGGCATCTCGATCAATGGCTGAAAAGCCGCGGCGTCATCGGGCTGGCCGGCATCGACACTCGCGCCCTGACCGCCTTCATCCGCGAGAAGGGCATGCCCAACGCGGTGATCGCCCATGAACCGTCCGGCCGTTTCGATCTCGCCGCGCTTGCCCGCGAGGCGAGCGAATGGCCCGGACTGCTCGGCATGGACCTCGTACCGATGGTAACGACAGGTCAGCGCTTCACCTGGCTGGAAACGCCGTGGTCATGGGACGAGGGCTACGGCGAACTGCGTGAGCCGGAATTCCACGTCGTCGCCATCGACTACGGCATCAAGCGCAATATCCTGCGCCAGCTTGCCGGCAATCGCTGCAAGGTGACGGTGGTGCCGGCGCAGACCTCGGCCGCCGACATTCTGGCGCTTAAGCCGGACGGCATCTTCCTGTCCAACGGCCCCGGCGATCCGGCCGCCACCGGCGAATACGCCGTGCCGGTGATCCGCACGCTGATCGAGCAGAAACCCGTGTTCGGCATCTGCCTCGGCCACCAAATGCTGGCGCTCGCCGTCGGCGGCAAGACCATGAAAATGCACCAGGGCCATCACGGCGCCAACCACCCCGTCAAAGATCTCACGACCAGCAAGGTCGAGATCACATCCATGAACCATGGCTTCGCCGTCGATCGCGATAGCCTGCCGGAGAATGCCGTGGAAACCCACGTGTCGTTGTTCGACGGCTCCAATTGCGGGCTCAAGCTCAAGTACAGGCCGGTGTTCTCGGTCCAGTATCATCCGGAAGCGTCGCCCGGCCCGCGCGACAGCCATTATCTGTTCGCGCAGTTCGTCGGGATGATGCGCGACTTCGGGCGGGCTGAGCGGTAAACCAATAGCTGGTCCCGGGTTCGACGGTGTCAACCCCTATCGTTCGTGGCGCATGATCTCCGATTGGCTCGCGTTCTGGGACAGCCGGCATTTCCTTTACGCCAATGCCCGCCACAAGGACGCGCACTATCGGCTGGTCGCGCAAGCGATCGCCGCGCTGGTCCCCTCCGGCGAGGCACGCGTGCTCGATCACGGCTCGGGCGAGGCGCTGCACGCCGATCTCGTCGCCGAGGCCGCCGGCGAACTGCTGCTGTGCGAAGCGGCGCCGGGCCTGCGTGCCGGACTGGAAGGCTTTGCCGGCCATTCGAAGATCCGTGTCGTTGCCCCGCACGAGATCGCGCGGTTGCCGGAGCACTCGCTCGATCTGATTGTCATGCACGCGGTCGCGCAATACCTCACGGCCGCCGGGGCCGGCGCCCTGTTTGCGCTGTTTCATCGGCTGTTGAAGCCCGAGGGACTGCTCGTCGTCAGCGATGTTATGTCGCCGGAAATCACGGCGGCGACCGACGCCTGGGCGCTGTTGCGGTTTGGCAAAGCCAACGGCTTTTTCCTTGCCGCCCTGTGGGGGCTTCTTCGCTCGCTGTTGTCGGACTACTGGCGCCTGCGTTCGCGTATCGGGCTGACGCGTTATGCCGAAGCCGCCATGATCGAGAAACTCGGCGCCGCCGGCTTTGCGGCGGAGCGCGCGCCGGCCAATATCGGCCACAACCAAGCGCGCAAAACCTACTACGCGCGGCCGGCTGAAGGATGAAACGCTACGCCTTCGCCGCAGCCTCCAGCGGGATGCGGAACAGCCGTGCGGCGGTGTCGCAACAGATGCAGCGCTTTTCCTGCGCGGTCAGTGACGCCGCCTCGATTACCTTCATTGGCTCTGGATCGCCGATGGGGAACGGACTGTCGCTGCCGAGCACCACCTTTTCCGCGCCGGCGACGTCGCAAAGAAAGCGCAACGCGCGCGCTTCGAACAGGACCGTGTCGAAATAGAGCCGGCGGAAGCCGGCTTCCGGCTCGGCATATTTCGGATGCACGGCGTGGCTGCGCTTGAGCCGCCCGAGCACATAGGGCAGCGCCGCCCCGCCATGCGCGATAACCAGATTGACGCCGGCAAAGCGCGTGAGATGCCCCGAATAGAGCAGCCGCGCCACCGCATGCGTCGTATCAGTGATGCGGCCGACCGCGTTGACGAGGTCGTATTCGTTGAGCCGGTCATCGCCGCAGGCAAACATCGGATGCACGAACAGCGTGGCCCTGCGCGCGGACGCCACCTCCCAGAACGGATCGAGGTCGGGATCGTCGAGCGCGCCGCCCTCGCCCTTCGGCTGGGTACCAATCATGGCGCCGTGGAAGCCGGCATCAAGCGCCTCTGCGAGAACGCGCGCGGCGTGCCGCCCGCTCTGCAACGGAACGGTCGCGAGCGGCGTGAAAGCGTCGAGCTGCCGCACGCCCTTGAGCATGTGCTCGTTGAGGAAGCGTGACCAGTCGGCGCCCTCCTCCGCCGGCAGCTCGTAGGCAAACATGTCGAGCCAGCCACCGACCACCTGCTTGTCGACCCGTTGTTCGGACAGCCATTTCTTGCGCGCCTCGAGATCGGACAACCGGCCCATCACGGGGCGCGTCGGCTGGCCGTCACAGAAGGCAAGGCAGAGGCCGCCCTTCTGCTCCGTCGCCTTGACCGAGGGAAACAGCCGCGGCTGCATCTTCAGCTCATCAAGCAACAATTGCGGAACGTAATGGGCATGAACGTCGATGATCACGTCATCCTCACTTTGCTGATATTTCGCTCGCGAGAACCTGGCGAATGCGGCCGCGTACGGTCGCGCGCTCGGTGCCGCTCATGTCGGCGCGCAACGTTACTTCGTAGGCGATGCGCGCCGGCCGCTCGAACACCATCAGCCGCTCGCCGAGCGCCAGCGCCTCCTCGATCGAGTGGGTGATGAAAATAGAAGTCGCCCCGGTCTGCAGCAAGAGTTCGCGGAATTCCTCGCGCAACGCGTTGCCGGTGTGCTCGTCTAGCGCACTGAACGGCTCGTCGCACAACAATATGCCGGGCTTGCCGGCGAACGCCCGCGCGATCGAGACCCGCTGGCGCATGCCGCCCGAGAGCGCATGCGGATAAGCGTGCTCGTGGCCGGAAAGTCCGAGCCGCGCCAACCATGCCGCGGCGATCTCGAGTCGCGCCGCGCGCGGCGTCTTATTGAGCTCGAGGCCGAGCGCTACGTTTTCAATCGCAGTGCGCCACGGCATTAGTCGATCGTTCTGAAAGATGATGCCGATCTTGCCGCGATACGATGCGAAATCGGCATAGGGATCGTGACCTTGCACCAGGATGCGCCCGGCGGACGGGCGCATGAGGCCTGCGATCAGATTGAAGGTAGTCGACTTACCGCAGCCGGTTTTTCCCAAAATCGCCACCAGTTCGCCGCGTGCGATCGCGAAGCTCAACTCACGAACCGCTTCCAGCGGCATACCGCCGCCGGGGTGCGGAAACACTTTGCTCACCCGCTCGAACAGGATTTCCGGTGGTGCGCTCACGACGCACGCTCGGCAAAAGCGCGGTAGCGCAAGACGTGCGACTCGACGAACGTGATGATGCCCTGCACGACAAGCACGAAAATGACGAGAACGAGCGTCCAGGCGACTGCGCCGGCCATGTCGAAGATCTGCTGCTGCTGCAGGAGCTCGTAACCTACCCCGCCGGTCGCGCCAACAAGCTCAGCGACGACCACCACCCGCGCGGCATTGCCGAGATTGACCTTCCACGCAGTGAGAATGCCGGGAATGACCGTCGGCCATACCAGGGTGCGGAACAGGTCGAGCCGCGTCGGACGGAATGCTAGGGTCATCTCGAACAGATCTTTTGACATCGCGCGATAGGCGTCGAGCACCTGGAAGGTGAACGCAGGCAGCGTCGTCATGACCATGATGAAGAAGATGCGGAACTCGATGCCGCGAAACCAGATGATCGCGATGACCACCCACGACAACGCTGGAATTCCTTGATTGAAATTCAACAGCGGGTAAGCGTAACGCTCGAAAGCCGACGAACGCGCCATCGGCATGGCCAGAACCGTGCCGAGCACGAAGGCGCCGGTAAGCCCGGCAAGGATGCGGGCGCTGGTCGCCAGCGCATCGGCGACGGAGTTCCAGGACGTGAAGATTGCAAATAGGCGCGCGGCAATTTCCGGGACCGATGGAAACAGGAAGTGCGGAATGAAGAACGAGGCGATCTGCCAGACGAGCGCGAGGCCGGCGAGCGCGACAAAGCCCTCGTAGCCAAAGCTAAAATAATTAAGGCCTTTGCCGGTGCGCCGCGCCGCGCTCGAGCCTTCGTCCGGTGCCATCACTCCATCTCGCCGGTATAGACTGAAGAGGCGGGCGGCATCTCCTTCAAAAGTCCGACTGCCAGCCCGGCCCGGTAGGTCGCCGTGATCTCCTTGCTGATCCTTCCGGCCGGCTGCAGGTTGAGGCTGAGCCGCGCATTATCGCGGATCATGGCCGCGATCGCCTGCCGCTGGGCGTCATCCTTAACCGAGGCAACCAGCGGCGCCGCTGCGGCCGGATTAGCCATTACCCAGGCAGCGGCCTGTTTGTAGGCGCGATAGAGACCGGGAATAAGATCGTGATGCTTGTCGATCCAGTCCTGGTGCGCCGCCACGCCGAGATAGGGGATCACACTGCCGCCGGTGAAAGCGTGCCAAACCTTGGCAATGTTGAGATCGATGGCACGGATGGCCGGTCGCTCAGCCTTGACCAAGGCATAGGCCGGCTCCCACAGCTGCACCGCGTCGGCGCGATCGGCGAGCGCGTAGCCGACAAGACCCGGCGTCGCCGTATTGAGCACCTGGAACGTCTCGGGATCGACGCCCTGTTGTTTCGCAAACCAGGCGAACATCGTGTAGTTCGTGGTGCCCTTAGCGGCCACAAGCTGCTTGCCCGGGAGATCAGCAAGCGTCTTGATTTCCGGCCGGTTGGTAACCACCGTGCCCCAATAATCGAACAGGTTGAACAGATAGCTCGTCTTGATGCCGCGGGTCGTGCCGAGACCGACAATCAGCACCGAGGCGCTGCCGCCGACCTCGAACTCGCCGGAATTGAACTGAGGGGCGTAGGCGTCGGGCGGACGTTCGACGAACGTGATGTCGACGCCGTTGGCGATGTCGAATTTCTGCGCCTTGATGACTGACGGGAAGATCGAGCCGAGCGAGGGCGGATTGAACACAACGATAGTGACGGGCGCGGGATCCGCGTGCACCGGCGATCCCAATACGGCCGCGGTGACCGCGATGGCGCGCGCGAACGTTTTCATGTCACCCCTGCGGCCTCGTTTAGCCCCATGGCGAGGAGCGTTGATTTATAATCGACTCGGCATGGTGCAAAATTCGATTTGATCATTCAAGATGCAACTAAGAAAGCGGATTGTCCTGGCCGCGAGACATTGCGGAGGATTCCACTCATGATGCAGAGTGATTGGACGCACAGATATCGGCGGCAATGACAAAAACCAACCCGCAATCTACCTCTCAAGTCACGGCTACGCGCGGTTCCGGCATCGGAGCGCCGTTACCCCGGCGGGAAGACCTGCGTCTTGTGCGCGGGGCCGGCCGCTACACCGCCGACGAAAACCTGCCGGGGCAGGTTTATGCCGTCATGGTGCGCTCGCCGCACGCGCATGCGGTGATCCGCGCCATCGCGATCGACAAGGCTTTGGCCATACCCGGTGTACTCGCCGTTCTGACCGGCGCCGACTTCATCGCCGATGGCCTAAAACGCATTCCGCACAAGCCCTGGTCGCCGCATCCGGCGGAGACGAAGCTTCACAACAGCGGCGGTCGTCCGCCATTTGAGGCGCCGCACTTCCCACTGCCGACCGACAAAGCGCGTTTTGTCGGCGAAGCAGTCGCGATGGTCATCGCCGAGACTGTGCACGCGGCGAAAGACGGCGCCGAGCATGTCGAAGTCATTTACGAAGTCCTGCCCGCGGTCGTCGCGACGGCGGCAGCGGCGCGGCAGGACGCGCCGCATGTCCACGATGCCGCGCAGTCGAATGTCTGCTTCGATGCCGAACTCGGCAATGCTGCGGCGACCGATGCCGCCTTTGCCCGCGCCGCCCATGTGGCACGGTTTGAAACTTGGGTGCAACGCGTCATTGGCGTTCCGATGGAGCCACGCGCAGCGCTTGCCGATTTCGACGCTGAAACCGGACGTTTTACCGTTTATGCCGGAAATGGCGGCGCCGTGCGGCTCAAGAACGATCTGGCCAGCATCCTTGATGTACCGCTCGAGAAAGTCCGCGTGCTGATGCAAGACGTCGGCGGCAATTTCGGCACGCGCGGCATGATCTATCCCGAATTTGCGCTGGTGGCCTGGGCTGCGCGCCGGCTTGGCCGGCCGGTGAAATGGATCATCGAGCGCAATGAATCGTTCTTGAGCGACTATCAAGGACGAGATCTCACCGTCGAAGCCGAACTTGCGCTCGACAAGGAAGGCCGATTTCTGGCGATGCGTGGCTCCAATCTCGGCAATCTCGGCGCCCACACCACCAACTTTGCGATGGTGCAGAAAGGCGTGCAGATGATGTCGAGCATCTATCGCATGCCGGTGGCGCATTTTCGCGCCCGCGCCGTGCTCAGCAACACCGCGCCGACGCGGCCCTATCGCAGCGCCGGGCGGCCGGAGGTAATTTTCGTCATGGAGCGGTTGATCGATCTCGCCGCACGCGATTACGGTTTTGATCGCGTCGCCATCCGCCGCAACAATCTCGTGACCGAAAAAGAAATGCCGTACAAAAACCCGTTCGGCGTAGAATACGACAATGGCGACTATATCGGCGGCATGAATATGGCGTTGAAACTCGGCGATTGGGCCGGATTTCCGCGCCGCCGCGCCGAGGCGAGAAAGCGCGGCCAATATCGCGGCATCGCCGTAGGCAATTACGTCGATATCTCAACCGGCGCGCCGCGCGAGAAAGCCGAGATCGTGGTCAAGCCCGAGGGGATCGTCGAGGTGGTCATCGGCATCACCTCGCAGGGCCAGGGTCACGAGACGAGCTTCGCACAATTGGTCACCGAGTGGCTCGGCGTGCCGATCGAGAGCGTACGGTTCGTCACCGGAGATACCGACCGCGTATCGGTCGGCGGCGGCGCCCATTCCGGCCGCGGCATGCGGCTCGGCTCGATCGTCATCAAGAAATCGTCCGACGACATCATCAAGAAGGGCGCACGCATCGCCGAGCAGCTCTTGGAAACCGCCGTTTCCGACATCGAATTCACAAGCGGCCGTTTCACCGTCAAGGGCACCAATCATTCCGTCGGCCTATTCGAAGTCGCCCGCGCGGCGGTGGAGCGGGCCGACCTGCCGCAGGATTTGCAAGGAGCGCTCGCCGCGGCGTGCGACGAGACTGTCCTGCTCGCGAGCTTCCCCTATGGCTGCCACGTCTGTGAAGTCGAAGTCGATCCCGAAACCGGGGTGACAAAGGTTGTCAATTATACCGCGGTCGACGACGTTGGCCGCGCGGTCAACCCGCTGATCATCCACGGCCAGGTCCACGGCGGCATCGCGCAGGGCGTGGGCCAGGCTCTGTTCGAACACTGCCATTACGACGCCGAGAGCGGTCAATTGCTCTCGGCATCGTTCATGGACTACGCCATGCCGAGGGCATCGGACCTGCCGTTCTACAGGACCGAGATCAGTGAGGTGCCTTCGACCACGCACCCGCTCGGCATTCGCCCAGCCGGCGAAGGCGGCACCGTTCCGGCCTTGGCCGTCGTCATCAACGCAATCGTCGATGCGCTTGCGGAATTCGGCGTGCGCCACATCGAAATGCCGGCAACGCCGGAGCGTGTCTGGCAAGCGATCAACGCCTCGCGATAAGCAAAACGCAACGCACTTGAGTCGCGGGCCGGTGACGGACCCGAAGACAACGAACCGGCGGGCAAACGGTTGCGATTCCGCCTGGTAGCCGGTGAGCGGCGCTTGAATTGGCGCGTGTGAGCACCCATTGTTCGGCGGCGGGCCAAAACCCCTTCCCCGGCCGTCGTTTCTGGTCTAAAGAGCCCGCGCGCGGGGCCGGGCCCCCGGCGCCGGCTGAAGGACGCGCGAGAAGCGCGCCTTTTTTTTGCGCCCCAAATGCGGAAGCAATGCCCAAGCGGACCGACATCTCCTCGATCCTGATCATCGGCGCGGGACCGATCGTCATCGGCCAGGCCTGCGAGTTCGACTATTCCGGCACCCAGGCCTGCAAAGCGCTCAAGGCCGAGGGTTATCGGGTCATTCTCGTCAACTCCAATCCGGCGACCATCATGACCGATCCGGATCTGGCCGATGCGACCTATATCGAGCCGATCACGCCGGAGATCGTCGCCAAGATCGTCGAGAAGGAACGCCCGGATGCGCTCCTGCCAACCATGGGCGGGCAGACGGCGCTCAACACCGCGCTGTCGCTGCGGCGCATGGGCGTCCTCGACAAATTCGGCGTCACCATGATCGGCGCCACCGCCGACGCCATCGACAAGGCCGAGGATCGCAAGCTGTTTCGCGAGGCGATGACCAAGATCGGTCTCGCCACGCCGCGCTCGCATCAGGTCAAGACGCTGATCGGGGCGCTGGAAGCGCTCGACGATATCGGGCTTCCCGCCATCATCCGGCCGTCGTTCACGCTTGGCGGCACCGGCGGCGGCATCGCCTACAACAAGGCGGAGTTCATCGAGATCGTCGAGCGCGGCATCGACGCCTCGCCGACCTCTGAAGTGCTGATCGAGGAATCGGTCCTCGGCTGGAAAGAGTTCGAGATGGAGGTGGTGCGCGACAAGAACGACAATTGCATCATCGTCTGCTCCATTGAGAACATCGACCCGATGGGCGTGCATACCGGCGACTCGATCACCGTGGCGCCGGCACTGACGCTCACCGACAAGGAATACCAGCGCATGCGCGACGCGTCGATCGCCGTGCTGCGCGAGATCGGCGTCGAGACCGGCGGCTCCAACGTGCAATTCGCCGTCAATCCCGCCGACGGCCGCATCGTCGTCATCGAAATGAATCCGCGGGTGTCGCGCTCGTCGGCGCTGGCCTCGAAGGCGACCGGTTTTCCCATCGCCAAAGTCGCCGCCAAGCTCGCGGTCGGCTACACGCTCGACGAGATCGCCAACGACATCACCGGCGGCGCCACGCCGGCCTCATTCGAGCCGACGATCGATTACGTTGTCACCAAGGTGCCGCGCTTCGCCTTCGAGAAGTTTCCCGGCGCCGAGCCGGTGCTGACCACCTCGATGAAGTCGGTCGGCGAGGTGATGGCGATCGGCCGCACTTTTCAGGAGAGCCTGCAAAAGGCGCTGCGCTCGCTCGAGACCGGGCTGAGCGGACTTGACGAGATCGCGATCGAGGGCCTCGGCCAGGGCGACGACCAGAACGCCATCCGCGCCGCGCTCGGCACGCCTTCGCCCGACGGCATTCTCAAAGTCGCGCAGGCCATGCGGCTCGGCATGAGCGATGAGGAGATTCATACCGCTTGCCGGATCGATCCGTGGTTCTTGGCGCAAATCCGCGGCATCATCGAAACCGAAGCTGAGATTCGCGCCAAGGGACTGCCCATGACGGCCGGAACGCTGCGGCGGCTCAAAGCCATGGGCTTCTCCGACGCCCGGCTCGGCCGGCTCACCGGCCTCGCGGTCGACGAGGTCTCGGCGCGTCGCCGCGTACTCGGCGTGCGGCCGGTGTTCAAAAGGATCGACAGCTGCGCCGCCGAATTCGCCTCGCCGACCGCTTACATGTATTCGACCTATGAAGTGCCTTTTGCCAGCCGCGCCGCGGACGAGGCGGCGCCGTCGGACAAGAAGAAAGTTGTCATTCTCGGCGGCGGCCCCAACCGCATCGGCCAGGGCATCGAGTTCGATTATTGCTGCTGCCATGCCGCCTTCGCCTTGAAGGAGGTCGGCTACGAAACCATCATGATCAACTGCAATCCGGAGACGGTGTCGACCGATTACGACACGTCAAACCGGCTGTATTTCGAACCGCTCACCGCCGAGGACGTGATCGAGATCATCGATATCGAGCGCACCACCGGCATACTGCACGGCGTCATCGTGCAATTCGGCGGCCAGACGCCGCTCAAGCTCGCCGAGCCGCTGGCCAAGGCGAAGGTGCCGATCCTCGGCACCTCGCCCGACGCCATCGACCTCGCGGAAGATCGCGACCGCTTCAGAGAGCTGCTCGATCGGCTCAAGCTGCGGCAGCCGAAGAGCGGGATCGCGACCAGCCCGGAGAAGGCGCGCGCCATCGCCGACTCGATCGGCTATCCGATCGTGATCCGGCCCTCCTATGTGCTCGGCGGCCGCGCCATGGAGATCGTGCACGAGTCGGCCCAACTCGACCGCTATGTCGCGCGGCTCGCCGCGGACCTCGACCGGCCGTCCGAGTTCGCGGTGTCGGAGAAGCGGCCGCTCTTGATCGACCGCTACCTCACCGACGCCGTCGAAATCGACGTCGACTGCCTCGCCGACGGCAAGGACGCCTACATCGCCGGTATCATGGAGCACATCGAGGAGGCCGGTATCCATTCCGGGGACTCCGCCTGCTCGCTGCCGCCGCATAATCTTTCGGCCGACACCATCGGTGAGCTTGACCGCCAGACCCGCGCGCTCGCATTGGCGCTGAAGGTCGGCGGCCTGATGAACGTGCAATACGCCATCAAGGACGGCGACATCTATGTGCTCGAGGTCAATCCACGCGCCTCGCGCACGGTGCCGTTCGTCGCCAAGGTCACCGGCATCCCGGCTGCCAAGATCGCGGCCCGGATCATGGCCGGCGAATCGCTGGCGAGCTTTAAGCTGAAGCCGCAGAGCTTCGAATTCAGCACCGCCCGCCATATCGGCGTCAAAGAGGCCGTTTTTCCTTTCGCCCGCTTTGGGCCGGCGGTCGACACCGTGCTCGGGCCGGAGATGAAATCGACCGGGGAAGTCATGGGCATCGACCGCGATTACAACGTCGCCTTTGTCAAAAGCCAGCTCGGCGGCGGCTCCCGGTTGCCGAAGAGCGGCACCGTCTTCGCCTCGGTCAAGGATGCCGACAAGGGGCGCATTC
>Ga0187887_10003242_pt1 | contig 12706 bp, 16 predicted proteins | sample June2016WEW_7_10_FD_132977 | JGI IMG/M metagenome (GOLD analysis project Ga0187887, IMG submission 132977) | Peatland microbial communities from SPRUCE experiment site at the Marcell Experimental Forest, Minnesota, USA - June2016WEW_7_10 | ecosystem: Environmental > Terrestrial > Soil >...
GATCGCACTTCATGAAGCGCATCTCGAAGTCGAGGATCCCGCCTCCGCCACAACCGGCGTGACAATTCCAGACTCCCTTCTGGATGTTGATCGAGAACGACGGAAGTTTGTCGTCGTGAAACGGGCAGCGGACATTCTGCTCTCGGTGAGTCGAGAGCCGCCGCTTTGACGCCGGGAGGCGGAGCTCGAAGTACTTCAAAACCTCGTCTGATGTGAAAGTCATGCGTTCCTCAATTCGGGAAATTCCCGGAATAACCGCTCGGCTAACTTGAAACCTGCACGTGTCCCGTCCAAGCCGATCCGCACCGCCGCGGCTTTCAGCGTCGCGAGAGGATGACGGGGAGAAAGTTTCCGATCGCGGGAGAAGGGATCGACGCGCGCTTTCATTGCACCCTCCCGATCGCGCGAGGTTCCTCGAGGAAGCCCGGGGATTCGTCGTCGTTCACAGCTTCGGCTCTGACGGGCTCCTGTTTTTTCTCCCAGCGTCTAATGGTTTCGAGACTTTCCGGCTGTGCAATCGGCGGAGGGACCTTGGCGACCGCGTGCGGTGCTTTGGTCTGCGGAGCGGCTGCGAGCTCTGCCTTGGTCTTCCCGAATCTGTCCTTCGGGCACTGCAAGAAACTTGCGAGGACGGGAATCCAGGCGTGTGGATCTTCGGCGAGCGCGACGCCCTCACTCTTGAAACGGTTCGTTACGCACTGCGTGATCATCTCCGTCGTCCAGCTCGCATGCGCGTCCAGAAAATCCTTGAGCACTTTCCCGGCACGGCCGTTCCAGGCGCAGTCCACACCGTTTGCTTCCCGATACCTGCTCTTGATGAAGCGCTCGACGGTTGCATGCTTCGACGGCGAGGATGGCTCAGGGGGAACCAGGATGAGCTCACGAGGCGAAGAGAGTTTCGCCGCGGACGCGACGACGGAGTTTTCTTTTCCCTGGTCGGTCGAACTCTTCGACAGGCTTTTTCCACGATCGCGAACTTTTGAGCGTGCTGGAGTGGAAGTCGATTTTTCCGCCCCGCCGTCAGGCGAAGGTTTTGATCTTTGTGAAGGTTTAGATCTTTGTGGTTTCCTGTGATCGCGCGCGCGTTCTCTTTCTCCCTGCGTGCAGATTCCGCTCTGTGGAGTTGCATTTTCTGCTCTGTGGCTCAAAGAGCCTGAGAGCAGATTTTGCTCTGTGGGTTCTTCTGAGCCTGAGAGCACTTTTCGCTCTGTGGGTCCTTCGGCGAGAGAGAATAAATCAGCTTGCTTTTCGATCGCGCTCGACGGTTTAGTTCCGGCGTCGGCTGTTTGCCTCTTCCAGGCCCACTTCTTTGACTTGGTGATGGCATAAGTGAACATGCCGGCACCCGTTTTCTTTCGCTCGACGTAGCCACCTTTCACGAGATTCGAGAGGTATCGACGGCAAGCGTGATAATCGAAACCAAGCTCCTCGGCGATTTCATCGATGCTCACAGGTCGTCCGTTCCGGACGATTCCGACGAAGTCGCCGGCGGCTCGCCGATCGTCCCTCGTCACACGATTCAGAAACCAGAGATAGACCCACACAGCGCGGCCGATGGCTTGGACATGGCGCGGATCCAGGAGTCCAGTCGATACCGGGAAAGTTTGGAGGAGATTTTTCATCGGAGATCTTCTTTCGGGGAAAAAAGTGGGAGCTGTTCTCGCGGATCTGACTTCACAATCTGCGGGATCGGTTGCGGATTGTCGACGCGCTCAGCGGCGGGAGCCGTCGAAGGCTCGACCTGGACGGGTCCGGAGATCAATCGAAACCAGGAAAGTCTGGTCCCGTTCACTTCCTCGACGCGGTTCTCGATCCGGAAGTTCAGCCGGCGAAGTTCAAAAAGGCGAGAATTATATTGCTGGGCGAGCGCCGCGATTTCAGGCGAAGGGACCCATCCGCCGCGGGCCTCGATCAACAGGCGTAAGATTCGCCCGTGCTGACTCGAGCTGGACTCCGGCGCCGGCCGCGTCATCGCGTCGCCTCGAGCTGCTCGATCACGAATTGCAAAACATTGGCGATCTCGCGCAAGGACTGGATCTCGATCGGATCGCGGGTCTCAGCGGCCGCACGTCGGAGTAGCAGCTTCGCCTCCGCGCAATGTACCGTCGCGTTCGTGCGGGTCGGAAGAGCTTGCGTTGAAGTGCTATTCTTCACTTGTGTGAGCCGATCCTTTCTGCGGGTTTGCTTGCTCGTTGCCGTCGTTGTCACTGCGAAAAGGCCCCCCGTTCGTCGCGAGGGGCTTTTTTTATGGCGAAGACGACTCCACAGACATCTGTTCCTCGGCCGACGGTTCAAAGAGACCCTTTCGGGGGTCCGTCGCCCAGGTTTGCGGCTCGCGCGATTGGAGCCACATAATCGCTGCCTCGAGCTCGAGCCGGCGACGTAATGCGACCTTGAGCAAAAGGGCGCGGAGTGTCAGGTCCTCGCTCCGAGTCGGATCGCGAATGCCGCTCTCCAGGACGAACAGTCGCGAGCGATTCAATCCAGAAGCATCGGCGAGTTTGAACGCTTTTAAGGCCAGCAGTTGTCGAACGATCCGGAAATTCAATGGGTTTGTGTTGGCCACAGGACGCCTCCGGGGAACTTGTCAGTTGTTTCACGACTTTCAAAAACGTCCAAACGCGGGAGGTTCGCGTAGGTTCGCGTGGGTTCGCGTGGGTTCGCGTAGGTTCGCACGCCGGGTTCGTGAAAGTTCGCGTAGGTTCGCGTGGGTTCGCGTGGGTTCGCGTAGGTTCGCGTAGGTTCGCACAAAATGGCGAAAACTCTGACGAGTCTTGTTAGGAGAGCGTCTTGGGAGGTTAATTCCGAATCTTGAGCGCTTTTCTTAGAGAGTCCATCGAGACGGTGCCGTCATGCGGCCCCTGCTCCAAAGGGTTCTTCTTGTTTCTGATGCGCTTTTGGACCGCTCTCGTGCTGCGAAGTCGCAGAACTGCCGCCGCCTCATCCAGGCTGAGGAACGGATTATTCGTGGGGTCGTTGACCTTCTTCATCGCGGCAATACGCTTTTTCTCTTTGTCGTCGCTCGCGACCGGAACTCCATTCGGGACGGGCTCCGCGTCCAACTCCGCCTGGATCTTGGCGGCCTCCGCGGCCAACGCTTTCTGTCGAGCCTTATTCGCGAGACCGAGATCGCTCACCGTCGCGTCCCAGACGCGCGCTAAGTACGCTCCGGCCCGCAGACCCGCTCGCTCTGCCTCCGAAATGACGTAGCCCTCTTCGGGTTCCCGATGCTCACGCTCCCACTTCTCATCGAACTCCTGATTTAGATCGGGCTTTTTTTTGTTTTCGTCGGATGACATGGATCGCCCTCGTGGTGACCTCGGCTGTGGTGGAGATTTCTCGGAAGGGCGGAGCACGAGGAATCCGCCCGTCACGCGCTGTCCGATCTGCAGGATCCAACAACGAGCTATCCGAGGAACGTTTGGAAGACCGGCAAAGCGAGGCCGGTACTCCAAATCGAAGACCGACTATATACTCGAATGCCCACGCCTAAAAACCGCGGTCTTGCACAAGGTTTTCCACAGTTTTCCCACAGCGAGTACAGCGATCGGATTACACTCCCGCTAGAGCCCATGTCGCAGTTGCAGTGCAAACGATGTCTCGACCTTCACGGTCCCGGATGTGAGGCAACTCACGAAGACGCCGCGGGCGAGTGGGTCTGTTTATTTTGTTTGGACGGAGAGATTTGTCCTATCCAGGCAAAGCGACTCCGCGACGGCAAGAAAAATTCAGGGACGCCGAGCTCGAGCGGCGAGTCTGAAAAACCAGCAAGTGAGCAGGAAAGCGGGGTCAAAGTGCAAAAAACACCCGAAACAGACGCGAATGCCACGCCTAAATTATGCCAGCGGCCGGGATGTGAAACGAAACTCAGTTCCCGAAACTTGGTCGGATTGTGTCGCGCCCATGTCAGATGGACGGCGCCCGGAGAGAGAGCCGCGAGCAACGGGAACGGGCATGCAAACGCGCTCCTGGAGGATCGCTTGAACATGCTCATCCTGAGCTTCCCCGCGAGCGCGAAGGCCAAGATCGTCGATCACTGGATCAAAGGGGTCATCTGATCCGGTCAAGCAGGGTCGCGATTTTGCCACGGAGTAGAGTGGTACACAAGTGATGGACGATTTCTCCATCAGCGGACCGGCGCTTCGACTCCAGGAGTTGATCCAGTCGAGCATCGCCTTCCGATTGGCGGCGGCGTGAACTCGACGCCGACGAACTGAAAAGTTTTCAATTCCCCTCTTCTCTTCGGGCTGGACGATCCAGACCCGCACTCATCCCCGAAAGTTCAAAAGCTCGAGGCCGGCTGCCGAAAGCCGGACCCTCGGACATAGGAGGATCTATATGGCAACGGCAACACGACCGCCCGCGGAGCAACACGCCCAGCCCAGGTTCACGCTCAGTCAACGCGAGCTCCAGGAATATTCATTAGCGCGCGCGATTCTGACGAGCGCAGAAAATCAAGAAGGCTCTGAGAGGCGCGCGGAGCGGAACTGCCTCGAGCTCGAGATTTCGGAGACGATCGAGAAGACGATCACCGGGAAACGATACGGTGGTCTTTTCGTTCCGTGGAATATTTCCGCCGGCTCGTTCGCTCGCAAGACAGAGCAGCGCGCGGGCCTCTCGACAAATGTTGCGACGGTCGGACAGGAACTCAAATTCACTGAGCCGGGAGATTTCCTGGAGTTTTTGTACAACACCATGCGCGTCAAGGAACTCGGCGCACAGACAGTTACCGGTCTCCGAGATAACGTCGCTTTCCCGAAGCAAACGGGCAAGGCAACCGGATCCTGGGTCGCTGAAAATCCCGGCGCCGACGTCGCGGATTCGAACCTCACGCTCGGACAGGTCCCGAGCTCTCCGAAGACTTATCAGTCCTCGACGAGCTATTCGAGACAATTACTCGCACAATCCGTGATCGATGTCGACACGCTGGTGCGACAGGATCTCGCGCGCGACATGGCCCTCGCAGTCGACTTCGCGGCGATCCAGGGGCCGACGGGTGGGAGCTCGCCGATCGGGATCATGAACACGACGGGCGTCCAGTCTTTCGTCGTCGCGTCCGATAGCGGCAACGGAGGCGTCGTCGCTTACGCCGATGTGATCAAGATGATCGAGGACCTCGAGGACGTGAACGCCGATCAGCTTGGAGATCCGGGCTGGCTCACGACTCCAGGAATCAAAAGCGACTTGAAACTTACGCCGCGGCTCGCGAACACGATCGGTCTTCCCGCCTGGGCAGACGATGACACGCTCGCCGGCTACATGGCGAGATCGTCGAATCAGGTTCCGAAGACGGGCGTCCGCGGATCGACCGAGAATAACCATGCGCTGATTCTCGGAGTGTGGGCAACGATGGTGATCGGGATGTGGGGAAGCGGCTTCGAGCTCGTCGTCGATCCGTTCAGGCTAAAGAAACAAGGAATGATCGAGCTCACAACGTTCATGCTCGGCGACGTCGCGCTCAAATATCCCCAGGCGTTCGTCGTAGCTGAGGTCCAGAAATAACGCACCATATTGAGGGGCCGCGGGGAAAAACCGGATCCCGCGGCCTTGTTCGCAGTCACTTTGTGGCCGAACTTCCATTCCAAGAGATCAGACCAAACAGAAACCCTGCTATGAGGGGATACGTCACGAACTGGCGGAGAGAAACTGTTCTGGCAGTCTGGGAGTGTAAGGAGTAGCAGGGACTTGCATCGCAGTCGAGCATGCAGTAGGATTTGCAGCTTCCCTTCCGTGGTGAGCCATCGCTGACTGGAGTTGTGTTGGGTTTGCGAAATTAGCTTGAGGTTCCCAAAATGCGTCTGCTCTCGTTCGCAGTCAAGGATCTGTTCAGCATCTTCAGTCATAACGTGCCCATGAACCAGGAGGAGAGAGTCACGATCATCTATGGAGAGAATGGGTTTGGCAAGACCACTCTGCTTCGCATGGTCAAGGGCTTCTTCTCCGCCGATTTCGACGTATTCGGCACAATCCCGTTCTCACTCTTTTCGATGTCCTTCGATAGCGGGCAATCGGTCACAATCGAAAAACTTCCCCAAAGTGAACCCCCGGTACTCCCCGCCTGTATCATCTCCGAACTAATTGGCGGGTCGGTTGTAAATTCGCAGCGTGTCAACGCCGTGGAATCGCGTAGGTCCATCGGAAGGCAGCTCGAGCGGGTCGCTCCTTACATGCGAAACCTCGGGGAAGATCGATGGGAGGACACACGCGACGGAGAGCTGCTCTCAGATGAGGAGGTTTGCGACAGATTCTCTTTGAGAGCGGACAAGGCGACGACGCTAGAGCCCTGGCTTGAGGCCCTCAGACTGTCGATTGACGTGCGACTCATAGCAACACAGAGGCTCTCTGATCCCTCGCCGCCAACTTCCAAATTGGGGAGAGTCGCACTGCGACATCGCAGAGTGCGCAGAGGTAGCAGCGCAGCGATCGTAAATTACGCAGATCAGCTTTCCCAAACAATGAGCAGCACCTTACTAGAATACTCACGCCTTTCGCAGCAGCTAGACAGGACCTTTGTCGTGAGGCTTCTGACTAGAGACTTCAGAAAAGGAGGTGAACCGACTGCCGACAATTCCCTGAAAAATAAGATCGACAGCCTTAATGAGAAGCGACGCAGATTGCGCGAAGCTGGGCTCCTTACAAAGGACGAGGAGTCTCTGCCCCAGCCGCAAGCTTCCTACCCGTCTATCGAAGAGATATTGTCGGCGTACCTTCAGGACGTCGAGGACAAGCTTAGCGTCTTCGATAATCTGCTGGCTAAGATCGAGCTACTGAAGGCGATGATGACGAGCAGACTCAAGTTTAAAGAAATGGCGTTTAATCAGGATCAGGGTTTTGTATTTACTGCGTCAGGAGGGCAGGCCCTTAGACCGCAAGACCTCTCTAGCGGGGAACAGCACATACTGATTCAAATCTACGACCTGCTATTCAGTGACAGGCCTAACTCTCTCATCCTCATCGACGAGCCGGAGATCTCTCTCCATGTTGCGTGGCAGCTCTCGTTCCTTGAGGGTCTACAGCAGATCACAGCGCTCGTTCCCCACGATATAGTCCTCGCCACACATTCTCCCCAAATTATCGGGGAGAGATGGGACCTAACCGTTCCCTTGAAGGAGCCCGGATCCGAGAACCAAGAGAGAGCGGCGAAATGAGGGACTTGATCGGCCGTAGCTTGGTCAGAAATACGATATTTATGATGCGGCAAGTTGAGCGCAATAAGACCGTCCTTATAGTAGAGGGGGACTCCGACAGCAGGTCGTTGTCGCGGGTCATCCGATCCACGCACTGCAGGGCCTTTTCCCCAGGGCACCCGGGTGGGAAGGAGCAGGCGCTAGCACTGTTCGACGACTTGAAACAAAAGAAGCTACCGGGGGTTGCGGCGCTCGTTGACGCGGACTGCGACAGGTTTTGGGGACGAGGTCGAGGACACGGCGACGTCTGCTGGACCTCCTGCACGGACCGCGAGACTATGATTATCAGTTCCCCCGCATTCGACTCCTTTGTGGCGGACATGTTCGGGGTTGATCCCACCGATCTCCGCTCCAGGCTGATGAAGACGGCGTTTCCTCTAGGCTGCGTACGAGTGACATCTCGAAGACACGGCTGGGCTTTGGATCTCAAGAGCGTTTATGTAACGAGGTTCATCGACGCTAATAAAATTACCTGCGATGAAAGCGCATGCTGCCGAGAGGTACTCGCCAAGAATCCCGCCTCGGGATTGAGCGAGCAAGAGCTCTCACAGGCTATTCGCTCTATCAGGGAGAAGAATCCCAAACCGGAAGATATCGTGTCCGGGCACGACCTCACTGAGATTTTGTCTCTTGTCTCGGGATCGTCCCTTGGGTGTGAACTCTCTTACGCTCAGATTGAGCGTCAGCTTTCTCAGCGTTACGAGCCAGCACATTTTGCGCGGACCTCGACGTACGCCGAGTGCACTGCGTGGGAGGGCCGAAACCCGCCCTTCGTCATAAACATCTGAGACTTCAGCATAGAGAACAAGCAATTCTAAAACCCGTGCGGCGGGCGCCCCACCCGTCACCGCTTCCCGTGGTTGTTTAAGATCTCGATTACACTCATCGGACCCCTCTGGACTCCGGAGAAATCGACGCGAGGCACTACAGAGGCGGCAACGAAGAGCGCATCTGAACTCTGATTCTCTGCACGTCGGTCTCGTACAAATCCTCGAGCGTGAGGTTGGTTCCGGCTGATCTCGCGATTTCCGTGATAGCGATGGCACGCCGGAATGGTGGAGTCTCGTCACCTCTCGCCCACCGATAGATCTGGGACGGATCGAGATCGAGCTCGGCGGACAAACGCTCGACCGTGAAGCTCGAAACGAACCCTCCAAGCTTTCCGATCCAGTTTCTAGATCCTCGCGGTCTTGGCATGGGCTGAGTCTAGCACCGCCGGCGAGAAGGTCTTTCATGCACGAATCGCCGCCACTCCTCCAAGGCGTCGGCGCCACTCGTTCCTCTTTCTCCAGGCTGCTTTCTCATGTCGTACTTCCATTGGCTGTTGCACCAGCACTTTTCAGCAAGAGCTCTAGCTCCTTCCATGACTGTGCGATCTGGGGCATCTGAAACGCTACTCCGCCTTCTATCTTCTGCGAAGAGACCGGGGGCGGCGATGGTGGACTTGCGGGCTGGTTGATTCCTGATCCTCCTTCCAGAGCAGTCCAGGGTCCGATCGTGACGTGGTCGTTCGTCTTGATGATTGTCTTCCCGAGGTACTGCCAGCAGTAGTGAAGGTGCGAGCTGATCCCGAATGGTCTCGTTCTCTTGAGCATATTCGTGAGCGAAAATCCGAGAACCCCACCCATCCCTCCGGGGTTGCCAGCCTCCATCTTCATCAGTTCGAAGTTCTGCTCGTGATTGTTCGACACGTCGTTCAAATATTGTTGAAAAGCAGGGACCTCCGTTCCAGAGCCGATTCCTGCGAGCTTGTGCGTTTGTACCTGAACTGGAACAAAATCAGGCGACCGAAAAGTGTGAACGTAGGTCCTCGCACCTAACTCGGTCGGTGGAGTGTCGGGATCAGCCGAGAGCATGAGCAACGCGCATTGTCCGGCTCGCTCCTCCGGCGCTGCGGCGGCGAAGACATCTCGCGCGATCGCGGGCCAGAGTTCGACGGTTTCGAGAGGGTTCCAAGCTCGATCCGGCTGATCGCCATGAAGCCAGTACCGCATCACCTCGATCATTCGGAAACCGATCAACACCGACCCCGCGAAGCCCAGGGTGATCCATTGCGCGATTGGGTGAATCTTCTGGAGACAATCGCACTCGGAGCCATCCGCGAGCGTCACGCGAATGTCGGAGATTCCGATGCTGTAGCCCCACAGCGTGGGCATTCCGACGATCCAGGTCATGTCAGAGTCAGGACTATGGGATCCATAGCCGCTATGGTAGCGTAGTGGGCATGAATCAGGGCGAGCTATCGAGTACGCGAGCATCGGCAGCAAAGGCGGGAAGGCTCGAGGCAAAGCGCTCACGAAGAAAGAACAGCGCGCAATCGCTCTGAAAGCCTCGAAGGCCGCGGCCAAAGCCCGATCCGCTAAGGCGGAGGCATGAAAAACTCGAAGAAGAAAAAAGCGGCTCACAAAGAGATCCGCACGAAAAGACCGACCTGGATCGGAAAGATCGACGACGTCGCGCGAGAGCTCAACATCGGCGAACGCTACATCTACGACCTTCAAAAACGCGGACTCCCACGAGTTTCGCCCGGTCGCTACAACATCCCGAAGTGTTTTCGATGGTACGTCAGATATTTGCAGCGCAAGCTCGTCGAGCGCGCGCTTCCCGAAAACGGCAACGGCTCTATCGCTGGAGCGGCCGCCGGCGAGACGCGTCACAAGCTCCTGTCGATCGAGGCGGAACTGAAACAGATCGAGCTCGCCGAAAAACGCGAACAGCTCATCTCGATCGAGCGAGTCGAGAAGGATCTGGCAAAGATCGTCACTGAGGTCCGAACGCGGATCCTCGCGCTTCCCCCCAGGCTCGCGGCCGAGGTCCTCGGCGAAACTGATCTCGCGGTCTCGCAAGTGAAAATCGAGCGATCGTTGAAAGGAGCTCTTGCAGCGCTCAGTCAATTCGATCCCGACGACGAGATCGCCTGCGCCCTGGCCAACAAGAGTGGAGCTTGCAACGAGCCTCTATAACTCGCTGCATGCCCAGATCTGCGGGCGCGCGGAGCTCTCACGTCATACTTTGAAACGGCAGAACCTAACGATGAGTATGCAGATGCGACGGCTAACGCGGCTCACGAATGCGTTCTCGAAAAAGGTTGAGAACTACTGCCATACGGCGGTGATCTAACTTCGCTTACTGCAATTTCTGCCGCGTTTATCAAACCCTGCGCGTGACGCCTGCGATGGAAGTCGGATTGACCGATCACGTCTGGTCTTTGGTGGAACTTGTGGGGTTACTGGAGACTACTGTGGTGGGGGCTGCGGCGTAGTCGGACTGTGGTATATTGCCGCTGGTGGAGGTGCTGGGAGTCGAACCCAGAGCGGCGGGTGGGAATCCTGCTTTGCCCCGAACCTGGCACCCCCATATATTTTACTGAGCAGAATTCTAGCACATCCCACCGGAAACAAATCCACAAGTATTTCTCTCAGCCTCTAAATCGCCAGCCAAAAGCAAGCCGCTAAATCCTCCGAGGTCTAAGCCGCTGCCGTTTACAGTTGCCATCTAGCAAATTACTAAACACGGGACATTTCATCTCGAAGCCGCGTCTTTATTGGCGTTTTATACGGTCACATTGGAAACAATTGAATTATCTAGAGAAACGCGGTAAACTTTTATGCGGGCAAAATACCTTCTTGAATGGGGGTGAGCGTGATGGCAGAGAACGAATCTCTGAGAATGGCGTTAGAGCATTACCGCCAGCGGAAACTAGACAAACTCAAGGAAGTGCAGGAGCTTGATCTAATGATCTCGCGGCTTAGCCGGGACCTAGGGGAAACATCGCAGGAAACACAGGCCGCCAAGGAGGAGGACTCTAGCGATACCGGAATTAGTAATGCGTGGCAAGAAAATGAATTTGGACCAATCGCAACCTTCGCGAATGGCGCGAGGGCCAATGTGCGCCCTGATGAGTTTTTTGGCATGACATATTCAACCGCAGCGGCAGCGTACCTAGATAAAGTCCGCCACGCGGTATCAATGGATGAACTGCTGGATGCTTTGAACCGAGGCGGGTGTCCTGTGGGGGGACGAGAACCGAGAAAGACGCTATACATCTCACTTATTCGGGATGTCAGAACCTTCGTGCCGATTCCGGGCAGCCCCGGCTTCCTCGGCCTTCGGAAGTTTTATCCGAACCTAAAGGCTCTCAAGGAAAAGGAGCCAAAGGCCCGAAACGCAAGGGGGCGTTTACACAAGAAGAGGCGTAACAAGGCCAATGTCGAAGAGATGACACCAAAAGGCAAGCCGCAAACGCTGTGCTCTCGTGGGTGCGGGAAAGCCCCCCATCGAGGAAGCTGTGCGAAAAGTTCTGTCAAGGAAAAGAGCCATCCGGCGACAGACCAGACGGCTCAGAAGGAGGCTAAAGCAACGATGTGAAACTAAGCATTGCTTTATCGAGAACGAAGATCGTAATCACTGTTTCGGACGGGGATTCGATCATCGTTATCGTAGTGCCCATAGTGCACTGAGCACCTCGCTGTTACTAGCGCGGGGGGCCTCCTGGACCGCCCGCGCTTAGGATTATACACCGGATTTGCCTTGCCCCAGCGGGCGGCTTTGGCCTTGCCGCCTTGCTGGGCTATTGCTGCACAAGTACGGCTCGAGGGGATCACACGGAACAAAGACCCTCATGCTGGAGAGCGACGAGTGCTATCAGTTTCCCCCTCCAGCGTTGCTCACGGACTGAAGTGCAAAGCGAAACGTTCAACTCATAATGCGACGCGAGCAGCGCGCTATCCCCACGAAAAGATGGTGCGCTGTATCGCGTTCATTCTACTTAGGGTCCTGGGACAGGGGTGGGGTCGCGGCGGGTGACGGCGACCGCGAAAACGCGACAACCAAAGGTTTTGAAATTCAGAGTTCACTGCGCCGGCCTTTTCTCCCACTTCGCGAAAAAAATTTGAGCTCGAGGATTCGAGATCTCATCGAACGCAATCTTGCCGAGCTCGAACGGCATGGGGTTTGTGTTACGGCGCCACAAACCCTCTAGAAAGCGTTCTCGTTGAGTCGGATCGCTCGAGGCGAGGAGTTGATACCCGAGGGTCATCCGGGAGGAGATCGGCGTTTGGAGCGGGCTAGGAGCTTGGCGCTAGGCAGCCTTGCGTAGGGGGACGCAATAGGTTTCCCCGTTTGCCAGGGTGTAGACCTTGTCGGGATCGAGGCAGGTCCTGTGGACCCTTCCTCCCGCGCCGTACGAAAGCACGATGGCTGATCCTGGCCTCGCCTTTTTGCCGCACACTTTGCACGTCACCAGTTTGTTTTCGCTCATTCGTTCCTCCTTTGAAAAACCCCGAGCGGCAGAGTCGACTGCTCTGCCCGCTGGGGAACAACTGGGGGAACGATTGAGAGCGCCCTGATCGATCCGTAAGCACCTGAAAGCGAACGGCTATTGATTTCCGCCCCCTGCCTACGAACCAGAAGGTCGGGAGTTCGAATCTCTCAGGGCGCACCACTTTTACCACCGTAAACATTGGCGATTCTGATGGTCGTCATCCTGGCGCGAATCGGCCGAAAAGCCGATGTGGTAA
>Ga0187887_10003244_pt1 | contig 12702 bp, 14 predicted proteins | sample June2016WEW_7_10_FD_132977 | JGI IMG/M metagenome (GOLD analysis project Ga0187887, IMG submission 132977) | Peatland microbial communities from SPRUCE experiment site at the Marcell Experimental Forest, Minnesota, USA - June2016WEW_7_10 | ecosystem: Environmental > Terrestrial > Soil >...
CAGGCCGAGCAGGTGGCGAAATTGGGGCCGCGCAAATTATAAAACATCGAGAACAATCCCGAGGCCATGTTGCTGATCAACATCGGAATCATGAACGGCGAAAGCCGGCCCGGGCCGCGGTCGCGCAAAATTTCGAGCTGCCCGGTGGTGGTGGACAGACCCCCGATGCCGGAACCGATGATGACGCCGATTTCGTCGCGGTTTTCCTTTTCGAGATCGAGGCCGGAATCGAGCAGGGCCTGGTGCCCGGCATAAACCCCGAATTGCGAATACCGGTCCGTGCGCCGGATCTCCTTGGGCGACGGGAACGCCGGGGTGGGATCAAAATTTTTCACTTCACCGGCAATCTGCGTGTCGAACGGCGAGGGATCAAAGGACTGAATCCGGTCGATGCCGCACTGGCCGGAGACCAGATTCTTCCAGAACACGTCGAGGTCATTTCCGAGCGGCGTCACCACACCAAGGCCGGTGATGACGACCCGTCGGTCTGTCCGATGGTTTGCCATAAAATTAAAGGGGGCAGTTCAAGCTGAATCCAGCCGAAACTGCCCCGAAGCCTTCAAAGGCGCAACTATTTTTGCTGGTGTTCTTCGATGTATTTGACCACATCGCCCACCGTCAGGAGTTTTTCCGCCTGTTCGTCCGGCACTTCGATGCCGAATTCCTCCTCCAGCGCCATGATCAACTCGACCGTGTCGAGTGAATCCGCGCCGAGGTCCTCGATGAACTTGGCCTCCGCCGTGACCTGGTCCGGCTTCACGCCGAGTTGTTCTACAATGATGTCCCTTACGCGTTGGTCTATAGGTTTGTCAGCCATAAATTAATTTTGACCTGTCTCTATGCCATGAATGGCAAAATCGTCAAGCCTGAACCGAATATTTTAGTCGAGGGCGGAGGGTCGCGGGTTGAGCGGCAAATGTCAACCCTCAAGTACGGCCCCGACCCGGCGCGTCGACCTCCGACTCATTTACATCACCATGCCGCCGTCCACCGCCAACACCTGGCCCGTGATGTAACGCGCCGCCGGGCTGGCGAGAAACACTGCCGCGTTCGCAATATCGTCGGGCTGGCCGAAACTGCCGAGCGGAATCTGCTTCAGCACACCCGCACGTAATTCCTCTTTCAACCCCGACGTCATGTCCGTTTCAATGAATCCCGGGGCCAGCACGTTGGCCGTGATGCCCCGCGACGCCAGCTCGCGTGCCACCGACTTGGTAAAACCAATCAGGCCCGCCTTGCTCGCCGCGTAATTGCTCTGGCCGGCGTTGCCGATGAGACCGATGACGGAGGCGACGTTGATGATTCGCCCCGAGCGCTGCTTGATCAGCGCCCGGCTGAACGCCTTGGTAAACAGAAACGCGCCCTTCAAATTGGTGTTGAGCACGGCGTCCCACTCCGCCTCGCTCATGCGCATGAGCAGGTTGTCACGGGTGACGCCGGCATTGTTGACCAGAATGTCCACCCGGCCGCACTCGGCCAGAATCTTCTCGGCAGCGGCGTTGACCGCGGCGGCATCCGCCACGTCCACGGCCTGCGCCCAGGCCTGGCGGCCCAGCGCGCGGATCTCCGCGGCCACTTTTTCAGAATTTTCCGGCGTGCGCGACACGCACACCACATCCGCGCCTTCGGCGGCAAATTTCAACGCGATGGCGCGGCCAATCCCCCGGCCGGCACCGGTGATGACAGCAATTTGATTGGTGAGTTGGTTCATGTTTAGTCAATAGGTCGTAGTTAGTAGTCAGCAGCAGAAGTCACCCAAAACGCGATGCTACTAACGACTGACCGCGGACTACTCACTGGCCAGTCCTTTTGCGGTAGCTTCCAGACTTGCTGCGTCCGACACATTAAATAAATGCGCGGATTTATCAATCCGCTTCATGAAACCGCTCAAGGCCGTGCCCGGCCCGAGTTCGATGAACCGGGTGTATCCCTGGGCGAGCAGCTGACGCATGGATTTTTCCCACAACACCGAGGACGTGACCTGTTCGACCAGCCGCGCGCGGATTTCGTCCGGCGCGCCGTGCGCCTGTGCCGTCACATTGGAAATCACCGGCACCGCCGGCGATGAAATTTTTATTCCACGCAGTTCCGCCTGCAATTTCGCCTGGGCGCTGGTCATGAGCGGTGAATGATACGCCCCGGCGACCGGCAACGGGATTGCGCGTTTGGCGCCTTTGGTTTTGGCCAGTTCAACCGCTTTGGCAATTTTGTCCGTTTCACCGGAAATCACGAGCTGGCCCGGACAATTAAGATTCGCCAGAACGACGCCCGCCTCGGTACAAACCTCGCGCGTCGGCGCCTCGTCCAGGCCGATTACCGCCGCCATGCCGCCGCGCGTGGCGTCGCAGGCTTCCTGCATGAAGCGGCCGCGCTGGCGCACCACGCGCAGGCCATCCTCGAAACTCATCGCCCCTGCCGCCGCCAGCGCCGTGAATTCACCCAGCGACAAACCGGCCGTGGCATCGAATTTAAGGGACGGAGCCTGTTCCCGGAGCAGTTGAAACGCCACCCAACTCACAAGATAAATGCCCGGCTGCGCATTTTCCGTCCGGGTCAACTCCGGTTCCGGGCCGTGAAAACAAATTGAAGCGAGGTCATAGCCCAGCGCGGCGTTGGCGCGGTCGAACCAGGTTTTGGCCGTGGGAAATTTTTCGGCGAGATCCTTGCCCATGCCGACGACCTGCGCGCCCTGGCCGGCGAACAACCATGCGGTTTTACTCATAAATTCACGGTAACGGCGCCAGTTTCAACGCAAAGCCGCAGAGACGCAAAGAAAATTTCCGCTCCGGGCGGTTGAAACCGGACGTTATGGTCGCTGACAGGTCCCCCACCATTGACCTTCCGCAAGCACGTGCCCACCCATCGCCTTGAGTAATTCACTTTTCGTCACGCCGGCGGTTAAATCGAGCGTTGTGTCCAGCGCGTAAATTTTGAAAAAGTAACGATGCGGTTTGCCGGGTGGCGGACACGGCCCGCCGTAACCGATCTGGCCAAAATCATTCACTCCCTGCTTTGCGCCGCCGGGAAGTTGCGGCGATGGGGGCGTGCCTTCCGCAAGCGACGTCACCGAGGGCGGCAGGTTGTAAATCACCCAATGCACCCAGGTGCCGCCCGGCGCATCCGGATCGTCGGCAATGAGCGCGGAGCTTTTGGCACCAGCGGGCGGGTTGGTCCAGGTCAACGGCGGCGAGACGTTTAATCCGGCGCAGGTATATTTGCCAGGTATCGGCTGGCCGGCGGCGAATGCCGGACTGATGATCTGAAGGGTCAAGGCTGTCTCCTTTGCGGTTTTGGCATGGTCCGCGCAACCGGCAGCCACCACACAACCGAACCCAGCCGCGGCCAGCCAGAAATTCATGCGCGCGTTCATGCTCCGAGTCTGGCGCGCGCACACTCCTTGTTCAAGCGCATCGTTTCCGTTTAAACTGGCCGGGTGACCGTCCTCGAAGCGATTCAGAAGAGCACGGAGTTTCTGGCCAAAAAGGGCGTCGAATCCCCGCGCCTGCAAGCCGAACTCCTGCTGGCGCATCTGCTCAAAATGCCGCGCATGAAATTGTATCTGAGCTTCGAACGCGCGCTGGCACCGGCGGAAACCGACGCGTTGCGCGAACTCGTCAAACGCCGCGGTCGCCGCGAACCGTTCCAACATATCACCGGTTCGGTTTCGTTTTGTGGGCTGGAAATCGCCGTCAATCGCCAGGCACTGGTGCCACGGCCGGAAACGGAATTGCTCGCCGAACTGGGCTGGCAGTTTCTATCAACCCTCAACCCTCAACCCTCCACTGCTTTGGACTTCGGCACCGGCACCGGCTGCATCGCCATCGCCCTGGCCGTGAAATGTCCGAACGCAAAAATCACCGCCACGGACGTCTCGGCGGAAGCGCTGGCGCTGGCCGGAGAAAATGTGGCGCGACACAACGTCGCCGGACAAATCCAATTTTTCCGGGGCGATGGTTTTGCGGCATTTTCCACCGATGAGACCTTTGACTTGATCATCAGCAATCCGCCGTACATTCCGACCGGCGAAATCGCCACCCTCCAGCCGGAGGTGCGCGATTTTGATCCACGCGCGGCTTTGGACGGCGGCGCGGACGGCCTGGATTTCTACCGGCGATTGGGAAGGGAAGCGAAGTCCTTTTTGAAACCGGATGGCCGGATCATGTTGGAATTCGGGGACGGCCAGGACGGGGCCATCCGGAAAATTTTCGAAGCCGAAAAGTGGATTGTCGAAGCCGTAAAGGAAGACTACTCTCACCGCGCCAGAATCTTGATTGCGCGAAAATAACATCAGGTAGGGTCGGCGCGGCGTCCCTACCCAATACGGATTTTCACATGGAAAGTTTTTTAATCAAAGGCGGCGTGCCGCTGCACGGGGACGTAACCATCAGCGGCAGCAAGAACGCCGCCCTGCCCATCATGGCGGCGGCGCTGCTGACCGGCGAACCATGCGTCATCCGGCGGGTGCCGGATTTGAGCGACACGCGCTTCATGGCACGGATTCTTGAATCACTCGGCGCCGAGACGAGGCTGGCGCACGGTACGCTGACGGTTCGCGCGCGGAAAATTCGCGGCTACGCGGATTACGAACTCGTCCGTAAAATGCGCGGTTCGATCTGCATCATGGGACCGTTGCTGGGACGATTAAAAAAGGCACGCGTATCGCTGCCGGGCGGCTGCATCATCGGCGCGCGACCCATCAATCTGCATTTGAAAGGTTTCGAAGCACTTGGTGCCAGGATTGAGATCGAAGGTGGCTATATTGACGCCGCCGCCCGGCAACTGACCGGCGCCTCGGCGTTCCTCGGCGGACGCGCCGGTTCGACCGTGCTGGGCACGGCAAACGTGATGATGGCGGCCACGCTGGCCGAAGGCGTAACGGTCATTGAAAGCGCGGCGTGCGAGCCGGAGGTGGTGGATCTGGCAAACTTTCTGAAGGCCATGGGCGCGAACATTTCCGGGGCCGGCAGCCCGACCATCACCATCACCGGCGTTGCGAAACTGCACGGCGCGGAGCACGAAGTCATTCCCGACCGGATTGAAGCGGCCACCTTTGCCATCGCCGCCGCCGCGACGAATGGGGAAGTGACCATCCGGGGTGCGCGAACGGATCATTTACGCGCGGTACTGGACAAGTTGACTGAAGCGGGGGTTTGGATTCAGCCGCGCGGCGGAAATTTACTCGTTCGTCGCGGTAAAAAGTTAAACGCGGTGGACGTGACTACTTTGCCGTATTCCGGTTTTCCAACGGATATGCAGGCGCAGATGATGTCGTTGCTGGCGCTGGCGCCGGGCATCAGCATCATTACGGAACGGATTTTCGAATCGCGCTTCATGCATGTGAGTGAACTGGCCCGGCTCGGCGCGGACATTGAAATCGAGGGGCCGAGCGCCATCGTGAAGGGCGGCCGGCCCTTGAGTGGTGCGCCGGTGATGGCCAGCGATTTGCGCGCGTCCGCGGCGCTGGTGATTGCGGGATTGGCGGCCGGAGGCACGACCCAGGTGAACCGCATCTACCATCTGGATCGAGGTTACGAGAACATGGACGCGAAGCTGCGCCGGCTCGGTGCGCGGATTCGGCGCGTCCAGGAAAAGTGACTTGAAAGGCAGGAACGGCCGCCCGGCGCATCCGCGGTGGCGAACGCAAGCGGCGCGGCGTCCCCGCCCGTTCAGTTTCCCCACAAAGCAAAAGGGCGCCCCGGACAGCCGTTGGCGAGGGGGCCATCCCGCAATGCGGAATGTCCACGCCAACGGCTGCCCGTGCGCCCGTGCCCCACTTCAAGCCGGCACGACGATTTCATACGCCGAGCAGGTCGCGGCTGGTGGCATAAACGCGCGCCTGACGTTCCGTCTGACGCACTGCCGCCGTGGCTTTTTCCTCGAACAAGGCCGGGAACACCAGCAACGGGTAAAGGGTCACCCAGGCCAGTGCCGCCGCTTCGTTGGCCGCGCGGCGCAGGGGAGTATTGAGCTCCGGTTTGGTCAGCTCGGCCAATTGTAGCGTGAGCAACTGGCTTTTGAGCCGTTCAAACTCGCTTTGCTGTGTGGCCCGGAACGGCGCCGGTGGTCCGGCTTGCAGTTCGAACCGCGTTTCGGGGGCGAATCGGGTCGCCAACCGTGTTTGATTTTTGTTCATTTGTGCCTTTCGTTATTGGTTTTGATCCAGCAAACAGAAAACCCGCGACTGACTGGCAGTCGCGGGTTTCTCGAAAATCTGTCGCTGCGCTCAACGGTTACTTCCCACGACGCCAAAACCAAAGCAATTACGCTGCCAAATGGACATGCGCCCATCGGCTGGCAGGTGCTTCAGAATTGAAACCATCGTGGTTTTCATTTTCAACGCCGGAAGGAAACACCATTTCGGGACATTTGTCAAAGTATTTTTCCCCGGCGGCCCTTTGTCTCGAGGCTTGTCGAACGGCCGGGCAGTGCTAGATTAATCTCCAGCATGAGCGAACAACTCCGCATGGTCACCTGCAACTGGTGTGAAACGAAAGTGTTCATCCCCGGTGATCTGCCGCCGCTCGGCACGGTGCCCTGCAGCAAATGCGGACACCCCATCATGATGCCGTTGCAGTTGCGGCAGTTCGAATTGCGCGGGGTCATCGGGTCCGGCGGCATGGGCAACGTCTACCGCGCCTGGGACACGACGCTGGAACGGATGGTGGCGGTGAAATTGATGAAAAAGGAGTTGTTGCAGGATCCGCGGGCGCTGGAAAGTTTTTATCGGGAAGCCCGCGCCTGCGCCCGGCTCAATCATACGAACATCGTTCACATCTATACCTTTGACGAGGCGGAAGGGCAGAGTTACCTGGTCATGGAGCTCGCCGACCGCGGCAGCCTGGACCAGCGCATCGAAAAATTGCGCGCCCTGCCGGAACTGGACGTGCTCGATATCGGCATCAAAATCACCTCCGCGCTCGACATGGCCCTGAAGCACGATTTACTCCACCGCGACATCAAGCCGGGCAACATTCTGTTCAACGCCGATCACGAGCCGAAACTGGTGGACTTCGGTCTGGCGCAAAAAACCGACGCGGAACAGGAATCGGACGACGTCACCTGGGGCACGCCGTACTACGTCGCGCCGGAAAAAATCAAACGTGAGCCAGAAACCTTTCTGTCCGACATGTACAGCCTGGGCGCGACGCTGTATCACGCGCTGACCGGCCAGGTTCCCTTCGACGCACCCACGGCCGAGGAAGTCATCGTCGCCCAGGTCCAAATGCCGCTCAACCCGCCCAATCTGGTCATACCTGAAATCACGCAGCCCACGAGCGACGCGCTGACCCGCGCGCTGGCCAAAAATCCGGCGAGCCGTTTTTTAAGCTATGACGAATTTCGCATGGCGCTCGAAGCGGCGCGCAGCCAGTTGCTCGTCAAACAATACCAGGGAGTGCCGCAAAAAACCAAGAGCCTGACGAGCTGGTGGAAGCGTTAATGAAAAGGCGGGCGTCGCCGCCCGCCTGACACCCATGGAATCCGCCCGGGCGTTTAATGTTCGCTGGAGTTTTCCGGATTTGGCTTTTCCCCGGTCTTGGCGCCGAAATGGACCGTCACGGCTTCCAGCAAACCGGCCTCGGTTTTTTTGTAGGCACCGCGCACCGGTTCGCCCACCACGCCATCGGACAAGGTTGCCGGCGCGCCTTTGCTGAAAATTTTCGTGTCATCCGTAATCTGGAAGGTGCGGTTGCCAACGGTCAGCGTTTTGGCGTTCGCGTCCACGGCATTCAATTTGCCGTGAAACGGAACGATTCCATGTTTCTGGGGCTGGACCGTTGTGGATTGATCCGATGACAACGGCGTGTTCGTGGTCGCGTCCTGGGCCTGAGCCAATACCGGCAGGGCAACCAAGGCGGACGCCAACAGACTGAGGAGGATGTTTTTTGAGCTGTTCAATTTCATAGTTATATAAGGTTTGTTTGTTTTGATACAACTTTGAAGCAGCCGAAAGAATACTTGCCCGCCACGGCCAGGCAACAAAAAAATTTACCACGCTCCTTCAGTCAAAAGTTCGGTGATGTTCTGCGCCAGATCCTGCGCCAGCAGGGGGAGTGCCTGCCGTTCCGCGTCCGCCAGATCGCTGCCGACATGAACCAGCGTGTCGCCATTCACATTCTTATCCAGCAACACCCTGCCCGTGGCACGTTCGCGCGCGGTGACGTGCGCGGTAATAACGACCCGGTAATCCTGCGGGGTGGCAACATCGGCGCTGGAAAAACTCAACCCGACCCGGCTGTAACCGATGATGACACCCGTCACCACGACATCGCCGGGACCCCGCGTGGCGAGCTGATAAGTACCGTCTGTCTGCAACTGTTCGCGCAACGTCTGCGTCAGCACACTGCCCAGCCGCGGCTGAAGGGTTTGATTGTTGAAGGGCAGCACTTCGATGGATTCTTGCCCCCCGGCCCGGGCATTCGGGTTGACCGGGCCCAGATGATAACCGGCACAGCCGGCCAGCAACGTTGACAGAACGAAGGCGGCAAAGAACGGGAACCGGCGCATCTCAATCGGCGGACGCTTGCAAGCGTGGTTTGAGGGCCTCGATGCGCTGCCGTGCCAAAGCCGCATAACGTGAATTAGGATCCAGCTGCAGCACTTCATTGTAATAAATCACCGCGCCGTCCCACTTCCGGCTGCTTTCGTAAAATTGTGCAATTTGAAAATTGCCCTGCACCTGCTGCGACTTGAGCGCCGTGATGATCCTTTGCACCTGGGGTACGCGCCGGTCGTCGGGATAAAGCGTCATGAAATCGGTAAACGTCGCAATGGCCTGAGCCGCGGTGTTCTGATCATATTCGGCGGTTTCCGCCTCCTTGGCGTACGAAATACCCTCCCGATACAACGAGTCGGCAACGATCACCGGTTGGTTCTGGTAGCGGTCCGCCGCGACTTCGTAGGCCTTCACCGCGGCAGGATAATCCTGCTGTTTCTCGCGGGCAGCGCCAATGCGCAATTGCGCATGCGGCGCGACATCGCTGTAAGGACCGTTTTTAACAATTTTGTCGAACATGTCCGCCGGTTGGTCCATGGAAGGAGGATAGGAAATGTAACCCCAGAGTTTGGGCCATTCGCCGTTCAGAAAGCGGCTGGCAATCGCATATTGACGCCAAAGCACTTCCTCGTATTCCGTGCTCTTGGGATATTGCTCAATGATGACCTGATACATGTCGAAAGCCATTTCACTCTTGCCGTCCGCTTCCAGGCAACGACCGAGCAGGTATTGCGCATGGGGCGCGTAATCCGAGAGCGGCCACACCCGGACCACGCGATGGGCGGCCCGGAGCGCCAGACTGTAATTCCGGGTATCGAATGCCTGCTGCGCCACGTCCAATTGATCTTTGGCACGGGTACGCTGCCATCCCCCAGTCGTCCCAAACGGCTCGTAGAACCATCCCTCGCCCGGCGTGTAAATCAAAGGCGCCGGTGAGCGAAAGGGAATCAGCGCCACCCCCGCGGCCGCGATCAACAGCAAAATTAACCGGCGATTCATATGGCGACACTATCCATCCAAAATCTGCAAGTCAAGGCGGGCACGAGCGGAATCATCCCCGGTAAACGATCAACATCCCAAAATCCGTCAGCGTTTTTTGCGAGGCAATGTCCACAAATGTATAGCTGACGGTGTGAATACTGACCAGATTGGCCTCGCCGACTTCATTCAGAAATTCGGTTGCCTTCTCATCAAACCGGTCGTGGCCGGATTCGACGCAGGTGGCGTGGCGAATGGTGTGAACGCGAATCCGTTTGTCGGCGCCCTTGGCCACGGCTTCCAACGGCACATTGGCTTTTTTTATCAGCAATTCGCTCGGCTTGTCCCGCACGGGCACTTTGAGATGCTTTTCGATTTTGGCGGCGGCGGATGCGGCAATGGGATTGACGGGCAGACCGGTCGAGTGCGCCGCTTCCGGGGCGGGCTTGGTGGATTGCCGCGGGATCGTGATGGTTTCACCGCACGACGGGCATGCGATTTCTGTGCCCGCACCCGTGCTGTCCACCGCCAGTTCCTGCTGGCAATTGGGGCAGTCAAAAATGATGTCCATAATCCGCTCCGGTTTGAGTGCGTGGCCAGATTAGACCCGCGCCCCGTTGAAACCAACAAAAAAATTCCCGATTACTCCCATTCAATTGTCCCCGGGGGTTTGCTGGTGATGTCGAACACACAACGGTTCACCCCCTTGACTTCGTTGATGATGCGACTGGCGAGTTTTTCGAGCAAGGCATACGGCAGCTTTACCCAGTCCGCCGTCATGCCATCCTGCGATTCCACGGCGCGAATCGCGATCGTGTACTCGTAAGTCCGCTCATCGCCCATCACCCCCACACTGCGCACCGGCAGCAGCACGGCGAAACTCTGCCAGATTTTATAATACCAGCCGCTGCTTTTCATCTCGCCGACCACGATGGCGTCGGCATTGCGCAAAATTCCCAGCCGTTCGGGCGTGACTTCGCCCAGGATGCGCACCGCCAGCCCCGGGCCGGGGAATGGCTGGCGGAAGACGATTTCCCGCGGCAAACCCAGTTCCAGGCCAAGCTGACGGACTTCGTCCTTGAAGAGACGTTTCAGCGGCTCGACCAGTTGAAACTTCATCTTCCGGGGCAGGCCGCCGACGTTGTGATGGCTCTTGATCATCGCGGCGGGATTGCCGGCAATGGGCACCGACTCGATCACATCGGGATAAAGCGTGCCCTGCGCGAGAAATCTGGCCCGGCCGGCGCGTTTCGTCGCCGCGCTGAAAACCTCAATGAAGGTCCGGCCGATGATCTTCCGCTTGCGCTCCGGATCCGTTACGCCCTTGAGCCGTTGTAAAAATAATTTTGAGGTGTTTTCGTACTGCAATTTGATCTTGAAATGCCGCACGAAGACTTCACGCACCACCTCCGCCTCGCGCCCGCGCAACACCCCGTTGTTGACAAAAATGCAGGTCAGCCGGTCGCCAATGGCCTTGTGGAGGAGCGCCGCCGCGACGCTCGAGTCCACGCCGCCACTCAGCCCCAGAATAACCCGGTCCCTCCCCACCTGGGCGCGGATTTGTTCGACGGCCTGGTCGATGTAACTTCGCATGGTCCAATTTTTGCCGCAGCCGCAGACCCGGTGGACAAAATTGGCGAGGATCTCCCGGCCGCGCGGGGTGTGAACGACTTCCGGATGAAATTGGAAACCGAAAAATTTTCGCGGCCGGTTTTCGATCGCCGCAAATTCGGAATTTTCCGTGACGGCGACCGGTTTGAATTGACGGGGCAGTTTCGTCAGCTTGTCACCATGCGAATTCCAGACCTGCAAGGTTCGCGGCAAACGTCGGAACAGCGCACAGGAGGCATCCTTGACCGTAAGCGTGCCCTTGCCATATTCACGCTTTTGGCCCTTCTCGACCCGGCCGCCGAGAAATTGTGCGAACAACTGGACGCCGTAGCAGATGCCCAGGATGGGAATGCCGAGTTCAAAAATCCTCCGGTCCGGCAGGGGTGCGTCGTCGGCATAGACACTGGACGGACCGCCGGACAAAATGAGGCCGCGGGGTTTGAGTTTCGCCAGTTCCCGCGCCGGCGTGTCATAGCGTAGAATTTGCGAATACACGTTGCACTCGCGAACCCGGCGCGCAATCACCTGCGTATATTGCGATCCGAAATCCAGAATGATGATTTGCTCGGTCATGAATTAAAATTCAAACCAACGGTTTGCCTGCCGGAATCGGATTTGGCGAGTTAAAAACGCAACCGCCGGACGGTGTCGGCAGCGTCCGGCTTTGAATGGTTGCAAATCGTTTTATTGCGGCACCACTTTCACCGTGCCGGTGTTGGGGTCGTAATCAATTTTGGAGCCGTACGGGGCGGCCGGAACCTTGCCGATGTAATTGGGCACCAGTTCATTGAGGTCTTTGGGGTAATGGCCCTCCGCAGCGCTGAATTGCTCGATGGCCTCATGTAAATACGACAAGTCGATCTGTTTGATCGCGTACTTCTGGGCATTCCCGACCGCGCCGATGTAATCCGGAACCACGGTAAGGGGGTTGCCGCTCGCGAAGTTGGTATTCGAGGCGTTGGTTGCGGATGGACTCGTCGTACTGGAGCTATTGCCACAGCCGGTCATTAAAAACAGCCCCGCCGCCATGGCAATTGAAAGGAATACTCGCATGGCGGCAATTTAGTCCAAGCCACGGGATTTCCAAGTGCCAATCACGTCCCCTTGCCTTGGCACTGAAACCAAACCCCGACCGCGTTTTAGGCGGCAGCGCGCGGTCTACGGCGCGTTAGTCGACGGGGTATTGGTCGACGGCATGTTGGTCGAATCCGGAGACATCGTAGTCGTGTCCGCTGGCTTCTGGCAACCGGCCAGCAACCCGATGGAAAGGAGACCCAAGGCAACAACGAGATAGGCTAATTTTTTCATACGCGGCTGAACTAGCCGAAAATCCTTTCGCGCCGCAAGCACATTTTTCAAATATTTTCGCGGGAAGCCTCCGCGGCGGGCGCGGCCAACGCCCGCGCGCAGCGAATCAAATCCAGATCATCCACCAAATTTCCGAAGCGAAAACGCGGCAAACCGCTCTGCTGCCGGCCCAGCAATTCACCCGGCCCGCGCAATTTCAAGTCCGCTTCGGCAATGCGAAATCCATCCGCGGTCTCCTCCAACACTTTGAGCCGTTCGCGCGCCTCCCCGGTTTTCGCGCCGGAAATCAGAATGCAAAATGACTCGTGCGC
>Ga0187887_10003248_pt1 | contig 12683 bp, 8 predicted proteins | sample June2016WEW_7_10_FD_132977 | JGI IMG/M metagenome (GOLD analysis project Ga0187887, IMG submission 132977) | Peatland microbial communities from SPRUCE experiment site at the Marcell Experimental Forest, Minnesota, USA - June2016WEW_7_10 | ecosystem: Environmental > Terrestrial > Soil > Wetlands...
GCGGCCGTTTCGCTCGTCTATCTCCTGCTCGCCATCCACTTGAGATACTCCCATCCGGACTTCCTTCTCGAGCCCACCGCCGGCGCCCGTGGCGGATGGGTCGGCATTCACGGCATCCATGAGGGCGCGGACCTCCGCGGCGATCCTCCCCTCTTCCTCCACACCGGCCTGCAGATTTTGATCACGATTGTCTCCATCGGCGGCCTGCTCGGCCTGCTCGCTTCCTTCCTGCGGCACAACCCATCGCTTCCGGCAGCCCCCTGTTCTACCGGCACTTCGTATCCCGCCGTCTCCTGGAAGCAACTCGCGATCCTACTCGCGCCGTACACCGCCGTCTACACGCTGCTTCTCCTTCCACGCGCCACCAACCTGCTCTTCGATCGCTACATGCTGAGCCCGCTGATCGTCCTCGTCATCTGCCTTGTCCGCTATTACCAGGACACGATCAGTCCCCGCATTCCCGTCGCCGGCGTTTTACTTGTAGCGATCATGGCAGCCTTCGGCGTTGTCCTCACCCACAATACATTTGCCTTCTATCGCGCGCGTGTCACCCTCGCCGTCGAGTTGCACTCCGCAGGTATTCCCGACACCTCCGTCGACAACGGCTGGGAGCACAACTTTGATGTCGAGCTTCAGCATGCTAACCACATCAACTTCCCCACTATCACCATCCCTGCCCACGCCTACACCCCCACACCCCAGCCATCGCCGATCAACTGCCACGCCTTCTGGTACGACTACACGCCACACATCCACCCTCTCTACGGCGTCTCCTTCGATCCCAAAGCCTGCGATGGTCCCGCGCCCTTCGCTCCAGTCCACTACTCTCGCTGGCTCGCACCTACACTCGGAACCCTCTACGTCGTCCGCTACACGCCACCTTCCCATCCGTGACCAGTTGCTATCCTGTAAGCACGATGCAGCCCTCCTGCATCGCTTGATCTGCGCAACCCTTCAACCTTGCCAGGAGGCTCATTGCAACTCGTCCGCAGGTTCCGCATCCCAGCTTTGTTCTGCGCCCTCTGCGTACTAGTCTGCGAACTCATCAGCCGTCCATACGCCAACATGGGTATCTCGGACGACGGCCCCTACATCCTCATGGCACAAACCCTCGCCTCCACCGGACACATCGTCTACAACGGGTGGGCGGCTGCCATGATTGGCTGGCAACTCTACCTTGGCGCTGCCTTCATCAAGCTCTTCGGCTTTTCCTTCACCGCCGTGCGCATGAGCACGCTCTTCGTCTCTTTGCTGACCGCCTTTCTTCTCCAGCGCAGCCTGGTCCGTTGCGGCATCAGCGAACGTAATGCCACCGTCGCCACTCTGACCCTGGCGCTCTCTCCGCTCTACCTTCTGCTCTCCGTCACCTACATGAGTGACATCTTTGGCCTGTTCGCCGCCCTCATCTGTCTTTACGGCTGCCTCCGCGCCGTTCAGGCGACCACTCCCCGCGCCGCGATGCTCTGGCTCTGCTTTGCTGTTGCGACCAACGCCGTCTTCGGAACCGCCCGCCAGATCGCATGGCTAGGCGTTCTCGTCATGGTCCCGTCTACCCTCTGGCTCCTTCGTTCCCAGCGCCGCATCCTGATCGCAGGATCCGCCGCGACTCTCGCCGGAGCCTTCTTCATCTTTGCCTGCATGGAATGGCTCAAGCGACAGCCCTACGTTCTCCCGCCACAGCCCCTCCCGGCTCACTTCCGGCTTGGCAGCAGCCTTCTGACGCTGGCGGATTTCTTTCTCGCCATCCCCTTCCTTCTGCTTCCGATCATCGCCCTCTTCCTTCCCACCCTCCGCAAGAGCCGCCCCGCGGTGATCGCTATCCTCACGCTCATCGTCCTCGGCTATCTCTTTCTTGGCATCTACCCCAGCCATCTGCGTGGAGGTTTTCCGCTGGAACCAACCATGGGTGGCGGAGGCAATTGGATAAGCGTGCACGGAATCCACGAAGGTCATCAGCTCCACGGGAATCCACCCCTGTTCCTCAATGTCCCCGCGCAGGCGTTGATCACCATTGTCTGCTTCGGTGGATTGCTCGCTGTTCTGATTTCCCTGCTGCATTTTTATAGACTGCAACCTCATCGCACGTTGCCATCCGCACAATCCGCCCAGGATGTCTCGTGGAAACAACTCGCCATCCTTCTTGTGCCCTTCACCCTCGCGTACACGGCTCTTCTGATTCCGCGCACGGCTACAGGCTGGATCTACGATCGCTACACGTTAGAACTGGGGGCGGTCGCTCTGATCTGCCTGGTCCGCTATTACCAGGAGCAGATTCAACCGCGCATTCCGCTTCTGGGCACTGTCCTGGTTGCGACGATGGCGGTCCTCGGCGTCGCCATCACGCACAATCATTTTTCGGTTTATCGGGCTCGCGTCGCCCTCGCCGCCGAACTCCATGCCAACGGAATCCCTGACACGTCGATAGACAACGGCTTTGAGCAGAATTTCATTGTTGAACTTCAATACGCCGACCACATCAACGACAGCACGATTGTCTTCCCATCCGACGCCTACGTCCCCACAGCCCCTCTCCCTGCCGGCACCTGCAAGATGTTCTGGCACGACAAGACCCCCCACATCAACCCAATCTACGGCATCGCTTTCGACCCCAATGCCTGCTACGGCCCCGCGCCCTTCGCCCCTGTCCACTACACCCGCTGGCTAGCTTCCAGCCCCGAAACGCTCTACGTTGTCCGCTATATCCCACCTGCTAAACCCTGAATTCCGACGAGCCCTTCCAGTCGTTCTAGCCACAGCAGCAGGCGCGGGCACATCGCACTCCCTCTATCCTCACGCGGCGCAACAACAGGGAGAAACGGCTGATGTTTCTGAGGCTGGACCACCCCGCCTATAGGAAGAACTGCGGCCTTCATTTTAACCTGCGGTATCGCAATTGCGTCACACACTGACGGTCGCTTCACTCCCATGGCAACCCCCTCAGCGCATGCTTTTGCTATCCTGAGTCAGCTTCGCAACCCTTCCGCGGCACGAAACATCGCTGCCTAACGACTCGACCAAGCATGCAGATTGTTCGTAAGTACCGCGTCCCAGCTCTGTTGTGCGCACTCGCCGTGCTCCTCTGCGAGCTCCTCGCCCACCCCGTCGCCAACACGGTCATCATCGACGACGGCGCCTACTTCCCGATGGTACGCACCCTCGCCGCCACGGGACACGTCGCGTATACCGGTTGGGCGGCTGGCATGCTCGGCTGGCAGCTCTATCTCGCCACTGCCCTCATCAAGCTCTTTGGCTTCTCCTTCACTGCCGTCCGCAGCAGTACCTTGTTGGTCGCCATGGCACTCGCCTTCGCTTTCCAGCGCAGCCTCGTCCGCGCCGGAATTTCCGAGCGCAACGCCACATTCGGCACCCTCGCCCTCGTTCTGTCTCCCCTCTACCTCATGCTTTCAGTCACCTTCATGAGCGACATCTTCGGCCTCTTCGCCATCGCCCTCTGTCTCTACGGATGTCTCCGCGCCCTGCAGTCCCGCACCGATGGCGCCACCATTGCCTGGCTCTGCCTTGCCGTCGCCACCAACGCGGTCTTCGGAACCTCCCGCCAGATCGCTTGGCTTGGCATCCTGGTCATGCTTCCCTCAACTCTCTGGCTGCTCCGCGGCCGCCGCCGCGTCCTCGTCGCGGGATCCGCCGCCACCCTCGCAGGCGTGATCTTCCTCCTCGCCTGCCTGCACTGGCTCAGCCACCAGCCGTACATCTTTCCGGAACACCTGGACCTCAAGACCTTCTCTCCCGTCCACTTTCTCGCTCAGCTGACCTACTTCTTGCTTGACGCTCCCTTTCTGGTCCTTCCTGTCCTTGCCTTATTCCTTCCCAACCTACGCAAGGCTCGCCTCAGTCTCCTCCTCCCGCTCTGCGCTCTCCTGCTCGCCTACGTGGTGGTGGCGCTCTATCCCAGTCACCTCCGCGGCCACTTTCTCCTTGGTCCCGTAGGCGAGTGCAGCAATCCCAACGCCACCTTCGCCTTCCCCATCCTTCAAGGAATGTCGCCCCAATTCCTTCCGCGCAGCATCCAGGCGATCTTGCCCTTCCTCGCCTTCGGGGGCCTGCTCGGCCTCTTCACCCTGCTTCGCCGCTCGCCCAGCGAGCCGTCCCCGGCAGATGGCCCCCCCCCACCCTCGTGGCAGCAGTTGCGCATCCTGCTCATCCCTTTCTCCATCGCCTACACCTTCTTGATCTGTGAGCGAGGTGCCACCTTCGCATTCCACGACCGCTATCTCCTCGGCCTGCTGCTCGTCGCCATCCTCTGCCTGGTCCGCCGCTACCAGGAGCACGCCCCCCACCACCTCCCAGTCGCCTCCGTCCTCCTCCTCGCGTTCATGGCAATCTACAGCATCGCCGCCAACCACCAGATGTTCGCGTTCTATCGCGCGCGTGCCACACTTGCCTCCGAACTTGTTGCCGCTGGCGTGCCGCTCACCGCCGTCGACAATGGTTGGGAGTACAACCTGGGCGTTGAGCTACAGCATGCCAACCACATCAACGCTCCATTCATCGAGTGGCCTCTTCACGCCTATGTCCCTTCGCCTCCGCCTCCGCCCGGCCCCTGCACCATGAACCTCTGGGACTCCACCCCCCACATCCGCCCGGCCTACGGCGTCTCCTTCGATCCGAATGCCTGCTACGGCCCCGCCCCCTTCGCGCCCGTCCATTACTCCCGCTGGCCCTACCGCACTCCGGGCACCCTCTACGTCGTCCGCTATCTCCCGCCCTCTGCCCCCTGAGCCCGCCCGCCACACCTTGTATCCTGAACAGACGATGGTTGCAACCCGCCGGACACCCTCAACGACCGCTGCACCCCAGCGTTACCTCTGCGTCCACGGCCACTTCTACCAGCCGCCGCGCGAGAACCCCTGGCTTGAAACCGTCGAGCTCCAGGAATCCGCCGCCCCCTACCACGACTGGAACGAACGCATCACCTCCGAGTGCTATGCCCCCAACGGCGCCTCCCGCATCGTCAACGACGAGCACCAGATCATCCGCATCGTCAACAACTACGCGCGCATGAGCTTCAACTTCGGCCCTACTCTCCTCAGCTGGCTCGAAGACTTCGCTCCCCGCACCTACCGCATGATTCAGGACGCAGACCAGGCCAGCGCCAGCCTCTACTCCAACCACGGCTCCGCGCTCGCACAGGTCTACAACCACATCATCATGCCGCTCGCCTCAGAGCGCGACGCCCGCACCCAGATCCGCTGGGGCATTGCCGACTTCGAGCACCGCTTCGGCCGCAAGCCCGAAGGCATGTGGCTCGCCGAGACTGCCGTCTCCCGCTCCGTCCTCGATCTCCTCGCCCAGGAACGGATCCAGTTCACCGTCCTCGCTCCCCACCAGGCCGCCCGCGTCCGCAAGCTCTCCAACATCTCCCCAACAGAACCGGGTGCCCCGTCTTCGACGACGGCGCCATCGTCGGCTAAGGCGGGAGAAGTCGCCACGGATGCCGAGTGGATCGAAACTCCCGACGCGACAGTCGACCCCACCCAACCCTACCTCGTCAAGCTCGACAATGGCCGCTCCATCGCCGTCTTCTTCTACGACGGGCCGCCCTCCCGTGCCATCGCCTTCGAAGGTCTCCTCAACGACGGCGAAACCTTTGCCCGCCGTCTCCTCTCCAACTTCAACCCCGACAAGCCAGCCTCCGAACCCCAGCTCGTCCACGTTGCCACCGACGGCGAATCCTACGGCCACCACCACAAACACGGCGAGATGGCCCTCAGCTACGCCCTCAACTACATCAAGGACAACAACCTCGCGCGCCTCACCAACTACGGCGAGTTCCTCGATAAATTTCCTCCCACGTGGGAGGCCGAAGTCGTCGACAACACTTCCTGGTCCTGCGCCCACGGCATCGAGCGTTGGCGTTCCGACTGCGGCTGCAGTAGTCGCTCCGACTGGAATCAGCGCTGGCGCGCGCCCCTTCGCGAGGCCCTCGATCTCCTTCGCGATCGCACCGCGCCCCTCGCCGAAGCAGTGGCGAAGCCACTGCTCAAAGATCTCTGGGCCGCTCGCGACGCCTACATCCACGTCATCCTCGATCGCTCCTCCGACAACCTCGACCGCTTCTTCGCCGCCCACGCCACACGCACCCTCACCACCGCCGAACGCATCACCGTCTTCGAGCTCCTCGAACTCCAACGCCACGCCCAGCTCATGTACACCTCCTGCGGATGGTTCTTCGACGACATCTCCGGCATTGAGACCGTGCAGATCATCGCCTATGCCGGACGCGTCATCCAGCTTGCCAGTAAGCTCTTCACCGACCCCGCACTCTTCACAACCGCCGACCTTTCCATCCGCTCAGCGTACGAGCTCGAACCCGATTTCCTCGAGATTCTCGCCCGCGCCGAGAGCAACGACCCCGACGCAGGCACCGGTGCCGACGTCTACCGCCGCTTCGTCAACGCCGGCCGCCTCGACCTCGAAAGCGTCGGCGCGCATTACGCCATCAGCTCCATGTTCCGCAGCTATCCCGACGCCGGCAACATCTTCTGCTTCGACGTCAAACGCCACTCGTACGACCTCCTTTCCTCCGGCCGCGGCCGCTTTGCCGTCGGCCGCGCCACCCTCTGCTCCCGCATCACCGAGGAGTGCGAGGACATATGCTTCGTCGTCCTTCACCTCGGCGACCAGAACCTCTCCGCCGCCGTCAAACGCTACACCCCGCAGGACGCATCCGCGTGGGAAACCTTCATCACCAACGCCCGCAACTCCATCCGCCACGCCAATCTTCCCGAGCTCATTCGCTTCATCGACGGCTACTTCGACAGCACCCTCTACTCCCTGACCTCGCTCTTCGCCGACGAGCAGCACCGCATCCTCCAGAACATCCTCAACCAAACGCTCTCCGAAGTCGAAGGCTCGCTCATCCGCATCTACAACGAGCACGCCACCCTGCTCGACTTCCTCGGCGACGCCAACGTCGCTGCACCCCCCGCGCTCGCCCTCACCGCCGGCTTCGCCATCAACGCCAGCCTGCGCCGCGCCCTCGAAGCCGACACCTTCGACTCCGCCGAGATCACCCGCCTGCTGCGCCGCGCCGAAGTCGATCACGTTACCCTCGACAACGATCTCCTCAGCTACACCGCCGACAAGCGCATGAAGCGCGCCATGGTTCGCCTCGAAGCCGCCGCCGAACAACAGGCCCCGCAGAACCTCTCCACTCTCAACGAAACCCTCGCCATCGCCGAGTCCCTCCGCACCCTCCCCATGGAGGTCAACCTCTGGCAGGCGCAGAATATCTGGAACGACCTCCTCCGCCGCTCCGACGCCACTTACTGGTCACGCGAGTGGCGCGAAGGCTTTCGCAAAGTGGGCCTCGCTCTCTACATCTCCGTCGACGATCTGGTAGTCGACCTAAGCGTCCGCACCCTGTAGAAAATCATCGCGCGCCACCCCTCAGAGATCCATCGCCGCTGTTTTGCCCATGTTTTTCTTTCTGGCATTCGCTCTGGGAATCTGCTTCTTCTTTGCCCTTGCCTTTGTCGGTTACGACGTACTAGCCTGCGCGTCAGCATCAGAACAATCCCCATCCCCATCCCATGCGACCCACTGACGACACTCCCCGCCCCGCGGTCCTCAAATGGCTCCTCAACGCCGACCCCGCCATCCGCTGGCAGGTCATGCGCGACCTTACCGACGCATCCCCGGCCGCTATCGCCGCCGAACGCGCGCGCGTCGCCACCGAAGGCTGGGGCGCCCAACTTCTCGCGCGCCAATCTCCTGACGGCACCTGGCCCGAAGGCCAGTGGGACCTCGTCACCCTCTGGAGCCTCATCGTTCTCAAAGATCTCGGCCTCGACCCCACCAGTCCGCAAGCCCGCACCATGATCGATCGCGTCCAAAAGCACCTGGTCTTCAAGCCGCTCGACAACCGCCCCTTCCTTCACGGCGAAACCGAGCCCTGCATCAATGGCCGCATCCTCGCCATCGGCGCTTGGTTGAACCAGCCCAACGACCCGCCCGCCCCGCAGCTTCTCACCGAACAACTCCCCGACGGCGGCTGGAACTGCGAAGCTCCCAAAAGTCAGCGCTCCTCCTTCCACACCACGCTGTGTGTCCTCGAAGGACTCCTCGACAATGAGCGAGCCGGCCGCAACTCCACCACCCTCACCCGCGCCCGCCAGCGTGCCGAAACCTATCTGCTCGAACGCCACCTCTTCCGTTCCCTCCGCACCGGAAACATTATCGACAAACGCTGGCTGCGCTTCGCCTACCCACCGTTCTGGCACTACGACGTCCTGCGCGCCCTCGACTATTTCCGCAACGCCTACCCCAACCCCGACGACCGCATCCTGAACCCGGTTCAGGATGCCATCAACGTCGTCCGCCAACGCCGCCACCAGAACGGCCGCTGGCCCCTCAACCTCCTCCACCCCGAACACATCCCCGTGCAGATGGAAACTGCCGCCGGCAGCGCCAGCCGCTGGAACACCCTTCGCGCCCTCCGCGTCCTGCGCTGGCATAACAACGCAACCACCTAGTCCGCGCCAGGCCCGCTACTGCGCCGGCTTCTCCAACCTCTCACCCAGCGCAACCGGCGTCCCAAAATCCGGAACCCCGTCCTTCCCCCACGTGAACTTCTGAACCCGCGGCGACCGCATCCCGCCGCATCCCATCCCCGGACCCGGATTCGCGTGATAAATAATCCAGTCCTGCTTTCCATCCGGCGACTTGAAGAACCCGTTATGCCCCGGCGAGTACGCATGCGCCTTCGCGTCCGTGCTTAGCAGCGGATGATCGATCTTCGTCCAACTCTTCACATCCAGCGGATCCGCATGACTATCCGCCTGCAGCGCTCCCAGCGAGTAAAAATCCGTCCAGCATCCTGACGCCGAGTACACAATAAAGATCTTCTTCCCATGCGCCAGAAACTCCGGCCCCTCGTTCACATTCACATGCCGCCCCGGCAGGTCACCATGTTTCTCCCAGTCATACGTTGGCTGCGAGATCGACGTGCGCGGTGAATCAATCGTCCACGGATCCTTCATGTGCGCAATGAACAAGTCCTGCTCGCCATCCGTCGACCCCTTCCACCCCGACCACACCAAATAGTGCTGCCCCCGCAACTCGAACATCGTCGCATCGATCGCCCACCGATCCGTCGCATCGCTCACCTTGCCGTCCAGCTTCCACTTCCCTTGCATCGGATCGTCGTTGTCGTTCTCCACCACGAAGATTCTGTGCCCCGAATTCTCCCCCGCGTCCGCCGCAAAATAAATGAACCACTTCTTCCCCCACCGATGCAGCTCCGGAGCCCACACCTCCTTCGACCACGCATGCCCCGGCTCCGGCGTCCACACCGTCTTCACCTCCGCGTGGCGCAGGTCGGTAATATCCGCCGTCTTGCGTAGCACCAGGTCAGTTCCCTCAGAATTCGAGTAGTAGTAGAACCCCTTCCAATACACCACCCACGGATCAGGCCCTCGCTCCAGCACCGGATTCGTAAACGTGTCCGCCTCCGTCGCACTCCCCGCTGCACCTGTCTGCGCCACACTAAATGATGCACCGCCCAACACCACCGCCAACACCATCCATCCCATCTTCATCAGGCTCAAATCTCCTCAAGCCATTCTAAGGACATCCACCGCTGCGAGAGCGCACCACTCAATTTCCAATCTTCCCCGCCCCGGGCCATACCGGGCTGGCCAGACGAATGTTCATCACCGGCCCCTCCGCGTACATCGGTCCCTGCTCTCGAGCGAACGTAGGTGCCACTCCACGAATCACCCAAATCTGGATATTCGGCGGCGCCTTCCCCACCAGCGGCGCAATCAACCCAATGGCTCCGCCCAGCACGATCTTGATCTCGTAATGGGTCGCCTTCGTCGCGACATCGACGACCGAACAGCTCTCTTCGCCAAGATTTGTGATCACCAGCTTCACCACCCGCGGCTTCGGCGCCATCACCACCATCTCCACCGTCGTCCCCTGCTGCGCCGCCTGCATGTTCTCCACCACTACCGGAATCAGCCCGTTCGCCAGGTCCTCCGGCAGCGTCATGTGCTGGCTCGACTCCGTCGCCTTCCCGTCTTTGTCGGCCGTCCGCACCGTTACCATGCCGCTCGCTGTATCGATCAACACATCCATCGGATGAGGAAACGATGGCCCCTTCTGCACATGCCGATCGCTGATCAAATGAAACGTCCGATGCTGCGTGTAAACCGTCGTCTCATCGTCCACTGATCCGTCCTTGAAGTGGAAGATCGTCTCCGCCGTAATCCGGTCGCCACGCACAGACTGCAGGCTGTCTCCCGAAGCCACCACGTTCCCGCCCTCCGAGCGCAACTCCAGAAAGCCATGAAAGCTCCCCTGCACATACCGCACCGGCATCGCATCCGCCTGCGCCCTCGGAGTCGACGCGCACACCACCAGCGCGATCAACGACCAGCACTTCAAACCTTGAGCGGAAAAGTGTACGCGCAGCCCAAGCCCGCGCAGGCCTTGTTCAGACAAGCGGTTCATAGTATCTCCATATGCAAAGTCGAGGCCTCCCAGGTAACTCGATCGCCTACCAGAGATGTTTTCCACCGCCTGGGGTCTCAAGGTAGATGGGAGTCGCGACCTCATGAGTTGCACCCTTCACCGCTTTCCCACCAAACAGTCACCCGTTCCGAAGCTATACTCCCCCTGATGAACACTCGAAACCGCGCAGCAATCTTGATGGCGATCACGTTCGCCCTAATGGTTCCCTATCTGGGTTTCGCGATCTACTATTCGCAGCGGTTCCCTTCAAACCAAATGCCCGACTGGCTTACCAACACTCTCATCATTTGGTTCACCACGAACTTCCTGATCCTGATGCTTTTCGCGAAATTTATCTTCAAAAAACAAGTTGCGGATGTGCAAATTGATAGTGGCGCATTGGCAAAATCGCGCACCATCAGTGCGCGTCTTGTGATCCTGTGGTCCGGATTCTTCGTCTATGGAGTGGTAGAAACGGTCCGCGGCAAGTATCCTCTTAGCCGCGCGATCCCGGCCGGTGCCTTCCTCTTGGTCTTCATCGGGATCTTTGGCTGGAGTCTCTTCCGTTCGCGGCAAACAAAGTGATCACCCGGTGAATCTCTTGTCGGATCCCGCTTCGAACAAATCGGTAACCTTGGGTCGCCACGTCTTCGGACTCGGCATCATGGCCATCGGCCTGGCCGGCCTGGTCTGGGGCGACTTCATCACCGGTCAAACCGTACCCAACGACTTCCCCCACCGCATCGCCCTGGCCTACACCGCCGCTGCCTTCCTTCTCTGCACCGGGATCATCATGCAGTGGCGCCGCTCTGCAGCGTTCAGCGCCGCGGCCCTCGCTGCGTACTACCTCTTCATCGTCATCATCGTCATGAACGGCCCCGTGCTACTCGCCCACTACAACGAGTACGGCACCTATGAAAGCCTCGCCGAACAGTTCGCTATCACCGCTGCCGCCCTTATCGTCTACGCCGCGACTGCCCGTATCCCTCCGTCACTTGCCACACGCCTTACGCTCCTCAGCCGGCGAATCTTCGGCCTTTGCGCACTCGTATGGGGCGGCGCCCACTTCGTCTACATGAACCTCACCGCCCCACTCGTTCCCAAATGGCTGCCCCCGTCGCAGGTGTTTTGGGGCTACCTCACCGGAGCAGCTTTCCTCGCCGCAGGCCTTGCCATCCTTTCGCGCCTCCAGGCCCGCCTCGCCGCCATCCTCCTCACCGCCATGATCGCGACCTTCACCCTCCTGGTCCACGTCCGCATCTTGTTCGCCGATCACAAAATCCAGTTCAATTGGACAGAACTCGCCGTCAACCTCGCCATCCTCGGCGCCGCCTGGGTGGTAGCAGACTCCTTAGCCCCATCGGCCCTATCGGCGCAATCCAGATAACCATCCGCCGCCGGCCCTTCAGGACCGCAGACGCTGTCAAGCCGCTCGCTCTCCCCACTACCCGTAATCTAATGAAAATGAGCCAGATAAAACCCTTCGGAACTAGACATAGTTGCCCTGTCCAACTCCCGATCCTGGACAAGGCGACTCTACCAAAAGATCAAGCAGAATACTCCCCACCTAACACATCATTTCCATTTTGGACCTTTAGCCTAAATAGGTTACGGGCGTGACCGCCATCACAAGGCTTTCTATATTCCCCATGTAGATTGAAGCTACAGACGGGCTGCCCAGAGTTCTATATGCCCAAAGTCGATGCCGTCGCCAGCACGTGGGGCGGCATAACTTTTCCCCGAACATCTCCCAAACCCACAGATTACTTCCCCCGCGAGGTCAGACCGCCATAACTCAGGCGTTAACTGGCGCGACAGGAACACTTTAGGCAAAAAAGTACCCCGAGGGGAGGGCGTCCCTGCCAGAACCCTTCCGACCCTAGGTCGCCTCGGACATACCCGCCAGCCGAATAAGAGCCTATAGTCCAGCGCAGAGCGCCGCGTAGAACCAAGCGCGGATGAAATGCCGTCCCGCCATCGGGACGGCATCACATCCGTCGCTCCGGGACATCGCTCTATCCCCTCCAAAACGTGATTACCAAGCCACCGGCCACGATCAGGCTTCCCCCTACCCAAATCGGAGCGGTCGGCGATTGTTGAAACCGCACCTTCGCCACCACCTGCGCCACCACGAAGAACAGCGCCACATACGCTCCCAGCAGCTTGCCAAAGTCCCACTGCGGCAGGTTCACGCTCCACCCATACAA
>Ga0187887_10003250_pt1 | contig 12682 bp, 13 predicted proteins | sample June2016WEW_7_10_FD_132977 | JGI IMG/M metagenome (GOLD analysis project Ga0187887, IMG submission 132977) | Peatland microbial communities from SPRUCE experiment site at the Marcell Experimental Forest, Minnesota, USA - June2016WEW_7_10 | ecosystem: Environmental > Terrestrial > Soil >...
ACCGAATCCGGCTCGGAACTCAGTAATTGCCGGGTGATGTCGTCAACCTCCTGCTGGCGGCTGTTGATCTCTTTCACCAGGGCCGGGGTGGATAGCATATCCCCGAAACCGGGTCAAAGCAGACGTCTTGTCCCGGTGGCAGATAGATATGAAAGATGTGATTGTAACCTGAGTCCTGCAGCAGAGAAGCAGCCTCGTAGGCGAAGGGCTCCATGTCAGAGTCGTACAGAGTGTGCGTCGTGACGAGGCGATTGCGGTATGCTGTGAATCCCGTCTTAAACTGGACGGCGAAGTTGGGAATCCAGAGAGTTTGGAGGAATCCATGAGCAAAACATTGGCAGCACTCAGCGGAATGCTGTTGTTCAGTTGTTTTCATTCGCTGCCAGCGCAGGCCCAAACATCCTGTTCTAACGCCAGCCTGAGCGGAACCTATTTCTACATGCTAAGTGGGGCGCTTGTTGGCGAGGGTAGCTCCCAACCATATACAGAGTTGGGCAAGTTGGTTGCCGATGGAAACGGCGGAGTTACCGGCCACTCTACTGCCAGCATCAAAGGCTCAGTTGCGGCCCACTCCCTCACCGGGAGCTATTCGGTACAGGGCGACTGCACTGGAACGCTGGCGCTATCCGTTAACTCGCAGTCCCCGGAGACAATCACCTTTCAGGTTGTCGAGGGAGGGCAAGGGGCGGTGGTTGCGTTCTCGTCATCGGGCGAAGTGGCATCGGGCCGCGCTTATCGAGCGGCCAGCGGAGATGCCGGTCAGTGTGGGGATACCTCATTTACCGGGAGCTACGGCTTCTTGCTAGCGGGTGTGGAATACACGCAGAACGGCACTTTGGCGTATTCCAATGCGGGTCAGTTGACGGCGAACGGCAGCGGCGTCATCAACTTTATCGGCGTGGCAAACCTCGGTACTGGTGCGTCACAAAGTAGCGGTACCGGCACGTATTCAATTGCGAGCGACTGTTCAGGGACGGCTCAAGTCACAGGTCAGACCGGCACGTTTAATTACATTGTGGCCATTGCCGAGGGAGGAAACGTGCTGTTGATGGAAAACGACAGCGGGACGACCGTTGCAGGCACGGCGCAAGCACAACTGATCCAATCAATACTTCCGCAGTTGGCATTTGGCGGGGGCTGGTATTCGGCGATTTATTTCACCAACACGACCAACGCGGCGCAGTCGTTTCCCGTGACCTTTACCGCCGATAATGGAACGCCCCTCACCGTGCCCTCGCTGGGCGGCACATCCACCACAGTAAACATACCGGCCCTCGGGACCACGATTCTGGAGGCCCCAAACACAGGGTCACTGAGTCAAGGATATGCCACGTTCACGCTGCCACCGGGAGTGTCCGGGTATGGCATCTTTCGGCAGAGCGTGACAGGGCGGGCAGATCAGGAAGCGGTGGTGCCCTTTACGACGGCCAATGCAGTTTCAAGTATTCTGGTCTGGGATGACACCACCTACATCACTGCCGTGGCCATCGCCAACGCAGGACCAATCGCCGCGACGATTTCCATCACCCTCCGGGACAACAATGGGAATGTCGTGGGTACGTCTTCTGTGAACTTGCAGCCCTACCAAAAGACGGAAGCCACTCTGCGGAGCCTTCCCGGCCTGTCGGGAATGGTGGGTTTGCGTGGCAGAGCGCGCCTCGGCGCAACTTCGGGGAATGTGGCTGTGCTGGGACTGCGCTTCAACGGATCGGCTTTCACCTCCATTCCCACAACGCAACCTTGAAAAACCAGCATGGAAAGATGTGTGAGCGGGAGCGGGGCGAGCCACCTGTAGGTAAGTCTATAGGGGAGCATTCATTTGATCGCCGCCGTGGGAGCACTGTGAGTCGTTCGGGTGGGTGGCGAGAGAACTGGGAGGCTCTGGGAGCGGGCTGGCAGGCATTGTGGGGGCAAGGCGTTGTTCAGATCGAGTGAGGACAGTGTTTTCGGAAGTGGGTTCCCGGTCGGCGCGGTGTATACATCAGACCGCCTCTTGAATTAGGAGGGAGATGGTCCGGTCGTCGTTCCCGGCGAACTTTCCGAAAAGGTACTCCGGGCCGGAATCCTAGGATGTGACTCCTGGCAGGTTCTTGAAAGGAACTCCTATGGCAAGTGTCACCAGTGATTTCAGGCAGTTGCAGTCAATTCAAGTCGAAAGGGTAACCGGAGTACGGTCGGAGCGTTGCAGTCCCCCGCAACCAAATCCCTCCTGTCCGGACCGGACACATAGGGGCTCTGCGCCAACAACGGGGGCAGGCCGCGATCGCGGGCCCGATCGCGGACCAGTTTAAACCACATCCGTTACGTTCACCCGAAGTCTGTGGTTTTCGAAGTTGCGGAAACCGTAGGCCTGACGATTGTTTTGGTCGAGTTGCTTGTGTGAGGACGCGTCAACAGAGAGACTGCGGTAATCGGATTCCTACGCGGAACTCACCAGACCCCGATTATCGTAATTGCGTTCGTACCAGGCAAGATATTCGCCGGACCTGACTCTCTCTACCCAGCCAGTATTCTCGCGATACCAGCGGACGGTAGCGCGGAGCCCTTCCTCGAAGTTCATCTTCGCCTGCCAGCCCGTCTCCCGAATCAATTTCGCGCTCGATAAAGCATAGCGCCGGTCATGCCCGGGCCGGTCGGTCACGTGCTGGATGAGCGTGTCGGGACGGCCGAACTCACGCAGAATGGCGCGCACCACATCGATATTCGGCAGCGAACGGCTGCCGCCGACGTTGTAAATCTCGCCGTCGCGGCCTTTCGCAAGCACGGCCAGAATCGCTTCGCAATGGTCTTCCACGTACAGCCAGTCACGGATCTGCTGCCCGTCGCCATACACTGGCACCGGCTTGTTGTCCATCGCGTTCGAGATCATCAGCGGGATCAGCTTCTCAGGAAATTGATAAGGCCCGTAATTGTTCGAGGCGCGCGTCACCACCACCGGCGTGCGGTATGTCTTCCAATACGACAACGCAAGAAGATCCGAACCGGCCTTGCTCGCCGAGTACGGGCTGCTCGGCTGCAGCGGAAATTCCTCCGCCGCCTCGGCGGGTGGCTCGATGCTGCCATAAACCTCGTCAGTGGAAACATGCAGGAACCTGGCAGTACTGTGCGTTCGTGCCGCCTCAAGCAAAGTGAATGTGCCGCGCAGATTCGTCTCGAAGACGGGCGCGGGCGAGAGAATGCTGCGGTCGACATGCGATTCGGCGGCAAAATGAACGATGGCGTCCGGTCGAAACTCCGACATCGTCTCGTACACGAGCGCCCCGTCGGCAATGTCACCGCGTACGAACCGATAGCGAGGATTGGCGATTACCTCCGTAAGATTTTCCAGGTTCCCGGCGTATGTCAGCTTGTCCAGATTGAGAATCTCAAACCCGGCGTCCTTCCCCAAAGCAAGACGAATGAAGCACGAGCCGATAAATCCCGCGCCGCCCGTGACCAGAACCTTCACTTGTGTTGCCGCTCCCAGTCGTAAGCAATGGCGGGATCGTCATAGCGAATGCGGCCTTCATCTTCGGGATTGTAGACATGGCTGGTGACATAAACGAGCACCGCCTGGTCCGCGCCGATCACCTTATAACCGTGCCCGACGCCCGGCGGTATGCTCAGCCCCCAGGGCCGCATCGCGCCAACGTACAGGGTGTTCTTCACACCCCACGTTTCCGATCCGCGCCGCAAATCTACTAACGCCACCTGGAGCATCCCCGCCACCGGAACCCAATAATCGGTCTGATGACGATGGTAGTGGAACGCCTTGATCGTCCCGGGATAGCTCAGCGCCGATGATACCTGGGTTGTGGAGGGTTCGAAACCCGCCACCTCGCCCTGCCCGATTCGCGCCACTTCGAGAAACCAGCCGCGGTCATCGGGCCATAGAGCGAGTGGCCGAACGGTAACGCCGGCGATCAGTCTTGGGGAATCGGGCGCAACTATCACCGCGCCAATCCCCTGCTCACAATGCGGAATAGCAATATCGGGTATTGGCATGGCGGGCGCGGCCGGTTCAGCCATTTCCGCCACGACCATTTCCAGGAACAGTTGTTTTCACTCATTCCATTATATGGACCGAGGTGGCTACTTCGATTCGCTCCTTGCGACCACCTTCGGCATCACCACTATGATGGGGATATGAAGAGGGTCTCGGGCGCATTCTCGCCTGTCGTCGCGGTGAATCGCACGGCGGCCAAGCCGATGCATAAGCAGATCTACGACGGCTATCGGGAAGCCATTCTCCGCGGCGACCTGCGGGCCGGCCAGCAAATCCCTTCCACTCGCGTGCTCGCGGCGGAGCTCGGCATCTCGCGCATTCCCGTGCTCAACGCCTACGCGCAGCTACTGGCGGAAGGATATTTCGAGGGGCGAACCGGCGCTGGAACATTCGTGTGCAGTTCGTTGCCGAATCAGCCGGCAGCCGGCGAAGAGGCCGTTCGCGCCGCGCAGGTTCGCTCCGCGCCACGCTCCGCGTCGCACCGATCCACGCTGGTACCGCAGCGCGTGACCGAGCCCTGGGTCTTCGGCACCGGAGCATTCAGCATCGGCCAATTGGCCTTCGATCACTTTCCCTTCCAGAAGTGGACGGGCATCCTGACGCGGCACTGCCGAAAGGTGCATGCCGGATCGCTCAACTACGGCGACCCCATGGGTTCTGTGGACTTTCGTGAAATCGTCGCCGCGTATCTGCGAACCGCGCGCGCCGCGCGATGCGACGCGAAACAAATCATGATCGTCAGCGGATCGCAGCAGGCGCTGGATATTTGTGCACGCGCTTTGCTCGATCCGGGGGGCCGCGTGTGGATCGAAGATCCCAGCTACTGGCTGCTGCGATACGCACTGATGCTGGCGGGCTGCGAATTGATTCCGATACCCGTGGATAGCGAAGGACTCGACGTGGCCGAAGGAATCCGGCTTTGCCGCAAAGCCCAGGCCGCGTGGGTGACTCCGTCCCATCAGTATCCGCTCGGCGTAACCATGAGCGCTTCGCGCCGCCTGCAATTGCTGGAGTGGGCTCGGGAGACGGGCGCGTGGATTATCGAAGACGATTACGACAGCGAGTATCGCTATGAATCGATGCCCATCGCGTCTCTTCAGGGACTCGACCGCGACGCCCGGGTGATTTACATCGGAACATTCAGCAAGACCTTGTTTCCATCCCTGCGCCTCGGATACATGGTCATTCCGCCGGACCTTGTCGATCGCTTCGCCGCCGTGCGGCGCGTTATCGACGTCTGCCCGCCGCAGTTGTATCAGGCGGTGCTTGCGGATTTCATGAGGGAGGGCCACTATGCCCGGCACATCCGCAAGATGCGAGCGCTCTACGGCGAGCGAAGAAGCGCGCTTGTCGAGGCCATTCGAAGTGAATTTGGCTCACGGTTGCAGGTGATGGGAGGAGAAGCGGGCATGCATTTAGCCGTGCTCCTGCCGGACATCGCCGACGATCGCGAGATTGCCGCGCGCGCCGCCGAGAAGAAGCTGTGGTTGTGGCCCTTGTCACCCTCGTATCTGGGCGAGAAACCGCGCCAGGGCTTCGTGCTGGGTTTTGGGAGCACTACCGCGGAGGAAATGCCGCGCGCGGTGCGCCGGATGAAAGCCGTTCTCGACCGGAACTGAGCGCGCCAGCGAGTGTATATTGGTCCTGCAAGAGGACCCGCAACGGCCGCTCACTCAACACCGGAACCGCTGGTCTCGCCGGAGGCCGCATCCTCGTCCCACCTGAACGACGGCAGGCTTGTTTCTCTCGATGTGCTGCGCGGGCTGGCCGTGGTGGGCATGATTCTGGTGACGGACCCGGGGTCTTACGGCGCAGTGTACCCGCAACTGCTTCACGCGCAATGGAACGGCGCGACAGCGACGGACATGATCTTCCCCACATTTCTGTTCGCGGTGGGCATTGCCATCACACTCTCCTTCGCATCACGCGTCGAGCGCGGATATGACCGCAGCCGGTTGGCCCGCCATGCCCTGATACGCAGCGCGGTGATTTTCGCGATCGGCCTGGTGGTCAATGGATTTCCCGATTACCATCTGCGCACGCTGAGGGTTCCAGGCGTCCTGCAACGGATCGCACTTTGTTATCTCTTCGGAGCGCTTATTTATCTGGCGCTGGGGAACGGCCGGCAGCCACGCGCCGCCTTGCGAAGATCCTGGACAATCGCAGGCATCGTGCTCGCAATTCTGATCGGCTACTGGTGTGTGCTGAAGCTTGTTCCAGTGCCCGGTTTTGGGTGGAATCGGCTCGATTCGGTCGGGAACGCCGGAGCCTACATCGACCGCCTGGTCTTTGGAACGCAGCATATGTGGGTTTGGGGAACCACGCCCGGTTACGGCGTCACTTATGACCCGGAAGGCCTGCTCTCGACACTTCCGGCAATCGCTACGCTCCTGATCGGCATCCTTACCGGGGAATGGTTGCGCACCGCTAACAGCCGGAAGCGCAAGGCGGTGCTCCTGGCTGCGGCGGGAATCGTTCTAACCCTGGCTGGATGGTTTCTTGATCCGATGCTTCCCATTAACAAGCGAATCTGGACCAGCACGTTTGTCCTGTTCGGTGGCGGCGTCAGCTTGCTGGTCTTTTCGGCTCTCTACTTCGTTCTGGACATCCGGCGCTGGCGCTGGTGGACAGCTCCCGTGCTCGTGTTCGGCGCGAACGCGATTTTTGCATTCGCCTTATCCAATGTCATCACCGTGCTCACGGACCGAATTCACATGAGCGCGAATGGCCTGACTGTGCATCAGTGGGCCTATCGCGATGTGTTCGCGACCTGGCTCCAGCCTGTCCACGCGTCGCTCGCATACGCGGTTTTCATTGTTCTGGTGAACATGGCGCTGCTGTGGCCTCTTTACTGGCGGCGCATTTTCCTGCGGGTTTGAGGAGGGCTCGTCACCGCAGTGCGCACGCGCGCTTTCATGCGATCGACTGAACAACCCCGCCCTCGGCGCGCACTGCCGCTCCGTTAATCGCGGAAGCCAATGGGCTGCACACAAAAACGACCACCGCCGCCACTTCCTCGGTAGTCTCGAACCGCTGCAGGAGCGAGCTCGGGCGGCCCGTTGTGAAGAACTCCTGTTCCACGGCGTGCCGGTCAATGCCTTTCCCCGCGGCAAGTTTGTCCACAAACTCGCTAACGCCCTCGGACGCCGTCGGCCCCGGCAGCACAGCGTTCACCGTGACCGCGGTCCCCTTCGTGGTCTCGGCAAGCCCGCGGGAGATGGCCAGCTGTGCGGTCTTGGTCATGCCGTAATGAATCATCTCCGCGGGAATCTGCAGGCCCGATTCGCTGGAGATGAATACGATGCGTCCCCAGTTCTTCTCCTTCATCGGCCCGATGTAATGGCGGCTCAGGCGGACGCCGCTGAGGACGTTTACCTCGAAAAAGCGGCGCCAATCCTCGTCGGGGATTTCTTCAAAAGGCTTTGGCTCGAAGATGCCGAGATTGTTTACCAGGATGTCGACGACGGGAAAGCGCGCGATCACCGTTCGCGCCCCTTCTTCGGTCGCCAGATCCGCTGCGATACCATTTGCAGCGCCGCTGGTCTTCATCGCTTTGTCCACGCGTTCCTGCGTGCGCCCATTCACGATGACTGCCGCGCCCTCTTTCGCCAGCGCGGTTGCGATGGCCAGACCAATGCCGGCCGTGGATCCCGTCACCAACGCGTTCTTGCCTTCCAATTGCAGATTCATACTGCCTTAGATGCAAGCAGGGCCTCCAGCGCCCCGCATAATTCGGGATAGCGGAACCGGAACCCGGCTTCTTCGGCCGCGCGCGGCAGCACGCGCTGGCTGGCCACCACCACATCCGCCATCTCTCCATAAAGCAACCGCATCGCGAAGAGTGGCACTGGGAACACAGCGGGCCGATGAAGTGCGCTTGCGAGTTCCCTGGTGAACTCGGCGTTGGTCACGGGATCGGGAGCCGTGCCGTTCAGGACACCGTGAACGGTCTCCTGCCTGACCGCGAACATAAACAAATCCGCCAGATCGTCGGCATGAATCCAGGACATCCATTGCCGTCCCGATGCGATGCGCCCGCCCACGCCGGCGCGAAAGATCGGCAGTATTTTTTTAAGCGTGCCGCCTTCAGTACCGAGCGCGATTCCCGTCCGAACCTTGACCACGCGAATGCCGAGCGGGACTGCTTCATCGGCAGCGCTTTCCCACTCTCGCGTCACATCGGCAAGAAATCCGTCACCTGGCGAAGATGACTCCGTAAGAATCTCATCGCTGCGCGAGCCGTAAATGCCGATAGCCGATCCACACACCAGCACCGCGGGTTTCCGTTGCGCGGCTGCCATTGCGAGCACCAGCTTCCGCGTCCCCGCCACACGGCTGTCGCGAATGCGCCGTTTGACGGCATCGTTCCAGCGCTGCGCCACCGGCTCGCCCGCCAGATGAATCACCGCGTCCGCGCCCTCCAACACCTCCGCCGGCCAACCCTCGCCATGCTTCTTGAGCAGGCATTCATGCCCTCGCGCGCGCAGCCGCGGCACCAGCCTTCCGCCGATGAACCCCGACGCGCCGGTGAGTACGATCCGCATCCACCCACTAGAATAGGAGAAGTCATGCGCGCCTGGAACCGGGCAAAACTCCTCGCCGGATATCTGCGCGGCAGCACTCGCCTCAGCGGGCTGCCCGTTGAATACATCGTCGAGACCACCGCGAAATGCAATCTCTATTGCCCCATGTGTCCGCGCGAAACGCACAAGCAGCCGAAAGAGGACATGACGGATGAGATCTTCACCCGCCTTGTGAACGAATCGGGCCGCAGCGCCGAGCACATGATGCTCATCGGCCTGGGCGAACCGCTGCTTGACCCGAAAATCTTCGACCGCATCGAATACTGCGCCCACCATCGCGTGTCAACGTTGCTCTCCACCAACGGCACGCTGCTTGACGAGGAGAGCACCGAGCGGCTTTTGACCGGTCCGCTCGCGCATATCACGCTCAGCTTCGACGGATCCACGAAGGAATCGTTCGAGTACTATCGCAAGGGCGCGCGCTTCGAGAAAGTTCGCGATAACTTCGTTCGCTTTGCCCGCCGCAAGCACGACCTTGACGCTCCCGTTCAGGTGGTGGTGCAGATGGTTCGCATGGAGCGCAATGCGGGTGAAGTGGACGATTTCGTTCGCTTCTGGAGAGGGGTGCCCGGCGTCGATGAAGTGCGCATCAAAGAGGATGAGACGAACCTGATGCAGCCCGAGTCCGGCCACGAGGCTTCGGACTGGAAACACGCCTGCCACTATCTCTGGCGCGGTCCCGCCTATGTGAAGCACAATGGCGACGTCTACCCGTGCTGTCAGAGTTACATGCTCGACGGCGCGCCAATCGGCAACATCGGTACCCAGCCGCTCGAAGAGATCTGGAACAGCGCGCCAATGCGGCGCCTGCGCGAGATGCACGTAAGCGGACGCGCCGGCGAAATCGATATGTGCTCACGCTGCTGCACCACCATTCCTCATCCGCTGCTGGTAGCGGGCAGCCTTCTCTTTCACGGGAGCACAGTGCGGCGCCTGCTGCCGTGGATCGAGCGCCTCACTTATCTCGCCCGGCTTCCGAGATCGCTGCTCATCCCGCCGAAGAAGCGCGTCCCGCCCGCTCGCGCCGAAGACCTGGTTCAAATCGCTTCCACGAAACAATAGTTCTCAACTGCGAATTCCGCCCGCTCCCGCGCACTAATTCGTTGATGAGCAGATTGATTCTCCTCCTTGCCCTCGTTTTGTGCACCGGCGGCCTGCGGGCCGCATCCGGATCGGCTTCCCCGCACCAACAACTAACCATCACCCCGAAATACAGCGACGCCGAAATTGAGCAGAAGATACAAATGAAGCTGGCCAAGTCCAAGATTGGCAAGGATGGCTTCGTCGCAAAGGTGCACGGCGGGGTGGTCACCTGGGAGGGCCGAACCGGCGTTCCCCAGCACAAGGGCGCAGCCACCCGTATGGCCAAGGCCGCTGGGGCGGTTCGTGTGGTCAATAACATCCAGATTTCCGACGGCGCCAAGCCCGGCCAGCCGCTCCGGCACGTACAGGTGAAGCCCGGGCAGGACGCCGAAAACTGAGAACTCTACAAACTGAGAGCGTCCCGAAAGCGTGCCGACTGGCGCCGCGACATCTCCACGGTTAGTCCGCCCGGCAAGGCCACCAGAAGATTGCCGCTTACGCCGGATTCGACGCGCTCCACCAAGGTGAGATTCACAATGTGCCGGCGTCCCGCGCGGAAGAACACTTCCGGATCCAGCCGGTCATGCAACGCCGCGAGAGCGCGGAACCAATGGCCGCTCATTGACAAAGTAGATCCGCGTGTAGTTCCCTTCCGACTCGAGCAGGTAAATGTCCGCTACCGGCACCAGCCAGCAGCGTTCGCCATCTTTCACGAATACGCGTTCCAACCGCGCCGGCGCCTCACGCGGGCGAAGCTTCGCCACAGCGGCGGCAAGCCGGGCCGGAGCTACGGGCTTTACCAGGTAATCCAGCGCGCTGACATCGAACGCCTGAAGGGCGTATTGGTCATACGCGGTGGTGAAGATCACCTGCGGCACATCGTCCAGATGCTCCAGCAGATCGAACCCACTCATGCCTGGCATGCGGATGTCGAGAAACAGGACTTCAGGCGCAAGCCGGCCGATAAGCTCGAGTGCTTCCGCCCCGGTGGAAGCCTCGCCAGCGACTTCAATAGCCGGATGAGCGCCCAGCAGACGGCGCAGCTCCTGACGAGCCATGCGTTCATCGTCGATAATCAACGCCTTCATAAACTGGCGGGAATCAGCACGGTGGCCGTGACGCGGCCTTCACCGCTTGCCGCAAGCTGCAGTCTGGCGCCGTCGCCATACAGAATGCGCAATCGCTCCCGCGCGTTCGCGAGGCCGACCTGTGTCGAGTCCTTTCGCGGTTCCGCCAGGCTGCCCGTGTTCTCCACTTCGATTCGCAACTGACCGCCTTCAACCCCGGCTCGAATGAAAAGGTCGCCACCCGCCGGAACCTCTTCCACACCATGTTTGATCGCATTCTCCACCAGAGTTTGTAAGAGCATGGGAGGCACCAAACTCTGCCGGAAGGCCTGGTCCACCGCCAAATGAACATGAAGCCGGTCCTCGAACCGAATCGATTCGAGCGCCAGGTAGTCCGTCACTGCATCCAGCTCGCCGGCCAACGGCACCGTGTGACGCTTGTCCCGTTGCAGGTTGTGTCGCAGAATATTGGCCAGGCGTGTGACCATGTCCTGCGCCAGCCCGGGGTTTTCGCTGATCATGCCCCGAAAGGAGTTCAGGCAATTGAACAGAAAATGCGGATCGAGCTGGGCTTCCAGCGCATCGAGCTCCGCATTGCTGAGCGCCAGCTTCATCTGCATTTCGTTCCGCCGCGCCTCCCGCGAAGAACGCAACGTCGTCATAGTTAAATAGAGGATCGTCCAGATCGTGGTGATGACCGAAACGCCCATGAACAGAAATGCGATCGAAGATTTCTCGCTCCACACTCCGAGTTGACCCTCGATGGCCGTATACACGCCCACCACGAGAGCGGTCTGAATCGCGCCAATCGCCACACTGCATGCAGCGAGCCTGAGGAGCGCCTGAGGAAGTGGCAGACTGATCCAGTGGCGGCGGCGAATCTGGTGTCGAAGCAGATGTGTCAGGCCAATGCTGTAGGCGAAGAACAGGATGTAGCCCACAAGTACGCTGGCCCGAGGGCCATGATCCAGAACCCCCGTCCACACTCCAACCGTGCAGTAGGCGCCCCAGCCGGCAATCTGGCACAACCAGTAAGTCCCTTTGGTTCCCTTCATAAGCCCATCGTCCATCACTTTCGCACCCGGGCGCCGTGATTTGTGACAAATGGCGTATCTCTTCGATGAACGGGCGATAACAGGCTGGCACGCGGTAGATTGAACCCCGGAGAGCATTGCGGCCAGGACGCCGAAAACTGAACGGGCACTTACTTTTACAATATCGGACCACATCAGTCTCATTTCTTTATTGACAAGCTGGCCGGGTCGGCTGGATACTAAGACCAGGATGCAACTGAGTGGCAGGAAGCCAGCCGGGCGCACTCGCCGGAGCCTGGAAGATCTGAGACCGGGCGAAGAAGGGGTGATCGAGCGCCTCGACCTCCCGAAAGACGTCGCCAGGCGTTTGATGGAACTCGGGTTCCTTCCGGGCCAACGCGTGATTCGAGCCATGGCCGCTCCCGGCGGCGACCCGCGGGTGTTCCGCGTGGATGGTTCCGAAATCGCCCTTCGCCGCGAAACCGCCGCACGACTGCATCTTCGTGACCGCCAAACGCCACCCGCAGCCGACGCCGTGGCCGTCCCATTGTCCGCCTAAGGAGACTATGGCCTCATGAGCGAGTGCCACGGCAGCTCCGCCGGGGTTGCCATTGCCGAACCTCGGGACGGGGATGCTTCCGGCGCGCGGCCTCATGTCATCGCCATCGTCGGCCCGCCGAACTCCGGCAAATCGACTCTCTTCAATCGCCTCACCGGACTTCGCCAGAAAGTAGCCAACTTCCCCGGCGTCACCGTTGAACAACACACCGGCCGCGCGCGCGTCGAATCCGATCGCGAAATCATGCTCGTCGATCTGCCCGGCGTGTACAGTCTGGAAGCGCGATCCGAAGACGAGCGCGTCACTCGCGACGTGCTCAACGGCGACATGCCCGGCGTGCCCCGTCCCGATGCCGTTCTGTTGATACTCGA